>JAEEGK010000751.1_pt1 | contig 80696 bp, 71 predicted proteins | sample 8958771 | NCBI WGS metagenome assembly JAEEGK01 (sample SAMN16246547, study PRJNA631951) | gut metagenome | biome: gut microbiome; feature: rumen; material: SC-attached | host: Bos | place: Iran: Karaj | collected 2018-10
TCCGACGGCAAATCGACGTTCGGGACCGACGCATATACGTTCGGATTCGACGCATGCCCGAAGTCGCTGACCGTGACGTTCGGTTTTAGCTTCGACGCGCTGCTCGGCTCGCTTGCGGCATGCGTGCCGAACCGCCAGTACATTCCGGACTGGTGTCACGACGGCATGATCCTCGGCGTGCAGGGCGGCACGCAGACGATCCTTGAAAAGGCGTTTGCCATGCTCGACGCGGGCGCAAAGATCTCGGGCGTGTGGAGTCAGGATTGGTCCGGCGAAAACCGCACGGTCATGGGAAAGCAGGTCTGGTGGAACTGGGAGGTCGACGAAAAGCTGTATCCCGATCTGAAGGGCGCCATCGAAAAGCTCAACGCCCGCGGCGTGCGCTTCCTTGCGTATATCAATCCGTATCTTGTCAAGGACGGACGGCTCTATACCGAATGTAAGGAGAAGGGGTATCTCATCACGCACAAGGACGGCAGCGTCTATCACATCAAGTCGACCACGTTTGACGCGGGCATGCTCGATCTTACGAATCCCGAAGCGGTACGCTTTACGAAGGATGTTCTGATCAAGCGAAACATGCTCGATCTCGGCGTGTCCGGCTGGATGGCGGACTTCGGCGAATACCTGCCGACCGACTGCGTTCTCTTTGACGGCGATCCCAAAAAGCTCCATAACCTTTGGCCGGTTCTGTGGGCAAAGCTCAACCGCGAGGCGGTGGAGGAGTACGGCGCAAAGGATATTCTGTTCTTCATGCGTTCGGGGTACATCGGCGTGCAGACCTATGCGCCGATCCTTTGGAACGGCGATCAGCATACCGACGTCACGAAGGACTACGGCATGCCGTGCGTGATGCCCGCAAGCTTTTCGCTCGGGTTCTCGGGCGTGCCGATGATCCACTGCGATATCGGCGGCTTCTTCTCGTTCGGCAAGATGAAGCGCAAGCCGGAGCTGTTCACCCGCTGGATGGAGATGTGCACGTTCTCGCTTCTGATGCGCAGCCACGAGTCGATCCGTCCGTGGGCGAACGCGCAGTTCGACGCTGAGGAGGTCACGCCGCATACCGTGCGGCTCACGAGCATTCACGCGGCGCTGAAGCCGTATATCAAGCATTGTGAGGAACTTGCAAAGGCGGGGCTGCCCGCCATGCGCCCGGACTTCTATGACGCGATGGACTACGGACAAAGCCGTGACATGTACAGCTATTTCCTCGGCGAGGACCTGTTTGTCTGCCCGGTGATCGAGCGCCGCGCAAAGACGCGCGAAGTCTTCTTGCCGAAGGGCGAATGGATCGGCTTCTGGAGCGGCAAAGCATACGCGGGGGAGACGGCGTATACCGTACCCGCGCCTTTGGGACAGACGCCGGTGTTTTACAGAAAGAACAGCGCGTACGCGGACCTGTTCCGCCGCGCTGCGGAGGAAAATCAATAATAAACGGAGGGCAAGGAAGGAATGGAGCAATCTTATATCTCCCGTACCAGCGGGATCCGGATGAAGGACAAGATCGGCTATGCGTTCGGCGATCTTGCGAGCTGTCTGGTGTTCGGTCTGACGCAGAGCGTTCTGAACAAGTTCTATACGGACGTTCTCGAGATCAGCGTTCTGAGCGTTATGATCATGACGATCATCGCGCGCGTCTGGGACGCGATCAACGATCCGATCTGGGGTCGGCTCATCGACCGCGCGCCCGTGCATGCGGACGGACGCTACCGTCACTGGCTCAAGATCTTTGCGGCGCCGGTTGCGATCGCGGCGATCCTGATGTTCTTTAACGTCAAGGGCTTTGCGATCACGTGGCGCACCGTGTGGATCTACTTTACGTACATTCTGTTCGGCATGCTCTACACCTGCATCAACATTCCGTACGGTTCGATGGCGCAGGTCATCACCTCAAGTGACAAGGAGCGTTCGTCGCTGTCCGTGTTCCGCTCGATCGGCTCCACGTTCGGCGCCATGCCCGCGATGGTGCTCGCGTCCTTCTGCTATGTCGCGATGGTCGACGAAAGCGGCAACAAGATCCTCGACGCAAACGGCAAGGTCATGAAGGTCATGGATCCGACGATCACGATCATCGGCGTCACCATCATCGCTGTGCTTTCCGTCGTGTTCTATTTCCTCTGCTACGGCTGGAGCAAGGAGCGCGTTGCGTCGCATCCCGATCCGAAGACAAAGGGGCAGACGTGGAAGGTTGTCAAAACACTTTTGAAGAGCCGTCCGTTTATGGCGGTTTCCGTTGCGTCCATGCTGTTCCTTGCCGCGCAGATGTTCGGACAGGGCTATAACGCCTATCTGTTCGACAAGTTCTTCAATAAGCAGGGGCTCACCATGCTGCCGACCGTGTTCCAGTATCTGCCGGTCGCGGTCATCATGTTCTTCGCAACGAAGATGGGCAACAGGTTCGGCCGCCGCGAGGTCTGCTCCTACGGCGTGCTTGCCGCAGCGGTGTTCTATCTTGCACTGTTTGTGCTTGCCCTGTTCGGCGTCACGAACGTTTGGCTGTATCTTGCGGCAAACCTTGTCGCCGGCATCGGCACCGCGTTCATCTTCCTGCTGATCTGGGCGCTTGCGTCCGACGCGATCGACTACAACAAGGTCAGCTATAAGCTGAACGACGACGCGACCAGCTATGCGTTCTATTCCTTCATGCGCAAGCTCGGTCAGACCGTTGCGACGATCCTCATCAACGTCCCGCTTCTGATCATCGGCTATAACGGCAGCCAGCTGAAGACCGAAGGTCTGACGCCGGACGCGCTGAAGACCATGTACAACTATTCGGTCATGATCCCGGCGGTGCTCTTCCTGCTCGTGTTCATTATTCTGCGGTTTGTCTATCCGCTCAGCAAGAGCCGCATTGACGAGCTCCAGGTCGAAAAGGAAGAATACCTCAAAGAACAGGACGCGTAAACCCGAAAACAGCAAAACGGCACGGTTTTCCGTGCCGTTTTTGTATGCTCTGTTGTGTCATCCTGAGCATAAGCGAAGGATTTCAAAAGATCCGCTTTGCGATCTCCAAAGCGATCCAAAGCTTGTCGAGGTCGTGGTTTGCGCCGTGCAGCCCGTCGTTTTCATAGATCGGCGCGTCCAATACGTCGCCGGTGACCAGAAAATCATAGAGCCCGAAGCCATGAAAATCGCAGACCGCCTGTACGCCCGCGACCTCCATTTCGACCGCAAGGCAGCCCTCCGCTTTGCGCTTCTCGAACTGATCGCGCGTTTCGCGGTAGAACGCGTCGGTCGTCCACACGCGTCCCGAAACAAACGGGAGACCGAGCTCGGTGAAGATTTCCTCGACGCGGTTTGCGTTTCGGACCGCGATATAGTCCGCGGGCGGGGCGTAGTGATAGGACATGCCTTCGTCGCGGTACGCCTCTGTCGGGATCACATACTTTCCCGCGGTCGCTTCCCGGTTCAGGGATCCCGCCGACCCGAACATCACAAACTTCGTCGCGCCGACGAGCCAGTTGAGCTCCTCGACGTCGCCGCCCGCAAGCGTCGCGCCGACGCCGCAGAGCACCGTCGCGAGCGTTTTTCCGCCGCATTCGAACAGATAGATCGGACGGTCGCCGTTCACGTTTCGCAAAATTCCGACTTCGCGCAGCGCAAAACGCGCCTGCAGTTCCTCCAGAATCAGGTGCGAGAAGGTCAGAACGCAGACGTCGCAAAGATGCCTCTGCGGTCCGACAAACGATTCCACGGTGAACAGCGGCTCGGATTTTGGGTCAAAGGAATCGGTGATCATGCTCAATACCTGTATACCGGAAACTCGAAGAACGCCGCAAGCGCTTCGAGCGTCTTTGCATGGCGACCCTTGATCACCGCAAAGTGCGGCTCAAAACCGTCTTGCACGCTGTCCTCGACGATCTCGCGGGACGGGCTGTCCGTTTTGATCACGATGCTTGTGCCGATGAACTGCTTCGGCTTCGAAAGCGCCGTGCCTTCGGTGATGAAAAAGCGGAAGCTGCCGTCCGGCTCTCTGCCGATGCGGAAGACCGTCGCGTCCTCGAACGCTTCGCAGCCGAAGTCCATCGCGGGACCGATCTTGCGGTTCGGATGCACGCCGACGACCGCGCCGGTGTCCTTTCTTGCAAGCGAGCACGCCGCCGCGCCGCAATGCCAGTAGGTGATCGTGTTCTCGTTTTCGTCCAGGGAGACCGGATCGCCGAAGAAGACGGGGGAGCCGGAAAGCTGCATGCCGATCCACATCGACAGCGCACCGTAGATGTCCGCTTCGCAGGCGGAGGCGACGCCGTCGTCGTTCAGCATGGACAGCACCGTGCACACCGGCGTGCCGAACGCGGTGAAAAAGTCCGGCCAGCAGCGCGACGCCAGCGCGCCGACGCCGTTTTCACGGATGTAATCGCTGTATGCCTTATAGAGCCTTGCGTGGTCGAGCCGGTTCTTTTCGGGCGTACAGTCGAGCCCGCAGGTGGCGCAAGCGGTCTTTTCGAGATACGGCTTGCATTCCGCGTCCGTATAGCCCTTTGCGCGGTCAATGAGCTCGCGCGCCTCGATCGAAACGAGCTCCGCGCCGAATGTGTTCATCATCTCCGTATCCAGCGCTCTGCCGAAGCCGAAGCCCTGCGGCGTGTGTCCGATCGCCGCGACCTTGAGATCGCGCAGCGCATGCCTGACGGAAGCCGCGGAGATCGCGGCGGTCAGTTCGTCCGTGACGCGCGGTTCTTCCGGCGCGCCGAAGACGTAGAGAAACGGACGATCGTTGAACGCGCGGAGCGTGTTTGCCGCGGAGTATGCGCCGGTCAGCGAATTGAGACGCAGCCGTCCGCCGTCGATCACCGGCTCGCGGAGCGTCCAGAGCACGATCGGACAGTCGAATCTTTTCAGCACTTCACTCATGTACGCCGCGTTTGCAAAGGTCAGGTTCTGAAAGACGATCAGATCCGGCGACAGGTTTTCAAGATACGCCTTCAGCGCGTCGATCGACAGCAGCTTTTCCGCAGGGCAGACAAAGCGATCGTCAAGCGCCTTCAGCGCACGGCATGAACGGACGAACGCGTCCTCGGCGCTCTCCATATGAAACGTCGGCACGCCGACCGGAACGTAAACAGGGGTAAATGGCTTCATATCTTCCTCCGAATTATTTCATTCTTTTAATCAATCATAATCCACAAGGGGCGGAAAGTCAATGCTTTTTCTCTTGACAACTCCCGTATGAATGGATAAAATTGATTTAGTTAACAGAATTAAATAAAGGAGAACAGAAAATTGAAACAGGATCTGAAGAAAATCGCGCTGGATATCCGCTGCGACGTTTTGAAGTGCATCGGACATCTGGGCGTCGGTCACATCGGCGGCTGTCTTTCGGTCGTCGAGCTTTTGACCGTGCTGTACTTTGAGGAAATGAACATCGATCCGAACGAGCCGAAGAAGGCGGGACGCGACCGCTTCATCTGTTCAAAGGGGCATGCGGGTCCCGCGGTCTACGCAACGCTTGCGAATCGCGGATACTTCGATAAGAAAGAGCTTTTGACGCTGAACCGCGGCGGCACGAATCTGCCGAGCCACTGCGACATGAACCGCACCGTCGGGATCGACATGACGACGGGGTCTCTCGGTCAGGGCTTTTCCTGCGCGGTGGGCATCGCTTTGGGCAGCAAGCTTGAAAACGACAGCGCGACGATCTACACGCTGATCGGCGACGGCGAAAGCCAGGAGGGACAGATCTGGGAAGCGGCGATGTTCGCGGCGAGCAAGAAGCTGGATAACCTGATCGCCTTTACCGACTACAACAAGCTGCAGATCGACGGCACGGTCGAAGAGGTCAACGGCATCGCGCCTTTGGACGAAAAATGGAGAGCGTTCGGCTGGAACGTGATCGACGTCGAGGACGGCAACGACATCGACGAGGTCAGCGCGGCTGTCAAGCACGCAAAGCTCGGCATCGGCTCCGGCAAGCCCACGATGGTGATCCTGAATACCAGAAAGGGCTGCGGCGTCAAGTGGATCGAGGATCTCGGCACAGCAAACCACAACACGAACGTTTCGGAAGAGCAGGCGGAAGCCGCGATCCGGGAACTCAGAGGGGAGGCATGACCATGGAAATGCGGGCGATTTATGCGGAATTTCTCGGTAAGCTGATGGAGCAGGATAAACACGTCGTGCTTTTGGACGCGGACCTTGCGAAGGCGAGCGGCACGATCAAGCTGCGCGAGAAATACTACGGCACGCAGATCTTTGACTGCGGCGTCGCGGAACAGAACATGGCGTCGATCGCGGCGGGACTTAGTAGCTACGGGTTCAAGCCGTGGATCGAAAGCTTCACGCCGTTTGCGAGCCGCCGGATCTGCGATCAGATCGCGATCTCGATCGCGTATGCGAAGCAGAACGTCAAGATCGTCGGCACCGACCCGGGCATTTCAGCGGAGCTGAACGGCGGTACGCACATGAGCATGGAGGACATCGGCGTGCTGCGCTCGATCCCCGAGCTCGTGATCTTCGAGCCGGTCGACGGCGTGCAGCTTCGTGCGGCGATGCCGGTGCTCAACGACTACCCCGGCGCGGTCTATGTGCGCCTGTTCCGCAAGGAGCTTCCGGACGTGTTCCCGGCAGATTACAGGTTCGATCTCTTCAAGGCGGACGTTCTCAAAGAGGGCAAGGACCTTTCGATCTTCGTTTCCGGCATGCTCACGAAGGACGTGCTGGACGCGGCGGCGGAGCTCGAAAAAGAAGGCGTCTGCTGCGACGTTCTGAACATCCACACCATCAAGCCGATCGACCGCGAGGCGGTGCTTGCGTCGGCGAAAAAGACCGGCGCCGTGCTGACGGTCGAAAACCACAACGTGATCGGCGGACTGCACTCCGCGGTGCTCGAAGCGCTTGCAAAGGAGAAGATCCCGGTCTGCGCGGTGGGCGTCATGGATCGGTTCGGCGAGGTCGGCAAGCTGCCGTATCTTCGCGAGGCGACCGGGCTCACAAAAGAAAACATCATCAAGACCGCGAAGGAAGCGGTCACGCTCAAATAATACAGGAGGAACAGTTTATGAAACTTGCAATCGGAAGCGATAAATCCGGCTTTGCCGTGAAGGAAGCGATCAAGGCGTATCTTACCGAGGCGGGCGCCGAATTCGACGACCTCGGCACTGTGGATCTCAATGAAGTCCATCCCTACTACCGCGTCGCGAACGACGTCGCGCCGCTTGTGCAGAACGGAACGTATGAGAAGGCGGTTTTGATCTGCGGCACCGGCGCGGGCATGTGCGTCGTGTCCAATAAGTTCAAGGGCGTCCACGCCGTCGCGTGCGAGGGCGTGTATTCCGCGAAAATGGCGCGCGCAATCAACAACGCGAACGTGCTGTGCATGGGCGGCTGGATCGTCGGTCCCGAGATGGCGATCGAGATGGTCAAAGCGTTCCTCCATACCGAATGGTGCGAGGGGCTCGAGGACTGGCGCGCGGTGAACATGCACAAGTTCTCCGCTGAGGTCCAAAAGATCGAGGACGGGATCTATGGCGCTTGAGTTTTTGTACCGCCAGCCGGTTGCGATCCGGTTCGGCGTCGGCAGCATCGATCAGCTCGGCGAAGCGATCAGATCGCTCGGCGCGTCGCGCTGTCTCGTCGTCTGCGACCGGTTTTTAAGGACCAGGGTCGAAGCGATGCAGCGGAAGATCCCGGAGATCGCGGCGATCTTTTCGGACGTGGAGGAGAACCCGCAGCTGAAAGGCGTCATCGCGGCGACGGCGCTTGCGCGGGAAGCGAACGTCGACGCCATCGTCGGCGTCGGCGGCGGCAGCACCATGGACACGGCGAAATTCACGGCGGCGATCGCGCGGGAAAACGCCGACGCGCTTGCGTGTTTCAAAGGGGAAATGCCGTTTCCGAAGACGCGTTTTCCGATGATCGCGGTCCCGACGACCGCCGGCACCGGCAGCGAGGTCACGCAGGTCTCGGTCATCAGCCACGGAAAAGAGAAGAAGACGATCAACAATCCGGTCTTTATGCCGACGCTTGCGATCGTCGATCCGGCGCTTACGGTCACCGTGCCGCCGCGCACAACGATGAACACCGGGCTCGACGCGATGGCGCACGCGCTGGAGGGATACTGGAGCAAACATCATCAGCCAATCTCCGATCTTTGCGCGATCGAAGCGGTGCGGCTCGTGCTCAAAAACCTTGAGACCGCGTACCGCGACGGAGCAAATCTTGCCGCGCGTGAGAATATGTCGCTTGCGGCGCTTTTGGGCGGCATGAGCTTTGCGCTTCCGAAGACCGCGGGCAGTCACGCGTGCAGCTATCCGCTTTCCGAGGATTATCATCTGCCGCACGGCGAGGCGTGCGCGTTCACGCTGGACAGCTTTGTGCGCATCAACGCGGACGAACGGCTTGAAACGCTCTGCCATAGGGTCGGACTTTCCGGCACGGACGAGCTTGCGGACCGGATCAAAGCGCTCAAAAAGCTTGCGGGGCTTAAAACGACACTTTCCGATCTCGGCAACGTCGATTTGGATAAGCTCGCGCGCGACGCGGCAAAGCATCCGCTGATGGGCAACAACCCCGTCGCAATGGACGAAGCCGCGCTGCGGAATATGTTTGAAGCATTGAAATGAGAGAGAGATTCAAGGACGTCGGTATGATCGCCGGCATGGTGATCGCGTGGACGATCTACTATGCGGTCAGCAAATTCATGGTGGACCGGACGGGACCCCCGTACGCGGCAGGCTTTCTGCTGCGCGCGGCTGCGCTCGTCTTTCTCACCGTGCAGCTTGCGGCGACCGGCGGCTTCAAGGATCTGTTCCGGCAGGGCAGGGCGACCGTGATCCTGGTGATCATCGGCGTGTTCGGATTCCTCTTGGATCTCTTTGCCAACCTCGGCTATGCAAACGGCGGTTCGCTCGGCACCGGAACGGCGCTACTGAAGACCGATGTGCTGATGGTGAATCTTCTGACCGTTGCGATCTATCGGAAGCGTCTGTACGCGACCGACTGGATCGGCAGCATTCTGATGCTTGCGGGCGTGCTGCTGGTGCTCGGACTGGATTTTCGGGAGCTCAGTTTCCGTCCGACGGATCTGTTTTTCATCGCAAGCGCGGCGTGCGTCACGGCAAATGCGTTTATCATCAAGGCTGCGCAGGACAGGCACGGGCAGAAGGCGGACACGATCTCGTATTACAACAACTTCGTCGTACTGCTGCTGTTCGCTGCTTTTGCGATTTCCCGCGGGGACCTTGCGGCGCTGAAACCGTCCGAAACACCGGGCTTCTGGTGGCTCGTCGCGCTCGGCGGACTGGCGCAGACCGGGATCTATTTCTTCTATTACCGGAACCTCAAACGGCACGAGGTCTGGATCGTCAAGCTCTGGCTTCTTCTGATGCCGGTTTTGAGCTGCATCGTCGGCGTGCTGTTTCTGAACGAGGAACCGACGGTATGGAAGCTTGTCGGTGTCGGCGTGGTGCTTTTGGGCGCAACGGTCATCCTGCTGCGCAGCAAGCTGCATCCGGAGAACAAACAACCGAAACGGGAGGACGCGTAAATGCGAACCGAAGGCGACAACATGATCGGGTTGAGACGCCAGAACCGCGCCGCGGTGCTTCTGCTGCTGCACCGGCACGGCGGGCTTTCCAGAAAGCGTCTTGCGGCGCTTTTGGGGCTGACGCCTGCCGCCGTGACCAAGATCGCGGCGGAGCTCATCGGGGAGGGGCTGATTTATGAGGACGGCTCCGTGCCCTCCGACGGCGCAGGGCGGCGGGAGATCACGCTGCGGCTTGCGGACCATAGAATGTCGGCGCTCGGCGTTTCGATCGGGCTCGGAAAGGCAAGCGTGTCCGCCGTGCGGGCGGACGGGACCGTGCTGTTCTTTGAAACGGTTCCGCTGCCGATTCGCGCGTCTGCGGAACAGACGGTGCAGCTGCTCTGCGATCATCTGATGAAACAGATTCATGCGTGCAGATCCGGCTTCGGCAAGCTTCTCGGCATCGGCATTGCGGTCCGCGGCGTGATCGGCGCGGACGGCAGGACCGTGAAGTCGAGCTTTGACGCGCTGGACGCGGAGGATTTTCCGATCTGCGACAGCTTCGAGGCGTACACGGGCTTTCCCACGGTGCTCTCAAACAACGTCCGCGCGCTGCTTTCGGCGGAGGCGTATCTGTCCCGGGACGAAAAGCCGCAGAGCATCTTCTTTCTGCGGTGCGGTACGGGCATCGGCGCGGCGTTTGCCGTCGGCAACGAGATCATGGAGGGTGATCGTCGGCAGTTTGCCGAGATCGGGCATATCCCGGTGATCCGACGCGGCGGAAAACCCTGTCACTGCGGAAAGTCCGGCTGTCTCGAAACGATCGCGTCTCCTGCGGCAATGCGTGAGGACGCGCAGACGATCCTTTCGCCGGAGCAGACGCCGCTTCTATGGCAAATGACAAACGGAAACCGCGACGCGGTCACGACCGCGCATGTTCTGGACGCGGCGCGCGGCGGCGATGCCGGCGCAATGAAGCTTGCGGATCGGGCGGCGGAAGCGCTTGCGGGCGCGCTGAAGAGCGTCGTTTACCTCATGGATCCGGGCAAGATCGTGCTGTACGGCGAGATCTTCGAGCATCCGTATTTTCTGTCAAAGCTTCTTGCGGAGATGGACGTCGGCGTGGACGCGGCGCATGCGGTGCCGATGGAGAAGAGCCGCTTCAACGGACAGCTTGAACGCAAGGCGGCGGGGCTTTTGTACATCATGCAGTTTTATAAGGACGGAGGAATTATTGAATGAACACACTCGATGCGCTTCGTAGCAAGAATCCGGATCTGCCGCTGTTTGCGGTGACCGATCCCGCGTTTGCGCCGTACGGGCGGATCCTTCCCTGCGCGGACAAAGCGGCGCTTTCCCTTGCGATGGAAAAGACCGGCATTCCGGAAAACGGCAATTGCTATGTGGCGAGCGATCCGGCGCTGGAAGCGCTCAGAGCGATCGAAACGGTGGGCAAGACCGTGTTCGGCGGCATGCCGATCCAGGCGGGCTTCTGTAACGGCAGAGGTTTTACGCTGAACGCCGAGGAGTATCATAAGTGCAGCGAGGTCAATTATACGACCACGGGGCTTGTGCTGCTGCTTGCACTGCCGTCGGATATCCGCGACCGCACGCTTGATGCGAGGGACGTTAAGGGCTTTTACCTCCCGCCCGAAACGCTTATAGAGATCCATCCGCGCGTGCTGCATTTCGCGCCGTGCCGGATCAAAGAATCCGGCTTCAACTGCCTTGTCGTGCTTGAACGCGGCACGAACGCGCCTTTGGACGCGGTCGACACGTCCGCGCCGGGCGAAGCGGGTCTTTTGTGGATGCAAAACAAATGGCTTATCTGCCATCCGGATTCCCCGCAGGCAGGCAAGGGCGCATTTGTCGGTATTACGGGGGAAAACCTGACGCTGAAGATCTGACGCGCCCATAACGCGGCGGGACAGAACGTTTTTCAGCCGATCGGATCGCACCCGCCGGCGCAGCAAAGCGGTCCCGGGGCAAAAAGACGGCAGGTTGACAAAGCCATGGGGCGCGAGTATACTGTCATTATGAAAAATGTACGATATTTGATAAAAAGAACGTTCGAAATTTTGTTTGCCGTGCTGTTTCTGACAAGCGGCTGCGCGCCGGCGCAGTCTGCGGAGCAGGCGGCGGAGTCGTCCGCTGCACAAAGCGCGACGTCTGAGGCTTCCGATGAAATTGAATCGATACAGACGCAAACGGCGTCGCCCGCGCCGACCGCGTCGCCGACGCCCGAACCCACGCCGACTGCGACGCCGACGTCTGTTCCGACGCCGACTGCGGTGCCGACGCCTGTGCCTGTTTCGGACGAGGAGCTGAACAGCGGCGCGCTGGATTCGTTTTTCAACGATTCGGTTTTGATCGGCGATTCGATGACCTCGGGCTTTTCGCACTATATTATTGCGCAGCGCGATAAAGACGGCGCGTGCCTCGGCAATATGAAATGCATCGGAGAAAGCGGACTGTTTTTGAAACTTGCATATCAAGTGGAGATCGGGAAGCGCTTACCGGGTCTGCCGTATCGCGGACGCAATTACAGCGTTTCCGATCTGGTACAGCTGCTCGGCGTAAAGACACTTTATCTGATGCTCGGCGTGAACGACGGGTATGCGTACAGCAGCACCATTGAAGACAGCATTCATCATTTCGACGAGATTATCCGCTACACGCGGGAGAAATCGCCAGATGTGCGGATCGTGCTTATCACGATCCCTCCGGTGCTGAAAATCTATGCGCAGAAATATCCCTGCGATCCCCGTTATAATTTCGACGTCAATGAAGCGCTGTACCGGTACTGCGAAGAAAACGGCTTCGATGTGGTGGAGCTTGCCGAGCGCTTGCGCGGAGAGGACGGGTATTTGGACCGAACCTATTGCAGCGACAATGCGTTTCATCTGAATTACGACGGCGACGCGGTGTGGCTTGCGGCGCTGCGTGAATATGCAAGGACGCAGTATGAGACCGGCGCATGGACGCCGGAAGAAACGGGAAACTGAAGCCGATCCTGCCGTATCGCGGTTCTGACAAGACTTTGACCGCATCCCTTTCACACACAATCAAAAAAAACGGTCTGCCGAGATCATTTCGGCAGACCGTTTTGCATTCGTCAGATTCTTGCAACGCCGCTCTTACGCGCCGCTTCTGCGACCGCCGCCGCGACCGCCTTGCCCACGCGCGGGTCGAAGGCTTTCGGAATGATGTAGTCCGGGGAAAGCTCCTCAGGGGAGATCAGATCCGCGAGCGCCTTTGCCGCCGCCATCTTCATCTCCTCGTTGATGTCGCTTGCGCGGACGTCGAACGTGCCGCGGAAGATGCCCGGGAACGCCAGAACGTTGTTGATCTGGTTCGGGTAGTCGCTTCTGCCCGTTGCGATGACCTTTGCGCCGCCCGCCTTTGCGTCGTCCGGGAAGATCTCGGGCGTCGGGTTCGCGCAGGCAAAGACGATCGCGTCGCGGTTCATGGTCTTTACCATCTCGGTCGTGACCGTGCCGGGCGCCGAAACGCCGATGAACACGTCCGCGCCGACGAGCATGTCCGCGATGCTGCCCGCTTTGCGATCGAGGTTCGTGACCTCCGCCATCTCCTCCTTGATCCAGTTCAGTCCGTCTCTGCCCTTGTAGATCGCACCCTTGCGGTCGCACATGGTGACGTTTTTGAAGCCCGCGGAAAGCAGCAGCTTCACGATCGAGACCGCCGCCGCGCCTGCGCCGGAGGTGACGACTTTGACGTCCTCCTTCTTCTTGCCAACCACTTTCAGCGCATTGGTAAGTCCCGCAAGCGTGATAACCGCGGTGCCGTGCTGATCGTCGTGGAAGATCGGAATGTCGCACTTCTCCTTGAGCTTGCGCTCGATCTCAAAACAGCGGGGCGCCGAGATGTCCTCAAGATTGATGCCGCCGAAAGATCCGGAGAGCAGATACACCGCGTTGACGAACTCATCCACGTCGTGCGTCTTGATGCACAGCGGGAACGCGTCGACGTTGCCGAACGACTTGAAGAGCACGCACTTGCCCTCCATGACCGGCATGCCGGCTTCGGGACCGATGTCGCCGAGACCCAGCACCGCGCTGCCGTCGGTGATGACCGCGCAGAGGTTGTGGCGGCGGGTCAGCTCATAGCTCTTGTTGATATCCTTCTGGATCTCCAGGCACGGCTGCGCCACGCCGGGGGTGTAAGCGAGGCTCAGGTCGTCCTTTGTGGCGACGGGAACCGTTGCGATGACTTCGATCTTGCCCTTCCATTCTCCGTGCAGCCGGAGCGATTCTTTTGCGTAATCCATGTATATTCTCCTTTTTTGAGTTTACTTTCTTGCGAGCACGTTTTTGACCTGTGATTCAATGTGCGCGGCGGTCAGACCGAAGCGCTCCTGGAGATATCCCTGCGTGCCGACCTCGCCGAACTCGTCCTCGACCGCAACGCAGGCGGCGGGGACAGGGCAGCGCTCCGCGAGCACTTCGAGGATCATGCTGTACAGACCGCCGTGGCGGTTTCCGTTCTCCGCGACGATAACCGCACCGCACTTCTTCGCCCACGCTTCGACCGCGTCTGCGTCGATCGGCTTGATCGTGAAGCAGTCGACGACCGCAGCGCTGATGCCCTGCGCTTCCAAGGAGGCGGCGGCTTTCATGGCTTCGTGCAGCATGATGCCCGCGGCGAAGATCACAACGTCCTTGCCCTCTTTGAGCGTGACCGCCTTGCCGATCGGAAGCTCCGTGCCGTCCTCATAGATGCGGGCGTACTGCTTTCTGCCGACACGGATGTACTTGACGCCGGGGCGGTTCACGCACTGCTTCAATGCGCTTGCAAGGCACGTCGGGTCGGACGCGTCGATCACCGTTGCGCCGGGCAGCGCATCATAGAGCGCGACGTCCTCGAACGGCATATGCGTGCCGCCGTTCATCGCCGCGGTGACGCCGGGATCGGTGCCGATCACGGTGATGTCGTTCTTCGCGTAGCCGCCGGACAGGAAGATCTGGTCGTAGATGCGGCGCGAGGCGAACGTGCCGAAGCTGTGGATGATCGGCTTGAAGCCCGCGGCGGAAAGACCTGCCGCAACGCCCGCCATATTCGCTTCGGCGATGCCGCAGTCGATCGCGCGGTCGCCGTGCGTTTTGGACCACTTCAGCGTGCCGGAGCAGCTCATCAGGTCCGCGTCCAAAAAGATCACGTCGGGATCATGCTCGCATAGATCGGCAACCGTTGCGCCGATCACGTCCTTGCAAAGCCGCGGATCCATTTCTCCGTTATAAACGATCTTTGTCATTTTTCAGCCCTCCAATGCATCGAGCTTTGTCTTAAGCTCCGCCGTCCAGTTTGCAAACCGTTCGTCGGTCACCGGCATGCTGTGGTTCATCGCGGTGTTCTCGACCTCCGTAACGCCGTGACCCTTGATCGAATCGAGCACGATCGCGTACGGTTTGTCACCGCCGTTTCTTGTACGTTCAAGCGCCGCCGCGATCGCTTCCACGTCGCCGCCGTCGACCTTGACGGTATCGAAGCCGAACGCTTCCATCTTGGCGACGAAATCGCCCATCGGCAGGACCTCTTCGAGATAGCCGTCGAGCTGACGCTTGTTCCAGTCGATCAGCACGACGAGATTGCCGAGCTTCTTCGCGCTTGCGAACAGGAAGGATTCCCAGCACTGACCTTCCTGCATTTCGCCGTCGCCGACGATCAGGAAAACGCGGTTCTTGCGGCCCTTGAGCTTGTTGCCGAGCGCAAGACCCGCCGCCTGCGACGTGCCCTGACCGAGGGATCCGGTCGTCATATCCACGCCGGGCGTCTTGTTGCGGTCGCAGTGGCTCGGAAGCCGCGTGCCGCCGCGGTTCAGCGTCTTGAGCTCTTCGTACGGGAAGAAGCCTTTGAGCGCGAGGGTCGCATAGACGGCAGGTCCTGCATGTCCCTTCGACATGACAAGGTAATCACGATCCGGCCATTTCGGATCGGCGGGGTTCACGCGCATCTCACGTCCGTACAGAACCGCGAGCGCATCGGATATGCTCATAACGCCGCCGACGTGTCCGGAACCGATGGAGTGGATCGCTTCGAGCGCTGCCATGCGGATTTTGAGAGCAAACGCTTCGATCGCTTTTTTCTCTTGGTTTTCCATAGCTTCCTCCTGTTGATTTCTTTTGCGGCGGAATGGTCCCGCCGTTTTCATACCTAATACAGTATTATACCTGATTTCCGATCCTTCCGCAATGGTTTTCGGCGGATTATTCTCGATCGGAAAAGAATATGAGCGGGGCTCCAGCGGATGCGACCGCGCCGTTTTCCACGGTGCGGCGTTCATCGGAAAGATACTCCCGATACAGACCGTCCGCAAGCGGGACCTCGACGACGGACGGCTTTCCGCACATGCTGAATACGCCGACCGCCTTGCGATCGCCGAGCGTCCATGTCGACACGATCACGTCGTTTTCCCGCGCTTCGAGCGTATAGACGCCGTCCGCAAACAGCGGGTCCTTCTTCATGGCGATCAGCTTTTTCAAAAGCGCTTCGTGCATCGGCTCGCCTTCGCGCGGGACCGGATCCGGATCGAACAGCGACGGGGTGCGGTCCGCCGCCCATTCCTGTCCGCAGTAGAGCAGCGCAAGACCCTTTTGGAAGAAATTCCATGCAAGACGGTTTTCCCGCACGATCGGATCCGGGAACAGCTCTGCCGTGCGCGGACGGTCGTGGTTCTCGGTACAGCGCAGCTTGACGTAATCCGCCGGGTAGGTGCTTTCCTGCCGCTCGATCGCCTTGACGTACGCGGACAGCGGGATCCTTCCCTCGGCATACGCGATAAAATCTTCGTAGATGTCATAATCGTAGCAGATATCGAACGCCCGATAGAGCTCGGAATCGGACAGGGCGGGAAGCCCTTCGGCGCGAAGATACCGGATAAATTCGTGCTCGACCGATTCCGCAAGCCAGATGCAGCCGGGACGGACCGCTTCCACGCGCTTTCTTGCTTCCAGCCAGAAGCCGAGCGGAATGAGCGGCGCGACGTCGCAGCGGAACCCGTCGACAAATTGCGCCCAGAAGCACAGCGTGTCAATGAGCTCGTCCCACAGCGCGCGGTTTTCAAAATCGAGATCGATGACGTCGCTCCAGTCGCCGATATGGTTGCCGAACGAGCCGTCGGGCTTTCGGTAGAAGTATTCCGGATGCGTTTTCACGAGGACGGAATCCGGTGAGGTGTGGTGATACACGACGTCGATCAGCACCTTCAGCCCGAGCGCGTGCGCGGCGTCGCACAGATGCGTAAAATCGTCCATCGTGCCAAATTCCGGATTGACGGCGCGATAGTCTTTGATCGCGTACGGCGAGCCGAGCGAGCCCTTGCGCTTCTCCGCGCCGACCGGATGGATCGGCAGCAGCCAGATCGCGTCGGCGCCGAGCGCGCGGATGCGCGGAAGATCCGCCTCGACGGCTTTGAACGTGCCGCCGAAGTTGCGGACAAAGATCGAATACAGGGTCATGTTCCGAAGCTGCATGGGAGACCTCCTTTATTTACAATTCATCCGGCGCATAGGCGAGGGAGAGCTTAAAGAGCTTTTGTCCTTCGCTTTCGCCGGCAAGCAGGAACGTGTCGCCGAAAAGCTCGCTTTTCAGCGTGATCGTATCATCAAGCAGCGCTTCGCGCGAGTACTCGGTCTTGACCTCGCAAAGCGTCCGCATGCGCAGCGCGTCCGGCATTCGGTCCTCGGCAAGATCGAAATAGCGGGTGTTGTTCATATGCCCGTTCTGATCGACGTAGCTGTACGGCACGGTAAACGACGAGGTTTCATCGGTCGTCGGTGCCTGCGGCGGGCGCGGAAGCGCAGTCTCCAGCCCGGTCTGCATGCCGGGCACCGCAATGCCGCACTGCTCCGGAAAGACCGCTTTCCGCGTGTTCTGATCCATCAGCGCCCACAAAGAGCTTGCCTCGATCAGCGCGTCGCCGCGTTCATCGGTGATCCGGTAATAACGCGGAAACAGCAGATGCTTCGGCTTGCCGGGCCAGGTGACGATCCGTACGGGCTCGTCATAGACCGGCATGCGGCGCACGGTCGCCTGCTGCAGCGTCACGATCCAAAGGATCCCGCGGTCCAACGTCTTCTCGCGTCCCGCGCCGAGCAGCGCCGCGTGATCGGTCGCCGCCTCCTGCAGCAGCGTAAACAACCGCGAAAGCCGCAGACGCCGCTTGAGGTCGGTATCGGAATAGGCGATTCGATAGTCGCGTTCAAACGGTTCAAACGTGCTCATGCGTTCACCATATCTTGAGCGAGGTATTTCATGAAATCGGGGATGCGCTTTTCCCACGCCGCTTCATTGTGCGCAGCGCCGGGGATCACGTTTGCCGAAACGTCCGCGCCGGCTTCGGAAAGCGCCTTTGCAGTCTCGAACATGCCCGAAAGCGCTCGGCGTTTCGGGTCGATCTCGCAGGTTCCCATGTCGATCCAGACGCGCGTGGGATCGGCAAGCGGATGCGAGCGGATCAGCCCCTTGAGCTTTGACGGCGAGACCCAAAGGCTCGGGGAAAGCGCCGCCGCGCGGGAAAAGACGGAGTTGTATTCCACGGCGGCATAGAGCGACATCAGCCCGCCCATGGAGCTGCCGGCGATCATCGTGTGTTCGCGGTCGGGCAGCGTTCGGTACTGCGCGTCGATCTCCGGCTTCAGAACGGTCGTGAACCAGTCCATCGTGACCTTGCCGACCCCTTCGATATGACCGACCGGGCGCGGCGAGGAAAAGTCCCACGGGCTGTATTCGGAAAGCCGCCGAAACCCTTCCGGATTGCACTCGACCGCGACGACGATCAGCGGGAGCTTGGTCTTTTTCAGATATTCGCGCATGCCCCAGCTTTTGCCGTAGGTCGCATGGCGGTCATAGAATACATTGTGCCCGTCAAACATATACAGGACGGGATAACGGCGATCGCCGGCTTCATAGCCCTTCGGGAGACAGACGTACAGCCGACGCGGTTTTTCGGTCGGAAGTTCGGGGATCCGGATCTTTGTGATGTGAATCATGAACGCACTCCTCTTTGCGGATTTCTTACATTATATAGCAAATGCACCTGCGCCGCAAGTCCGGAATCCCGACAATGTGCAGATTCTTGACAACGGAGGCGGCGCTTTCTATAATGGGTACACCGAGTACGCAAAGGAGGAGGATGCCGATGGAAAGCTATTGCCTGTTCTGCAAAAGCGGGCAGGAAGGTCTTGTGATCGATCTTTTGAAGCACGGCGGATATGCGGCGTTTTCTCCGTTTGCGGTGCGAAACAGACCGGACGCCGGCGGTCTTCGGAGAACGAAAGCGCGTTTGCTGCCGGGCTATGTGTTCTTTGAAGCGGAAAACGAGCCGGAATGGGACACGATCCGGCGATACTCCGGCGTGCTGAAGATTCTGCGCTATGAGGACGGAAGCCGCGCGTTGCACGGAGATGATCTTGCGTTCGTCAAATGGCTGAAGCGCTACGAGGGCGTGATCGATGTGTCGCAGGTCGTCAAGGTCGGCACGAAGATCGCGTTTGCCGGAGGACCGCTCGTCGGTATGGAAGCGAAGGTGCTGAAGGTCAACAAAAGCCGAAAGGCGGTTCAGATCGCGCTCGGCGACGGCGACGCGATATTCCGGAATATATGGTGCTCGATCGAGTACATCGGGGAAAACGCGGACATCGATATGCTGCATCAGTCGTCAGCGCAGCCGGAACAGTAATGTCATGAAAAAGGATCCGACGGATTGAATGCCGTCGGTTTTTTATTCTAAAAGAATAAAATGTCGAATTATGGAAAATCGATTGACGAAATAACGCAAAAGATGTATGCTGACAGCAGCAGAAACGTCCGGGGAAATCCATATGCAAGCCGCGATTCGGATCGGAAAGGAACATATTGACGGATGTACAGCATTTGTGTATAATAGTATCATCTCATATTATGCGATATTGTGCGCGTAGTACGCAAAATATCGATAATATAGACAGAAAAATATGATAGCTTGCGAAAAATGCACGACAGAAGACGCATTGGGGAACGGACAGCGACGGATTTTGTGCTTTTTCCGGAAAGGATTTTTGCATTGGAACAGGTGAGACGGGACAAAAATGAAGTTGAGATCAATCTCGGAGATGTTTTCCAGATTCTGATCTCGAAATGGATCTATATTTTGCTTGCAGGCGTCCTTACCGCGCTTGCGGTCGGTTTGTTTACGCATTTCCTTGTGCATAAGAAATACACGGCGTCGGTTTCCATGTATATCTACACGACGAACGACCAGAACCAGACCGGTACGATCAGCTACAGCGAACTGAGCGCGGCGGACAACCTGATCAAAACCTATCAAGTCATCGTAAAGAGCAATTCCGTTCTGGATACGGTTGCGGAGCGATTCAATGCCGAGCATCCGGAGTATGCGGAATGGGATATTCAGTCGAGCAACTTGTCGAGAGCAACGTCCGTCTCCGTTCCGAACGGGACCAAACTGATTCAGGTGAGCGTTACGACCCGTGATCCGAAGCTGTCCGCGGACATCGCCAATACGTTTGCGAAGTATGTTCCCGAGCAGATCATCCGCATCACGAAAGCGGGCGGCGTTGAGATCGTGGACTATGCGACCGTTCCGAACGGTCCGTCCAGTCCGAATCTGACCAGAAACACGGTCCTCGGCTTTGCCGCGGGCTTCATACTGGTCGCGGTATACTTCCTGCTGCGCGCATATCTTGATACGACGATCTATACGTCGGAGGAGGTCCAGAAGGTCAGCCGCTGCCCGGTGATCGGAACGGTACCGATGATCGTTGCAAGCGGAGAGGAAACGGCACAATGGGAGGTCACGCTCCGGGAGGAAATCGTCAATGAGTAAGATCACGATGAAACGTTCCGCTAAGAGCGGGAACAGCAAGCAGGAAGAACGCGCACAGATCCGGGAAAACCGGAGAAAGATCCTGACCGAATCCAGCGCCTTCGCCATCCGCGAGGCGTATGTGCAGCTTCGTACGAATCTGATGTACAGCGTGGCGTCGATGGACGACCGCGGCTGCAAGGTTTTCGGTGTAACGAGTGCGAATCCGTCCGAGGGCAAGAGCTTAACGGCGTCGAACATTGCGGTATCGTTCGCAATGCTCGGCAAAAAAACGCTGCTGATCGACTGCGACATGCGCAAGCCGAACATTGCGCGGCTTTGGCATATCCATACGAACAACGGTCTGAGCGATCTGATCGCCAAGGTGGATGTATGCGATGTTTACGGCGTTGAAGGACTTCCGCTTTCGATCATCGCCTGCGGTAAAATTCCGCCGAATCCGTCGGAGATGCTGGCGTCCGCCGCGTTCCAGAATGCGATTGAGCGCTTCCGCAGAAAATACAATTACATCATCATCGATACTCCGCCGATCAACGAGGTCGCGGACGCGCAGATCGTATCGCGCGTGGTCGACGGCATGGTGCTGGTCATCCGTTCCGCAAAGACGAAGCAGAGAGATCTTGCGGAAGCCGAGAGCACGCTTCAAAGCGCAGGCGCACGGATCTGCGGCGTCGTGATCAACGATCTGAACCTCAAGCAGGGCGGAAAATACGGTTATAAGTACGGCTATAAGTACGGTTATAAGTATGGCTATAAGTACGGGTACAAGTACGAGTATCAGTACGGCTACCGTTACGGGGATACGCCGGACTACGGCACGGATACAGGCTCGGCGGCAGTCAAAAAACCGGTAAAGAAAGCTGCGGTAAGGGAGATTGATTTCCACGCGCATATTCTGCCCGGGCTCGATCACGGCAGCAAGGATCTCGACAATTCGCTCGAACAGATCCGCCTTGCAAAGGCGGGCGGCGTCGATGTGATCTGCGCGACCTCACATTTTTACGGGCAGCAGATCGGCGTCGAAACGTTCCTGGAGCAGCGCGCGCGCAGCTGGCTGGAATTGAAATCCAAGCTGGAGGAAGGCAGTCCCCGGATCGTTCTCGGGGCGGAAGTGCTCGCGTTTGAGGGGATCGATAAGCTGCCGCAGATTGAGAATCTGTGCATTGTCGGAACGAACATCCTGCTTCTTGAGATGCCGTTCGCACACTGGTCCGAGCGCTTGATCGATTCGATCGAAACCCTGAGCGAGCGCGGCGATCTTGAGATCGTTCTTGCGCATGTGGATCGTTACGATCGCAAGCAGATCGAACGGCTGCTGGCAATGGACCATATCAAAGGACAGGTCAATGTGTCTGCGCTGACCAAGCATCTGCAGAGCAGCTATCTGCGCGACTGGATCAAGGAAGGAAAGATCGTCGCAGTGGGAAGCGATATCCACGGAACAAAGACCGGCTATACGGAGTGGCAATCCGTAAAGCAGCGGTATCCGGAGGAATGGAAAACCGTGATGCGGGAGACCGAAGCGCTGCTTTCGGATCTTCTCTGAGGGTAAGGCGAAAAAAGGGGAAAAGAGACCGAAACGGGCGGTGCGCGGCCACAGTCGCCCCGAAAACGAGCGGTCGAACAAAGCGTGATCCGGAGGATGCGGAGCGAGTGAAAACGCGCCGTATGCCGAAGGCAACGCAAAAATCCGAATAACAGGAGACCCCTGCAGTGCAAGAAACCAACACAAATCAGACGAACCAACTGCATCAAAAACCGAAATCCCGGAAAAAAAGAACGGTTCTGTGGATCGTTCTGTCGATCGCGGCGCTTGCTTTGATCGGCGGCGGGATCTACGCGTGGCATGTACTGAAGCGACCGGATGTATTTTTCGATCAGACTGCGCGCATATCCGCCCAATCGACGCCGGAAACGACGCCCGCTTTCGATATAGAAGCGTATCTGCCGACGGCAGAGCCCGGCACAGCGCCGAGTTTGACGGCAGCGCCGGAGGAGACGTCCGGATCTGCTGAGCAAGCGAATGAAAGCATACCCATGACGGGGATCGTCAATATCGCCCTGTTCGGGATCGACGCATATGAGGACGGGACGTCGACAAGCGGCACCATGCCGCATACCGACGCCAATATGATCGTCGCGATCAATTTCGAGAAAAAGGAAGTCAGTCTGATTTCCATCGCGCGCGACTGTCTGACGACTGCGCCGGGTCATACCGGGTTTTATAAGTTCAACGGCGTTTTCAACGTCGGCGGCGGCATGAAGGACCCGAAGGCGGGGTTTGAACTGAGCTCCCGCGCCGCGGAGGAGTGGCTCGGCGGTGTTTCCGTTCCGTATTATTACGGCGTGGACTTCCAGGCGGTGATCGATCTGGTCGATATGATCGGCGGGATTGATTTTGATGTGGAGATCAGACTGACAACGCTTAACGGCAGGACGATCAATCCGGGCAGGCGCCATCTGGACGGCAACGGCGTAATGGCATATATGCGTATGCGCAAAACCGCGGACGGCCTCGATTCAAGCCGGACCGCACGCCAGCGCAAGATGCTGATCGCAATCTTCAAGAAGCTGAAGCAGGAAAGCAAGCTTTCCATGATCCCGGATCTTCTGAAGACCATGGGCGACAATGTCTATACGAATACAAGTCTGACGCAAACGATGTCGCTCGTGAATTTTGCGCAGGGACTGGACGAAGACAGCATCCGTTCTTACAGCATTCAGGGGCGTATGCATTATCAGTACGATTGGCGGTATTGCTTTATCGATCAGCAGGCGCGAATCGATATTCTGAAGGAAGTGTACGGGATCGATGCGGAGCCGATGCGGATCGATTCGCTTGTGTATGAAACCTTTCTTTACGACAGCGGATTTCGGGCGATCCAGTATCTGACGATTGCGCAAAAGCTGTTTGCAGCCATACATGAACTGGGACCCGCCGACGCCATGAGCGAGGAGCAGAAGACCGCCTATGCCGTCTGCTGGAAGGATTACGAGAACCTGCGCGACCGGTTCCGCGCCGTCGACCGCTGGACGCAGGAGCATTATGACAGTACCGGATTCACGAAAGAGGAACAACAGAAGCGTACGAATGATTACGAAGAACTGAAAGCGCTTGAGGCAAAGCTGAAGGAATCGGGCGACGCGCTCAATACGCTGTTCCGGAATCCGATCACATTGAGATGGAACCGAAGCATCATCAATTGGTACAAAGAGGACAGCGATATCAACGACGTTTACGTTGATTTCCGATAAGCAGAGACAAATATGGCAATATCCGCCGACGATGCCGGCGTGATGCGGAGTGCTGCATTATGAACAAAACCATGACAGAACAAGAATCAAAGCGCAAAACGGACAAGCGGAAAGGAAAAACGAAGATCCTCTTTTCCGTTCTTCTCGGCGTATATGATTTCATTGCCGTATGCGCCGCCTATTTTCTGGCGCTTTGGATGCGGTTTGATTTCTTCTTTTCCCATATAGAACAGAAATATCTGGATGCATTCGGCAAATTCATCCTGTTTTACGGCGCGTTTTCCGTGCTGGTTCTTTGGCTGTTCCGCCTTTACAAGACGCTGTGGAGATACATCGGGATCAGCGAGATGGTCCGCACGCTTGCGGTATCCCTGCTGCTCTCTGTTGTGCACGCCGTTGCGATCACGCTCATATTCTGGCACCGCATGCCGTTCTCTTATTATATCGGCGGCGCGATGATTCAGGCGGTCTTTCTGATCGGCATGCGGTTTTCGGCGCGTATGTACAGCAACTGGCACAGCCGAAAGGCGTTCAGCCATATGCCGATGGATCGCGTAATGCTGATCGGCGCGGGCAATGCGGGACAAATGATCCTGAAGGACATGGTTGCAAATCCCGTTAACCGTGACAAGGTCGTCTGCATCATTGACGACGATCCGAACAAGCAGGGCAGGTATCTGGAAAGCGTCCCGATCGTCGGCGGACGCGAGGACATCCTTTCCGCGGTACAAAAATATCGGATCGACAAGATCTACCTTGCGATTCCCAGTGCGACGGCAGAACAGAAACGCGATATCCTGGCGATCTGCAACGAGACGGACTGTGAGCTCAAGCAGCTCCCGGGCATTTATCAGCTGATTTCCGGACAGGTGACCGTCAGCGCGATGAAGGATGTTGCGGTGGAGGATCTTTTGGGCCGTGAACCGATCCGACCCGATCTTTCCGGCGTTTACTCCTTTATCAACGGAAAAACCGTTCTTGTCACCGGCGGCGGCGGATCCATCGGAAGCGAGCTTTGCCGCCAGATCGCGGCGCACGGACCGAAGCAGCTGATCATCTTCGATGTATATGAGAACAGCGCATATGAGATCCAGCAGGAGCTGAAGGAACTGTATCCGACGATGGATCTTGTCGTGCTGATCGGTTCCGTCCGCGACAGCCGCAGGATGTTCAAGGTGTTCGATACCTACCGCCCGCAGATCGTTTACCATGCGGCGGCGCACAAGCATGTTCCGCTGATGGAGGACAGCCCGTGCGAAGCGATCAAGAACAATGTGCTCGGAACGTACAAAACCGCGTATGCCGCGATGGTCCACGGCTGCGAGCGTTTTGTTCTGATCTCCACGGACAAGGCGGTCAATCCGACAAACGTCATGGGCGCCAGCAAGCGCCTGTGCGAGATGATCGTGCAGTGCTTCGACGCAAAGATCAAGGCGGGCAAAGCAAGCGAGATCCCGCAGCTCTTTACGCATGAAGGCTGGGAAAACGCCGACAAGGACGGCACCGGAAGCGTGTTCCGCAGCATCAGGACCGAGTTTGTCGCGGTGCGGTTCGGCAATGTTCTCGGCAGCAACGGTTCCGTGATCCCGCTGTTTAAGAAGCAGATCGCGAAGGGCGGTCCCGTTACGGTCACGCATCCGGACGTCGTCCGCTACTTTATGACGATCCCGGAGGCGGTCAGCCTTGTCATGCTGGCAGGAACATACGCAAAAGGCGGCGAGATCTTTGTGCTGGATATGGGAAGTCCGGTCAAGATCGACACGCTTGCCAGAAATCTCATCCGGCAGGCGGGATTGAAACCGGACGTCGATATCAAGATCGAGTATACCGGTCTTCGTCCCGGCGAAAAACTGTATGAGGAAAAGCTGATGGCAGCGGAAGGTCTCAGAAAGACGGAAAACGAGCTGATCCACATCGGCGCGCCGATCAAACTCGACCAGGATCTTCTTTTCAAAAACCTCAATACGCTCATGAACGCAGCGTATGCCAATGACGAACGGATCCGCGCGCTTCTGCTCGATATAGTACCGACCTATCATCCTGCAGACAACAGCGGAGACAAGCCGACGATTACGATATACGGCGCACATGGGAAGGAAGAGAAGGACGAACTGCATGCCGCAGGCTGAAACAGGACGCCCGTCGCGTAAACGGATGATCCTGCTGATCGCGACAGGACTTGTGCTCATCTTCATCTTCGCGCAATCCCTGCTTCCGCAGAACGTTTCCGCGGAGGAGAGCGGATGGATGACAGAGAAGATCATCAATCCGTTCCTCAATCTGTTCGGACTCCGGTCGATGATGCACGGCACGGTCCGCAAGCTTGTGCACATCGCAGAGTTTGCGATCCTGTCCGTCCTGCTTGTGTTTTGCTTTCGCGGGAAACCGATCAAAGGCGCAGGCGCCGGTTTTACAGCCGCCTTTCTGGACGAAAGCATCCAGCTTCTGTCCGACCGCGGCGCTTTGATTTCCGATGTCTGGATCGACCTGATCGGCGTTGCTCTGGGTTCATTGCTCGGTTTTTTGGTTTATCGTGCGATCATTCGACGCAGACAGGCATCTTGACAATAAGCAAAGAAAAAATGATTGTTTCGTGAATGATTTGATGTAAAGATCGATAGTATGCAGTAACAGAAATAGAAGGTGTAATATGAACAAGTTTTCTGAAGATCCGCGTTTTGCCGGGATCAAACCGTTTGAAAAAAAGGTTTGGCTGAGCTCACCGACCATGCACGGCGACGAACAGCATTGGGTGGACGACGCCATACAGACGAACTGGGTATCGACCATCGGTGCGAATATCAACGAGGTAGAGAAGCAGATCGCCGAACGGATCGGCGTCAAGTATGCCGTCGCGCTTTCCTGCGGGACAGCGGCGCTGCATCTTGCAACAAAGCTTGCCGGTGAAAAACTCTACGGGCAGGCACGTCCGAACGAAGGTACCCTGCAAGGACACAAGGTCTTTTGCTCCGATATGACGTTCGACGCTTCCATCAATCCGGTCGCCTATGAAGACGGCGAGGCGATCTTTATCGATACCGAACGCGATACATGGAACATGTCCCCGGAAGCTCTTGAAAAAGCGTTTGAAATCTATCCGGACGTCAGATTGGTCGTCATCGCGCATCTGTACGGAACGCCGGGCAAGATGGAGGAGCTGAAGTCGATCTGTGAAAAACACGGCGCGCTGATTGTCGAAGACGCAGCGGAATCCCTCGGCGCAAAGTACAAGCTGAACGGCGCGTGGGTGGAAACCGGTACGCTCGGCGACTACAACTGCATCAGCTTCAACGGCAACAAGATCATCACCGGCAGCGCGGGCGGCATGTTCCTCACGAACAATGTTGAGGACGCAAACAAGGTTCGCAAATGGTCCACGCAAAGCCGCGAAGCAGCGCCGTGGTACCAGCATGAAGAGATCGGCTATAACTACCGCATGAGCAATATCATTGCAGGCGTCGTTCGCGGACAGCTTCCGTATATCGAGGAGCATATGGCACAGAAAAAGGCGATCTACGAGCGCTACAAAGCCGGTCTTGCGGATCTGCCGGTCAAAATGAACCCCTACGATCCCGACAAGTCCCAGCCGAACTTCTGGCTCTCCTGCATGATCATCGACGAAGACGCCATGGCGCCGCAGGTGCGCGGCGAACGGGACTATCTTTACAAGTCCGTTTCCGGAAAGAGCAGTCCGCAGGAGATCCTTGACGCCATCTTCGCCTTTAACGCGGAAGGCCGCCCGATTTGGAAGCCGATGCATATGCAGCCGATCTACCGCACGCACGCCTTCATCACCGCCGAAGGCAACGGTCGCGGACGCTCCAACGCCTACATCGCGGGCTCCGGCGTCGACGTCGGTGCGGACATCTTCCGCCGCGGTCTCTGCCTGCCCTCCGACAACAAGCTGACGCCGGAGCAGCAGGACAGGATCATCGACATAATTCATCGCTGCTTCCGGTGATGTTTTTTGCTGTCGGAGCTTTCGCCATGCTATCCGTTATCGTTCCGGTGTACAATGTTGAGCCATATTTGAAAAGATGTCTTGACAGTATTCTTCATCAATCGTATCAGGATTTGGAAATATTAATCATTGATGATGGTTCTACAGATGGATCACAGGATATATGTGATGACTTTGAGAAAAAAGACAAGAGAATCAAGGTATTCCATACGGAGAACAGAGGACTGTCTTGTGCGCGCAATTTAGGGCTTCAGCATGCAAAAGGCAACTGGATCGGGTTTGTCGATTCAGACGACTGGATCGAGCCGGATATGTATGAACATTTGATTCGGTCTGCAATTGATAATTGCGCAGATATTTCCTGCTGCGGATACGATAGAGAATATAATGACAGATCAGTATCTCATTCATTAATCAGTGAAGAAAGATGCTATGATGGTGATGAAATGGTTGCTTCGACCATGAAAGGAAGCACATTTGGCCATTATGCATGGAACAAGATTTATAAAAGAGAATTGTTCAGTGAGGAATGTAAGTTTCCTCCCGGTATGCTGTTTGAAGATATAGCCACCATATGGAAACTCATCGTGAAATGTCATCGTGTAGTATGTGTTCCGGGTACACTCTATCATTATTTGATTCGCAAAGACAGTATCGGCAATACCAAGACAATGAAAAATCTTGCAGATCGTTGGACAGCATTCAAAGAGCGCTTTGATATAATGGCGTCGAAAAGTGATGAACTACAGATGATTTGCACAAAAGGTTGCCTTGAAACGATCGGTTATACCTGGCGATGGCTGTACGTCACAAAGAAAAAGGACAGAGTCTGCTATGAAGGACGCCTTCGGGAAATGAGGGAATTTGCAAAAGCAAATCGCAGCATGATGCGTTCTTGTTCGATAGCTACACGCATATCTCTTCTTTGTGCTATATACTCAAATCCGATCTCTATATTCGGATGCTATTGGCTGAATCAGGTATTCAGAAGGGCAAGAAGATTGGATCGGATGACGTGATGGCGGAAGCGCCGACAAAAAGATAATGTGAAAAAATACGTTCAAGATATAGATGGCTGGCAATACTATAATCATGCAATGATTCCATCATCTGCTCCGCATGCAGATGTTGATCTTTCCACTATTCTGAACGGGGAGATATGGCGTTATAGAAACGGAAAAGACCGTCCGCTTCTCGTCAGATGGACAACAGACTGGGATTGTGATTGTGAGACAGGATGGTGGTTTGTTGTCCGTGAAAGACCTTTTGACTTGAAGGATCTGTCTTCCTCTTCCCGGAGGAACATTAGGAAATCCCTTAGGAATTGCAGAGTCGAAAGGATCAATCCCGGAGAGTATGCTGAGGATTTATGGCGGGTATTCAATGAAGCTGCGGAGAGGTATCGGAATTACCGCATCACTGTTACAAAACAAGAGTTTGTAAACAGAATAATTGACAGCGAAACAGAACAGGAATACTGGGGCGGTTTTGACAATCAAACGGGAAGGATGATAGGATATGCGATCTTTCAACCGCATCAGGATTGGGTTGAGTTTCTTGTATCAAAGTATTCGACCCGATATTTGAAGCTCAGGGTCAGCGATGCCATCAATGCGAAAGCGTTGGACTATTACCTGAATCAATTGAAAAAAAGGTACATATCCGACGGAGCGCGTTCTGTCTTTCATAAGACGAGTTTTCAGGAATACCTAAGAGACCACTTTGGATACCGATGCGCTTTTTGCAGACTTCATGTATTGTACAAAAAACCGGTTAAGCTGTTAATTGATTTGCTGTATCCACTCAGGTCTGTTTTCCGTCGGTTTGATGATATCGGAGCAATTCATCAGATGAATTCCTTGCTCTATATGGAAGAGATCATTAGGGAGGAAAGCAAGAGAACTGTTGCTGCGGGATCGGTTCGATTGCGGCAGTTTTAGTATACAGCAATGATCAGATATTGAAATGCGGAAGATCGGCTTTTACGAAAAGTATATCAAACGGATTCTGGACATTATCTGCTCGCTTCTGGCGCTGATTGTGTTTAGCTGGTTATATGCAATTGTTGCCATAGCCGTGCGGATCAAATTAGGGTCGCCTGTTGTTTTCAAGCAGCCGCGCCCCGGGCTGATTGATCCGAAAACCGGTAAAGAACGAATCTTTCATTTATACAAGTTTCGGTCTATGACGGATGAGCGTGATCAATCCGGAAATCTTCTTCCTGATGAACAGAGATTGACGAAATTCGGAAGAATGCTGAGAGCGACCAGCTTGGATGAACTTCCGGAAGCGATCAACATTCTCAAAGGCGATATGTCGGTAATAGGTCCGCGACCGCAGCTTGTGCGGGATATGGTGTTTATGTCCGAGGAACAGCGAATGCGTCATACGGCAAGGCCGGGATTAAGCGGGTTAGCGCAAGTAAGAGGAAGGAACGCGATTTCGTGGGAAGATAAAATCAACTGGGACTTGGAATATATTAATGATGTTTCTTTTAAAAACGATTTCAGACTGGTTGTTGAAACGATCAAAGTTGCACTAATAGAGCAAGAAGGCATAACAGATGGAGAAAATGCCACTGCTTTGGATTACGGTGACATGCTGTTGAAAACAGGAAAAATATCCAAAACACAATATGATGCATGTCAAGCATATGCAAAGCAGATTCTGGAGGAAAGAGATGAAGTTCGTTAAGTGGGCATATGAGAAGATCAGAAAAAAACCTGCACCGTACTATTATCAATACTCATTGTTCTCTTATTTGTTCAAACCAATCCGGAAATGGATAACGCAGGTAATCGCTCCCAATTGCGTTTTTAACAAAATTCGCATTTTGCTGTATCGCATGTGTGGGTTTAAAATCGGGAAACGTGTGTTTATCGGGATGCGCTGCTATTTGGACGATATGTGTTACCAACTGTTGACCATAGGAGATGATGTAACAATATCCTATGGCGTCTATTTCGCATGCCATGGAAGGCACCAAGGTCATTATCCGATTGTTATCGAAAAAGGTGCATATATCGGCATGAGGGCATCCATTATCAGCAAAAATGCCGTCAAAACAAATAATCATGCAGGGGGGGTCACGATTGGGGAAAACTCGGTTGTGGGAGCGTGTGCGCTTGTAAACCGTGATATCCCGAATGGTGCAACTGCCGTTGGGGTCCCGTGCAGGATTATTGAGAAAGGCAAACAAGAATGAATGATTTGGTTTCCATTATCATGCCATCATATAATACGGGGGCATGTATTTCGGAATCGATTCAATCCGTTCAAGCGCAAACGTATAAAAACTGGGAACTGATCATTGTGGATGATTGTTCAACGGACGATACGGATACGGTTATTCAGAGTTTTTTAGCAGATTCACGGATTCGATATCTGAAAAATGAAAATAACTGTGGGGCTGCTGTAAGCAGGAATTATGCTTTGCGTGAAGCTAAGGGAAAGTGGATTGCTTTTCTGGATTCAGATGATATCTGGATGCCGCATAAATTAGAGAAACAGATCCGATTCATGCAGGAAAACGATTATCATTTTTCCTATACGAATTATGATGAAATGACTGCTGAAGGAGTACGGAATGACGTTTTCGTTACCGGTCCGAAAAGGATCACGAAAAACGGTTTCTATAATTATTGCTGGCCGGGCTGTCTTACGGTCATGTATGATGCGGAAACGGTTGGCTTGATTCAGATCGCCGACATCAAAAAGAACAATGATTACGCGATGTGGCTGAAGGTGTGTCGAAAGGCGGATTGTTATCTTTTGGATGAGAACTTGGCGATATATCGTCGCGGACGTAAAGGAAGCGTCAGTACACACAGCATCAGAACAATGATTGCTTGGCATTACCGTCTGTTTCATGAAGCGGAAGGGCAGAATTCTCTGTATGCGGCGATCAACACAATTCGAAATTTAGTATTCGGATTATATAAGAAAAGCAGATATGTAAAAAGAGGATACATGCAATGACTGCAACCGTTTTTCTGATAGGATTTCTTCCAAATCCAAGAATATATAAGAGAATTGCATTAGCCCAAAATTACAGTAATGTTCATCTGATATGTTGGGATAGAGGAAAGGAGATGCTGGAAAGCCCAACGGGACGCGGCTTTTCATGCAATATCATCAGAATCAATGCAGGTAATGATCCTGTGTCAAGAGTGTTTCCTTTTGAAAAGTTTAAAAAAAAGGCGTTAGAGATTCTTACGGAAAAACATCCGGACATAATACATGTTCAAGGGCTAGACATGCTTCAAATTGCCTGTAAGTATAAGTCCATTCACAAGCATGTACATATTATTTATGAAATCGCAGACCTTCATAGATTGCTCGTAGATAAACAAACCGGCATATTGAGGGCGTTGGCTCAAAAGTATTTGTTGTGGTTGGACCATAAATGCAGCAAACAGATTGATTTGCTAATTGTTACTTCTCAACAATACTATACCACGTATTTTTCATCATTCATTCCTAAAGAGAAAGTGATGTTCTTTCCGAATATACCTGATTTATCCGTTTTTGACACTTATCAAAAGAAAGAAAACCACGAACAGTTCACAATTGGTTATTTCGGCGTAATCCGGTATAAAAATGAGATAAGACTATTGATTAATTCCTTAACGAAACACAATGCGAGATTAATCATTGCAGGTTACGAAGAAAACGGAACGGATATAGAGGAGCTATGCAGAAATCGTTCAGATATTGAATGGAAAGGCAGATATGATTTCAAGAACAGTGCAGCCTCTTTATATTCACAATGTGATTGTATTTACGCTGTATATGATGCAAGTATGTCAAATTGCAAAGTAGCATTACCGAATAAACTCTATGAAGCAGTTTATTGCGAATTACCGATTCTGGTTGCAGATCAGACACACGTCGGTGATATTGTACGAAAGCAGCATGTTGGCATTCCCGTTGCGCATGACTCCCAATCAGCGATAGATTCAGCATTAGCCAGGTTGGAGAACAAAGAAGAGTATGACGGCTTTGTTAGTGGATGCAAACGATATAAGAAAGAGCTTGATTTAGAGCGTTATAATAATGAATTAGTAAAGAGGATAGAAGCTTTTATATCATAATTGAAAGGTTCAAGGGAGAATAAGACTATGGTAAACGTAATCGGTTTGGGGTACATCGGACTTCCGACGGCGATGATGTTGGCGTCACACGGCGTTGAGGTCATCGGAACGGACTACAATAAGGAACTGGTAGCCACGCTGAACGCAGGCAAAATGACGTTCAAGGAAAAAGGAATAGACGAGCTGTTCCAAGAAGCGGTCGCTGCCGGAATCAAGTTTACAACGGAATATCAGGTGACGGATACTTACATCGTTTCGGTTCCGACGCCCTATGATAAGTTCAGCAAGAAGGTCGATGCCTGTTATGTCGTTGCTGCGGTCAAGGATGTCATGAAGGTCTGTCCGAAGGGCGCGACAGTCGTCATCGAATCCACCGTTTCGCCGGGAACGATCGAAAAGTATGTCCGTCCGGTCATTGAGGCAAACGGCTTTACGATCGGCGAGGATCTGAACCTGGTCCATGCGCCGGAGCGCATCATTCCGGGCAACATGGTCTATGAGCTGCTGCACAACAACCGTACCATCGGTGCGGACGACCGTGCGATCGGCGAAAAGATCAAGGAGTTGTATGCATCCTTCTGTCAGGGCGAGATCGTCGTGACCGACATTAAGACCGCCGAAATGACCAAGGTCGTGGAGAATACCTTCCGCGCGGTTAATATTGCGTTTGCAAACGAGCTTGCAAAAATCTGCCGCCATGACAACATGGATGTGTACGAGATCATCCGCATCTGCAACATGCATCCGCGCGTGAACATTCTGCAACCGGGCCCCGGCGTCGGCGGACACTGTATTTCCGTCGATCCGTGGTTCCTGGTCGGCGATTATCCGTCGCTTGCCAAGGTCATCGACGAGTCGATGAAGACCAACGACGGGATGCCGGATTTCGTGCTCAACCGCATCTATGAGATTATGAAAGAAAAAGGCATGACCGATATCAGCCGCGTCGGTCTTTACGGTCTGACCTATAAGGAGAATGTGGACGATATGCGCGAGTCTCCCACGCTGCAGCTTCTGGAAAGTCAGGAACGTCACCTTGCCACCGGACTCAAGGTCTATGATCCGTTCATCGAGAAGGACGTCGTCGCAAATCAGTATCACAACCTGGACAAATTCCTTGCAGCGGTCGATTTCGTGGTCATTATGGTCAAGCACAACGAGATCAAGGAAAACATGGACAAGCTTGCCGGCAAGGTCGTTTTGGATTGCCACAACATTTGCAAACTGCCGGGCGTGTATCATATTTGACGGCAGAACACTACGTAAGAATCTGGGTGAGAAAATGGCAAAAATCAAACAGCTTTTGAGAAAAGTCAAGAGACTGATACTGAAAAACCGGATCAAAAAACATGAGAAACTATTTGATCGGTTATCATATTGCTTCTTTCCCTGTGAAAAGAGCAAAACGTTGATCGTCGTATTTTCGGCATTCCCCGGAAAGGACTGTCCGCCGGTCTATAATTATCTAACAACGCTCTCCGGAATCAAAGCCAACAAACTGTTTCTGTTGGACGATGTTTGGAATCCGGTCAATGTCGGAAGCTATTACCTCGGAAAGGACGGGGATTGGTATCTTGAACAGGATGTTTTGGACCTTTTACAGAAGATAAAAGCCGAGCATGCGTATGATAAAGTGATCACCGTCGGCTCCAGCAAGGGCGGCACATCCGCGCTGTATTTCGGAATAAAAACGGAGGCGGATACTTGTATCATCGGCGCACCGCAGTATCATGTGGGAAGTTATCTGTCATCCGAGCATTCGAGACCGATTTTGAAGGTGATCATGGGCGACAGCAGTCAGTCGTCCATTGATAAACTCAACAGCTATATCGTTGATGAAATGCGGAAAGATCATTCGAAAAAATCTACGATCTATATCCATTATTCTCCGAAAGAGCATACGTATAAGGATCATATCAAGGACATGATTGCAGATTTGCATGAAAATGGCTATCAGGTGATCGAAGATAATGCATACGATTATGAACAGCACAGCGATGTCGCTAAGCATTTCCCTGCTTACCTTGTAAGTACCGTTAAGCGTGAAATACAGGATTGAACAAAGGTTGGTATGAACAAACGTTCGGATTATTACAGGAAACACAAATGTTGGATCATGTTTTGATTATAAAGTTACAGGCATATAACAGCTTATCATCATCCAATATGCGCATGCTGGCCATGATGAAAGGGCTTAATGAACTGGGGTATAAAATGGACTTGCTTTGTACCCCGGTCAGTGCTGTTACGCATATTAATGATATGAGCGACTATGCGTTTCTGAAGGGCGTCAATATCATTACAACTTCACAAAACAAGGCGTATGAGAGCTTGGTATCCTCTCCGAAGGGAACAAAAAAGGGACTGAAGCAAAAGCTGCTTCCCGTACTCAGAAAGGTGTATCATAAGTTATCCCTTTATACAAGCTCATCAACAATAGCAAAGAAGCTGACGTTGGATATTCTTCCGCGAAAAGAATATCAGTATGTCATTTCCGTTTCTGATCCGAAGATTTCTCAAATTGCGTTAAGAGCGCTGCTAAAGGATGGTTTAAGAAGTGAAAAGGTGATCGAATACTGGGGGGATCCGATGACCGGTGACATTACACAGAGGGCAATTTATCCGGAGTTTATCATCAAAAGAGAAGAAAGAAAATACCTTAAGATCGCGGACAGAATTGTATACACATCCCCGTTTACTTTGGAGATGGAGCAGAAAACGCATCCGATGTATGCGGATAAAATGCTTTTTGTTCCGACAGCGAACGCATTCCGAAAGATATACCCGGATACGAAGAACGATTTGTTTACGGTCGGGTATTACGGCGCTTATCATTCCGGGATCAGGAATATTATGCCGCTTTACAATGCGTTTTCTTCTTTGATAGGGATTGCAAAGCTCAATCTGGTCGGCGACTCGGATTTGCAATTACAGCCTACTGAGAATATCATGATCCGCCCGCGGGGAGTTGTAAAGGACTTGGAAGAACAAACCGATTTGTTTGTTTGCGTTTTGAACAGTTCAGGGACGCAGATCCCCGGAAAGCTCTACCATAATGCAGCAACAAACCGTCCGATCCTTGTCATTCTTGACGGGGAGCGGCAAGATGAAATGCGAGAGTACTTGGAATCGTTTGATCGGTTTATCCTTTGCGGTAATTCGGAGACGGAAATCGCATCCGCAATCAAATCTGTTATGAACGACAAGAGGGTATGGGAGCCGTGTAAATTGTTGGAGCCCAAAACAATTGCTGCAAAAATCATCGATTTTGATGGGGAAACAAAGGAATGATCAAAAAGCTATGTGTTATTTCGGCATATTATCCGTCTGAAAACGATCCGCATTATGCGTTTGTCGGAACGTTGATCAGTGCAATCGCCGATCAGGGAATTGAATGTCATGTGATTTCTCCGGTTTCCAATATGGAGAAACAACACAGAGCGGAATCCAGAATTGAGACAACGCTGAACGGCGCAAAAATCCATGTGTATTGTCCGTCCTATACGGTTTTTCCGAGTAGAAGGATTTTTGGCTATGAGACATATCGTCTTACCGTTTCATCGAAGCAGCGTGCGATTCGTAAAACCTTTGAAAGGTATATTCATGATTGCGATGCAATCTATTCCCATTTCATCGACTCCGGGGTGCATGCGGCGCTGTTGTCTGAAAAAACAGGGGTTCCGGCGTTTGTTGCCATCGGTGAGAGCAATCTTAACAATAAACAGCTGAACTATTCACTGTATATGAAGGAACTGCAGAGATATATTAAAGGCGTGGTGTCTGTATCTTCTGAGCTAAAGAAAGATGCGCTTGATATCGGCATATTCTCTGCAGAGACGCCGATCGAAGTCTTTCCGAACAGCATCGATACGGATCTTTTCAAGCCGATGGATAAAGCCGAACAGCGAAAGAATCTGGGGTTATCCGATACGGATTTTGTCGTTTCCTTTGTAGGCGGTTTTATCGAGCGAAAGGGCTTTGATAAGGTACAGCAGATTATCAGACGCCATCCGGATTGGAAGTGTATTCTGATCGGAGGCGGGGATATCCCCATAACCGTTCCCAAAGAACAAATTGCTTTCGCCGGAAGGATCAGTCACGACCGGATACCGGCATATCTTTGTGCATCCGACGTATTTGTTCTTCCTACAAAGGCGGAAGGCTGCTGCAATGCGATCGTCGAGGCGATGGGGTGCGGGTTGCCGATCGTTTCCTCCGATAGAGGGTTTAATTACGACATTTTGAATCGCGAGTATGCGATTCTGGTCGATCCGGAGAATATTGACGAAATTGAACAAGCGTTGATGACATATGCATCTGATCAGCAGCTCCGAAAGGAACATGCGGACAAAAGCTTGCAGGCGGGCAAGCTCTTGTCGATCGAAAACCGTGCAAACGGAATTGTTCGTTTTATGGAGAAGAATCTATGAACCGTTCTCTGGGATTACGGATAAATTGTCAAATACTAAGCAAAGTATTGTTTGCTTTTTATATTGTATATACAAACGTCCTAAGCTATTCGCTTTTCTTTGTACGAGGATTGTCTTCTGCGTTACTGATCGGCGCAATTGCATTGCAATTGCTGCATGAAAGATTTAGGATCCGTTTGGATAGAAGCCTGATTGCATTGCTGGTTTTTGCAGCATATTTGTTATTGTCGGGTTTGCTTGTCGCCTATGATTACAGCAAGACATTTAGTACGGTCCTATCATTTTTGGAGTATTTGGGTGTTTTTTATTTGGTGGTTTATTATATTCAATCTGACAACAAACCGGATTTTCCTATGTATGTTTTTATCATACAAGCGATCGCAGCAACACTCATCTTGATTCTGAATGGCGTCGGGGTGAAAAGAGTCAGCATTGCTGAAAACGTAAATGTAAATACCATCGGTGTAACACTTACATTTGCGATAGGGTTTGTTTTATATTTATTGATTGCAAGGAAAAACAGCGCTGTTAAGTGGGGAATCAGCATTACAGCGATTGCAGTTTTGCTTATTGGTGTATTATTGACTGTTTCCAAGAAAGCAATTATCGGCGGCGCTGCTTTGATTATACTGTGGACGGTTCTCTGCTATCGTTATACGTTTGCACGAATTAAGTGGTTTTGGAAACTCTTTCTTGTTGCTGTACTAGTATTCTCCGGAATACTCATATATAGGTGGTACACTTCAAGATACGCGCTTCAGATGGAAGTGTTTATGTTTCGAATGAGCGAGACGTATGTTGGTGACAGTGATCAGGAAAGGATAGAATTGTTTAAAGAAGGACTACTGCTTTTCCTTTCTCATCCATTCTTCGGTGTGGGATTTAACAATGCAAGATACTATACTTCGTGGAGCACCTACACACATTGTCTGTATAGTGAAATGTTGGCATGTACGGGTATTATTGGGACGCTGATCTTTGGATATACGCTCGTCCGACCGTGGGTGATCATCTCAAGGAAACGGGAATCATACAAACGGACAGATCTAATTCTCAATACGCGCACAAAATACTTGTTAGCGATATTTGTCGTTTTCTTTGCAATCAGCTTTACAACGATTGCGTTTTATGCACAAAACCTGATGTATATTGTGGCGGTCGTCGCAGGATATGCGATCACAACGCCGCTTGCGAGAGAGGAAGAAAGGAATGCAGCAGATGAAAAGATTACGCTCGTTTGTTAAATATGCTATGAAAAAAGGCTTTTTCAATTGCCTCGGTGATGAACCGTATCTAAAGCTGTTTTATTGGATCTATATGGGAAAAAGATTGAACCTCAAGAACCCGAAACGGTTTACCGAGAAGCTGCAGTGGTTGAAGATTCATGACCGAAAACCGTATTACAGTACGATGGTTGACAAGTATGCGGCAAAAGAGTACGTTGCGGGAATCATTGGGCAGGAGTATATTATCCCGACGTACGGCGTTTGGGATTCGCCGAGAGACATCGATTTTGATGCACTCCCCGATCAATTCGTCTTGAAGACGACACATGATTCCGGAACGGTCAGAATCATTGATAAATCAAAAGGCTTTGATAAAGAAGCTCTGATCGATTATTTCGAAGGGAGACAGAAAAGGAATCTGGGTATTATTGCAAGGGAGTGGCCGTATAAGCAGGTAAAACCGCGCATTATTGCGGAACAGTATCTAGAAGGGCCAGAAACGGCATCGGGAGAGCATGACGTCAGAGATTATAAGTTCTTTTGTTTTAATGGAATCGTCAAGTGTATGAAGGTCGATTACAACAGATTTACCTGTCATCATACAAATTATTACGGTAGGAATAAAGAACGGCTGCCTTTTTGCGAAAGGCGTCTTCCGAGTGACGACAGTCAAACGATCGAACTACCCGTTCATTTTGATGAAATGGTGTCCCTTGCTGAAATGCTTGCAAAGGATATACCTTTCTTAAGAGCCGATTTTTATGAGGTCAATGACAAGGTTTATTTCGGGGAACTGACATTTTTCCCGGCTTCCGGAGCAAGCAGTCCCTTTGAACCGGATGAATGGGATTATACGCTTGGAAGCTGGATCAAGCTTCCGAATGAAGAACAATAAGAGGTTTATAGGATGAGAGTAATGTTGCATGGAGCGGTGAATATGAGTAACTATGGAGATTACATATTTGCCGAGTTATTCTATCAATCACTTTTGAATAATGGGGTACAAGTAGAGTTTTATACGCATCCCAAGTATGGTATAAGCAGTTATTTTCAGAAGCATCTCGATTATAAGCCTGAAACGCGAAATTACAAAAAGCTATTACATCAATGTGATGCCTTTATTTTTTTCTCGGGCGGATATATCGCTGAACCAAGAAAAAAAGGCTTTTTGGCAGAAACACGTCATATTCATCGGTATTTGTATCCGGCTTCTTTGTTTATGAAAGCAGGAAAGCCGATTTATGTTATGGGTGTTGGAGCTGGACCGTTTGATGAAAATGCTGCATTCAGTAAAAGAGCCAGAGAGATTCTTAATTATGCGACAGTTATTACAGTCCGGAATGAAGAGTCACTGCAGTATTGTAAAGAGTTCGGGATAAATAACGATATTCAGGTAACGGCCGATACCGCCTTGGTGATCAAAGAGTTTCTGGATCGGGAAAAACAGGATGTACCGAGATTTGAAACAGAAAACGGAAAGAAGATGCTTCTGTTCCATATCGACAGCAATGCGGAAGTGACGGCAAAATTGAAGGAGATCGTTGTTCCGGCAACGATACGCTTTTTGAAAGCGCACCCCGATTATCAGCTGTATCTGGCTGCTGACGGGATAAAGCGTGATTCGCACTATCAGGAATATGAAACGATATTTGCGGGATGCGATCCGATTACTTTGAAATATGATGATCCGTGGAAATTGACGCGACAGATTGAGCGCGCGGATCTGATCATCACGACAAAGCTGCATGTCGGCATCGTTGGCTCTGCGCTGGGCAGATCGGTCGTTTCGTTCCCGTTCGTTCCCAATAAAACATTACGTTTTTATAAGCAAATCGGCGAAGCAGACAGATGCGTCCCGCTGAAAGAAATCACAACGGAAAAAGCTTATCAAATGCTTGAAGCATATAAGGATCGGATGGTTACTGTGCCGCAGGAATTGATCGATAAGGCCAAGCTGAATTTGGAGTTGCTTCCCAAAGAATAGTTGATCAAAGGTCGCTATTGAAATGAGAAAAAAGAAAGCACTTATAAATACGATTTTTTCGATGCTGTTGGAAGTGATCACGGTTGTTGCCGGGTTTATCCTTCCCAGATTGTTCATCGGAACGTTTGGATCGGAAGTCAACGGGTTGGTGTCTTCGATAACAAGTTTTATCGGTTACATCACGCTTCTTCAATCCGGCGTCGGAACGGTCGCCAAGGCTGCCATGTACAAGCCTCTGGCAAAGAAGGATCATGACAAGCTTTGCGTTATCGCAAAAACCGTAGAATCCTTTTTCCGGAAGATCGCATTTATTACCATCGCATATATAGCCGTTCTCGCAGGCCTGTTTCCGACGCTGATCGCGCCGGACACGGGATCGTTTTTGTATACGGCTTCATTGGTGGTGATCATAGGCGTTAGCACCGCAGCGCAGTATTTCTTTGGCATTACGCACCAAATGCTGCTGGAGGCGGATCAAAACTCCTATGTCTATTCAATCCTGCAGATTGCGACAGTCATCGTCAACACGGCGGTGTCCGTAGTTTTGATCAAAGCCGGTTGCTCGGTTCAGATCGTGAAACTGGGCAGTGCTGCTATCTTTGTATTGCGTCCGCTGCTGCTCAGCATCTACACCAAGAGGAAATATAAGCTTTACGGCAAATATGAGGTTGATAATTCGCTGATCAAGCAACGCTGGGACGGCTTTGCGCAGGCGATAGCATATTTCATTCATTCAAAGACCGATATTTTTGTGCTGACGCTGTTTGCCAGATTCAGCCCAAATGTTTCATTGAGCCTGGTTTCCGTTTACAGCGTTTATCACTTGGTCACGACCGGTTTGACGTCATTTATCCGTGCGATTGAACGAGCAGTTACGTCGGCACTCGGCAATATCATTGCATTGGGCGAGCGAGATACCCTTGTCAAGACATTTCAGGCATATAACAATTTCATGCATATTCTGTGTACGACGGTGTTTGCGACCGCAAGCATAACGGTGTTCAAGTTTGTCGGTATCTATGTCAAAAACATTACCGATGTGGAATATGTGCAATATGCATTCGGTTATATCATTATTGCAGCCGAATATCTGTTTTGTTTGCGGTTACCGTACACCAGCCTCATCAATGCGGCAGGAAAGTTCAAAGAGACAAGAACCTCGGCAATCGTAGAAGCAGTCTCGAACATTGCTGTTTCTGTGATACTGGTATCGAGATTCGGGTTGATCGGCGTAGCGATCGGCACGTTTGTTGCTATGGCATATCGAACGGTTTCCTTTATGATCTTTTTGCATAAAGACGTTATCTGCTTGAGTATCGGCACACAGATCAAGAGGTATTTGCTTTCTTTTGTGATCTACGGGGCTTTGGTTTATGCAGCTTCACTGATCAATATTCAAATCACACACTATGTGTCATGGATTCTTTATGCGGGAATTACGTTTGCGGCGACCGGCGCGGTTACATTACTGGTCAATCTCCTTATCATGCGAAAAGAAACTGTTGCCGTAATCAAAACGTTCATCAGACGTCTGCCCAAAAAACGGGCGGATTCTTGACACCCATATGGACAGGACAGAAAGAGGAAATAATATATGAAAAAGATCATGACTGTATTCGGCACACGGCCGGAGGCAATCAAAATTTGCCCGCTCGTCAATGAAATGAAAAAACGGGCGGGGCTGCAGGTCGTTGTCTGCGTGACGGCGCAGCACCGGCAGATGCTGGATCAGGTGCTGGAAACGTTCGGCGTCGTGCCGGATTACGACCTGAACATCATGAAGGACCGGCAGACGCTGTTCGACATTACGACCAACATTCTGAACGGGATCAAGGCGGTGCTGGAGAAGGAAAAGCCGGACGTCGTGCTTGTTCACGGCGATACCAGCACGACGTTCGTCACGGCGCTCGCGTGTTTCTATCTGCAGATCCCGGTCGGACATGTGGAAGCGGGGCTTCGGACGTACAATATTTACAGCCCGTATCCGGAGGAATTCAACCGCGAAGCCGTTTCGATCATCTCGCAGTATAACTTTGCGCCGACGCCGCTGTCCCGTGACAATCTGCTGCGCGAGGGAAGAAAGGCGGAGAATATCTATGTCACCGGCAACACGGTCATCGACGCGATGCAGCATACGGTGAAAGCGGATTACTCACATCCCGAATTGGATTGGGTCGGCGACGGCAAGCTGATCTTTATTACGGCGCACCGCCGCGAAAACCTCGGCGAGCCGATGCATCATATGTTCCGTGCTATTCGCCGCGTCCTCGACGAGCATCCGGAGTGCAAGGCGGTCTATCCAATCCATATGAATCCGGTCGTACGGCAGGCGGCGGACGAGGAGCTCGGCGACTGCAAGCAGATCCATATCATTGAGCCGATCGAGGTCTTTGACTGTCACAACTTTGAAGCGCGGTCCTATCTGTGCCTGACCGATTCCGGCGGGATCCAGGAGGAGTGTCCGTCCTACGGCGTACCGGTACTGGTCATGCGCGATACGACGGAACGTCCCGAAGGCGTCGATGCCGGGACGCTGAAGCTGGTCGGTACGAATGAGGAGACGATCTACAATACCTTTAAGCTGCTGCTTGAAAACAAAGAGGAATACGAGAAGATGTCGCACGCATGCAATCCGTACGGAGACGGACACGCCTGCGAACGCATTGCAGACATTCTGGAAGGCAAAGCCTATACTCCTTGGGAACCGTGACCAGGGATCGTTTTGCGGAACAAGAAGAAAATGAAACAGACGGAACAGATCTTATTGCAAGCGATACAAAAATCGTTATGGGGTCGTGACATTGCATTTTCGCCGGATACCGATTGGAAAGCTGTGCTGGATGAGGCGGAGAAGCAAACGATATTATGCATTGCGATTTCGGCTGCACCGGCAGAGTATCAAAGCAAATACCAAAGCAGAGCAGGTTTCGGCGTTGCACATTTTATTCGGATCCTGCATTTTCAGTCTGCTTTGTGCGAGCTGTTTCAGGCAAACGGTATCCCTATGGTAATTCTGAAAGGGACTGCGGCTGCAATCTATTACCCGAACCCGATGCAGCGTACAATGGGCGATATCGATTTTCTTGTTCCGGAAGAGTCGTTTGAACGGGCAAAGGAATTGCTTGATTTGAACGGGTATCGGATTGCCGAAGACCCTCTGTATCCGCGGCACATCGAAGCCTGCAAAGAAGGTGTCTCTTTCGAGATGCATCGTTTTTTCACGAATGACGACGGAGTTGACGTCGACCGTTTCCTTTTTGCGGGCATGCAGAATATAAAGACCGGTAGGATCTATCATTCGGAGTTTCCTATGCTGCCTGTCATGGAAAACGGTTTGGTACTGCTTGCACATATTGCGCACCACCTTCGTGCCGGATTGGGACTTCGTCAGATGATCGACTGGATGATGTTTGTCGATCAAGAACTGGATGATGAGCTTTGGCTGCAATCATTCAAAACTGCGGCGGAACAGACCGGTCTCGATAAATTGGCGCGAACGGCGACAAAAATGTGTCAGATGTATCTCGGACTGTCGGATCGGATCAACTGGTGCAAAGATGCGGACAGCAGACTATGTGCGGAACTGATGGATAATTTGCTGTCCTCCGGAAACTTTGGGAAGAAAAGGGGGTCCGGGTTACAGGTTGAAAGTGCGGTCTCACACCTTAAGAGAAAGGGCTTCCGATATCTGCAGCAAGCCGGAGAGTATAACTGGAAGGCATATCATAAGCATAAATGGCTGAAGCCGTTTGCGTGGATCTATCAGATCGGCAGATATGCAAGGCAGGGATTGCAGACGAAACGAGAAGGAAAACAAATCATAGAGGACATCGGACGGGGAAAGAAACGAAGCGATCTATATCAGAAACTGATACCGGGACAATCAAAGGAATAAAACAAAAGCGCCGGACAGGGTGACCTAATCCGGCGCTTTTGTTTTCGATTTATGCCTTGTAGTACTCTTTATACCACTCCGCGAATCTGCGCAGACCTTCGCGGATGCCGATGGCCGGGCGGAAGCCGTAGTCGGTCTCGAGCGCGGCGCTGTCTGCATAGGTCACGGGAACGTCGCCCGGCTGCATGCCGACGAGCTCGCGGTGTCCTTCAAAGTCATAGTCTGCGGGCAGAACGCCGGCACGGACGAGTTCTTCCTGCAGCGTGGCGATGTAGTCCAGGAGGTTTTCCGGCGTGCCGCCGCCGATGTTGTAGACCGCGTAGGGAGGCAGGGGCAGCCCGTCCTCGCCGGTCGCTTTCTCCGGCGCGCCCTGCATGATGCGGATCACGCCCTCCACGATATCGTCCACATAGGTGAAGTCGCGCTTGCAGTTGCCGTAGTTGAAGATCTGGATGGTCTTTCCTGCGACCAGTTTTTGCGTTGCGGAGAAATAGAACATATCCGGACGGCCTGCGGGACCGTAAACGGTAAAGAAGCGCAGTCCCGTCGAGGGAATATTGTAGAGCTTACTGTAGCTGTGCGCCAACAGCTCATTCGACTTCTTCGTTGCCGCATAGAGGGAAACGGGATTGTCGACCTTGTCGTCGGTAGAAAACGGCACCTTCTTGTTGCCGCCGTAGACCGAAGAGGACGAGGCATAGACCAGATGCTCCACCGGATTGTGACGGCAGGCCTCCAGGATATTGTAGAACCCGATCAGGTTCGATTCGATGTATACGTCCGGATGATCGATCGAATAGCGCACGCCCGCCTGCGCGGCAAGGTTCACGACGATTGCAGGCTTGTACTCCTGAAAGACGCGGTCGACCAGCGCTTTATCCGCAATCGAGCCCTTGACAAAGATGTGCCTGACGGGCGAAGTCTCCGCCGCCTGTGCGATCAAGGACAGGCGGTATTCTTTTAATGCGGGATCGTAGTAATCGTTCATGTTGTCGAACGAAATGACCGTGCCGCCCTGCAGTTCTTTCAGAAGCCGCAGCACGAGAAACGCGCCGATAAAGCCCGGCGAGCCGGTGACGAGGATCGTTTTGTTGTTGAGATCAATGTGCTGTTTTCCCATTTGAGTCACCCTTTGATTCCTTTGTATGTATTTTGTACGGTTTCGTAGCTTTCGAGATTGCCGATGTCATAGCGGCTGCCGGGCATTTCCATGCTGTACATGACGCTGTGACTGCACATCCATGCAACGAGTGAGCCCGGGGCGTCCGTACCGCAGCCGTCGGAAATGGCGTCTCGGATGCGGGCGGCGTCGGCTTTCGTGTAGAAATAAAACGGCGGCGTGCACCAGTGCGACTTCGGGCTCTCAGGTTTCTCCTCCAAAGAGAGCAGCCGTTCCTGTTCGTCGATCTCGGAGATGCCGAAGCGATGCAGCCTGTTCCCGTCCGGCTCGTAATAGCGCATCGTACAGGACGTGCCCTTTTTCAGAGCGTACCGAAGGAAGGACGTCAGCGAAAAATCCAGCAGATTATCGCCGGCAATGACCAGAAGGTCGTCGTTGAGACCCAGCTTGTCGATCGCAAACTGAATATCGCAGACCGCGCCGAGCCGCGTTTCGTTGGTGCTTGTACCGTCGTCGACCACTGTGATCGGCAGTGTGTGCGCTTTTGCCCAAGCTTCAAAGTGCTGCGCGAACTTGTGATTTGTGATCACAATGTATTCATCAATCAATTTGACGGCGTCAATGTCCTCGATCAGCCAATCGAGGATCGTTTTTTCGCCGACCTTCAAAAGCGGCTTCGGAAAGTTCTCCGTCAGCGGGTAAAGCCGGGTCGCGTACCCCGCGGCAAGGATCAAACACTTCATAGCGGTACCTCACAGGCTTGCGCCGTCTGCACTCTCGGTGATGCGGACGGCATATTTTTCTTTCAGCTGCGGGAAATCTTTGCAATACGCTTCGCTGACTTTGCGTACGATGGATTCCTCGAATGCCGGGTCGATCAGCGCCATGCAGCAGCCCTTGAAGCCTGCGCCGCAAAACCGTCCGCCGTAGACGCCGTCGGTCTTGCGCAGGAGCTCGTAGAGCCGGATCTGCTCCGGCGCGCCGGATTCCCAGTTTTCGATGCTGCTTCGACCGGACTCGAACGACAGCCGTCCGAAGGTTTCGATGTCGCTTCTGCGCCACGCCTCCGCACCCTGTTCGACCCGCTGAAATTCCGTATACCAGTGCTCGCAGCGCTTTGCCCACGGCTCGGGCAGTCGGTCCCTGTACCTGAGATAGACCTCGTATGGGACGCTGCGCGCATTCGCTTCCGCAAACTTACCGTACTCCATGCCGGATAGCGCCATCAGCGCGTACACGCCCGCACGCAGCTCATCCACGCGCATATTGAACTTGGATCCCATAAGGCTGTGTTCGAGCCCGCTGAAAAAGATCGCGATCTTGTACGGCTTCATGGCGGGATCGGTCGGAATCAGTTCGAAACTGCCGTCCGCAGTGTCGAGATACAGCAGATGATCCTTTCGTCCCAAAACCTCGCAGCTTTGGTCCAGCTTGCCCACGTTGACGCCGACATAGTTTCGTTCCGCGTCAAATGCCGTGTCGATCAGCTCCTGCGGCGACAGATGGACGTCGTTGACCTTCGCAAGCGCGGAAAGGAACGCCAGCGTGACTGCCGCCGAGGACGACAGCCCGCCGATCGGAAGAGAGCCTTCAAAAACGCCGCAGACGCCGACGGTCAGAGGATGCATTTTTGCAAGCGCCCACGATGCGCCGCGCAGGTAATCTGCCCAGTCGTTTTGTCTGTTCGGCACGGCGGCGATATGCCACTGTGCGCGCTTCGGAAACTGCAGCGAAGTCAGTTCGACCACGCCGTTTTCCTTGGGACGGTAGGCAAAATGGATTCCCTGATCGATCGCAAAGCCGGTGATCTTGCCGAGATTGTGATCGGAGTGCGCACCGATCGGGCAGACCCGATAGGGGCTGAAGCTGAGCCCCTCGGGATCTTTGCCGTAGAGCTTATGGAATTGTTGTTCGCAGAGCCGGTGCATCTCAATCCCTGCGGAACAGATCGCGCGTGTAGACCTTGTCGGCAACGTCGCCGAGGATGTGCTCGTCGAAACGATTGGCAAGGATCACATCGCTTTCCCTCTTGAAGCGATCGAGATCGTTGACGACCTCCGAACGGAAGAACTCACTGCCGTTTTCCAGCGTCGGCTCGTAGATAATGATCGGGATGCCCTTCGCCTTGATGCGCTTCATGACGCCCTGGATCGCGGACGCGCGGAAGTTGTCGCTGTTCGACTTCATCGTCAGACGGTAGACGCCGACGGTGCGCGGGTTGCGTTTGATGATCTGATCCGCGATGAAGTCCTTGCGGACCGTGTTCGACTTGACGACCGCCTCGATCATCGTCTGCGGAACGTCCTTGTAGTTTGCCAAAAGCTGCTTGGTGTCCTTGGGCAGGCAGTAGCCGCCGTAGCCGAACGACGGGTTGTTGTAATGCCCGCCGATGCGCGGGTCCATGCAGACGCCGTCGATGATCATCTGCGTGTCAAGCCCCTTGGTCTGCGCGTAGGTGTCGAGCTCGTTGAAGTAGCTGACACGCACCGCAAGGTAGGTGTTCGCAAACAGCTTGATCGCCTCGGCTTCGGTGAGATGCGCAAGCAGTACCGGGATGTTCTGCGGGGCAGTACCCGCACGTTCTTCTTCGGCTCTCGCGCCTTCCAAAAGCAGGTCTGCAAACATCTGCGCTTCTTTCTTTTGCGTGTCGTCGCAGCCGACCACGATGCGACTCGGATGCAGATTGTCGTACAGCGCCTTGGATTCGCGCAGAAACTCCGGGCTGAAAATGATGTTGTTCACACCGTACTTTTTGCGGACGGACTCGGTATAGCCGACCGGGATCGTGGACTTGATGACCATCAGCACGTTCGGGTTGACCTTCAAAGTCCATTCGATCGCGTCCTCGACCGCGCTGGTATCAAAGAAGTGGTTTTCGTCGTCGTAATTGGTCGGGGTGGCGATGATGACAAGCTCTGCGCTGCCGTACGCCGCCGCCTTGTCGGTGGTGGTGAAAAGGTTCAGCTTGCGAGAGCCTTCTCTTGCTTCGCGGAAGAAACGCTCGATCTCGTCGTCCTGGATCGGGCTGATGAATTGATTCAGCTTTTCGGCTTTCTTTTCGGTGGTCGTGATGGCGGTGACTTCGTGTTTCTGCGCCAGCAGAACGGCAAGGGACAGTCCCACATATCCGACGCCTGCAACGGTAATCTTCATGTCGTTTCTCCTTTGTTTGATTTTTTAATCTCTGCGGAACAGGTCCCGCGTATAAACCTTTTCTTCGACGTCGTCCAACGCCGTATCATAGCGGTTGGCGATGATGCAGCCGCACATCCTCTTGAACTTCTTGAGATCGTTGACGACCCGGCTTCCGAAAAACGTGCTGCCGTTTTCGAGCGTCGGCTCGTAGATCACGACCGTTGCGCCTTTCGCTTTGATGCGCTTCATAACGCCTTGGATCGAGCTTTGCCGGAAGTTGTCGGAGTTCGCCTTCATGGTGAGACGGTAGACGCCGACGACCAGCTCGCGCTGCTTTTTCTCCTGCGCTTTGTTGTAGTTTGCCGAAGCCGTATAGCTGCCCGCGATCTCCAGCACGCGGTCCGCAATAAAGTCCTTGCGCGTGCGGTTGCTCTCGACGATCGCGGTCATCATGTTCTGCGGCACATGCTGATAGTTGGCTAAAAGCTGCTTCGTGTCCTTCGGCAGGCAGTAGCCGCCGTAGCCGAACGACGGATTGTTGTAATAATCGCCGACGCGCGGATCGAGGCAGACACCCTTGATGATCGACGCGGTGGAAAGACCCTTGACCTCGGCGTAGGTATCCAGCTCGTTGAAGAACGACACGCGCAGCGCAAGGTAGGTGTTGACAAACAGCTTGGTCGCCTCGGCTTCCGTATAGCCCATGAACAGCGTTTCGATCGGGCTTTTGATCGCGCCTTGCCTGAGAAGCGCGGCAAAGGTGTGCGCGGCGTCTTCCGTGTTCGGATCGCAGCCGACAATGATGCGGGAGGGGTAAAGGTTGTCGTAGAGCGCTTTGCTTTCGCGCAAAAACTCCGGACTGAAGATGATGTTGTCCGCTTGGTACAGCTTACGCACGTGCTCCGTATAGCCGACCGGAATCGTGGACTTGATGACGATGGTGGGCTTCGTTTCCCGCTCCTTGGTGCTTTCCAGGATCAGCCGGATCACCGCTTCGACCGCCGAGCAGTCAAAGAAGTTCTGCTTGGGATCGTAGTTGGTCGGCGCGGCGATGATGATGTAATCCGCATTCCGATAGGCGCCTGCGCCGTCGGTGGTCGCGGTTAAATGCAGCGCGCGTGTGCCTGCCTGCGCTTCGGCAAGATACTGTTCGATGTATTCATCCTGGATCGGCGAGACGAAGCGGTTCAGCTTTTCGACCTTCTCGGGCACGATATCGACCGCCGTGACGTCGTTGTGCTGCGCAAGCAGAACGGCAAGCGACATACCGACATAGCCGGTTCCCGCGACCGCGATCCTGCAGGAGCGCACGGCGTGCAGTTCGTGCGGCGCGGGGCTTTCCAGCACATCGCCGATCTCAAACCGCAGCACTTCGGACAGCGCCAAAAGCTGATTGATCGAGGGTTCATAGTCCCGGTTTTCGATACGGGACAGCAATGCGCGGTTGATCCCGGTCGCTTTGGAAAGCTGAAGCTGCGTCATTTTCATTGCCTTGCGCCGGGCGGCGACGGTCTGCGCCAATCGCACAGGGGACAGTTTTCGCATGATATTCCTCCGGACGGGACTGAGTATCCGCTTGTAATATAAGACCCGTCACTGGCATATTATAACGGATCCGATCGCGCTTTGCAACAGGATGTGACGGTTTTTCATCAATTATATAGATTTTAATGCAGGATGCGGGGATATTTTGTTATGAATAATAACATATCATGCGCAACACAGCAAATTGGGAAGGATTTGCCGGAACGATGCGGTTCGGCTGCGCCTGCGAACAAAGGAAGGTGCGCGGCGTGTGGACGGGGATACGGAACTTGTGCTTTTCAGAAGACCGTGATACAATGTAACAAACATACCGGGTAGATTTTGCCGCGCATAACAATGTAACAAGATCAACTATTATGACAGGAGACGGAAATGGAAGAGCTTTTTGAAGTAAAGGAGCCGCCGAAAAAGAAGAAGAAAAAGAAATCCGGAAGGACTTTGCTGATCGTTCTGGGCGGCATTTTGCTTGTGCTGGGCGTCGCTGCCTTTTTCGGGTATCGGTATGTCAACAGGATCCTGAAGCGTCCGGAGACGATGTTCGATCGCGAAACGGAAACGCCGATCCCGGAGAAAACGCCGATAGCGCCTGCGTTCGAGATCCCTGTGGAGGTGCCGGACAGGGATGATTCCTCTGCGGAAGCTTCCGATCCGTTCGGGATCGAGCCGCAGACGACGGAACAGTCGGAGCGTTCGGAGGAGACGCCTGCCGATTCCGACAGTGTTGCATACAATGGGATTCTGAACGTCATGCTGATGGGGATCGACGCCTATGAGGATGGCAGGACGACGAGCGGAACGATGCCGCATACCGACAGCATGATGGTGATCACGGTGAATTTCGATCAGGATACGGTGGACGTTATTACGCTGCCGCGCGACACGTTTACGACTGTACCGGGGTATTCGGGCTTTTATAAGCTGAACGGCGTGTTTAATGTGGGACTCGGCGGCAAGTTCAGCACGACCGGAAAAGCAGACGACCTTGCGGACGGATTCAAGCTGGTATGCCGCACGGCGGAGAAATGGCTCGGCGGGATCTCCATTCCGTATTATTACGGCGTGGACTTTCAGGCGGTGATTGATATCGTCGATGCGATCGGCGGGATCGACTATGATGTGGATCAACAGTTCCGGTCGATGAACCGCAGACAGAGCTATCACGTCGGCATGCAGCATCTCGACGGCGATGCGGTCATGGGATATTTGCGTATCAGAAACTCGGCGGACGGACTTGACAGCTCCCGCACGGCAAGACAGCGCAAAATGATGGTGGCAATCTTTAAGAAACTGAAGAACGAAGGAAAGCTTTCGCAGATCCCGGCTTTGATTTCGGCGGCAAACAGCGGGATATACACGAATACTTCCTTGGGACAAACGGCGGCGCTGGTCAACTATGCGGCAAAGCTGGATTCGGACAATATCCGTACAAGAGCGATGTACGGCGATATCGGCGATATCGAAGCGTATTGGAGATTCGCCTATGTGAATCAGCAGAATCGCCTCGATATCATTAGCGAAGTATACGGCATCGAAGCTAAACCCGTCGGGTTCTGCACCAGACAGTACGAACGATGGCTGGGCCGGATCGGCTTTTTGACCATAAAGTATCTGCATCAGGTTGAAAAGGTCCTGCAGACGGTTCAGGAGAAGAAGGACGCAGGGGAATCGTTTACGGATGAGCAGATCGCGCTGTATGCCGCTTGTTATAACGACTATATCGCGCTGCATAACGTGTATGATACCGATTTTGCGGCGCTTGCCGCGGAATATGCCGCGGCCCCGTGGCGGGAGAAGCTGAATGAACAGAAGACGCTGACAACAGAGCAGGAGCAGAAAAACACCGAGATCAGCAACCGGGAAACGGAACTCTTTGCGCATACTCAGGATCTGATGAAGAACCTGAAGAAATCGACCGAGGATCTTGTGCACTCGATCAAATGTCGGAATTGCTCCTGGCGGTTGGCGGATAGATGGTATGAAGATAAGGACATAAACGAAGTATTCGTGAACTTCGGTTAAGCCTCAGAGCCCCCTTCTTCGGGGGCTTTTTTATGCGTAAACGCAGTCGTGCCGGACGGCTTCCGACCGCGGCGTGCAGCGAAGAATTGACTTTTTGCATGGGAATGGTATAATGATCTGACGTTGCGGAAGAGAGACGGGGAAAGAAGGAGCGAACGTACCGTAAAGCGGTTTTGCCGGGGTAGGGAACGATGGAGAATGCAGGAAAGCGCAGTGCTGTTTTTCGAGTGGTAAAGGGCTTTGTCAGGAAAAATCTTGTCATGGTCATCGCGCTTGTCGCCGCGGCGGTCACGATGTTTTTTGTGCCGCCGGACAAGGCGTATCTCGGCTACTTCGATTTCAAGACGCTGACCTGTCTCTTCTGCGTGCTCGCGGTCGTCTGCGCGCTGAAGGATATCCGGTTCTTTTATGTTCTTGCGCGCAAGGTCGTGCAGCTGTTCAAAAACGCCCGCATGAGCGTGCTCGGTCTCGTCTACATCACATTTATCGGCTCCATGCTGATCGCAAACGACATGGCGCTTCTGACGTTCCTTCCGCTCGGGTTCTTCGTACTGTCCACGACGCGCAAGGAAAAATACATGTCGTTCACCTTCATCATGCAGAACATCGCGGCGAATCTCGGCGGCATGCTGACGCCGTTCGGCAACCCGCAGAACCTGTATCTGTACACAAAATTCGAGATCCCGAACCTCGAATTTATGCGGATCATGGCGCCGCCGTTTTTGTTCTCCGTTGCGCTGATCACGCTCTGCTGCATCATTTTCGTGAAACCCGAGCCGCTGAAGCTCGACGACGAAAGGATCCATCTGCCGGAGGGGCGGACGATCCTGTATCTTTGCCTGTTTGCGCTTGCGATCGCGATCGTGTTCCGCGGCATTCCGTACTGGGTCGGACTGATCGTCATTCCGGCGGTGCTGCTGTTTGCGGATCGGAAAGCGCTCCTGGAGGTCGATTATCCGCTGCTCATGACGTTCGTGTTCTTCTTCGTGTTTGCGGGCAATATGGCAAGGATCGACGCTGTCCGCAACTTCTTCTCGGGGCTTCTTGCGAAGAACACGCTGCTGTTTTCCGTTCTTTCGTGTCAGTTCATCAGCAACGTGCCGTCCGCCGTGCTGCTTTCGCAGTTTACGACAAACTATCCGGACCTTCTCGTCGGCGTCAACATCGGCGGCGTCGGCTCGCTGATCGCGTCGCTGGCAAGCCTGATCACGCTGCGCGAGCATATCAAGAACAATCCGGGCAGGACGATGTCGTATATCGGCAAGTTCTCCCTGTTTAATTTCTCGTTTCTGATCCTGCTCGTCGGCTTTATGCTGCTGCTGAAATGGATCGCGTAAGGAGGACGTATGGAGAGCATTCATGAGAAGAAAAAAGCGCTTCGCAAATCGGTCACGACGCGGGTGAAACTGCTGCCCGGCGCGTACCGCGCAGCGGCGAGCTGCAGCATCGCAAAGCAGGTGCTGACCTCCGAAGAGTACCGCGCGGCAAAGCGGATCTTCCTCTATATCGGCATGCCGACGGAGCCGGACACCGCGGGGATCATCGAAGCGGCGCTTTCGGACGGCAAGGACGTCTATGTTCCGAAATGCATCAGCAGGACCGAAATGCTCGCCGTGCGCATCCGAAGCACTGCCGATCTCGTGCCCGGGGCATACGGCATTCCGGAGCCGACCGATCTTTCCGAAACGATCGAGCCGGACGCGATCGACCTGATCCTCGTGCCGTGCGTGTCCGCGTGGACGGACGGCAGGCGTCTCGGGCACGGCGCGGGCTATTACGACCGCTTCCTCGCGGGCGGCGCGGACAAAACGCTCTGTCTCTGCTTTCGCAAAGCGCTTTCGCCCGACATTCCGACGGACGAAAACGACGTCCGCATGCATCGCGTGATCTTTGATCCGGAATCCGTTTGAATGCCGACACGGGCAAAACAGAATAGAAAAGCAAATCGGAGAAAGCCCCGGCTCTCTCCGATTTTTGTTATTTCTATGGATTTTCGGCGAGGAATCAGATCCCGGCACGGGTGCTCGTACCCATACAGACGCGTTTTGTCATCCGATATTCCGGACGATGCCGGAGAAAAGAATGGAACCGTCTCTGCCCGTGATAAGGAACAGGAAGGGCCGGTCCAGAACAAAGTCGATTTCCGCGTCCGGCCCCGCAGCGCCTTCCGCCATAGCGAGCGCGTAAATGCCGCGCCGGTCACGCCCTGCTCGTCGATCTCCACCGTTGCGGCATGTTCCGCCGCGCTCAGGTAAAGGTCGTCCCGGTCCGTCGCCAGCGGCGTAAAGTCCGCAAGGACGGGATCCAAAGCGTCCGTCAGCCCGAGCGATTGGATGATTCATCATCCAAACCGGCTCGCCTCCTTTCACCCATATACACGACGTCCGCAGCAAAATTTTACAACGGTTTATAAAAACAGCATGAAAACAAAAACGGAACGGTCCGCCGGGAACCGCTCCGAATGTCACCGCTCAGGCGGTTTTGTTATTCTTTCGCTTTCATCCGTTCGAGCAGTTTCCGCTTCAAAAGCTCGTAGCGCTCGCGCTTTTCTTCCTTTGCAAAATGCACCTCGCGGAACTGCTCGGGACAGTTTGTGTAATCGAGCGTTACGGTTCCGAACTGCTCGCTGGTCAGATCAAACGTGCGGCCTTCGACTGCGTTGAAGCAATGATAATTTCCATCCGGAAGCGGCACGCCGTACACCTTTCCGCCGAAAAGATCCTGCAGGAGAAACGCCGTGATCGAACACTGCCCGAGCGTTGGGTTTTCAGGGCTCCAGTCGGCGCGCATGCGCGGCGCACAGGTCTTTACGCACCACACGTCCGAAAGAAGATCATAGTAATCCCGCGGCGTCAGACCGTTTTTGTCCGTGACCGTCGCTGTTTCCCAACCGTAAAACCGATATGTTTTCATGATAGCGGTCCTCCTTCGACCGGAACGGAAAGGTTATAGATAAACTCGTGGAAGTCCGTGTCGGGCGAGAGCCATTCCTCCGCGCGGGAGAACGGCACGAGCACCGGCATGCGCGGATGGATGTCGCGGATCGACGGTTCGGCGTCCTGCGTGAGGATGGAGAAGCAGGGGAGACGGTGTTCGTCCGAGGTGCGGATATAGAGCCCCGCCAGATACAGCGGCTCCCGGTTGACCGCGCCGATTGCGCAGCGGACCTTTTTGTTTGATTCGGTCTTTTTCCACTCGAAGTAGCGGGATGCGGGGATCAGGCACCGGCGCTCGTCGATGCTCGAAACGAACAGATCCTTTTCCGGCGCGGTCTCCATGCGGGTATTGAACACGAGCATTCCGCGGGTCGGATGCGTAAAGCCCCACTGCATCGGAAACGCGCCGAGGCGGCGGTTCAAAGCGCTCGGCGCGATGACCGGCGCAATGTCGGTCGGACGGATCTCGCCGGACGTTTTCATGTTCGCGCAGATCTTTCCGGACACGCGCAAAGCCTGCCGGATCAGCTCTTCGAGCTGTTCGTCCCGGATCTCCTGATAAATCTCATATCTTCCGCACATATCCGTCACCGCCTTTTTTCCATTTTACCAGCTTTTCCCGCGTTTGAAAAGCCCCCGCCGCACACGAATCCCGTCGAAAACGGCTTCTTGCCGCAAAGAAAAAAGCCTCGCGGGGAGGCTTTTTGCTCTCGGTTATTTCACCTTGGCGGAAAGCACGTTCGACCAGTCGCCGAAGTACGTCATACCCTCGAACACCTGATACGAGCGTACCGTCACATAATAGGTCGTGCCGGATTTCAGGTTTTTGATCACGTTCTGATACTGATCCGGACGCGTGATCTTGATCGCGGTGACGTTCTTGGTAAAGCTCCGGTCCGTTGCGTACTTGATCTGATAGCCGGTAAAGACCTTGGAGCCGGACCATTTGACGGTCAGCTGCTTCGATCCGGGCGTAACGGCGTTCAGCTTGCGCGTTGTGATGCGTACGGTCGTTTTCAACGGTCCGACAAGCCCGAGGTTGAAGTTGTCCATCGGATCCTCGAAATACGCCTTGACGCCGTACTGATAGCGCGTTCCGGCATAAACGGTCGTGTCGATCCACGACGCGGCAGTCGTGTTGTTCCAGCGTTCAAACGTCGTCCAGCCCGCGCTTGCAAGGTTCCATGCGCGGCGATAGATGACATAGCCCCTTGCACCGGAGACCGGTTCCCAACTCAGTCGAATGCCATTGTCAACGTTCTGCACGGCGGTCGTGTTCGTTGCGGGCAGATAGATCTTGAACCAAAGCGTCAGCATTCGATCCGTCCCCTTGAACGCGACAGTCGCCTTTGCTGTGCCGGGGGTCGTATTGTTTGTATAGCGCACGGTATAGTATGCGGGATCGATCTCACTGCCGGACGGATCCGTTACGACGACGGAGGGCTTCTGGGCAAAACCGTTCGCGACGACGTACGCCGTCGTGCCCTTATACTGCACGGCGCCGTCCCGGAACGAGGCAAAGGCATCGCCGGTATATGCGGGAACGAGGGAGACGTCCACCTGCATCGAACCCTTGCCGGTGTCGTACAGATAGGTGAAGGAATCGACCGCTTCCTGTGCTGTCACGACGCCGGTCGCGGGATCGTAGGAGAGCGCCGCGTCGGAAACCGAGACGCGGGACGGATCCGAAACAAGCGCATGCATGTCGAACGTGTACGCACCGCCGTCCGCCGCAAACCCGCCGACGGCGGTCACCGTCTGCGTGCCGGGTTGGCAGTTCTTCAGCGTCCCGTATCTGCCGAGATCCAGTTCAGACAAACAGTTTCCGCCGCACCAAAGCAGATACAGCTTTGATGCGGGGTCAAGGATCAGTTCGGACAGGCGATTGTTCGGGCAGTAGATGTTCTCGATCTTCGGACAGGCGGAAAGATCGAGAACCGACAGCCTTCCGACGATCTCCAGAATGTTCAGGTTCGGGCAGGCGGAAAGATCGAGCGCATCCAGATCGGTGGAAACAAGCATCAGATCGGTCAGCGCGGGCTTGCTGCCGAGCTTCAGCGTGTGCAGCTTCACGTCGTCGTACATGTTGTCGTTCTCATAAAGGATCCGGATCAGCTTCTCGCAGTTGGAAAGATCGAGTGCCCCGACCGGGCAGCTGTCCAGATGCAGCGATTGAAGCTTTGTGCATTTGGTCAGATCGAGCGCGGTGATCGGCACGTCCATCAGACCAACACTGCGCAGGTATGTGCAATTCGTAACGTCCAGCGCTGCAACGGGACAAGACATGAGAAAGAGCGATTTCAAAAGCCTGCAGTTTGTAAGATCGAGCTCCGTGATCGGCGCATCGGTCAGATCCAATGTATGCAGATCGGTGTTTTCGGAAACGTTCAGCGCTTCGATCGGAACGCTATACAGGAGCAGATCGGTAAGCTTTTTGTTGTGCGAAAGATCCAGCGTGCGCAGCGAGGCGTTTTCGATGCTGAGGTAAGTCAGCTCCGCAAGCTGAGAAAGATCGATCGACGCCGTGTCACAATTCTGAAGCGTCAGCTTGAGAAGCTTTGTGTTTGCCGAAAGATTCAGACGGGTCACGATCGTATCGGTGTGAAGGGCCAGCACCGTCAGCTCCGTAAAGTGTTCAAGCCCGGTAAAATCGGATACGCTTGCGTCGATCTCCATCTCCCTGACGGAAAGGACCCGGTCCCTTGTCAGATACCAGACACGGTCGTCAAAGTCGGCTTCATCGTCGGGATCGCATTGTCCGTAGTGTTCCCGAATGAACAGACGGAACTGCTCATCCGGGAACGTCCGTTCGTTGATCTCAAGATAGTGCGCATCGCGCGGCGTTTCGATTTCGGCGCCTTCCTCCGCGATCGCGGCAGGCGCAAGCGCAAAGAGCATCAGCAATGCCAGCATCAGTGCAAGACATCGTTTCATCATTTCGTAATACCTCCGTTTTCAGTATAAATCGCATCAAATCTTCGTGTCAATCGGGCCGGCGGGCAAAGCCGCACATGGTACGGGGTGTGAAATGCGGCTTTGCGCCGTTCCGTCCCGAAACCTCGGTCATTCGATCGTACAGCTTCGGATGTTCGACCACGGACTGTGGACCGTATTTCCGAAGCGGTTGTAGATCACGCGGACACGGACGTAATACCGCGTGCCTGCAGTCAGTCGATCGATCGTACCTTCCTGTACGGCGAGATAGAAGAACTCACCGGAATGCACGTCCTCGGCAAAGCCCGGGTCGCTTGAGACCTGCATCTCGTATGCGTCTGCGCCGTCAATGCCGGACCATACCGCCGTGACCTCGTCTGCCTCTCCGGAGACCGAAAGCAGCGTCGGCGGCTGAATGTACAGGACGTCGTTTGAATACGAGCTTTCGCCGGCGGCGTCGGGATTGCCGCCGAGACATGCCTTTACGATATACCGGTATTGCATGAACGACGAGACGCCGCCGTCCGACCAGCCTGCCTCCGCTGTTCTTCCGAGCAGCGCGGGATCGCTCCATTCGCCGCGCGTGACGGGCTTTTCGATGCGGTACACCAGATAGCTCTCTGCGCCGCTGATCGCCGTCCATGAGACACGCACGCCGCCGGACGACGCGGACGCGCTCAGACCGGAGACCTGCGGTGCGATGATCCGGAACGTGGCGACCGCGAAGATGTCCGAATTGTGCATGGTGACGTTCACAAACGCCGTGCCGAGGTTTACGTTGTTCGAGTAGGTGACGTCGTACAGCTTCGGATTGAGGATCACGCCGTTCTGGTCGAGTACGCGGATCGGCGGCTGCTTCGCATTGCCGTTGTAGATCATGTACGGCGTGCTGCCGTCAAAGCGCACAAAGGTGTCGCCGGGCTTGAATGCGGTTTCAAACTCGATCCGGATGCTTCTGACGGGCGGAGGTGTTTTGCTTGGCGTCTGCGGGGCGGCGGTTGCGGAAACGTTCGGTTCCGGAAGCGTAACCTCTACCTCAAAGACCGAGCTGCCGGTATGGTAACGGTAAACGAATGTTTTGAACGCGGTATCGGTGCGAAGGATGCCGGTTGCAGGGTCGTAGCGCATGCCTTCGCCCGCGAACGACACGCGTGAGGGATCGTCGACCAGCAGATGCAGATCGAAGTACCAACCCTGCGTGTCCTGCTTAAACGGCGCGGATGCGCGAACCGACTGCTTTCCGCCGTCGATCGCCGCTTCCGACGCGCCGACGGTGAGCTCACGCAGATGATTTCCGGAAACGGAAACGGACCGAAGCGCTGTGTTGGCGGACAGATCGAGCGACTGCAGGTTGTTTCCGTCGACGGAAAGCTGTTCGAGGTTCGGACAGCCCGTGACGTCCAGCGTTTCGAGCGCGTTGTCGGAAAGCGTCAGCGTATGAAGCGCCGGAAGCGTTCCGAGCTCCAATTCGCAGAGCGCACCGCCGGAAACGGTCAGCGAACCGAGTTTTTCGTTTGCGCTGACGTCCAGCGTTTCCAAACCGCCCTCAACAACAACGGCAACCAGGTCCGTATTTGCGGAAAGATCAAGTGCCTGTACAGACGGAAGCGCAAGGTCGAGCGAGATGAGCGCGGTCAGCCCGGAAAGCGACGCGGCTTCGACCGATCCGTCGGCATGCCACGACAGCGAGGTGAGTGCAGGGAACTGCTCGAGCCCGCGAAGATCGCGCACGCTGTCCGGCAGTTCGAGCGAGCAAACGCTGCGCGTCTGCGCTTCGGTCAGATAGTATCCGTATTCGTCCTGTTCGGCGCCTGCCGTGTCGATCAGGTATGCGCGCAGGGCTTCGTCCGGAATGCTCTCGGCGTCGAGAGACAGATACCGGTCGGACGGAACCGGATCCGTCGGCGCGGGGGACGTTGCCGGGACGACGGTCGCCGCGGGCTCGGGCGTTTTTTCATCAACGGGCGCTTCGATCGAAGGAGATTCCGGAGCAGCGCCGGGACGGAAGAGATCGCCCAAAAGCCCTCTGCCGAACGGCGTGAGTGCAAAGAACCCGACGATCAGCAGCACGGCGGCAGCGGGGATCAGACGCGGCGCATACGCACGGAAGCTTTCGCCGACGCTTGAAAGTTGCAGCTTCAGCCTGCGGGTCCTTTTACGGCGCGGCGGCTCCCGCATCAGCCGTTCGATGGTTTCGGTAAGCTCCGGCGGCCAGTCCGCGCGCGCGGAAGCGCGGTTCAGGATCGCTTCGACCGACGGACAGACGTGCCGTTCGGCAAGCGCCGCCGCCTCGTCCTCTCCGATGGAAAAGGCGTCGTTCAAAAGATACGGTTTTTTGCGGAGCAGTTTTTTCAGTTTGCGATTGGTCATGATAGAGTCCTCCCGATCAAGAATACCAGCAGTAAGGTTTGATACAGCTTTGACTTGTTCTTCTTGATGTGAGCCCGCATTCGCTTGAATCGCTGTGCAACCGTGTTCACGCTGACGCCGAGCGCCGCGGCGATCTCCCTCTGCGAGTAGCCGTCCAGATAGAAGGCTTCAAACGCCTCGATCCATTCGGGCGGCGCGTCGGAGAGCATCTCGCGCAAAAGCGCGCGCGCCCGCTTGTCCTCGTATGCGGCGTCGCGCGGTTCGCCGTTCGCGGCAAGCTGCGGCGCAAGCTCCTTGAACCGGCGATCCCTACGCACCTCGCTGCAGTACGCGTGCCGCATGCAGGTCTTGAGATACGCGATCGGCTCGTGAACGGTCTCCGGGATCTTCCCGGAATAGATCAACAGCGCAAGATCGGCGACAAGATCGCTTGCGGCTTCGTGGTCACCTGTGAGCATCAGCGCATAGCGATACAGCTTATTGCGGTTCGCATCATTCAGATAGACCGTTAACAACTCTTCAATTTGCATACCACACCCCGCATATACCGATTGGCAAGATTGTATAACAGCTGTACGGCAGAGACAAGCCCTGCCTTTTGTACATCTCCGTAACTAAGACGTATGATCCGGGCGGATTCTGTCACGCGTTTTTCTTTTTTTATAAAAAAAACGACGCCGGGCGGCGCCGAAGGAGAATCCTGTTACTGTATGAGCCGATAGACGTCCGTTCTGCGCTGTCTGAGAAGCGGCAGCTCGGCACGGATCTGTTCGAGCCGGTCAAGGTCGAGCGTCGTGACCGCGACGGCTTCCTGCTCGTCAAGCTGCGCGAGGACGTTGCCCCACGGCGAACAGACGATCGAATGTCCCCAGGACCGATAGGAAGCGTTCGGGTCGCGCGCGGGCGCGGTGCCGACCGTGTAGACCTGGTTATCGACCGCGCGGCTTCTGAACAGCAGCTCCCAGTGTGCGGGACCGGTCGTCATGTTGAAGGCGGCGGGAACCAGGATGACCTTTGCGCCGGCGTCGACCATCAGCCGGGAGAGCTCCGGAAAACGAAAATCGTAGCAGATGCAGAGCCCGAAGCTGCAGAACGGGGTGGAAAAGGTCGTCACAGCGTTTCCGGGCGAAAGCGTGTCGGACTCGAAAAAACGCTGTCCGCCCTTTACGTCGATGTCGAACAAATGCATTTTGCGGTGCTTTGCGATCTGTCTGCCGTCGGGATCAAAGACGTATGCCGTGTTGTATACGCAATCGTTTTCACGCTCTGCGATCGAGCCGCCGCAAAGGTATGCGTGCCGTTCCTTCGCAAGCGCGGAAAGAAACTGCCACGACGGTCCGCCCTCGGGCTCGGCAAAGGTCGGGAACAGCCGCGCTTCATACGGTCCGTTCCACATTTCGGGCAGCATAAAAAGGTCCGCCGCGCCGTCCGGGACCGATCCGATAAGCGCCCGGATATGCGCGTATGTTTCTTCCTTTGTCGGTTTTCCGAGAAGCTGTATGCTTGCGATGCGCAGTAAATGCCGGTTCAAGGCAGATCCTCCTTCCATGCGGCGACGGGGAGACGCGCGCTCCTGTTCGACAGACGGGATTTTCCGTGGGGAAATCCGAATCAATTCTTCGGGTTGCCGTGCTTACGGCTTGTTCAGAGGACGGCAAGGTCCTGCAGAAAACGCAGCATTCCCTTTGGAAGCGGCGCGTCGGGGGAGAGCCCGGTGTCCGCAAGCGGGATCAGCTTATTGCTTCCGTGGTAATCGCTGCCGGCGGTGACGTAAAGATCAAACGCCTCCGACAGCGCAAGGATCTGCTCCCGCAGAATGTCGGTATAGCCGGAGTAGCAGCCCTCCAGTCCCGAAAGCCCGAAGCCGATCAAGCGGCGAACGCGATCTTCGAGCTCGGCGCCGAGAATCAGCTGATCGCCGTCGCCGAAGCACGGATGCGCCAGCACCGGCACGCCGCCGGCGTCGAGGATCGCGCGGATCGCATCCTCGGGACGCGTATAGAGATCCGGCACATGCAGACGGTTCAGCACCGTATGAAACGCAGATTTGATCGTTTCGGCGCGTCCGTATCGGACCATCAGCTTTGCCAGATGCGGTTTTCCGGGGTTTGAAAGCGCGTGCAGCGCTTCGACGTCCGCGTTCGGAAAGGTGATCCCGTATTCCGTTTTGAGCTGTTCCAGCCGCAGATCGAGCTTTTTCAGACGGTTTGCATGTCCCGCATCCACAACGGCGCGGATCGAAGGCGCGTCCGGACTGTAGCCGTAGCCTAAGATGTGATACTTTCCGCACGCGTCCTTGCAGGAAAACTCCACGCCGAACAGAAAGCGCGGATCGTCCTGCCGGAGCTGCGCTTTGATCCGATCGCATGCGGCGATCGCATCGTGATCCGTGACGGAAAACACATCGATGCCCGCTGCGCGCACATGGGAAAGGAGCTCCTCCGGCGTGTCTGTGCCGTCGGAAACGTTCGTGTGCATATGCAGGTCGATGATCGGATGCGTTTTCATGATGCCCGTCCTTTACGCCCGTTTGACCAGCGTCAGGATGTTCTGTCCGTTGCGGTATTCATAGTGAACGTCGTCCATCAGCTTCTTGGTCAAGAACACCCCGAGCCCGCCGATGGCGCGTTCGTCCGCGGAAAGGGTCACGTCCGGATCCTGCTTTTTCAGCGGATCATACGGTACGCCGCGGTCGATGAACGTGATCGTAACGCCGTCGGGATCGACCGCGATCCGCACGGTTGCTTTGCCCTTTTCGGGCGCGTAGGCATAGCTTGCGATGTTGATGAAGATCTCCTCCGCGGCAAGCCCGATCTGCATCCGGGATCTCGGCGGGAACTGGATTTTCGCAAGCTGTTCTTCCAGAAAGCTCTGCACCTCGGCAAGATTCTCCGCGGAGGCTTCGATGGTCAGCTCTTCCCGGGAGAAGGTCAGCGTGTCGACGGTTTCAAGCAGCTCGATCAGCTCGCGGGTCCAGAGCGCGTTTTCCGTTCGTCCCTGCTCGGTTTTGATCTCCCCGCGGCGGATCCCGCGGCGGATGAGCCGTGTATACCCGATAATGCGGGCTTTGTTTTCAACCTCGCGGATCTTTGTTTCGGAGGTTGTGCCGAGATAGGAGGCAAGCGTTTCATGCCAGAATCGCTTTGCCGTTTCAAAATCATAGCCCTGGAACCGCTTGATGATTTCGTGATCCACCTCGGAGAAGCCGACGAACGCGTTGTACATGCTGCCGAGCTCAAAGATCGGATATCCCATGGCAAGCGTATCCATGTCGATCAGAAGGACCTCGTCGTTCTGAAGCTCTAAATTCTTGGTGTGATAGTCGCCGTGGATCAGGTGGTTGTCGCGCGGGACCGCCTCGATCAGCGCAAGAAGCTTCTTTTCGGATTCCTCCGGCAGGGTATCCTGCAGGAATCGCGCCCACGAAAGCGCGGTCTGCTTCATGTCCGTGAGCTTTCCTTCCGGCGCTTCGGTGCCGTGGATTTTCAGAAGCATTTCCGAAAACTCCTTTACGCACCAGTCGAACTTCTCCGGCTGCGTCGAAAGGATCTTTGCAAACGAGCGCGCGTTCAGAAGCTCAAAGACCGAGCCGTAGCTATTGCCGACCTTTACGACGTCATAGGAGATCGCGGTGGGGATGCCGAGGATCAGCGCAAGCTTTGCCATCTCGCGCTCATTCTGAATGTCTCCGAGCGCGTCGGCATTCCGGTAGACCTTTACCACATTGTCGCTGTCGATGCGGTACAGCGAACCGTTTGAACCGTGGCCGATCTCCTCGCAGCCCTCGATGGAAACGACGCGGTACGCTTTTTCCACCGTCAGGATCTCCGTGAAGCCGGTCATGTCCAGGATTTCATAGACCTCGGAACTGACGTTAATGATCCGCATATCGGGATGCGTTTTGCGGATCCGCAGCAGGACGCGAAGCCCTGCGGAGGAAATGTATTCGAGATGCTCCGCATCCAGCACGACCGGTTCGCCGTCAGCGGTAAGCTTCTCAAGCATCCGCGCTTCCGCCGCGGCGGCGTTCTGGGAATCGATTCGTCCGTTCAACGTAATTATCATTTCGGTGGTCTCCTTCTCCTGAATCATATAAGATACTGTATTATAACATATCTTTTCGCTAAAAGCATGAACTATTTCAAGAAATATCAAAATAACTTCTTGAAAAGCGCCGCTCCAGCGTGTACAATACAATCAATCGGGATAACGTACGGTGCGTGATCGCCTGTCAACGCTTGGCGGGCGGGAAAGGATTATACATGAAAACGGATATCATTCAAATCGAACCGAGCGGCGCGGGCATTGAGAAAGCGCTTGCGGAGACCGAAAAGGCCGCCGCTTTTCGGGGACTGGATCCCAAGCAGACGTTAAGACTCCGGCTGCTTGCCGAGGAGATGACGGGCATGCTGAAAACGATCACCGGGCAAACGCAGTATCGCTACTGGGCGGAATCGGAAGGGAACGTTTTTTCGCTGCATCTGATGACGAATATGCAGGTGGATCCGGAAATGCGCGAAACGCTTCTGAAAACGTCGACCACCGGTAAAAATGCCGCCGCGAAGGGCTTTATGGGACGGCTGAAGGATATTTTTCTGCGGCTCGGCGAATCGACCGACGCCAATGCGTTTGCCACGGAATACGGTTACGGCTACGTCGGCGTGGTCGGCTATGACGCTTCGGTGGATATGTCGCCGAACGCCGTGCTGTACGGCTGGTCGATGTCCGCCTATCGGGATGCCGTTGCAAAGCATCAGTCCGAGGAACCGGAGAAGTGGGATGAACTGGAAAAATCGATCACGGCAAAGCTGGCGGATGAGGTCAAGATCTTCATTCGCGGCAAATCCGTGGAAATGGTAATCGAAAAAGCATTCTGATTTCGGAAGGGAGATACAAACATGACGATTGAAAAAACAAAAAACGGCAGCGCTCTTTTGATCGCGCTTTCCGGCAGACTGGACACCATGACCGCACCGGACCTCGAAGCGGAGCTCAAGGACGGACTTGAAGGGATCGAGGAGCTGACCTTTGATCTTGATAAGCTCGACTACATCTCTTCCGCAGGGCTTCGAGTGCTGCTTTCGGCGCAAAAGACCATGAACCGTCAGGGCAGCATGAAGGTGCAGCATCCGAATGAGGTGATCGCGGAGATCTTCGAGGTTACCGGCTTTACGGATATCCTCACGATCGAATAACTGTTTCGGAAGAACCACCGGACCGAAAACCGTCTGTGCATAAGATCGGCACGGACGGTTTTTTATTTGTCCGATCCATGGAACGGATTTGCACAGAAAATTAACAATTTGACGGATAATTTCGTTCGGATGCTATAGACAAATCTGCCGGCATTATAATATATATGTAAAAGTATATTGCGTAAACCAGCATGATCCACGGACCGAAACGAAAAAACAGACAGATCCGGACGCAATCAAAAAGCGGAGGCAATGAAATACATGAGGAACGGAGCAATGAAAAGAGCGGCGTCGCTGCTGCTTGCGCTGATCATGGTATTCGGCATAATCGGCAGCGTGGCAGCGGCAGACTCGAATGTATACTATTTGATCGGTACAATGACAGATTGGTCGGTCAACGCGGATTACCAGCTTACGGAGAATCCCAATGTGCCGGGTGAATATCAGATCACGGTGGACCTTCCGGCAAACGCGGAGTTCAAGGTTGTCAAAGGAAACACAGAAACATGGTATCCGGATAATGCCGGCAATTATGCGGTTTCCGAAGCGGGCAACTATACCGTATCTTTCCGTCCGGACGGACAAGGCGGCAGCGACTGGTATTACGGCTATTTCTACGTTGCAAAGAACGTGATCCCGACCTACGCAATCACCGTCACCACCGACGGACATGGCACAGCGGTCGCGGACAAGACCGCGGCGCAGGCGGGCGAAACCGTCACCGTCACCATCGCACCGGACGAGGGCTACGAGCTCGATACCGTTACCGGCACGCCCGGAACATGGAATCTGTCCGGTAACATCGGCACCTTCACAATGCCCGCGGAAGCGGTTGCGTTGCGTGTGACGTTCAAGGAGCAGCACGTTCCTGAAGAGCACCGGATCCATACAATCGTCACTGGCGAAGGCACAGTAACCGTTGCGGAACGGGCAACGGAGGGCGATACCGTCACCGTCACGCTGATGCCTGCGGAGAACTATGCGCTCCGCACGCTGAAGGTCGACGGACGCGATGTTACCTCGGCGGGAGTGCTTTCCGCTCTTTCCTATTCCTTTGTGATGCCGGGCTACGACATTACGATTGAGGCGGTCTTCGACGCGGTCGCGACAGGTGAGCATGCGATCCATGTGTTCGTGTCCGGTCTCGGCACGGCGTTTGCGGACAAGACCACGGCGGCGGAGGGCGAACGCGTTACTTTCACCATTGAAAACGGCGTCGGCTATGTGTTCCAGCAGATCGTGGTCAATGACATTCCACAGCTCAAGAATCAAACATGGTTTGAGATGCCGAATGCGGATGCGATCGTTTACATTTATTTCGATCGCGTGGATTATCCAATCACGCTGAACAGCGGCGTACAGGGCACGATGAATGCGATCCCGCGTACCAATTCTGCATTTGCCGGCACCGAGGTGCAGGTCATCGTCAACGCGAACGAGGATTACGACGTCAAGACGCTGACCGTCATAGAGACCGAAACGAATGAACCGGTGGATGTGAAGCTGAAGGAGAAGGACGGACAGACTTCGATCTATACATTCACGATGCCTGCCGCGTCGGTTACCGTCACGGCGACCTATAAAAAGCGCGCGACCAACGGCTACTACCTCCTGAAGGGGCAGGGGGGCAATTGGACGGTCGATCAGATCGACGGCAACGACAAGTTTGTCGACGACCTTTCGGTCTCCGGACAGATGCTGCTGACGACGGAGCTCTTCGCCGGCGATGAGATCAAGGTCGTGCACGTCACAAAAGGCGCGATCGACGTATGGTATCCGGACGGTTTGGATAATCAGTATCACGTTACGCAGAACGACACGGGCGCCGTAACGATTTATTTCAGAACGTCATATTATAATGAATGGTCAGCTTTCGGCGGATACTTCTTCGTCAAACGATTCGAGAACCAGTACTATTTGGTAAACGCAGATAATGAAGCCATCCGTTGGGACGACCATCTGTATATCAATAAAGAGTTTAACGCGAATGCGATCATCAATGACAAGAACGAGACCATCAAAGGACTTTACGGATCCGATCATGAGCATATGGTCCTGACCTGGCGCAATTCCGGCGAAAAGCTCAAGGTTGTGAAAGTTGCCAACGGGACAATTGCGGAATGGCTGCCCGACGGTGTCAGCAATGCATATCCGGAATGGATTACGCCGAACTCCACGCAGGACAAGATGCACTATGGCGCGCAGAACAGCGCGGGCAGATACGGCGTATTCGAAGGCATGGTCTTTGTCTTCTTTGAGGAGCAGATCGGTCATGTATACGGCACCGACAACGTGCTGCGCAGTGATCGCATCGACTGGACGAACAACGTCTTCGACGTGCAGAAGGCGTTCAAGGCGGACGCCGCTGACAAATCGACGGTCAATCCGCTGAACGCCGAATCGCTGACCTACAACCTTGCGCACGGCAGCATCAGCCTCTCCACCGGCACGCCGTTCATCCGGGAAGGACGCAGCGATGAGGGCAGTATCCCTGAGGCGATGAGCAACATCATCTATGAGCTCGGACTGAATCAGGAGGTCTACGTCTCCATCCTTGCAGAGGCGGGCTATGCGCTCGACGGCACGCCGTACATCACTTACGGCAATGCCCGCGCCGATATGACGAAGGACGGCGATCGCTGGTACTTCACCATGCCGAGAGCCGACGTCGTGATCCACGCGCCGATGAAAAAGGTGTTCCGCACGCAGTCCGTGCTGCTGTCCGGACAGATCGGCGTCAATTTCTTCGTCGATCTTTCGGCGTATACCGACGAGGAGAAGCATAACTGCCGGATGAAGTTTACGGTCGGAAAGGACAGCGAGCCGCAGTGGGCGGATTTCGGTTCGGATTTCCACAGCACGATCACGCCGACGAACTACGGCTTCACCTGCTTTGTGAATGCGATCCAGATGGCGGACGAGATCACGGCGAAGCTCTATTACGGCAACGAGGAGATCTCGTATAAGCACTATTCGCTCGAAGAGTATGTCAAGTATTTCGATCGTTCGGACAGCACGCAGAACAACAACGTTGAAGCGCTGCGCGTCATCCGCGCCATGATCGACTTCGGCTATTATGCGCAGCAGTATTTCAAAGAGCTAAACGCTTCGCTCTTCGATGAATATACGGAGGTCAAGCGCTACTACGCGACGCAGTACGATTTCGCCTCAATCAAGCGCATGACCGAAGGACATTCGCTGAAAAATGCGGAAAACGTCGATCTCGGCACATCGGACATTGATTCTCTTTCCGCGTCGATCGCCGTGGATTCCGCCACTGCGCTGATCGTGTATCTGACTATGAAATCCGGCACGACATCGACGCCGGAGATCAAGGTCGGCACGCAGACGCTTTCGATGTCAAATCCGGAGGTCAAAAACGGCAGCTTTACCTGGAAGCTTACGGATGAGTTCTCGGGCTCGACACGGAAATACGCAGTCCGGATCGAGGGCATCAGCCCGCACAATCTGGATAAGCGGTTCACGATCAAGGGAACGGCGGGCAGCAATTTCACGATCAAGGCGTCGACGTTCTCCTATATTGATTTGGTTCTGTCTTCGGAATCTGTGTCGAACGAGATGAAGATGCTGGTCGCGTCGATGTACGCGTTCCATGAAGCGGAAGTTGCGTACCGCAACCAATCGAACTGAAGCGATCAAATCGGAACAGGAGGCTGAAAAAATGAAAGAGCAATATGAAAAAGCATCCATGGAAGTGATCCGGTTCGATTGCACAACGGACGTGATCGTCACAAGCCCGAACAGCGATACGCCGCTCCCCGAAACCGACGAATAACGGAATGCAAAAGTCCCCGAAGCTGTTTGGACTAACCCCCTGAAAAACGGACATTGGAAAAAAGAGCCCCCTGTCGTAGAATAGGAACTACGACAGGGGGTTAAACGTATGAGGCAAAAATACACAAAGATGGAAGAATTGGCCGAGATAATCTTCGAGAGGAAAGCTGCCGGAGAAACGAATCGACAAATCGGAGAAAGTTTCGGATTGACGAAGAAACAAGTAAAGGGATTGATCAATAGACAGAATAGAAAGCAACGGCAAATAAACCAAGGAAGGCTACCCCGTCCTAAAGGGAGACCAAGGAAGAAGCCGGAAGATGAGGAATCCAAGCGAAACAAAGAAATAGCAGAACTACGAATGCAAGTAGATTTGCTGCGAAATTTTCTATTAGAAGTTGGAAGGAGGTGAAGCTGAAATACAGAGTGATCGAGCGATTCAGAGGGAAATACAGTATTGAAGAAATGTGCAAGGTCTTTGAGGTCTCCCGCAGCGGCTACTATGATTGGAGAAATCGTCAAGAACACACGCCAAAGGATCAATGGCTGGTGGACTTGATTGTAGAATGTCAGCAGAAATGCAAACAAACATACGGAATCCGGCGCGTCAGGCGATGGCTGCAAAGGCAGAAAGGAAAAACCGTGAATTTGAAAGCGATTCTCCGGATCATGCGGAAATTGGATTTGCTGTCACAGATCAGGCGTAGAAAACCGTACAGCCATTACCAAGGAGCCGTACACAAGTATCCGAATCTGTTAAACCGACAATTCGATCAGCAGAAGCCCAATCAGTTCTGGGCAACGGATATAACCTATATTCCGGTTTCCGGTGGTATGCTGTACATGTGTGCAGTGTTGGATCTTTGCGGAAGAAAAGTGTTAGCTTACCGTATTTCCGCAAGCATGGCGTCCTCGCTGGTTACCGATACCATTCGTGACGCTTTACTGCAAGAAAAGGTCACTGACGGACTCGCACTCCACAGTGACCAAGGGGCTCAGTACACATCCCAGATGTATAATGACCTAAGCCAAGAATATCACTTTCAGCCGTCGATGTCCAGTCCCGGATGTCCTTATGATAACGCTGCTATGGAAAACTTCTTTGGCACATTAAAAACGGAGTGCCTGTACAGAGCCAATTATTCTACACGAAATGAAGTTGAACAATTGATTGCCGAGTATGTGCACTTCTACAATTATGAACGCATTAATCTGAAAAACGGCCTTACTCCCGATGAAATCAGGAGTAAAGCCGCGTAATTTGTTGAATTTCTACGATTGGGTGCTTTTTTTCATGTCCGTTCCCCGGGGAACGGTCCAGGCGTGATCGAGAGATGGTTTCAGAAATGATCGGTCAGCGCAGACAGGTTGCGCACCGTATGATCGGATGGATCGGGATGGGGACAAAAAGCGGCAAACGGACCGGAAAGGAGTCGAACCGTGCGCATGCCGAACGTTTTGGCGGGAAGGACGTCGTTGTCGATGCGGTCGCCGATCATCACGGCACGGTACGGCTCGCAGTCTGCCTGCCGCAGCGCCCAACGGAAGATCGCAGGATCGGGCTTTGCCATACCGAGCTCTGCGGACGCCACGATCACGTCAAAGAACGGCAGAAGCTCCCAATGCGCAAGACGCTGCACGGTCCCCAGCTGCTGATTCGCGATCACGCCGAGCCGGTATCCGCGGCGCTTCAGCCGATCCAAAACGGCATGGCAGTCGGCATACGGGTGTTCAAGCTCGCTGCGCCACGGCGCTTTCTGCAAGTGAAGGAGAGAGACGGCTTCCTTGTAACCGTCCGAGCCTTGTGAGAAAAAATGCTGCATTACCGCCGCAAACTGCGCCGCCGAAACGTCCGTGCCGGAGACCGTTTCACGGACGCGGGCAGCGTATGCTTCGGTTTCGTCGATCAGCGTCGAGCCGAGATCGAAGAACAGCCATACGGGTTTTTCCATACGCGCTCCTTTCAGTCGTACCGGATGCGGCTGACCGGCTTGATCCAGTTGCCCTTTTTGTAATGGATGAGGTAGATGAGGTTCTTTGCAATGTCGTCGCAGATCTGCATGACGACAAAGGTCGTGACAAACGGAAGCTTCAAAACAAGCCCGAGGATCGCGGCGATCGGGATGACGACGAGGTACTGCACGGTAAGATCGCCGAAGAACCCGATGCGCGTATCGCCGCCGGCGCGGAAGATGCCGACGACCTCGATGTACGGGATGTTGCGGAAGCCGATCTCGAACGCGTACAGGAACAGCAGCGCGCGGGCGACCGCCTTAGACGAATCCTCGATCTCGAAGAGGTCGACGACCGGACCGCGCAGTACCAGCACGATCGCGCCTAACGCAAGCCCCAAAAGCGGCGTAAGGATCAGAAACGATCTTGCGACCCGCCTTGCGCCGGGTTCATCCTCTGCGCCGATATGCTTGCCGACGAGGATGTTGCAGGAGTGGCAGACGCCGATGAAGAACACGAACACAAGGTTTTCAACCGTGCGGACCGTGGAGAGCCCGGCGTAGTTTTCCTTGCCCATGTGACCGAAGATCATGTTGACGATTACGATCGACAGCGACCACAGCGTTTCGTTCAGGAATGCCGGAAGCGAACGCCGCCAGAACGGGACAAAGAACCGTTTGATGTCAAAGATCTTGCTGAGCGGCGCGATCAGCACGTTGCGTTTGACGATCGAAACCGTGAAAAGGATCAGCGGACCGACTGCCGCGCTGACCGCCGTTGCGACGCCCGCGCCGCGTGCGCCGAGCGCCGGGAACCCGAAGTGCCCGAAGATCAGCGCATAGTTCAGAAGCGCGTTCAGCGCCGCCGCCGTACCGCTTGCGATCAAAGGCAGATGCACGCGCTCGGTCGAGCGGAGGACAGTGGACAGGATCGAATTGACCACGATCGCGATATAGGAGAACGCCGCGACGGACAGGTAGGAAACGCCGATCGTACGCAGTGTTTCGTCGTTGGTCAAAACCTGCATGATCACATGCGGAAAGAGCACGGAAAGCACCGTTGCGAGCACACCGACCGGCACCAGCGTGACAAGCGCAACGCCCATGACGCGGCGGATGCCGTCCGTGTTCTTCGCGCCGTGATACTGCGCCAAAAAGACCGCGCAGCCGCTCGACACGCCGAAGGAGATGAGGTCGACGAAGAACGAGATCTGGCTTGCAAGGTCGACGGCGGCAAGCGCATCGCCGCTTAACTGACCGAGCATCAGCATGTCGACAAGGCGGAACGACGCCATCAAGAGGTTTTGCAGCGCGATCGGGATCGCGAGCGGCAGCATTTCGCGAAAGAACGCTTTGGAAAACAAATGCTTCATAACAAAATTCGGTCAGATCGCTTCGATCGCGGCGATCAAAGCACGGATGCTGCGGTCAAGCGGCAGATCCTGTTCGAGCGGGATGTGCACGAACGCGGCGCGGACCGCGGCGCCGGAGAAGCGTTTGAGCAGCGAATAGAGAAGATCGTTGCAGACATACGTTCCCGCCGTATAGGACAGCTTTGCGGGGACGCCGGCGTCTTGGATCGCTTTTGTCATCGCCCGCACCGGCAGCGTGGAAAAGAACGCGGCGGGACCGTTCGGGTCGATCGGTTCGCCCGCAGGCTTCTGCCCGGCGTTGTCGGGGATCGACGCGTCGCGCACGTTGACGCCGACATACTCCGGGGTCACGGCGGTACGCCCTGCGGCAAGCCCGACCGAAAGGACGGCGTCCGCGCGGCACGCTTCGGCGGCGCGGATCGCAAGCGCTGCGGCACGGTCGAACTCCACGGGCAGGAGAAGCTTACAAAGCTTCCATGCGCCGATGCGCTCCGGCAAAGCGTCGACCGCCTCCCAGGAGGGATTCCGGTCCTCACTTCCGAATGGCATAAAGCCTGTGACAAGCAGTGTTTTCGGTTCCATATGCGTTTCCGCCTTTCCCGTTGCGTTTCCTGTATTCTATCATGCCCGCATGCATTCCGTCAAAGAATTTATTATATTTTTTCGGAAGGGGCGCGACCCGTATACAAACGTGAAATCGTGTGTTAAAATGTGGTCGAATAGGGGTGGAGATCGCCCTGAAAAAGAATAAAAACGGAGGATCAGCATTCTTATGACCGCACAGGAAATTATGACGCTCATCAAGGAAGAGGACATCAAGATGGTCGACTTCAAGATCGTCGACATCGACGGACAGTTCCGCCATGTGACCATTCCCGCAGCCAACTTCACCGAGGAGACGCTCAGTAACGGCATCGGCTTTGACGCGTCGAACTACGGCTATGCTGTCGTTGAAAAGAGCGACATGGTCTATATCCCCGATCTGGACACCGCCATGATCGACCCCTTCTGCACCGTTAAGACGCTTACGATGATCGGCAATGCGATGATCATTGATTATCCGCAGAACCGCCCGCTCGCGCAGTATCCCAGAAACATCGTCAATGCCGCCGTGCAGTACATGAAGGACACCGGCATTGCGGACGAGATGAAGATCCTGCCGGAGTTTGAGTTCTACCTCTTCGATCAGGTCGGCTGGAAGGTCGATCACAACGCGATCGCGGCGTTTTTAGACGCGGATCAGGCGTACTGGAACAGCGAGACCGAGGGCCGCGGCTGCGTCGTCCCGTTCCAGAAGCATTATCATGTGGCAAAGCCGCTCGACCGGACGTACGAGTGCCGCAGTGAAATGTGCATGGAGATCGAGAAGGCGGGCATCCCCGTGAAGTATCATCACCCCGAGGTCGGCGGCGCAGGTCAGTTTGAGATCGAGCCGCTGCTGGGCGAGATGACCAAGATGGCGGACGGCAGCATGATGATCAAATACATCATCCGCAACGTCGCCGAAAAGTTCGGTCTCAGTGCCACGCTGATGCCGAAGCCAGTATACGGCGAGGCAGGCAGCGGCATGCACGTCCACATGGTGCTCTATAAGAACGGCGAGCCGGTCTTCTCTGACGACAACGGATATTCGCATCTTTCCAAGGAAGCGCACTGGTTCATGGGCGGACTCTTACAGCACATCGCATCGCTCTGCGCGATCACGAACCCGTCGACCAACTCCTTCAAGCGTCTCGTTCCGGGCTTTGAAGCGCCGGTCACCGTGGGCTATGCGACCAGCAACCGCAGCGCGGTCATCCGCATCCCGGCATACGCCAAGACGCCGAAGCTTCGCCGCTTTGAGCTCAGAAACCCGGATGGCACCTGCAACCCGTACTTCTGCTACGCAGCGATCCTGATGGCAGGTCTCGACGGCATCAAGAACCAGATCGACCCGCATGCGAACGGTTGGGGTCCGTATGATATGAACCTCTTCGAGCTGCCGCCGGAGGAGAAGGCAAAGCTGCATCAGCTGCCGACGTCGCTCGAACAGGCGCTGGACGCGCTCGAAGCCGATCACGATTACCTCACGGCGGGCGGCGTGTTCCCGGAGGGACTCTTAAAGAACTACATCAAGCGGAAGCGCAGCGAATGCCTCGAGCTTGCTAAGATCCCGCATCCGGCGGAGTTCGAGAAGTACTACAACATGTAAAATCCCGCAGGGGCGGAGGGGCAGTTCCGGCACATGGAAAAGCAGATCAAGGGCAAAAGAAGGTCGGTCGGACCGGCGCGCGCACGGCGGAGAAAAACCGTCGTTGCGATCACTTGCCTGCTTTCAATCGTCGCGTTTTTTGCGGTCTTTGCGATCCCGATGGGATTGAGCAACGCGATCAACACGCTGATGAAAACGGCGTTCGATCTTTTGATCAACACGGTGTTCTACATCATGGCGCTTGCCGTCATCGCCGGCGCGCTGTCCGAGCTGATGACCGTATTCGGCGTCGTCGACCTGATCAATAAAGTCCTGTCGCCGCTGATGAAGCCGCTGTTCGGCATGCCCGGCGCGTCCGCGCTCGGCATCGTCACAACGTATTTAAGCGACAATCCCGCGGTCCTGACGCTTGCGAACGATTCGAAGTTCCGCCGCTTCTTCAAGGCGTATCAGGTCCCGGCGCTGACCAATCTCGGCACGTCGTTCGGCATGGGTCTCATTGTGACGAGCTTCATGCTTGCGTTCTCAAACACGCGCATGGGGGGCGGCGGAACGCTCGGTTCCGGCGTGATCTGGGCGGCGCTTTGCGGCAACCTCGGCACGATCGTCGGCGCGATCGTTTCCACACGGCTGATGCTGTTCTTCACGAAGCGGTTTTTCGGCAAGGACCGTCCTGCGGACGTGGAGCCGGAGATCGAAAAGGACAAACTGGCAGAAACGCCGAAGGGCTTTCTGCATGTGCTGAACGCGCTGATGGACGGCGGCAAGAAGGGCGTTGAGCTCGGACTGGCGATCATTCCGGGCGTGCTGATCATCTGCTCCGTCGTCATGATGCTGACCAAAGGCGCGCCTTCCGGCGGCTATACCGGCGGCGCGTACGAAGGGATCGGCGCGATCCCGTGGCTTGCGGGAAAGATCAACTTCCTCCTGAAGCCGCTGTTCGGCTTTGCAAGCACCGAAGCGCTCGGCGTTCCGGTCACCGCGCTCGGCAGCGCGGGCGCGGCGCTCCCGATGATCGAAGCGATCGTAAAGGACAGCGCGGCGAGCGGCGTCGCGTCGAGAGCGATCCTGAACGACATCGCCGTGTTCACCGCGATCTGCATGTGCTGGAGCGGATACCTCTCCACGCACGTCTCCATGATGGACGCGCTGAAGTGCAACCGCTTCACCGGCAAGGCGATTCTGAGCCATACGGCCGGCGGCTTGTGCGCCGGCATCGCGGCGCACTGGCTGTTTACGCTGGTCGCCTGGATCTTCAAACTGTGATTTCCCAAAACGACAACAGCGGTCCGAAACATCGGACCGCTGTTTTGTGTTGCCGCGTTATACGACGGAGGGTTCGGTGAACAGATTGCCTTCGGCAAAGCGGGAGAGCCTGAGCCGCGAGGCGTCGATGGTGGGCGTAAGTCCGAGGATCATCTCGGACATGACGGTTCCGGTGACGGGACCGAACATGAAGCCGTGTCCGCTGAAGCCGACCGCCATGTAGAAGCCCTCGACGTTTTCCGCCTTGTCGTAGATCGGCTGGCGGTCCGGGGACATGTTGTAAAGTCCCGCCCACTGACGGATCACGCGAAGCTTACCGATCGCCGGCAGAACGTTGTCGATCGTCTTCGCCATCTCTTCGAGGAAGTGCCACGAGGAGGTGCGCCGCAGGTCTCTCGGCTCGCCGGAATCGCTGCGGCCCATGATGAACGAGCCGTGCGGCGTCTGCTGGACGTACAGGTTCAGATTGAACGCCATGACCATCGGATCCTGCATGTGCTCGACGGGCTCGGTGACAAGGATCTGATGGCGCTCGGAATAGAGCGGCAGATCCAGTCCGACCATCTTCGCGATGCCCTGCGACCAGGCGTTTGCGGCGTTGACGACGATGCGGGTCTCGATATAGCCCTTGTTGGTCTCCACGCCGACGACACGGTCGTTCTCGACCTTGATGCCCGTGACCTCGGTAAACGTGTTGAACTCGACGCCGAGCCGCTTTGCGGCTTTATAGAACGCGTCGGTGGTCTTGTGCGGGTTCAAAAAGCCGTCCTTCGGGCAGTATGCCGCGCCGGACAGGATGTCGGTGTTGAGGTGCGGGACCAGCTCCTTGGCTTCCTCAAGACTCATCATGCGCGAGGGGATGCCGCACGCGTGCTGGACTTCGACGTTCTTCCGGAACTGGGTGAGCTCCTTTTCGGTGTCGGCGATCATCAGATAACCGCTCTGCCGCAGCTCAATGTCGCCGTCGTATTCGAGGATGTCGTTCGCGTGCTCATAGAACTCCGTGGAGAACTTGGACATGCGGCAGTTCATTTCCGTGCCCCACTGCATGCGGAAGCCTGCGCCGCACGCGCCGGTGGAGCCGGAGCAGATAAAGCCCTTTTCCAGAACGACGATGTTCTTTGCGCCGCGAACGGCGAGGTTATAGGCGATGGAGCAGCCGGACATACCGGCGCCGATGATGACGATATCCGCTTTAGTCTTCATGTCTGTTCGCCTCCTCTGCAATAAGATGCAGCTTTACGCCGACCACCGGGGGACGGATGTTATGGAACTTGAGATCCGCCATGTTCTGACCGGTGGCGTTGGCGATCTCCCGCAGAACGAGCTGTCCGCAGGTCTTGCCCTGGCACGGCCCCATGCCGATGCGCGTGATGCGCTTGATCTCGTCGTAGGTCACATAGCCCTGCGCAATGAGGTCTCGGATCTGCTTCAGCGTGACGTCGGAGCAGCGGCAAATGATGGTATTCTCATCCATGCGCTCACGCCTCCCTTCTGAAGTTTCTGAAGTCGTAGAGGTACGCGCGGTCCACCTCCAGCGTGACGACCGGTGTGCGGTCGAAGGAGGCGGGGTTCATGACCCGTTTGACCAGCGCCTTGCAGATCGGCTGTCCCGCGCGGTCGAGTCCGGTGACCGTTTCGCCCGGTTCGGGCAGCGGCAGGAATTCATAGGGAATGCGGAACTCCACAGTGTCGGCAGACTTGGAGCCGTCGACGATCATGATGGACAGTCCGGGGCATTTCGCAACGCATACGCCGCAGCCGCCGCAGAGGTTTTCATCCCGCTCGGGGATGTTGTTGATGTCGTCGCCGATCTTGATTGCGCCGACGGGGCAGGCGGTCTGACAGGGATTGCAGGGGATCTTTTGATAGCATTCCACCACCGCGACGGGACCCTTGTTGATCCGCTCGACGGAAGGGAATTTCGTCATGACCATTTCGCGGGAGGCCACGCCTGTTTTCTCAAACATATTCATTCCTCCTTACAGCTGACTGATTTTCATTCCGGCGCGGATCCGGTCACCGACGGGTCCGGATCGCAGATCTTCAAGCTGCTTCCGGTATTCCTGCCTGCGCTGCTCGAAGTCCGCGGGCACATGCCCGAGCTTCGCCGCGGCGCAAAGTCCCGCAAGATACCCCTCCGCCATGGCGGAGCTTGCTTCCTCGATGCCGGAGGCGTCGCCTGCGACAAAGATTCCGGGGATGCAGGTCTCGCAGTTTTCGGTCCGCATGGGAACGTAGCCAGAAAGCTGCGCAACGTATTTCATCTCCACGCCGCGCATGGCAAGAAGCTCGTTCAAGGGGCTCAAACCGACCGAAATGCACATCACGTCGACGTCATAGCGCGTTTCGGTGCCGGGGATGGGACGGAACCTGTCGTCTACTTCGCAAACGATCGCGGCTTCGAGACAGTCGATGCCGATCGCTTCCTTGACCGTGTGGGAGGTGAGGATCGGCACACCCATTCTGGCAAGCTTGGACGCGTGGACCAGGTACGCGCCGATGCGCGGCGCTGCGTCGAGGACCGCAACGACCTCGATGCCCGCCTGCATGAGCTGATAGCTCACGATCACGCCGATGTTGCCGGCGCCGACCATCAGAACGCGGTTGCCGGGACGGATCCCGTATACGTTCATCAGCGTCTGCACGGCGCCTGCGCCGTAGATACCGGGCAGGTCGTTGTTCGGGAAGGCAAGGGACTTTTCATACGCGCCGGTCGCGCAGATCACGGACTTTGCCTTGATCTTGAAGTATTCCTTCTCGTCCTTCAGCACGGTGACCACGTTGTCCTCATAGAAGCCGACGGCGGTGGCGTTGAGCATGATCTCGATCCGATCGCCGTATTCCTCGACCTTTTTGAGGAGGATGCCGGCAATGTCCACGCCGCGGTGGGAGGCGTATTGTCCCTCCGAACCGAAGAACATGTGGGTCTGCTTGATGAGCTGTCCGCCGGGACGGAAGCTGCGCTCCAAAACGAGCACCTTCGCGCCGGACGACGCCGCGGAGATCGCAGCGCACAGGCCCGCGGGACCGGACCCGATGATAAGCAGTTCGACTTCTCTCATTCGATCTTCCCCTTTCCGTCCTGTGTCTCGACCTTCATGCCTTCCTTAAGCAGGGTGATGCAGGTGCGGACGTTCGGTTCTCCGTCGACGACCATCTGACAGGAGGCACAGTTTCCGATCGCACAGTAGAATCCACGCGGGCGATGCAGCTCGGGACTTTTCGCAAGCACCTTGACGCCTGCGGCGTGGAGCGCTGCCGCGATCGTTTCTCCCTCATACCCCTTCATCGGCTGACCGTTGAAGGTGAAATGGATCTCCTTACCCCGTTCAAAGGTAAGGATCGGATGTTCGGTGATCCTCATTTGGGCATTTCCTTTCATACAATACCGATTGGTTATCCTTTCGCGTTTCCCGGATCACTTCTCCGACATATAGGGATAGGCGATCGCGTCGGAGGGGTTGAAGGTCTCCTTTACGCAGTGCGGGCTCATCCAGCGGATCATGTTGAGCGCGGTGCCCGCCTTGTCGTTCGTGCCGGAAGCGCGCGCGCCGCCGAACGGCTGCTGGCCTACGACCGCGCCGGTGCACTTGTCGTTGATGTAGAAGTTGCCCGCGGAATGCAGCAGCGCCTTTTCCATCATGACGATCGCTTCGCGATCCTGCGCGAAGATCGCGCCGGTCAGCGCGTACGGGGAAGCCTCGTCACAGACCTTCAGCGTTTCCTCGAGCTTGTCGTCCGGATAGACGTACACGGACACGATCGGCCCGAAGATCTCGTTGACCATGGATTCGTAATCCGGTTTCTTGCAGACGATCACGGTCGGCTCGACGAACCAGCCCTTCGTGTCGTCGCAGTTGCCGCCGATGACGATCTCGCAGTCGGGGCTCTGCTTTGCGCGGTCCAGATAGCCCTTGCAGCGATCGAACGACGCCTTGTCGATGACCGCGGCGAGGAATGTGTCGAAATCCTGCACGTCGCCCATCGTGGCTTCCTTCATCATCTCTTTCATGGTCGAGAGGACCTCGGGCCAGATGCTTTCGGGAACGAACGCGCGCGAGCATGCCGAGCACTTCTGTCCCTGAAACTCAAAGGAGCCGCGGATCAGCGCCGCCGCGAGCGGGCGGACCTTGGCGCTCTTGTGCGCAAAGATGAAGTCCTTGCCGCCGGTCTCGCCGACGATGCGCGGATAGTTGCGGTAGGAGGCGATGTTCTCGCCGATCTGCTTCCACACGCTCTGGAAAACCTCGGTGGAACCGGTGAAGTGGAAGCCCGCGAGCTCCGTCCTCGAGATGACGTACTTCGCTACGTCGCTGCCGTTCGCCGGCACAAAATTGATGACGCCCGCCGGAAGTCCGCAGTCCATCAGAAGCTTCATGTAGTAATAGTTGGAAAGCACCGCGGTGCGGGACGGCTTCCAGACCGCGACGTTGCCGACGATCGCCGGCGCGGTGGGCAGGTTCCCGCCGATGGAGGTGAAGTTAAAGGGCGTGATGGCGCAGATGAATCCGTCCAGGGCGCGATAGTCCTGACGGTCCCAGATGCCGGGGATGGAGGCGGGCTGATCCTTGAAGATCTCCTGCGCGGACCAGACGCCGAAGCGCAGAAAGTCCGCAAGCTCCGCAATGTCGATCTCCGCCTGGAACACGGTCTTGGACTGACCGAGCATCGTCGAGGCGTTCAGGACCTTGCGATACGGTCCGGTGATCATG
>JAEEGK010000753.1_pt1 | contig 80601 bp, 75 predicted proteins | sample 8958771 | NCBI WGS metagenome assembly JAEEGK01 (sample SAMN16246547, study PRJNA631951) | gut metagenome | biome: gut microbiome; feature: rumen; material: SC-attached | host: Bos | place: Iran: Karaj | collected 2018-10
GCTTCGGTTTCCTCTATGCTCTCCGCCCTCTCCGCAAAGCTCTTTACCGACTCCAGATACTCTATGTCCGCATCAGCCTCAGCAAGCTGCGCAGTCTTTTCGTGAATCGCAGTCTTTGCCTTGCCATACTTTTTGAAATAAGCCTGAGCATTGCGCGAAGCATTCAGCCTCTCATCGAGGGGTATGCTTATATCGCTCCCGTCATAGTAATTTACGACCGTTACGCTCTTTGCGCCCGGCTTTACCAGGTGCAGATTTGCTGTGAGAAGCTCACCGTACAGCCTGTAATCATCAGAATTTTGTGCAGCAAGCAGATCCTCAGACAGCCTCTGCTTTTTCAGGTACAGCTTGTCAAGCACTGCCTGCACCGCACGCACCAGATCGCCCGAGCGCTGACGCACACGGTTTGTCGTGCTCTTCCCTATGAAGTAATACTCGACAGCTTCGCTGATGCTGTCAAACTCCTTCTTTTTAGGCTCTGCCCCTACGCTGCCCGCAGCGGGTGCTGCGTCAAGCTCCGCCAGCGCGAAGGCGTGAAACTCCAGCGGCGCGCCCGACTCATCCAGATAGACTGAAGGCTTTAGCTTTGAAAGGCTACGCATAGCGCATATTTCCGCATAAGCATCAGTGCTTGCTGCAAGCTCTCTTGCAACCGCCGGTGAGATTCCGCCTACTTTGCCGAGGAATGCTTTCTCGCCCGAAAGTGCAGCTATGTCGCCGGCCGTCACGCTGTCAAAGGGGATTTTGTCCTGCAGCGGCGGGTACTGATAGGTCTTGCCCGGAAGCAGCTGTCTGACGCGGCTTACATCAATTGAGATGTGCTTCATGCAGTCGATGATGCGGCCTGTGCCGGCGTCTGTCAGCGTGATGTTGCTGTGCTTGCCCATAATTTCGACTATCAGCTTTTTATTGACCGAAAAGCCGAGCTCGTTTTGAGTCTCGAAGCAGATTTCGATTATTCGCTCGCAGCCGGCTTGCTCGACGGACTTGATTCTTGCGCCGTGCAGGTGCTTTCGCATCAGCATGCACAGTGCCATGGGCTGTGCGGGGTTTTCGTAAGCCTGCTTTGAGAGGTGAATGCGCGCGTGGTTCGAGGCGCAGCTCATGTAGAGCTTGTGGTTGCCGCTTTGCGTGTGTATGTTGAAAACCAGCTCGTCTGCTTCGGGCTGGTAAATTTTTTCTACTTTTCCGAGCGTCAGCTTTTCTGCGAGCTCAGCGGCCACCGCGCGGGTGACCAGACCGTCAAATGCCATATACCCACTTCCTTGTATTTTTTTCCATTCGGTAATATAATAATTATGTTATCATAAATTTTTATTAAAGAAAAGGAGCAGAATGTTATGATAAAGAGTATGACAGGTTTCGGCCGTGCTGAATACAGTGACGGCAAGCGCAACATTACAGTGGAAATTCGTACGGTGAACCACCGCTACAGCGACATCACAATCAAGATGCCGCGCCGCTATTCCTTTGCGGAGGACAAAATCAAGAACAAGATTAAAGAGACGATTGTTCGCGGAAAGGCGGACGTTTCGATTATGGTTGACAATCTGACGGAAAATGATTTGAATGTCACGCTGAACACGATGGTGGCAAAGCAGTACTACGACAATCTGCGCGAGCTCGCTACGACCTTTGAGCTGCCGGGCGAGATTGATTTGCAGTTTGTGGCGAGCCTGCCGGATGTGATGAAGGCGGTTCCCGATGTGGACGATGAGGAAGAGATCACAAAGAGCTTGCTCGTTCCTGTCGAGGAGGCCTGCAAAAAGCTCGACGAGATGCGAATCATCGAGGGTGCAAAGCTTGCTGAGGACCTCATTCACAGAGGCAAGCTTATTCGCGAGTTTGCCGCAAAGATAGAAAAGCGTGCGCCTATGGTTTCCGAGCAGTACGCAAAGAAGCTGCGCGAACGCATTTCGGAGCTAATCGGTGGTTCGGTGAACATTCCGGAGGACCGCATACTCGTGGAAGCCGCGATTTTTGCCGACAAATGCAACATCACCGAAGAGCTGGTGCGCCTCGACAGCCACACCATACAGCTTGAGAGCATCATAACAAAGTCGAACCAGCCTGACGGTAAAAAACTCGACTTTTTGGTTCAGGAGATGAACCGCGAAGCGAACACCATCGGCTCAAAGGCAAACGATATCGAAATCACGAACCTGATGCTCGACATAAAGGCAGAGGTCGAAAAGATTCGCGAGCAGGTGCAGAATATACAGTAGGGCTGCAAATAGGCGCAATGCTTGCGAAGGTGATTTCTGTGGCTGAAATGTTTGGCATTTTTAAGTGGATTAGTGTATTAGAGAATTAAGGAGGATAGTATGGTAGGGGGAATAATACTCGGTATAGTGCTGATTGCGTGTATAGTCAGCCCTTTCATAAAAGATTCACATACAAATAAGTATGCCGGGAAGATAGTGTCAAGTCACATGCTTAATGAAGATATTACCAAAGAACGCGGCAAAGAACTCCCCAAAATAAATCCTGTAAATGGTAGTACCAACAACTATGCGCGATTAGATAAGTCTTGGAGTAGTTTCCCGGATTTTGTCGTTAAGCTTGTCAAGGGGTGGCGTAAATAGGGGCCGGCGCGGATAGGTGCCGGGATGAGTGAAATTGACGAATTGGGCAAGCTTATCAAAAATAGGATTAATTTGCCAAGAAGCGCATTAACGCGGCTGAAAACGAAAAATGGGGCTTTCCTGAGGGTAGTCTTTGAGTCTCGGGACTGCGTTTTGCTAATTTCAGCCGAAATTCCGCAAGGGCGAGCATAAACATGTTTTTGCATACGGTATCGAAACGGCATGCGATAGCCGTACCTTCAAAGGTCTTTACGATAAATTGCAGGATATTGGAATGAAACGTTGTGTCGCTGATGCCGGATACAAGACACCTGCTATTGCAAAACTTTTATTAGATGACGGTGTAGACCCTGTGTTCCCATATAAACGTCCGATGACCAAAGATGGATTCTTTAAGAAATACGAGTATGTGTACGATGAGTACAATGATTGCTATATTTGCCCAAACAATCAGGTTTTATATTATAGCACTACAAATCGTGACGGATATCGTGAATATAAGAGCTGTGGAAAGGTTTGCGAATCATGTCCGTATCTTGAGCAGTGTACGGCAAGTAAAAATCATGTAAAGCTCGTTACACGGCATGTATGGGAAGGCGCGAATGAAAATGAAGGTCGCGCTTATTTATGCTGTCATGAATTTGGAAAAACTAGCAATGATAAAAACAGAATGGGGATTACAGCCTGCATAAGCGGGTAGAATCTTCCTATATTTCAAATTTTTTGGTGTCCAAACAAGAAAATAGAAATGAAAATATGCCTTCTGTGACACATTGAATCACAGAAGGCATTTGTCTTCACTCTGATACCAAGTTCATGTGGTATATAAGTGCGCCCTTGCTCCGTCGTCATTTTCGACTGAGTTGTTCATATATTTGTGGTGTTGTGAATGTGTAGTAAGCGAAAAATCGCAGTTGCAACATTGTTTAAACAACGCGATAATACAAATGCAACCTCAAGTTGCGAAAATGCAAACGGAGGTTGGTGGTAAAATTACAGTTTGAGCTTTATCCTTGTTGTGTAAAGGGGTTAGCCCTAACTGGCAGTTAGTGGATCTAATTATCGAAAATACTCATTGTAGGAGGATGATATTATGAGTTTCGGAGAAAATCTTCAAAAGATTCGTAAAAGGAATCAATTATCACAAGAAGATCTTGCAGAAATGCTTGGGGTGAGCAGACAGGCCGTCTCAAAATGGGAGCTTGGAGACGGCTATCCTGAAGTTGACAAGCTTATGCTCTTGTCCAAAAAACTGAATATCTCATTAGACAGTTTGCTGGTAGGAGAAAATCCGACAGCCATTTCTGAAAAAGGGAAACCTTCTGATACAATCAGAATCTTTTCGCCAAACGAAGGTGTAAGCATTAGTGCGTCAAAAGTGTCTCGTTCACAGCAGTTCAAGGGTGGCAAGAATAGTCCTAAATATGCCCTTTTTGCTTCCGACAGCAGCGATCTGTCTTTTTGGGGCGCACAGAATACGTTTCTCGCGTGGTATAGAAATCTTGAAGATGTAACAAGAGAAATCGAGGAAATACAAAAAGCATTGTACACGGGTGAAGCTTCTTATACTTTGCAATACAGCGTAAAATGCAAACAGAATTTGTTTAGGACAATAGAAGAATGATTTCCATCTTACGCTATCTTAGCGGTCATGCTCCCACAGCATGACCGCTAAGAGTGAAGACAAATGCCTTCTGCGACACATTGAATCACAGAAGGCATTTGTCTTCACTCTGAAATGTCGTAAGCCTCAAAGGCGTACGACATTTTAATTTGGTTTAAATGCAGGATTATGATACTTGTGTCTTATTGTTAATAATGTTAATTAATCAAATTTAAAATTTTTCCGGTTTCCGACATTTTATTTTAAATTTTTATGGTATTTTATTATATTTATGGTATAATCTGGTTGAAATATTAAATTCTTATTGGGAGAAATAATTCTTATCTAGAGAAATTCGCACATACGCATCAGGAGGGGTAAAATGGACGAATTGGGCAAGATTATCAAAAATAGGATTAATTTACTAAGAAGCGCCATTAACGCGGCTGAAAACGAAAAATTGAGTTTCCCTGAGGGTAGCCTTCGGGTCTCGGGCTCCTCGCGATACCGATATTACTACAATGTTATTCCGGGCGGCCGAAAAAGCGGAGAGTACATCAGTGCCAATAACAAACCGCTCGCAGCACTTTTGGCGCAAAAAGACTATAACAGACATTTTCTCAAAGCTGCGCAGAAAGAGCTTGCTGCACTTGAAAAACTGGAAGGGTTGCTGATGCCATGCAAAACAGATTCGGCTTTCACCGGTCTTTGCAAGGGCAGAAAAGAATTTGTAAAACCGTATATCGTGCCGGATGAAATATATTTGAAAAACTGGCTTGGTCAAAGCTTTCAAACAAACCTGTACCACTCTGAATACAAGGTTTATTCGACCAAGCGCGGAGAAAAAGTCCGTTCAAAATCAGAGGCAATTATTGCCAATATCATTTATGATTTAAAAATACCGTATCACTATGAGAAGCCGCTTAAATTAAATGGCGGTACGATAGCTTATCCCGATTTTACCTTGCTGGATTTGGGGAAGCGCAAAGAAAAATATTGGGAGCATTTTGGGCTCATTAGTCAAAAGGGCTATTTTGATAATGCGCTTCAAAAGCTTGATTATTACAGCCGTAACGGGATCCATACCGGTGATAATCTGATAATAACTTTTGAAACGGAAGATCATCCTTTGGATACAGACGTCATCGCAAATATGCTTCGCGCATTGTTCCCGTATGCAGGATAGTTTTTTGAAGTTCCATCCTAAAATGCGATAATTTGAACTTCAGCCGAAATTTCCTTTAAGATTTTCCATCTATTTTTCGTTTTCTTTGTATTTAGGCCGGAATTATCATTTCAGATAATAACGCATTCCATCCTATAATGCATTAATATAATTATCAGAAGGAATTTTTCTGCACTTTTTACATCCTAAAACTGCATTTTGCTAATTTCAGCCGAAATTCCCTTTTAAGACTGTTTGCTTTCAACGTCGGCCCTATTATAAAAAATAAATGTCGTAAGCCTCAAAGGCGTACGACATTTTATTTTTTTATTTATTTCATTTTATCCCGGCTACCGGCATACAAAAGATTTACTCTTCTCTCTTGTATGTGATGAGATCCTCTGCAATCTCGTTTGCAGCGATGGAAACCGGACGCTCTATGTCAACCTCTGTGAGCTTTGGTTTTCCTTCGATTATGTCGCGAGCACGCTTTGCTGCGAGAATTACGAGAGTGTATCTGCTGTCAGCCTTTTTTCTGATTTCGTTGATTGATGGATAAAGCATCTATATTTCCTCCTTGTATGTATCAATAAGATTGTATATTTCTTCCGTAACTCTGGAGTGCTCAGCGACGAGGATTGCTTTAGCCCTCGCAATTGCCTCCTCGAGCTCTCCGTTTACGATACAATAGTCATATTTGTCGATATAGGAGATTTCCTCCATCGCTTTGCCCAGACGCTTTTTAAGCGATTCCGGCGTCTCCGTGCCGCGCCCAGTGATGCGCTTACGAAGCTCTGCCATACTCGGTGGCAGAATGAAAATGAATACGCCTTTAGGATAAGACTTTTTGACATTGATTGCGCCCTGGATGTCTATGTCGAGCAGCACATCCTGGCCGGCGTTCAGCTTTTCGAGTATCGGTGCCTTTGGTGTGCCGTAGCGGTTCCCGAAATTGCCGGCGTATTCGAGAAAGCCGTCTTCCGCTATGGTCTTGTCGAACTCTTCATCGCTTACGAAGTAGTAGCTCTTGCCCTCGACTTCGCCGGGTCTCGGTGCGCGCGTAGTCATTGAAACCGAAAATGTGATGTCCATATCTTCGAGCAGACGCTGCGCAATCGTGCCCTTTCCGACGCCCGAAGGGCCGGAAATGATGAAAAGTTGTCCTTTTGCCATAACATTAATCTCCTCTTGTACAATGCTTCATTTTAGCACATATTCGGGCCGTTTTCAAGATTTTTATTTTAGACCTGTCCCCAAATTTCCCAAAAGGCTAATTTAGGGACGTGCCCCAAATTGGAAAAAAGGCGAATTTGGTGCCTGTCCCCAAATTGGAAAAAAGGCGAATTTGGTGCCTGTCCCCAAATTCGCCTCAGATTAGCGTTTGGATTTGCGGCGGCGGGTGGATTTCTTCATTACGGAGAAGCCGAAGCCTCCGACGCTGCGGCGGCGAAGCGGAATGTACTCGCCGTGGCAGTAAGCCACCAGCCCCGCTGCGTCCAGAGCTATGCGCCCCTTGGAATCCACAATTTTCTCGTCCGCATGCATGCCCACTATTTCTGCCACAAACATTGTATGCGTGCCGTAGTCGTGAGTCTCCACCACCTTGCACTCGAGGTTTAGCGGCGATTCTGCAATCATTGGGCACTTCACCTTTTCCGCCTTTTCGGGCGTAAGCTTCATTTCCTTCCATTTGTCGACCTTTGCGCCGCTTTTGACGCCGCACCAGTCGCACGCGCGCGTAAGCTCCTCACTTACGAGGTTTATCACAAACTCGCCCGATTTCTTTATTATGTCATAGGAATGCCTCTCGGGGCGCACCGATATGTAAGTCATCGGCGGCTCGGAGTTCACAATTCCCGTCCACGCTATCGTAATTATATTTTTCTCTTTCCCCTCTCCGCAGGATACCATCACCACAGGGAGCGGCGATTCCACACAGCCGGGGCCAAACGATTTTTTCATAGCTTCCTCACTTTCTCAAGCACTTTTGTAAACTCTTCGGGCAGCTCGCTGTCAAACTCCATGTACTCTCCTGTGCGCGGATGCACAAAGCCCAGCACCTTTGCGTGAAGCATCTGACCGTCGGCGCCCAGATTGTTCTTTGGCGGGCCGTACACAAAATCGCCCAGCAGCGGATGCTTGATGTAAGCCATGTGCACGCGAATCTGATGAGTCCGGCCGGTTTCAAGCTGTGCCTCAATATACGAAAATCTGCCGAGGCGCTCGAGCACTTTATAGTGCGTAACCGCCCTTCTGCCGCCTTGAATCACTGCCATCCGAAGTCTGTTTTTCGGATCCCGTCCTATAGGCGCATCGACGGTTCCGGAATCATCCGCAAAGCTGTTGTAGACTATTGCGCGATATCTTCTGGTAATGCTGTGTTCTTCGAGCTGAGCAGCAAGCGATGCATGCGCCGCATCGTTTTTTGCTATAACCAGAAGTCCCGACGTGTCTTTATCTATGCGATGCACTATGCCGGGACGTATCACACCGTTTATGGTGGAAAGTCTCCCTGCACAGTGGTGCATAATTGCATTAACAAGCGTCCCGTCCGGATTTCCGGGTGCCGGGTGGACCACCATGCCTCGCGGCTTGTTCACCACGAGCACATCCTCGTCTTCGTAAACTATGTCAAGCGGAATGTCCTGCGGCAGCACCTCGAGGTTTTCAGGCTCCGGAATTGTAATGCTGATGCACTGGCCTGCTTTAACCTTTTCCTTTTTACTCCTGACCGTGCTGCCGTCAATAGCTACATTTCCTTCATCAATCAGCTTTTGAATGAAGCTGCGCGAAATGTCGGCAATGCAAAAAGAGAGAACTACATCAAGTCTAGTTCCCTGCTTTTCTTCATCAATAGTAATCTGATAAGTGTTTGACTCTGCCATGCTACTCTTTTTTCTTTTTTTTAGGTTCAATAAATAACATATAAACAACCAGCATTGCGCAGCCCAGGCATATTGCTATGTCAGCTATGTTGAATACCGGCCAAAAGCCGAAGTCAAACATGTCCACCACAAAGCCGCGAAGCACACGATCTATCAGGTTTCCAACCCCGCCTGCTATTATAAAAGCAAGTGAAACCAAGAGAAATCTGTCATAGGATTTTCCCTTTACAGCAAGGTAACCCAAAAGAGCTGCGAGCACAATCCCCGTTACAAAGCTCAGGAGACCCGGATGTCCTTCCATAAACGAAAAGGCCGCTCCGGTATTTTGAACATATGTTATTTTGAAAAAATCACCCCATACCTGAACAGATTGCCCTACCTCCATGGACGAATCCACAAAAGCTTTGACAATCTGATCGAGTACTATGATTATTACTATACAAATATACTGCATTGCTACCTGGCGTCCTCTTCCGTCTTTCGTATAGGCTTGAAGTTCACCATGGTCTTTGCCATATCGTCGGCAGGCTTTTCATCCTTTATAGGCTCCATGATGCGGGTCTTGAAATCATCAGTCGGAGTTGTTTTGAAAACCTGAGCGCTTTTGCCTGTCTCGGGACTTGCAATGTCCTTTAAATCATCCATGCCGTACTGGGTATAAATCTCTGATGACATGGTCTCGAATCTTTCCAGCTCTGATTCGAGCAGGCTCTTGTAACGAGTGCGGAACTCAGCAAAGCGTCTCTTTAAGTTTGCATTTTCTTCGGTCAGACGCTCTACATTTTCGCGCGCCTCTCTCTGAATCAGCTCCGCATCGAGTTCAGCGTTCTTTAACAGGATTTCAGCTCTCTTTTCAGCGCTCGCCGAAATATCTCCCATCAGTCTCTTTGCTGCCTCGAGAGTTTCCAGAACAGTGTTTTCACTGCCGCGATATTTGTCAAGGTCAATGTTCTGAGCGGCAACCTGCTCTTTGAGCGCAGCATTTTCCGCAATCAGTTTTTCGTAGTCGACGGTGAGGAGATCGAGGAATTCGTCGACCTCATCCTCCTTATAACCACGCACTCCCTTTGAAAACTCTTTGTTTTGTATATCAAGTGGTGTAATCATTGCTTACCTCCAGATGTTCTTGCCGCCCGAAAAATCAATTCCTTTGTGCTCAACATTCGCTGCTATGTCAACACTTTCAGGTGCAAATACGAAAATGTAGTCCGCAATCTTTTGCACATTGCCATTGAGCGCATATGTCGCCCCGCTAAGGAAGTCAAATATCTTTCTCGCTACACCCGGATCGAGGTTCACAAGATTGATGATGACAGGCTTTCTAGCCTTTAAGTTGTCCACGAGCTTCGGTGCTTCGTCAAAGCCGGACGGCTCGATGACCACCAGCTTCATAGCAGTGGTAGCGCTGGAGACTCTGGTCTGGCCCGGCATAGGCGTAACCTTCTGGTCTCTGGAAGGCGCTGCTGCAGGCTTGCTCGGTGCCGGCTGCTTTGCATAGGACGACTTTGGCTCGATTGTCTTTCTTTCGAGCTTTGCAGATGCTGCCTCTATTTCTTCTTCGGTAATATCGTCATCGTCTTCAATTTCTTCAAGTCCGATAAGATCCTTTACTTTGTCAAATAAGCCCATGTTTTCCTCCGTTATGCTTTCTTGCTGTAATCTCTTGCTCCAAATATTGCCGTACCGACTCTGATGAAGTTGCTGCCCTCGGCAATTGCAACCTCGAAGTCGCCGGACATACCCATTGAAAGGTATTTGAAGTCAAGGCGTTCATGATCTATTTTTGCAAACTCATCAAACTGCCCTCGCACCTCTCTGAAGTAAACTGCCGCATCCTGCGGATTTTCTTCAAAAGGCGCTATGCACATGAGTCCTCTGATTCGAATATTAGGACAGTTTTCAAGTATCCCGCGTATCATGTCCTCTGTCTCGGCTGTCGTAATTCCGAATTTGCTTTCCTCCATTGCAGAATTAACCTGAATCAGTATGTCCATCGTGACATTGTGAGCTGCCGCTCTCTTTTGGATTTCCTCGGCAAGCTTCATCGAATCCACCGAATGAATCATCGCCACCTTGTCTATGATGTACTTTACCTTGTTCGTCTGAAGATGCCCTATCAAATGCCATCTGACAGGATTAACCTTGTCATATTTATCGACAATCTCCTGAACCTTGTTCTCCCCGATATCAGTGATACCGGCTGCGATGGCCTCATTGATTTCCTCAGGTGTTCTGGTCTTTGTCACCGCGCAGAGAGTGATTTCCTCTCCGTCGGTCCTGCCTGCGGCCTTTGCTGCCGAAAGCTTTCTCGCATTGATTTCATCAATATTGCTCTTTATAGACATATTTGCCTCTTTTCTGTCAGAGTGGCTTTCGCAGGATTTCATCATAGATATCTATGGTTCCCACGGTTTTGCCCTCCGAATCGGTATAAGTACCGGAATATGCCACGGAGTTCGTTCCGTCGCTTGTTATTATTTTTATAGGTGTAAAGTTATATTCACCTTTTTTATCTTTGATATAAACCCCCGTCTGCTCATCAACTGTTGTGATGCATTCGTTTGGGATTATTACGCCCGAGTAATCGGAAGCTATTATGGTTGCATCTGCTGAACGAACCGTTGAAAAACCGTCATAGTAACGGTTTGTTTCCAGAATCAGCTGCCACTCATCGCCCTCGTCCTCGAGAGCCGTAACCGTCGCGGGAATCGTGCCGTCAGGAAGCGCTACCTGAACGCGGTTTCCCACCTCGTATTTATACGTATCTCCCGGCAGTATCCATGTCGTGATATACCATTTTGTGTAGTCGCAAAGCTTGAAAAGCGGCTCCCCGCGGTTTGCCGTTTCCCTGGTCAGGTTTACAGGCTCGTCGCTCACCTTTTTCATATCGCCAAAGCTGAGCGCCAAAAGATTTTCCGGTGCAAACATAGGCTCATACCCGTCGGCGAAAAAGCTGATGCTGCCGTTTGCCGGCATTGCATAGTCAAGTGATGATACAGCTGCGCCCGAAAGGCTCTTTGTAACAGCGGAGATATCCTTGCTCGGCTCTGCTGCTGTGCCCTGGGAAACGGAAAGAACCTTTGCACCCTTTCTGATCTGTGTGTCCTGACTGACATAGTAGTTCAAGCTGCCGCTCTGCCCTGCGGCGTAAACCGTCTCGTAGCGGCTGAAATAAACCGTTACTTCGTCGGTAGTCTGCAGCGATCCGTACTCTACAATCACAGTCGGCGTGAGTGCGCCCGTAACCTTTGGAACTGCGTAAATCGCAATGCTCAGCCCCGCAAGAATCAGTATGTATAAAATTATGATAGCTTTTTTATTCTTTTTCATCTTTTATGCCGCTCGCACACACTTTCATTTTATCACTGTTTAAATATCTTTCCAATATTTTTTTATGGTCTTTGTCCGGCGCAGCGGCATTTTGGACGTACTCTTCAAACAGGTCCGGCCTGCGCTCCTTTGTAAGCGCCAGCGACTGCTCGTATTTCCAAAGCTCGATAAGCTTGTGGTTTCCGCCGGTCAGCACCTCCGGCACCTCCATGCCTCTGAACTCTCTCGGCTTTGTGTACTGAGGGTATTCAAGCAGCCCCGAATATATGCTCTCCCCCATTGCCGAATCTTCGCCCGAAAGCACTCCCGGCACAAGCCGCGCAACAGAATCGACAAGCACCATTGCCGCCAGCTCTCCGCCGGTAAGCACATAGTCTCCAATCGAGATCTCCTCCATGCCGAAGTAGTCTATGCAGCGCTGATCGATGCCTTCATAGTGGCCGCAAAGAATGACCAGGTCCTGCTCGCTCGCCAGTTCTCTGATGCGGCTTTGGTCGAGCACTCTGCCGCGTGGCGACATGTAGATAACGTGGCGGCTTGGCTTCTTTTCCGGAGCTCCGCCGGTCACGCCTATGGCTTCGAGGCAGTCAAAAATCGGCTGTGCCAGCATCAGCATGCCTGCGCCGCCTCCGAATGGGTAGTCGTCGGCCTTGTTATGCTTGTCCTTTGAGTAGTCTCTGATGTTGGTAAGCTTTATGTCTAATATTCCTTTTTCCTGTGCCCTGCCCAGAATGCTGCCGCCGAGTGTGGCTTCAAACATCTCCGGGAAAAGCGTCAAAATATCAATTTTCATTGTTTTCGTCTTTAAAATTTAATCGAAAAGGCCTTCGATTACGTGAATTGTTACGATTTTCTCCGCGATGTTTACATCCTTTACAAATGTCCCAACCGCAGGCACGTAGCCTTTTTTGCCGGATGCGAGATTAATTTCGTACACATCCTGCGCGCTGTTTTGGATTACATCGGAAATCGTGCCGATTTCGCTGCCGTCCTCATCATTTACCACTTTTGAACCGATGAGGTCGCGGATGTAATATGTGTCCTCAGGGAGCTTCGGAAGCTCGGATTCGAGTACATAAAGAGACTGTCCTTTGAGAGCCTCTGCCGCGTTTCGGTCGTTGACTCCCGATAGCTTTAATACCACCAGACCCGACTGGTAACGGGCGCCGGTGATTTTGTGGCGTGTGTCGCCGACCAGCACTTCCTTTAGCCGGTCATATCGGTCCGGATCGGAATAGTTATAAACCTTTACCTCGCCCTTTAATCCGACTGCGTTTGTGATTTTACCTATTTCAATTTTTGTGTCTTTGTTTGTGTCTTTGTTTGTGTCGTTTTCTTTCTTTAAGAATCCCATTCCGTTTCCTTTTCTTTTGGCATGTATGTACGACAAAGGCACATATACCTGTTTTACTGTATATGTGCCTGTCATTTTCATAGCGAAATTATTTACTGAACGATTTCTACTACTACCTTTTTGTTTGCTTTGGTTGCAGCGGCCTTTACTACAGTGCGAAGCGCCTTGGCGATTCTGCCTTGCTTGCCGATGACTTTACCCATGTCTTCATGTGCAACCTTTAGCTCGATAACAACCGTGCCTTTTTCTGTCTTTTCTGTTACAGCAACAGCATCCGGATTGTCAACAAGTGATTTTGCAATCGCTTCAACCAGTTTTGTCATCAGTTTCCACCGCTTTCTTACTCAATAATGCCGGCCTTCTTGAACAGACCCTTTACAGTTTCTGTTGGCTGTGCGCCAGTTGAAAGCCACTTGTTAGCCTTTTCCTTGTCAATTTCGATTACCTTTGGATCCTTCATCGGATCATAGATTCCGATTTCTTCGATAAATCTGCCGTTTCTAGGTGATCTTGCATCTGCAACAACAACTCTGTAGAAAGGCTTTTTGTGAGCTCCCATTCTCTTTAATCTGATCTTTACCATTTTTGATATTCTCCTTTGAATTATAAGTATATTGGTTTTATATATAAATTCTCTTGAATTTACTGACTCTGTTACATTCCCATGCCGCGCATCATACGCTGCATCTGTTTGCTCTTTTTGCCGCCGCCCGCCATCATCTTCATCATTTTTTTGGATTCTTCATATTTTTTGATGAGGTTGTTTACCGCAGAAACGCTCTGTCCGCAGCCCGCAGCGATTCTTTTGCGCCTCGAGGCATTAAGGAGGCCGGGATCCTCGCGTTCTGCCTTTGTCATCGACAGTATGATGGCTTCCATATGTTTGAACTCTTTTTCGCTGTCCTCGAGGTTGATTTCCGCTCTTGCTTTCGAGTTTATACCCGGAATCATATCAAGGAGCGACGCGAGTCCGCCCATCTTGCGAATCTGTCCGAACTGGTCGAGGAAGTCCTCGAGAGTGAACTGATTCTTTTTAAGCTTTGCCTCGAGCTTTGCGGCTTGCTCTTCGTCATAGGCAGCCTCTGCCTTTTCGATGAAGGAGAGCATGTCGCCCATGCCGAGGATTCGGCTGGCCATTCTTTCGGGATGGAAAGGTTCGAGTGCGTCGAGCTTTTCGCCCATACCGATGAACTTGATAGGCTTGCCCGTAACTTTTTTTGCGGAAAGCGCAGCACCGCCCCTGGAGTCACCGTCGAGCTTTGTCATGATGATGCCGTCGACACCGAGTCTCTCGTCAAAGCCCTGAGCCGCATTCACGGCGTCCTGACCTGTGAGAGCATCAACTACGAGCAGTATCTCGTGAGGTTTGATTGCCGCCTTTAAGCGAACAAGCTCCTCCATCAGCTCTTCGTCGATCTGAAGTCTGCCGGCGGTATCGACAATCAGCACGTTGTAGCCTTTAAGCTCTGCCTCTCTGACTGCCGCTGCCGCAATCTTTTCGGGCTCCATGCATCCGCGCATGGTGAAAACCGGCGTATCGGTCTGCTTTCCCACAACCTCGAGCTGGTCGATAGCTGCGGGACGATATATGTCGCAGGCACAAAGCATAGGCTTTTTGCCTTCTTTTTTGAGGTAGTTTGCGAGCTTGCCGCAGGTGGTGGTCTTACCTGTACCCTGGAGGCCGACCATCATGAGGACGGTGAAGCCCTTTGGGGAATAGGTGAGCTTGCTGCTTGCGCCGCCCATGAGAGCGATGAGCTCGTCGTTTACGATTTTGATAACCTGCTGTGCGGGGTTGAGGCTCTGGTGAACCTCGGCGCCGAGGGCTTTTTCTTTGACGGTTGCGACAAAGTCCTTTACGACCTTGAAGTTAACGTCTGCCTCGAGGAGTGCCAGCTTTACCTCCCGCATCGCGGTATTTATATCATCTTCTGTGAGTACGCCTTTGCCCCTCAGCTTTTTGAAGGACTCCTGCAGTCTTTCGGATAAGCCTTCGAATGCCATAATTTTACCTCCTGTGCGCTGCGTAAATGCGTTGCGCCTACGGTTATATGTCGATACTGTCTATTATCTTTTGGATCTTTTTAAGGTCGTCTGCGATTGGAGATCCTTTGCCGCACTCGCCTATAATCCTGTTAATTTCGTTATCTATTTCCTTGATGGCCTTGGTGCTGTCCTCGAACTTTTCGACAAGCCCGAGCTTTTCTTCGTATTTCATCAGCGCCTTTTCACCGTTTTTAAGTGCGTCGTGCACGCCCTGGCGGGTGATTTTAAGCTCCGCCGCTATTTCCGCAAGCGACAGATCGTCTTCGTATTTCAGAGTAAAAACCTCTTTTTGCCTGTTTGGCAGCAGCTCTCCGTAGAAATCGTAGAGCAGGCTGACCTCCGTAATTCGGTCGTACATAGCGCCCTCCCGGTATTAGGCTGTGTGTTTCCTGTGCGTCGTGCCTGTAAAGTAAAACTGCTTTACAGCCTGCGCACCTTAGATAGGATAGCATAAAAATAGAGGGCTGTCAAGTAAAAATACTTAACGGGGCACTCCCTTTTATCACCCCTGCAAATGCAAAGCCCCGGCTGCTTCCGCAGCCGAGGCTAATGATTATTATGTGTTTTTATTTGGTTTTATTTGATTATGTCCTCTGCTGTGTGGCCGTAGCTCTTGAAGTCGCTGCTGTTTGCGATTCTTTTGAGGAGATCCTCGGGAACCTCGGAGATTGGGAGGTAAACCTCGCCGAGCATGGAGTCGATGTACTTAACCTGAAGGTCGCTGTACTTATCCCAGTCGATTGTGCCCTCGTAATTCTTCCTTTCGAGCTCAATGAGAGCCTCAGCCGTATCAGGGCTTGGATAGAGCGAGAACGCAAGATAGCTGTCATACATCAGGTTGTTTGCAGAGTGGAGCCCGTGCTCGAGAACGTATTCGGCCAGCTCCTCGCCGCCTGCTGCATAAACAAGATCGCCCGTGTAATATATCGCCATGCTTCTGATGTATTTGGTCGGAAGCTCGGTAACATTCTCAAATCCGTGAGATTCGAGCCATGCAATTGTGTTTTCATCGCTGTAGTAGAGCGGTACGCTGATGCCGCGAACACCTGCACCGTAATCCTTCTTTGCTTCTTCGGAGAATCTGTATACCACCTGAATATTCACAAATGAAATATTCTTTGTATCTGTTTCCTGCTCGAATGTGCGGGCGCGGAAATCTGCCTCTAAAGCTGCGAGAAGCTCTTCAGCTGCACTACCTGTAAACATGGTATCGGCTTTTTTTACAGCGTCACTTACCTGGATGCTGTCGATGCTTTCCATGACGAGATTTTCAAACGAGAACTGATCCTTGAACTCTTTGCCCGAAAGAAGCTTTGCAAAGCCTTCGCTCTTTTCAAACTCTGCCTGCTTTATGTAGTAGCTTCTCTCAAAGGTCTTTCCGCCGAGGTCGTATATTATGCGTACGTTCCTGTACTGCACACCCTCCTCATACGGTTCGTACCCGAAGATGCCGTTTCTGTTCGAAAATTCATTGTGCTCAGCGATATATGAATGAATCTTTCTGACCTCTTCGATATTTTCTGAATCCTTGAATCTTACGATGTTCGCGTATCGATTTACCTTGTAAATATCGTCATCATCGTAAACCATATTGAAATGTTCTGCCTGATATCTGTCATAGGATGAGTATGCTCCAAGATCAGGCATTGTGATATAGGCTGCCTCAATCTTGTTTGCAGCAGGGACTCTGGTCTCGTAGCCGCCGATATCAAAGATGAATCCCGCAAAGATTGCGATGAGGATTACAACGTAAATTGCAAAGCCCTTTAATGTTGCGACATTGAATACCTTTGGAGTCTTGAAGACGATCATGCGTGCCACAAGGTACCCTACAATCGCGCCGACTGCATAGCCGAGGTAGCATGAAAGGTAGCTGTCGGAAAGCACTCCGAGAGCCTCGAAGTAGAGGCCTGTGAGAATTGTCACAAAGAGTGTGAAGAGGCAGCAGAGTATCGGCTTTAGCCATGTGAAGACGATTGCTTCGCCGGTCCTCTCGAGCTTGCGCCGTCCGTAGAGGAATGCCGAAAGTGCGAGAACTGCAATGCTTATGATAATGTAAGCCGCAAACTGCCCGCCTGTAAGTGTATCTTCGTAGATTGTTCTCATTACAGGCGAAAGATATGTTATCCAGTCAAGGTCTGCGCTGTAGCCGTAAAGGTACTGGCCGGAGAAATAAACGCCCACCAGTGCCAGTGCAGGAGCCAGCCAGTTCCAGCAAACCGCCATAATGCTGTGCATTACGCCGTTTCCGGAGATAATGCCGCCAAAGATTGCTATCGCATAAACAAAGAGCGATGTTACAATCGATTCCAGTGCCCAGATCAGGATTGCACTTCTTGTGAATACGTCCTTTGCGTCAGGATTTAATACACTGCCGATTGTATCCCAGTCTGTGTAATCGTAGACGGAATATGTCGGTCTTGCTATGATAAGCAAGATGAGTACGACCGCGATATATGGTACGATTGTCATCACGAAACCGCTTAAAACCGATGTGTTGTAGAGTCTTGCTCTTGAAAACGGCATTGAGTGAATAGTCGTTGCCGATGCTGACTTTTGCATGTAGTTAAGGGCGATTACCGCGCAGATGAGCGGCATTGCGAATCCTAATGCCACAAACATAGGATTCTGTCCCATAAGCAAATTGTGAATATATCCTGCTGCGTGGCGAAGATCCGGTTCACTCATATTGAGGAAAATCGGTGATATGCCCGCAAGGAAGTAAGCGATGAAAGCCACCGCCATTACAGCCCAGTATCTGCGGATGTTTTCCACAAAGAGAGGGCCGGAGAGGCTAAAACAAGATGCCTTCGACTTCATTGTCAACACCTCCTAATTCGTATATAAATATTTCTTCAAGCGAGAGCGGGAGCACATCGAATATAAGTGGATTATATTTATTTACCTCCGCCTCGATATCTTCTCTTTTGTTTCTGACTATGAGTAATTCTACCGTGCCTCTGGTCTCCCTGTGGAGAATGTTGAGCCTTTCAAACGGCTCTTCGGTAGGATTTTGGAATGCAAGCTGAACCTTGTGAACATCGCTCTTTAAGTCGTCTAAGTCTCTTTCGAGTACCATATGACCGTGTGAAAGGATACCGATTGAGTCACATATGCCCTCGAGCTCCTTTAAGTTGTGCGATGACACGAGAACAGTCATTTCTCTGTCTGCCACATCGTCGACAATATATTTCCAGACGAGCTTTCTGACAATCGGATCGAGTCCGTCGATAGGCTCATCAAGAATAAGCACCTCCGGCATTGTGGACATAACCAGTGAAAACGCTGCCTGCTTTTGCATACCTTTACTGAAGCGGCTGATCTTGCGACGTTTGTTCAGATTGAACTGTTTAACCATCGCTTCAAATCTTTCACCGTTCCATGTAGGATAGAGTTTTTTGTAGAAAGCGCCCATTTCGCGCAGGTTGTACGAGCTGAAGAAATAAAGGTCGTCAGGAATAAAGCCTACTTTTGCCTTTACCTTTTCATTATCATAAACAGGCTCGCCACCTATTTTGATTTCTCCCGCATCAGGCTTTAATACACCCGTGATGTGCTTGATAATAGTGGTCTTGCCGCTTCCGTTCGTTCCGACAAGTCCGTATATTGAACCCCTTTTGACATTGATATCAAGCGCGTCTAATGCTTTGAAATCATCGAAACTTTTGTCTACTTTTGATACGCTGATCATTTCCAGTCGCTCCTTTCATCAAATAATGTTTTAATCTGCGCCATCGCCTGTTCACGCGAAAGCCCCAGATACTGCAGCTCACGGATGCCGGCTCTGAGTTCTGTCAAAACCTTTGCCAGCATGGCTGTGTCGATTTGCTGCTCAGCTCTGCCCGCCACAAAGGTGCCAAGCCCGGAAGTCGTATAAACATACCCCTGTCGTTCAAGCTCCCTGTAGGCTTTCTGCACCGTGTTCGGGTTTACCGTCAGTTGCCCTGAAAGGTCGCGTACCGAAGGAAGCTTTTCGTCTTCCTTTAGAACGCCTGAAACTATCAGCTCTTTGAGATTGTCTACAACCTGTTCGTATATCGATTTTCGACTTTTTACATCAAGCTGAAACATATATAAATCCCCCTTTGGTTATTTATGATGGACGGCAGAACGCATTTGCCACCGTTCCATCTGTGTTAAGTGTACTACGAGGCATAGTACGCTGTCAACACTTTTTTTGATATTTTTTTGTTTTTTTTCGCTTTATGACATTAAATGCTGATTTTTTAAGGCTTGCAGCGCACCATTTTTTCGCTTTATTTTGGCTGCGCTTTGGTGTATATTTTATATGTAGGTTTAAAACAATTGAAAGGGTACAAAAGCGTACAATTGAAAGGGGAATTAAATGGATAATCAGGAAAATCAAAAGGCAAATGGCTTGCGCAACCCGCGCAAAATGCGCAATAGCAATAAAGGTTTTTTAATCTTTCTTTGCATAATCGCCGGTGTAATTTTTCTGGCTGTAATGTCAAGCTTTATAAACGTCGGCAGCTACATCAGCATCCCGTTTGTCGGAAACGATACACAGGAAGTCATCTATGAAGACTATATCGCACAGCTTTACATCGAAGGCGGTATATATTCCGATCCGTCGGGCACCGGCTACGATCACGAGTGGACTATGGCAAAGGTCGATGCTCTGATGGAAGACGACAACAACAAGGGCCTGCTGCTTTATATAGACAGTCCCGGCGGCGAAGTCTATGTCGGCGATGAGCTTTACCTGAAGCTGTTGCAGTACAAGGAAGAAACCGGCCGGCCGGTGTATGCTTACTTTGCTTCCACGGCAGCAAGCGGTGCCTATTACATCAGCTGCGCAGCCGACAAGATTATTGCCAACCGCAACTGCGTCACCGGCTCGATAGGCGTGAAAATCGGCACTTTCTATGATCTGACTGAGCTTCTCGAAAAGTACGGTGTGGATGCATTCGATATCGCTTCGGGAAGTCATAAAAATATGGGCTCATACTTTGAAACGATGGATGATGAAGAAATCGGAATATATCAGGATATTGTGGATGAATCGTATGAGCAGTTTGTGGACATCATCGTGGCCGGCAGAGGGCTGGATAGAGATGCGGTTTACAAGCTCGCGGACGGCAGAATATACACTGCTTCGCAGGCGCTAAAGCTGGGGCTTGTTGATGAAATTGCAGGGTATGATGAGGCGGTCCGCATAATGCTTGCTGACCTCGATGCGGACTTTGATGTGATTGAAATGCAGCCTGACTACGAATATTCGATTTTTGATATATTATATCTTTTGAGCAGCGCTCAGAGCAATGGAAAAACCGGCTCCGCCGGCACATCCACCCTGCTCATGCAATCCGACAACCTAAAGCTTTTCTTCGAAAGGTGAATTTGGGGACAGGCACCAAATTCGCCAAAAGGCTAATTTGGGGACAGGCACTAAATTCGCCAAAAGGCTAATTTGGGGACAGGTTTAACAGGCTTAATCGGCTTGATCGGTTTTCTAAAAGTTTTTATTTATTATTACAGTATAAGGAGGAACAAATAATGTTTGAAACTGACAATGGTAAGGAATTTTGGGAGGATAAGGAATTTTCATTTAATCAGAATAAGAAATGCGAATACTTCCCATGCCACAAGACAGACCATCCTGAAGATTTTAACTGTCTTTTCTGCTATTGCCCGCTCTACACTCTCGGCAGCAAGTGCGGAGGTAATTTCCGCTATCTCGAGGACGGCACAAAGGACTGCAGCGGCTGCTTGGTTCCTCACAGAAGAGAGGCCTACGGAACAGTGCTTCACAAGTTCGAAGAGCTGAAGCAGCTGGCACTGAAAAATAAGTAATAACTAAGTAGTAGCGCCGGACCAATAATAAGGCAGAGGCACAAAAACAAGCACAAAAAAAGAGTAGCTTTTTAGCTACTCTTTTAATTTGCAATATCAGACCTGTCCCCAAACTTGCCAAAAGGCGAATTTGGTGCCTGTCCCCAGATTAGCCAAAAGGCGAATTTGGTGCCTGTCCCCAGATTAGCCTTATTTCCACTCGGCCTCGATTGTTTCAAGCACATCTGCGAGGCTTTCGAACTCAGGTACGACGCATTCGCCTATGCGACCTGCGTCCGCGAGCCTTGCTACCTGCGGATTGATTGGCAGGTGAACAACATTCTGAATGTTGAGGCCCTCTGCTACCTGATCTGTATGGCTCTCACCGAATACCTCGTAGACAGCTCCGCAATCAGGGCACCTAAAGTATGCGAAGTTTTCAATGAGTGCAATGATAGGAATATTCATGATTTCAGCCATGTGTACGGCCTTTTCCACTATCATGCCCACAAGCTCCTGCGGTGATGTTACCACGATGATGCCGTCGATAGGAATCGACTGGAATACCGTAAGCGGTACATCGCCTGTGCCCGGAGGCATATCTATGAACATGTATTCCTCGTTTTCCCAAACGATATCTGTCCAGAACTGCTTTACAACGCCTGCGATTACAGGTCCGCGCCATACAACCGGATCCTGCGGGTTTTCGAGGAGCAAATTGATGCTCATGATGTCTATGCCCTCACGCGAGGAAGCCGGGATGATACCCTGTTCTGTCTGGTATGTCTGGCCGGAAACGCCGAATGCCTTTGCAATCGACGGTCCTGTAATATCCGCGTCGAGAATGGCTGTTTTATGACCGCGGCGTGCCATAGTGGCTGCGAGAATCGATGTAACCATCGACTTTCCCACTCCGCCCTTGCCGGATACGATACCTATAACCTTTTTTACCTTGCTGGCTGCGTTAAGGCTTTCCTTTCTGATGGCACAGCCTTCTTTGCTGCAGCTGCTGCAATCGTGTGAACAATTCTCGCTCATAATCTACCTCCTAATGATTGTCTTTGACTTTTCTTTATCTTTGAAAATTATAATTCTCGCCGTTGTCCCTTCGCCCGGCGTGCTTTCAATTTCAAGTTTCCCGTTACACATACTCTCGACTCTGGTGCGAACATTTTTAATCCCGTAATGAGGTTTCCCGTCATCGCAGGCATGTTCGGTATCAAAGCCTACACCATCGTCGGATATGCTTGCTTCGTAACGGTCTTCGTACTCGTCAGTGCGTATGATAACGGTACCGCCACCTACCTTTGCGCAAACGCCGTGTGTGATTGCATTATCCACAAGCACCTGAATCGAAAGAGGCGGTATCCTGAAGTTATAGCTGTTTATGTGGTATTCAACGTTCAGTTCATCTCCAAACCGAAGCTGCTGGAGGTCTATGAACATGCGCGTATGATCCATTTCCTGCTCAATCGGGATAGTGCCTGTTTTATCGAGCGCCGATAGGTTTCCACGAAGATAAGTGCTGAAATTGGCGACTGTCTTTTGCGCCAGCTTTGGGTCTGCTTCGCAAAGGTAGTGAATCGCATTCAGCGTATTGTAGAGAAAATGAGGCTGAATCTGCGACATCGCCAGCTTCATGCGACTTTCATTAAGCTCTATCTGCTGCTGTGCAAGCTCGTCCGCCTTTTTGCAGTATTCGCTCACCTGGTCGGACAAAATCATCACAAAGATGATGAACGCACATATGCTGCACGAAAAGAGCAGAACGAAAAGCCCGTACAGCATCATCTGCACGGCCGAAGCAAGCGCCGGCATTGCGATAAATGCCGCAAATGCGACAGTCTGTCTTTTCTGAAGCCTGCCCGGATATCTGATCAAAAGCCAGATGTCCAGGAAATAGAACGCATAAGCAAGCAGCTGCGAAATAAGCCAGATTTCACCGCGGTGATATACGTTAAACTCGTCTATGTAATAATACATATGCGTAAACTGCGATATGACGAGCAGCGCTTCGCTGACTATCAATATGGCAAGGTTTATTCTCCGCATCAGATGCCTGCCCTTGATTCCGAGACAGTGCATCAGCCATTCGGAGTAATGCCACGCGATTGTATATGAAAAGAAGAACTCACAAAAATTTGCAATCGGAATAATGACCAGCCCTACAGGTGATAGGTTGCCTTTGAAAATTATTCCGAGCATATTGCTTATGAGCGCAAGCCCCGCACACCCGAAAAGGCGCACGGGAAATCTGTTTCTGTCGGGGTCTACCTTGTAAGCCAAGCGCGCACAAAGTATCCCCACTATACAGAATATCAGACCACAACCCTCTACGACCAGGTTGACCAAAGCCATCACATTCATTTCAATTCCTTTTCAAGTTTCTCAATCTCTTCATCCGTAAGAGGCATAGGTTCCACAACAATTTTTGCGTCTTCGAGTTTATCCTCCGGCACATATATGTCGATAGGATAAGCCGAATTGGAGCCCATCGCTATTTCTATAAAATTGCTGGCATCCTGATATTTCTTTACACACGGAATTCCTTCGGCTTTAAGCTTTGACTCGAAAAGGTCTGCCTCGAAGGTGTTTGCCGCAGTGCAAAGATATACACCGTCACGCCATTTTTTGTCGTGTTCCTGCTCTCTTCCAAACATTGGTTTACCTCTGATGTGTTAAATATGAGCTAATTAGTTAGCCTTGTCTGCGATTTCCTTTAAGAGCTTTTCGGTAAACTCTTCGATGCTCATTGTGCCGAGCTCCCCTGCCTTGCTGGAGCGAACGGATAATGTGCGGTTTTCAGCCTCCTGCTCACCGATAACGCAGATGTAGTTGTCGCGAGCATTACGAGCTTCTCTGAGCTTGTAGCCGAGCTTTTCGTTGCGATCGTCGAGCTCTACTCTGAGTCCCTTTTCTTCAAGCTGCTTCTTTACCTCCTGTGCGAAAGGTGTGAACTTTTCGGTTACGGTAAGGAGCTTTACCTGAACAGGTGCGAGCCAGAGCGGGAACTTTCCTGCTGTGTGCTCTGTGAGTACGCCTATAAATCTTTCGATGGAACCGAATACTACTCTGTGAATCATTACAGGAGTGTGCTTCTGTCCGTCGGAGCCTGTGTATTCGATGTTAAATCTGCCCGGCAGCTGGTAGTCGAGCTGAATAGTTCCGCACTGCCATGTGCGGCCGAGTGAGTCTTTCAGCTGGAAGTCGAGCTTTGGACCATAGAATGCGCCGTCGCCCGGGTTGATTGTGTATTCCTTGCCGAGTGATGTGATTGCGTCAGCGAGAGCTGCTTCCGCCTTTTTCCAGTCATCAACGGAACCGATGTGGTCTTCAGGCATTGTTGAAAGGAAGATTGTGTATTCCATTCCGAACATTTCGTAAACCTGATCAAAGAGCTGTGCTATGCGGGTTACTTCATCCTTTATCTGTTCCTTTGCGAGCAGGATGTGCGCATCGTCCTGAGTGAAGCAGCGTACACGGAACATTCCGTGGAGTGCGCCTGAAAGCTCGTGTCTGTGAACGAGACCGAGCTCGCCGTAACGAAGCGGCAGGTCGCGGTATGAACGCGGCTCAAGGTCATAAACCAGAATTGAGCCAGGGCAGTTCATAGGCTTGATTGCATAGTCTTCTTCGTCGATAACTGTTGTATACATATTCTCTTTGTAGTGATCCCAGTGACCTGAGGTCTCCCAAAGTGTTCGTTTCATAATCTGTGGTGTGGAGATTTCAACATAGCCCCATTCCTTGTGGATCTGACGCCAGAAATCGATTAACGCATTTCTGAGGATCATGCCGTTTGGCAGATAGAATGGGAAGCCCGGAGCTTCGTCGCGGAATGCAAAGAGGTTCATTTCTCTGCCGATCTTGCGGTGGTCTCTCTTTTTAGCTTCTTCGAGCATGTTTACATATTCGTCGAGCTCTTCCTGAGTAGGGAATGCTGTTGCATAGAGTCTTTGAAGCATCTGTCTGTTTGAATCGCCTCTCCAGTATGCACCTGCTACGGACATGATTTTGAAGGCCTTTATATAGCCTGTTGAAGGCATATGAGGGCCTGCGCAGAGGTCTGTGAAGTCACCCTGCTTGTAGAATGAAATTATGGCATCCTCAGGAAGGTCGTTGATGAGCTCTACCTTGTAAGGCTCGCCTGCTTCCTCTGCCCACTTCAGAGCCTCGGCTCTAGGCAGCTCGAATCTCTCGAGAGGATAGTTTGCCTGCACGATTTTCTTCATTTCCTTTTGAATCTTTGGGAAATCTTCTTCGGTAAATCTGTGCTCTAAATCGATGTCATAGTAAAAACCGTTTTCAATAGCCGGACCGATGGCCAGCTTTGCTTCAGGCCAGATGTGCTTTATAGCCTGAGCCATTACATGAGAAGCAGTATGCCTGAAATCATGCCTTACCTTCTCATCTGCAAAATTAATCTTTTCAATAGCCATTTTTGTTCTCCTAACAGATTATAAATATTATTATTGATTCTCCATATAGAGCATATGCTAACATATAGTTATTGCATATTACTCTATCATTACATTTTATAGCAAGGCGCCCGAAAAGTCAAACCTTTCGGGCGCTGTTTTCAGCTCATATGCCGATGCCCTGCATATTTCCGACATATTAATCCCTGCTACCGAGAATAGATTTTCAGTTTTAATATACAGGCATACCGCGACGAAGCAGTCGCTGTCGGCATTAAAGGCCGCAATACTGCCTAAACTGCCTAAACTGCCGACACTCCCGCCATTTCCGGTATCTCCGGCGCTGCCGGCTTCAAACCACCAGTCGCCCGAATCATCGTGCCCCTTCATAACCAAATAAGTGCCGGTAACCCTGACCCTGCACATTTTATCAAGATACCAATCGAATGCTTCCATCGCACGGTTTGCCGCCTCGCACCGGTCAAAAACGAGGCGGCCGGCGGCGTACGCCGCCGGCTCAAGCGAAAGCGCCGCCGCAGCGGCGCATTCGCTTGCGGCCTCCTTGAGGCCGGCCGCCTCGTCGCTGTAGCGCATCAAATCGGCATTAAAGCTGAGCATCATCACAAAAACCATCAAAAGCGCCAAAAAGATTAAAAGCGGTTTCATCCTAGTATCCTCCCACGTATTCGCTCGTCGTAAAACTGTCTATGACGTAGGTTCTGAAATTGTCCTCTTCATCTATTCCCATCAATTCGCCCCCTGCCATAACATTCTTCATCCTGACGCGCACCACATATTCGATTCTGCTGTCCGCGTCGTACCTGCCGACGCTGCCCGCCGCCGCCCTTGCCTCCACACTGACACTGCCGCTTTCAAGCCCGAGCCGCTCCTCAATATCGTGCGCAAGCCCGGCCTTGAGCTCGCCCGAAAAGCCTCCCTCCATGCGCGCGGTTTCCTTTGCCGCATACACCAGACTCCTGATGGTCTCAAGGCTTTCGCCGCTCTTAAAATCCGCGGCCTGCTGCATCACAAAAACCATCAAAAGCGGCAGTATCCCCATCATTACAATCAAATCTCTCATCCCTTTTTATGCACTCCTTTTCGTTACGTCACACCTCTTTTCTCACCTCTCATACCCCGAAAACATTTCTGGCATCGAGTCCTTCCCGCCAGGCATCCGACATCGCCGAAATCACGGTTCCGTCCCCCGAACCTGCAATCAGCGCATAAATAAACACTCCCAGCGTGATGCTCGCCATCAAAACTATACAATCCTTCATTCATATCACCGCCATATCACCGCCATATCACCCAAGTCTTTTACAGGCTCCGTCCGAGCGTTCCTATCTGGTTTACGGCAATCCCGACTATGTCCGCAGCCTGCGTCCTTAATCCCACAACCAGCGTCGCTATCGCAACACCCAGCGCAATGCTTGAAATCAGTACTATTACCTGCTTCACCCTTTACCTCCTATCCGAATATTTCCATTAGCATTTCCCTCTGCTCCAAAAAATATCCTACGTAAATAAAATTAACAAAAATCAACATTACATTCAAAATTGCCGGCACATAAATCAGATCGCTGATTATCTCATCTCTGCGCTTTGATGCCGTTTCGCGCGACTGCCTGATACTCCTTTGAAACGTTATAACAGTCTCTCGCAAGGCTTCATGATCGGTCATATCCCACCTCGCCAGAATAGAGGCATATTCGAGCGCCAGCGGCAGATCCGAATATTCCTTCATGCAATCTGCTGCTTCTTCAGTCCTGCCGAGCCTTTGCATCGCCAGCATCTTTAAATATACGGGCTCCAAAGCACCGCCTCTTGCGGCCAGCTTTACCAGCACCGTATCTCCCGTAATCCCGCCGCCTGCGCTGATCAGATTCCGCAGCACAGACAGACCGTCGCATATTTCCTGCTGCACTCTGCCCGCTTTAATCTGCTTTGCCGGCTTTGATGCAAGCGCCTTTTCTTTTACGGACAGCACCCCCTTTTTCAAGCAGTAGGTGCTCTGCCGTTTCAGCCTCCCCGAAGCGCCGCCGCCAATCCTTACAAATCCGCAAAGATAAAACCCGGCCACAAGCATCGCATACAAAAGCGCATAAACGTAAACCCCTTTCATTCTCTTTCCTCCAATGACTAGTAATCAAACTGCGCATGTCGCACAGCCGAAAGCAGCAGCAGATTCACGAGGAAGGCAAACACTATCCCAAAGAAAAGCGCCAGCCCCACCGTAGTGCAGAACTGATTCTTCAGAATCTCCACAAGCTCCACGCCCAGCACCTTCACCGAAAAAAGCAGCGTTATCGCATAAGCTGCAGGCACCATCAGCATCACTATTCTGCCCGCCTCGCCGTTCAGCCTTCTCCTGCCCTCCGCAAGGCTTCTCGCCTCGCGAAGCTGCATCATGACATCCTCAAGACAGGCCGATATGTCCGTCCCGTCGGCAGCGGCCATGCCTATCGCATAAGCAGCAAGCTCTGCCCACTTCGTGCCTATGCCGTAGGCAAATCCTTCCGCACAGCCAAGCAGATTTTCACTGCTCCCCGTCTGTCTCATTTTCGACAGCACATCCTCGCAGAGCCTTTTGCAGACTCTGATTCCTTTGTCACTACTCCTCGAGGTCAAGGCTTCAAGCGCGCGGTCGATTCTGCACCCCGACAGCTTGTAGACCGTTATCAGTTCGGCAATAAATGCCTCGCCTTCCTGTGAGCCTTCGTTTCTGCGGTCTGTGAGTCTCAGCTGCAGAAACAGAACAGGCACGGATGCCGTCATGCACGAAACGGTAAATGCCGCCCCTATGCTCATGTATTCCCGGGCAGCCAGGGCTGCAGAGACAAAGAGCAGAGCCGACAGTCCCGCCAGCTTTCGGCCTCCGTTTTTTACACCCAGCGCTGCCGCGGTGAGCTTGTCAGCCTTTTCTATGATTCCGAATCTGCTCGCCCTGCTGCCTGCCACTTTTCTGCGCCTGAGTCTGACCCCTGTCCGAATTACCCGCAAAAGCAGCCCGAAGCTGTCCTCGCAGATAATAAACAGTCCTGCCCCGGCAAGGACATAAAGGCAAATATTAACCACCAATATTTTCTCCATACTTACTCAATTACCTCTTTTCACACCTCATTTCCGGCTGCAGCCGCGCCCAGCTCAAACAGCTTTGCAGGCAGTCTGTTTTCATCATATATCCAGCTTTCGCTTTCCTCATCGTAAAGACATCTGCACCTGATTTCTATTCGCCGCTTTGCCTTGTCCGCATCCATTTCATATATTCCCAGCAGCCTCTTTTCTGCCGGATTTTTGCCGGATCCGAAATGGAAAACATATTCAAACGCACTCGCAGCGCGAAGAGCGTGGTCCGCCACAGAGCCACCGTATTTCATCACTATTTCGTTTGCCACATCAAAGGGAAAATCAAAGGGGTTTGTTATATGAAAGGTCATCTTCATTCTCCTTCCGCCCCGCTCGGAAATTCTCAGTGCGGTATTCAGCGCCACTGCATCTCTCGCTTCGCCAAAGCAGAAATACTGCGCATCCGAACGCATCAGACTCTTTACTATATTTTCCATCTTTTCTCCGTCGGCAAGAATCTGTACAATCGGAGCATCCGGCATCAGCCTTCTAATCGGTATTTCCGGGTCGGTTTCCACAAGAACCCCCTCAAGCCCGGGATCTTCGTAGCTTTGCCACGTGGAAAGGAAGGTCGTCTTCCCGCTCCTTATTTCACCGACAAATGCGACCGAAACTCCTCTCCTTACCATTTCCTCAAAGCTCTCTATCGCATAAGGGTCTATCGTTCCGCGCATTGCCTGCTCCTCAAAGGTATAGCACTGCACCACATAGCGCCTGAAGATAATTATGTCCTCCCCATCCTTTACCACTCCGTTTCTAAAGGCTGTAACACGGGTTCCGTCTACCATGTAAACCTCGTAGTAATCTTCACCTGTTTTTTCATGCGGACTGTTTAAAAGCAGTGCCCTGATCAGCTGATTACGCCTCTCTTTCCCTATGCTCTGCGGCATCTTCACCATTCTGCCGCCCTTCATAAAAAAGATTCTATCTCCTATTATCTTTGCGGAGCTCGATTCCATCCAGGCATCGGAAAACCATTCAGCCATTCCCGCAAGCCCCCAAAGCTCGTGATATACGGCTTCCTCCGGTGAAGAATACCAATCCGGATAGTCTATATAGCCGATTTCCTGCTCTTTGAAATACGATCTGATCTTTGCAAGGAAATATTCTTTTTCCCTTTTGCAGCCCATAATCGCCTTTTTTTGCAGATTTAAAAGATTCTCGCGGGAATCACTCTCCTCCCACTCCTTGCGGAACCTGTTTTCGATATTCCCCAAAACCTCTGAAAAGGCTGTGTCTCCTCTTCCCGGCTCTGCAGCTCCGGCTCCGCCCGATTCCTTCATCCATTCGCTCAAGATAAACTCCGCCATTTCACGCTCCTATTCCGGAGGATTTCTCTATTCGGGCAACCAGCTTGCCAATCCCGTCAGAAAACCTTCTGTCCTTCATTTCGGTAAATGTCCTGCGCTCAAACTCCGCCTCACGCGCCCTGCCTGTGTCGCATATTGTAAAGACCTCCTTGTAGCTGTTTATGATATGTTTTTTTATGTAGCTGAGACTGTAGACATCCCTGTCTCTAAACTTGTTTATGACATAGACATCAAAGCTAAAGCTCAGCGCGTCGTAAAGCTTTCTCAGCTTTCTGTATCTTTCAAGGCAGGCATCGTTTTGCGCCAGCACCATAAAATTAAGCTCGGCGCCCATCAGTCCGCCCACAGTAAGCCCGTTGTCCATTTCGCTGCCTGTGTCTATGATGATGTAATCGAACTGCTCCTTCATTTTCTTTAAGAACGCAATCGTCATCTCCGGAAAATAGAATCTCCCTTCCTCCTCCTTTTCGATTCCGTCGATATAGTACAGATTTTCCGCTATTTTTCTGTTTTCAAGCTCACATCTTTTGAGGTCGACCTCTGCTCCTATTCTGTCCCTGTATTCATCTATCGATGCGGCTTCCTTTCTGACGTACTGGCTGTTTCGTCTGCCGCAAAGCGAAATAAGCAAAACCGATTTGTCCCTGTTTGCCGCAGCAAGCTGTTGTGCCGCAGACTGAGCCACCATCGTCACGCCGCATTTACTGTCACAGCCGTGAAAGGCATACACTCCTCTCAAATTTCTTCCCCTCCTTTGTCCTCACTTACCTGCACTACGACAAGCCTTGCGGGACTGTTTATATACTCCAGGATTCTCCTGTACTCCATGACATTTGTGATAATCTCTATTTCTGCGATTTCGCCCGTACTCTCGCCGCGCCTTAAGAAATCGCTGCCCTGCCTGCCGTCAAGCTCTGTAATCGGGCGTCCCTTGTCGTCTCTGACATAGGCCACCTTGTATCTGCCAAGCGTCGCAGCCGCATCCTCCGTAAGAAGCTCCACTGTATCGCCCGCGCGGAGAGACTGGCTGAAATGAGCCATGTCGAGCGAGCTTATCGCAAAGCAGGACTCGTCCGTCCCGCTCTCCTTTGGCGATTTCAGGCAGGCCCTGTTCAGCTGCATGCCGCTGTGAAGATCCACCCTTGCAAGCTGTCCCACCGCAAGTGCTTCCTCACCCGGAAGGAAAGCTCCGCCCGCAATGTTTTCGCGAAAATAAGCAGTCGTTTCCAGCATTCCTGCAGTTATTACTTCACCGGCTGCCACCTCGCACCTTACGGTAACTGCCTCCGCAGTAAGCAGCCTTGCTCTGCCCTGCGTCTCCCAGAAATACATCCCCGCAGCCGCAAGCGTCAAAATCAGAATGCCGAGAAATGGCTTTAATCTAGCCGGCCTCATAGTTTTCACCCGCCTTCATTAGAATCATCGGATGACGGCAGGCCGAATTGCTCAGCTGATGGTGCTTTCGGTCATAATAGTAAACACTGTTTGAAAGGACATATTCCTGAGGATTTACATCTCGGTTTATATCTGAGAGTATCTGCCTGAGCGTTTCCGCCTCGCTTTTTCCGTCATCCTGAATCAGCAGACATTCATCGATTGATAGCGGCAGAACATAGATGTTATGGCCGGATTTGTCCGCAAAGCTCTGCAGTATGTCGAGCCTGAGAAGTGATGAGGCTCCGAAAATTCCATCGATATTTGACAGAATATAAGGATATCCCTCTTCAATATCCGGAATCCCCCGACATATCCTTTCATCCCTGCTTTTCATTATTGAAACCGGGTCAAAAGGAAAAATCACGACGCTGTCATTTTCCTGCATGTTGTTAAAGGCTGCCTCGAGTAATTTTTCGATATCGATGCCCCACCCTTCAAAAATCGAGTTTGTTACAGCAATACCACCCTTTCCGAATTTATCCCTGATGCATATTGAAAAGGTTACCGCCAGATCACCGAACACATAATGCGGCATTTTTTCAAGCAGCTCTTTATTCATTTCAATTCCGAGCATCTTTATTATGATATTCGGCGCAGCCCTTTCGAAATCGTCGATATAACAGCTGATGTCAAACTCTCCCAGCCTGTATTCCCGGTAAATCGAAAGCATGTCGTCCATGCAGTCGTAAAGGCTCTTTCCATCCTTGTAGCACTCAAAATGGTCCTCGAGTCTGATTGTCGGACTGACATTGCTGTCTCCCTCGAAGATGGACAGTGCCGTTACTCTTTTTCCGTTATTCTTCATGTAGCTGCTGACCTTTACCTTTGCTTTTTCCTTCAGCTCAGGATCAAGATCGAGGATATGCTCTTTTGCATAACAAACAAATTCATCAAAGTTCATCCCTGTACCTCCTTTTTTCTTTTCGTTTTTCAGATAAGCTTTAGCAATTATTTGTTCTACCCATTTTATACTATCATTTCCATATTTTGTCAACGCTAACATGGGGACAGGTCTGACGATGTTTTTCCGAAAGCAATAAAAAACGTGCCGGCTAACTGCCGACACGTAAATATCGCTGTTTTTATACTTTATCCTTTTTTATCCTTTTATTATCTCATTAAACGCCCTGCATCTTTCAGGGATATCCTCCGCACCGAACACCGCAGAGCCCGCAACGAGCAGATTTGCTCCCGCGCCCGCAACCTCCGCTACGTTTTCGAGGGTTACGCCGCCGTCGACCTCTATGTCAAAGCAAAGACCGCGCGCCTTTTTCATTTCAGAAAGCTGTCTCACCTTTTCGAGTGCCACAGGGATGAACTTCTGTCCGCCAAAGCCCGGATTTACGCTCATGATGAGGACCATATCGACATCGGAAAGCACGCACTCAAGAGACGAAACAGGTGTCGCCGGATTGAGCGCCACGCCTGCCTTTACGCCGAGTGCCTTTACCGCCTGGATGCTGCGGTGCAGGTGCACGCATGCTTCCTGGTGAATGGTGATATATTCGGTCTGCGGAGTTACAAACTCCGGTGCGTATTTGTCCGGGTCGGTTATCATCAGGTGCACATCAAAGGGCAGCTTTGTCTTGCCTGCAAGCGACTTCATTACCGCTGCGCCAAAGCTGATGTTCGGAACAAAATGTCCGTCCATTACATCCACATGGATTATGCCTGCTCCTCCCTTTTCAATTTCGGCTACATGCTCGCCCAGTCTCGAAAAGTCAGCCGATAATATTGATGGCGCCAGTCTGTTCATTAGTATTTCTTCCTTTCTCTTTCGGAGATTTCATTCATTTGGTATACATAGGATTCGTAGCGCGAAGGATGGATTTTTCCTGCCTCCGCCGCATCGCGAACCGTGCAGCCCGGTTCCTTTAAGTGCTTGCAGTTATCGTATCTGCAACCGCCGAGGTATGGCTGCATTTCGGGGTAGAGGTGCTGCAGCTCGTCAGCGTCGGCTTCCAGAACCTTGAAGGATGTAAAGCCCGGCGTGTCAAATATCATGCCGCCGCTTCTCAGAGTAAATATTTCGGTGTGCCTGGTGGTCTGCTTGCCGCGCCCGGTCTTTCTGCTGACCTCGCCTGTTTCCATGCCTGCGCCGCAGAGCGCATTAACCAGCGTGGATTTACCGACTCCCGAAGGACCTGCCAGAGCGAATCTGCCGCCCGAAAGCGACTGCTCGAGCTTTGAAACGCCCTCTCCCGCCTTTGCGCTGATGTAGTGCGTTTCATAGATATTGTCGTAAATGTCGTGAAACTTTTTCAGAATCTCGTCATCCGCCAGATCGATTTTATTTATGCAAAGGACTATGTTTACATGCTCTCTTTCAGCCATCACGAGGAACTTGTCAATGATCTGAAAGCTCGGCTCGGGATTTGCCGCAGCGACGACAACCACAATTGTATCGACATTTGCAATCGGCGGACGGATAAAGATGTTCTTTCTCGGATAGACCTTTGTCAAAAAGCCGTCACCGTCAGGCTGAACATCGATTTCAACATCATCGCCCACAGTCGGTGTGATTCCGTCCTTTTTGAACACGCCGCGTGCCTTGCACTGATAAACATTGTCATCCTCGGCCTTTACATAGTAAAAGCCTGCTATACCTTTGACTATTAGTCCTTTCATTAATTACCGCCAAAATTAATATTGTACTGAGCTACAACATCATTATCGAAAATTACCGTAACGCTGCCTTCGCCGACGCCGTTTACATATACTGTCTCGCCGCCGCCCGACTTGTAGCGCTCAACGTGATTTACTTCATTGTGCGATCCGTTTGCATCCACTACCTTTACGGTAAGCCAGAACACTTCATTCTTTGCGGCTGAATAATCGATTGCAACAGATGCAACGCCGCTGCCGCCGTCACTGCTGCCGCTGCCGCTGCCCGATCCGCTGCTGCTGCCCGGTGTACCGCAAATCTTTATGTCGATAGGAGTTCCTTCATCTGCAGTGCTGCCGGCTTCCTTTGACTGCCAGAATACCTGTCCCGGAGCGTAGAGGCCGTTTTCCTCGGTAGTGACGGTTCCAAGCTCCAGCCCTGCCTCGAGCAGCTTGTCGCCCGCCTCGGTCTGAGTCATGCCGAGAAGCAGAGGCACTATGCCTGCGCCTTCGGCCTTGCCGGCACTTACAACGTAGGAAATGTATGCGCCCGGATTAGTCTCTTCGCCTGCGCCCGGGCTCTGGCTGATAACTATGCCCTCAGGCAGTTCGTTTGGCTCGGAAGTAACAGAGCCTACCTTGAAGCCATACTTCTTCAGCACGTAGTTTGCGTCTGTAGCCGATTTGCCGACGAGGTTCGGTACCGTGCCCTCCTTTGCGCCCTTGCTGATGTTTACCGTAACGGTGTTGCCCTTCTTTACGGAGCTGCCTTCGGACGGCAGCTGAGAGCAGATCTGGTCTTCTTCGTATTCGACGCTGTAGACCTCGTCGCCGATTTTGAGCGTCAGCCCGTATTCGTCTGCAACAGCCTTTGCGACCTCGTAGGTCTGTCCGCGGAAATCGGGCACTTCAAAGCTTTCGCCCGAACCGCCGCCTCCGCCTATTATTTTTGATATAAAGATGCTTACCGGCAGTGCACATACCAGTGCAAGTATTATAGCCAGCAGCTTTATCTTGTTAATCTGCTTTTTCTCTTTCTTTGATCCCTTTCCCATTTCGCCTTCAGAATCCCCCTCTGTATTTTCTGCGGTCGTTTCCCCCGATGCGACCATTAAAGCGGCGTCGCTGCCTGCGTCCTCGTCCTCCAGCGCGAGAACGGCCGCATTTTTGCGCGACGAACCGGTTTGCATCATAGCGTCAAACTCCGCATGCGCGAGTGCATCGTACATCTCGTCGGCAGTAGCGTAGCGATTGATTGAAAGCTTGTCTGTAGCCTTCATCACAACCTCTTCAATCTGCGGCGGAATGTCCGGATTAATGCTGCTCGGACGAGGCATCTCCTCGTTTATATGCATCAGTGCCACAGCAACGGGGTTTTCTCCGTCGAAAGGCACGGTGCCTGTCAGCATTTCAAAAAGGACGATGCCCAGCGAATAGATATCGGATTTTTCATCCACATATCCGCCTCTCGCCTGTTCAGGTGAGAAATAGTGCACGGATCCCATGACAGTGGTCGTTTCTTCGGCGCTGCCCGATGAATCGAGCGCCTTTGCAATACCAAAGTCCGTTATCTTTGCGGTTCCGTCGCCTGTCAGGAGAATGTTGTGCGGCTTCACATCTCTGTGAATGATGTGATTTTTGTGCGCAAATGCGAGCGCCGAAGCAATCTGCTTTCCTATCTCGACGGCTCTCTTCCACTCGAGCGGTCCTTCCTTTGAGATGTAATCGCTCAGGATGGAGCCTTCAATCAGCTCCATTACTATGTAGTGGATATTACCCTCTCTGCCTACGTCATATATGTTTACGATATTTGGGTGTGACAGTGCTGCCGCTGCCTGCGATTCCTTGCGAAAGCTCTCGATGAACTTTAAATCGCGCGCAAACTCAGGCTTTAAAATCTTTATAGCGACGAACCTGTTTAAAAGCCTGCATCTGGCTTTGTAAACCACCGCCATTCCACCATCGCCTATTTTTTCCTGTAATTCGTATCTTCCCGCCAGTAATCTGGTGCTCATACTGTAATTCCTCCTAAACCCTTAATGCGACGACCGTGATGTTGTCTCTGCCGCCGTGCCTGTTCGCAATCGTAACAAGCTTGTTGCATGCGCTGCTCATGCTGCTCCCCTTATCACTCAAAATTTTAGCCATGGAAGCATCATCCACTTCTCCGTACAGTCCGTCCGAACAAAGAAGAATTACATCGCCCTGCTCTATTTCGATTTTGAAGAAATCGGGCTCGATGGTAGGTTCTCCACCGAGTGCTTTTGTTATTTTATTCTTTTCCTTGTGGTTTTTAGCCTCTTCGGATGTGATGATTCCGCGCTTTACCAGAGTGTTCACATATGTGTGATCCTCGGTAATCTGTGTCATTTCACCACCCCTGCACACGTAGCCTCTGCTGTCGCCGACATTTACGACAAATGCCACATCACCCGGAACGTAAGCGATAACAACCGTAGTTGCCATACCCTCATTTTCCTTGTATTTGTGCGCGTTCTCGTATATTTCGGCGTTTACAGCCTTTAAACATTCGAGAAAATAGGCGATTACAGTGTCTTCGTCCTTTTCTCTGTTCAGCGGATGTTTATCCACATAGTCCGCTATACGGCTGACCGCCGTGCGGGAAGCTATTTCACCCGCGCTCGCGCCGCCGACTCCGTCCGCTACGATATATACATCGCTCGAAGGAATAACGAAGCATGCATCTTCGTTATTCCCTCTGCGAAGCCCTTTGTCACTTTTAAATCCTAACTCCAACATGTCTTTTACCGTCATTCAATTAATGCTGTTAATCCTATCTGATAACTATGCTTTCAGCCTTTCTCATCTTGCAGATAAAGAATCCGTCCGTGTCATTAACGTTAGGGAGCAGCTGAATCATTTCTTCCTTTGCGAATGCAGGATTCTTTTTGAGGAATTCAGCTATAACTCTCTGATTCTCGTTCGGATTGATTGTGCATGTGCTGTAAACGAGAACTCCGCCCGGCTTTACATAGCCTGCAGCAGTGTTCAGCATTGTCAGCTGCTTTCTCGGAAGAGAATCGAATTCCGAGGTTCTCTTTTTGTATTTAATTTCAGGCTTGCGGCGAATCACTCCGAGTCCCGAGCAAGGTGCGTCAATCAGAACCCTGTCGGCCTTTTCAATCAAAGTGGAGTCAATCTTTGTCGCATCCCAAATCTTTGTCTCAACTATATCCACGCCCAGTCTCTTTGCCTCAGCATCGATCAGTGCGAGCTTTCTGGTATATACATCGGATGCAATGATGCGGCCCTTGTTATTCATGCGCTCTGCAATTGCAAAGGTCTTTCCGCCCGGAGCCGCACAGAGGTCTAAAACCGTGTCGCCCTGCTTTGGATCGAGGACTACCGAAACCAGCATTGAAGCTTCATCCTGAACGGAGAACATTCCCTGCTTGTAGAGTCTTGATTCAAGGAGGTCATTGCCCTTTGTAACTCTGAGTGCGTTTTCGCAGAGCTTTCCGTTTTCAACGGTAAATCCCTTTGCCTCGAGCTTTTCAATGAGGTCCTTTTTCATAATCTTTAACCAGTTGAGTCTGATTGTCAGAGTAGGGGTCTCGTTGCAGGATTTCAGAAGCTCTTCAACGAACTCGACATTGTACTGCTCGAGCCACAGCTCGATAATCCAAGGCAGGCAGGAATATTTAATCGAAAGGTATTCAATCTCGTTTTCCGCTCTGTCAGGCAGCTCGATAGTCAGCTTTTCTCTGATGTATGAACGAAGAACGGCATTTATAAATGCCTCTCTGCCCTTGCAGAATCTCTTTGCGAGTACCACGCTCTCGTTTACCGCAGCGTACTCCGGAACCGAGTTCATATAGCCGAGCTGATATATTCCCATGCGCAGGATTACCAGATCGCTGGTCTTGATTTTATCAATGTCCGGAACGAGCTTTGCGATTATGTAATCGAGCAGCATCTTATTTTCAAGGACGCCATATACAACTTCCCTTACAAACGAAGGAGAAGAAGGTCTGCCACAGATGATGTGGTGATTCAGCGCAATATTTGAATATGATTTCTTTGTTTCGATATCAAGCAATGTGTAATAAGCTGTTTTTCTGTTTGCGTCCATTTCAATTCCTCCCGTCTTGATTTAAAATTGTGCCATTTGGGATTTGCTTCCCACGAAGATAATCGGCCGCCGCCATTCTCTTTTTCCCTGCGGCCTGAACTTCCTTTAATATCAGCACGCTGCCATTGCATGCCACCTTTATGCCTTCCCGGCCTGTTTCAATTACAGTCCCGGGTGCGGCTTTTACGTCACTTTTAACTGCATCCGCTGCCCAAACCTTAAAGACCTCACCTTCCAGATAAGTATACGCTCCCGTATATCCGCGGATCAGCCTTTCGAGCTCGGCAGCCGTTTTGCCAAAGTCGAGCTCGCCATCCTTTTTGAACAGCATATTTGCATAGGTCGCAAGCGAGTCGTCCTGTTTTACCGGCTTTGCCGTGCCGTTCTCAAGCTCTGTGAGCACCTCAAGCATCAGCCTTGCTCCGATTTTTGCAAGCTCACCGTAAAGCTCCTCGCAGGTCTTTTTCCCCACCTTTGTGCTCTCGCTTTTCAGCATATCACCGGTGTCCAGGCCCTCGCCCATCTGCATGATGGTAATTCCGGTTTCCTCGGCGCCGTCGATTATCGCACGCTGTATAGGAGCTGCTCCCCTGTATTTCGGAAGCAGCGAGCCGTGGATGTTGATGCACCCCAGGCGCGGCAGATTCAGTATTTCCTTTGACAAAATCTGACCGTAAGCCGCCACGACTATTATATCGGGATTTGCCTCCCGCATAGCTTTTATCGTTTCTTCATCACTGCGGATGCGCTCAGGCTGCAGCACCTTTATTCCGGCAGCCTCCGCAGCAATCTTTACCGGAGTCGGAGTCAGCTTTTTCCCCCTGTTCTTTTGCGAATCGGGCTGTGAAATCACCATCGCCACTTCGTGCGGACTATCAATCAGCGCATTCAGCGCCGTAGCCGCAAAATCCGGTGTACCCATGAAAATTGTCTTTAACACTGATGCATGCTCCTTTACTGCTACTGCTCTTCGGATTCTTCGGGCTCTTCGTTTACATCGTGCAGGTTAGTGCATTTGTCCGTATAAAGTATGCCCTCGAGATGGTCGTATTCGTGACAGAGCACGATAGCTTCGAAATCCGTCGCATCGACCGTAATCTTTTTGCCGTCTCTGTCAAGAGCTTCCATTACTATGTGCTGAGGCCTCTTTACGGTACCTACCATTCCCGGTACCGAAAGGCAGCCCTCTTCACCTTCCTGCTCACCTTCGCTGAGTGTGATTACAGGGTTTATCATAAAGTAAACCTTGTCCTCCTCGGGCTCGGCCACAAACATTCTGCGCATAATGCCCACCTGTGGAGCTGCGATTCCCACACCGTTATTGAAGCGCATGGTTTCAAGCATATCGTCGAGTATTCCGCGAATGCGGTCGTCTACCTCCGTAACCTCTCTGCACTTTTTTCTGAGTATGGGATCCCCTTCTGTTACAACATTTCTTAATGCCATTTCTTTTTCTCTCCTCATCCTTGCTGCTGCTATATTCATTGTCCTTTATCAAACCAGGCTGTACGGATTAAAATCCACCAGCATGCTGTACTCCGTTTTCGGATTTTTCTTTTTATCACTGACTACATCTTTTTTCAGTCCCGCAATTTTAGCGGCAAATTCGGCTCTCCTGCCTTTTGGTATCTTTATTACCAGCTGGTAGCGATACTTTCCGCTTTCTATGCGCACAGGCGCTGCCTGCGGCCTGAACACCAGGCTTCTGTCTTTCGGATCAAGCTCCGATGTAAGCCTCTCATAAGCCCTCTCGCATTCCTCCCGCGCCATTTCCTCGGAAGGCGAGCTGAAGAGCAACTGACAGAGATCGCAAAACGGCGGATATGAAAGCAGCCTGCGCATCCTGATCTCCTGCGAAAAGAATGTCGCAAAGTCCTGCTTCGCTGCCGCTTGTACCGCATAATGCTGCGGCGTATAGGTCTGGATTATCACCTTTCCCCGCTCGTCTCCGCGGCCGGCCCTGCCCGCCGCCTGAGTTATCAGCTGAAATGTCCTTTCGGACGAGCGAAAATCCGGAATGTTCAGCGAAACATCGGCGGAAATAATTCCCACCAGCCCGACGTTTCTGAAGTCAAGCCCCTTTGCGACAAGCTGCGTTCCAATCAGGATTTTGGTCTTTCCCTTTTTGAAATCGCCCAGGATTTTCGAAAGTGCTCCCTTTGTTTTAACCGCATCAAGGTCGAGTCTGTCGACTCCGATTCCGCTGTATTTCTCTTTTATGTATTCTTCAACCTTTTCGGTACCTGTACCGAAATGGCGGATATGCTTTCCGTGGCAGGTCGGGCACTCCTGCGGAATGCTGACCTTTCTGCCGCAATAGTGGCATACGGCTGCGCCTTCGTTTTTGTGGTAGGTCAGGCTGATCTCGCACTGCGGGCATTTCAGCACATAGCCGCAGTCCCTGCAGGATATAAAGGTCGAATAGCCGCGGCGGTTCAGGAAAATTATCACCTGTCTGTCGTTTTCCAGGCAGCTGTCTATCTCGTCCGCCAGCTTTCTGCTGAGCACTGTGCGGTTTCCTGAGCGAAACTCCTCGCCCATGTCCACAATGTCTACCTGAGGCAGAGGCACCGCATTGTACCTCTCTTTCATCTCGCAAAGCCTGTATATGCCCTGCTTTGCACGCTGATACGAAACAACCGACGGTGTCGCACTGCCCAGCACCAGAGTGCCGCCAAAGTACTTCAGCCTTTTAATCGCTATCTCCAGTGTCTCATATTTCGGGCTTTTGTCGGATTTATATGAGGTTTCATGTTCTTCGTCCATCACAATCAGACCGATGTCCGAAAGCGGAGCAAATACCGCGGAGCGTGCGCCTATTACTATTCGCGCCTCGCCCTTTCTGATTCGCTGCCACTCGTCATATCTTTCGCCTGCAGAAAGCTTTGAGTGCAAAACCGCAACCATGTCTCTGCCGAATCGCCCGAAAAACCGCTCGACTATCTGAGTTGTGAGGCTGATTTCCGGCACGAGCATGACAGCCGTGCGGCCCATGCCTATAACCTTTGCGATGAGCTGCATATAGATTTCGGTCTTGCCGCTTCCCGTAACTCCGTGGAGCAGAAATATGTCGTGCTCCTTTTTTTCTATCTGCGGGGTTATGAGACTGAGCGCCGCCTGCTGCTCGGCTGTGAGGCTTTCGATGTTTTGAACGTCGGCCTCGGTGTCTTTCAGCGGTGTGCGGATTTTGCCACGCTTGCTCGCCGAGCCTGCCGGCAGGAACTGCTCTATCGCATCTATGGCGCGGCAGATGTATCTCCTCTTCATGAAGAGCGCGGTATCGATCATCTCTTCGGTAAGAGAAATCTCCTCGTCGATACCCTCGATTTTCTTTATTTTAACGCTTTCAGGCATATCCGCGGGCTTTTCCTCCGACAAGGCTACAACGAAAGCCTTTTTCAGAGCTCTGCCCCGGCCGAAGGTCACCCTTACAACGCTTCCGACCTTTATTTCGGGGCCGGCCTCGTATGTGAAGAGCGAATCGACGCTATCTGTTTTTGTCTCCGGTATTACCTGTGCGTACATTCCGTTTCCTAATCCTGCTTTGAAAACTCACAGCCGCAGAAATGCTGCCTGTAGAGTCCGTATTCCTTTGACATTTCGATGCTTCTCTGGTAGCCCGCCTTCTTTTTGAAGTCGCGGTCAAGCCATGAAAGTCCGTTTGCCACAGCAAGCTCCGTGCCTATCATCGTTATGATGTCATAGTTTTTGTAAGGGCTCACCGTAAGTGTGGTCCCAAATGTGTCGATGCCGAGCTTTTTTGCCTCTGCCGCAGCAGCCGTAAGGCGCAGTCTGAAGCAGAGCTCGCAGCGTTTTCCGCCTTCTCTGTCGCCTTCATGGCCGGAAACGGCACTGTAATATTCTGCGGGATCGTATTTGCCCTCAACGAAATTTATTCTTTCACCGAGCAGGTTTTTCCGACTGTATTCGCGAATAAACCTGATCTGCTCGGATTTGCGAAGCTCGTATTCTTCTTTGTCCGTTATATTCGGATTGTAATAAAAAACCGTGATGTCCCAGTCAGACAGAAGCCTTTCGATGCATGCCGTGCTGCACGGTCCGCAGCATGAATGAAGCAGCAGCGGCTGTCTTTTCACGTAGCTGTTACCGTGGATGCTGCCCGCCTGAGTGCTGCCGGCATCCGAAAATGAGCTGACGTTTTCAGCTGTCACATATGCTTCTTTTTTAGCTCCGTCATCGGTCTTGCCTGCTGTCATAACATTCTCCAAAACTACGGTTTTGCGTGGGTTTTATCAACACAATAGTCCAACGTATATTATAACATAAAAGGCTCGGTTTTCAAAGAAAAATGTGCTAAAATAGAGGTTGTTGGAGGAATAAAATGCGCGAAAGAAACGAACGTATAAACACAATCAGCGACTACCTCAGGGACAGATTTGACGCAAAGGTCGTAAAGCTCGCTCTCGACGGCGGCTTTACATGCCCAAACCGCGACGGCAGCAAGGGCACGGGCGGCTGTCTTTTCTGCTCCGAAGCAGGCTCCGGCGATATGGCATCATCCATAGCTGCGGCAGCAAATCTTCAGTCTGCCATGCAAAGTCAGGCAGAGCTTTTGTCGGACAAGTGGCCGAATGCGGAGTATCTGGCTTATTTTCAGTCGCACACGAACACCTATGCCCCGGCAGCTGAGCTTCGCGAAAAGTTCGAAGCGGCCCTTTCATGCGAGCTTCCGGGCGGGAAAAGAGTGCTTGGTCTTGCGATAGCGACGCGCCCCGACTGCATCAGCGAGGAGGTGCTTGGCTATCTTTCTGAGCTTGGCAAACGCACATTTTTGTGGGTGGAGCTGGGACTGCAGACGGCGTCCGACAAGACTGCGGAGAGCATAAACCGCTGCTATCCGCTTAGCGTGTATGATGATGCGGTGCAAAGGCTTGATGCGCATGGAATCAGAATCGTAACCCATCTGATCTTCGGGCTGCCCGGAGAAAGTCGTGAGGACATGCTCTCTTCGGTGCGCCACATAACAAAGCCACTGCCTTCGGGCAGGCACATTTTTGGGGTAAAGCTGCATCTTTTGAATGTAATAAAAGGCTCACGCCTTGCTGAAATGCAGCCCGGCTATGAGCCCTTCGGTTCAATGGAAGAATATATTGATCTGGTTTGCTGTGCGCTCCGCATAATCCCGCGCGATGTTACCGTGCACCGCATGACCGGCGACTGCCCGAGGCGGCTCCTCATTTCGCCGCCGTGGTCGTATAAAAAGCGCAGCATCCTAAACGGAATAAATGCTCTGATGCGTGAGCTTGATGCTCATCAGGGCGACAGGCTGTAGTTTTTGGGCGGGCCCGGCTTAGTCGGGCTTGATGCGTCCGTCGTTGTAGTGCTTGCGGCAAAGCGATACGTACATATCGTTCCCGCCGACGAGGATTTGCTCGCCCTGCTTTACGAACTTGCCGTCTACGACGCGGGCAACCATGGTCGCCTTGCGGCCGCACCAGCAAATGGTTTTTATTTCTTCAATCTTGTCAGCATAGACAAGCATGTAATATGACCCTTCGAAAAGTTCATTTCTGAAATCATTTTTGAGGCCATAGGCGAGGACGGGGACATTAAAGCTGTCCACGATTTCAACAAGCTCCTGCACATGGTGCTTGCGCAGGAACTGGCACTCATCTATTATCACACAGTCTATCGGCGTTTCCTCGTTTTCCTTCATGAAAAGCTCCAGTATATTCGTGTTTTCGTCCACGATGGTAGCCTCTCTTTGAAGTCCGATTCTGGAAGTTATCAGCCCGCTTTTTCCGGCGCGGTCATCTATCGCAGGAGCGAGCAGCCAAGCACGCTTGCCGCGTTCCTCGTAGTTATAAGCCACCTTTATTACTTCAATCGATTTGCCGGCGTTCATCGTGCTGTATCTGTAATATAACTGTGCCATATTCTATCCTCCAATATTACTTTTCTGTGTTAATCTGTGATAATCTGATTTAATTTTATCTGATAGATGACTTCAATTCAATATTCAATTCAATAAAAAAAAGTAGAATCTCGGACATAAGTCAGCAAGAAACTACCTTTAAAGGAAAAATGGTGCTCAGGACCGGAATCGAACCAGTGACACGAGGATTTTCAGTCCTCTGCTCTACCGACTGAGCTACCTGAGCGTAAATACCGTATTAAAAAATGGTGGGCCTTCAGGGACTTGAACCCAGGACCTGCCGGTTATGAGCCGGATGCTCTGACCAACTGAGCTAAAGGCCCATGTCATAAAACTATGGTCGGGGTGGCAGGATTTGAACCCGCGGCCCACTGGTCCCAAACCAGTTGCGCTACCAAACTGCGCTACACCCCGATATTTAATTAAAAATTGGCAGGGGCAGTAGGAATCGAACCCACGGCACGCGGTTTTGGAGACCGCTGCTCTACCAGCTGAGCTATACCCCTATAATACAGTCAAAGCTGTTAAGGAAAAATGGCGGAGAAGATGGGATTCGAACCCATGCTGCCCTTATTCGAACACTAACGGTTTAGCAAACCGTCCTCTTCAGCCTCTTGAGTACTTCTCCGAGTTTGTCAAGCCTTATTAAAGTATGGCGGAGAGGGTGGGATTCGAACCCACGGTCCCTTTCGGGATCACTGGTTTTCAAGACCAGCTCCTTAAACCGCTCGGACACCTCTCCAATGAGAGCCTGTATTACCCCTGTATGTTCAGCCTAATTAATCATGGTGACCCATCGGAGATTCGAACTCCGGACACCTTGATTAAAAGTCAAGTGCTCTGCCGCCTGAGCTAATGGGTCGTATGGCTGGGGTAGCAGGACTCGAACCTACGAATGACGGAGTCAAAGTCCGTTGCCTTAACCGGCTTGGCTATACCCCATTCTAATATTAAAAATGGTGAGCCCGTTGGGATTCGAACCCAAGACACACGGCTTAGAAGGCCGTTGCTCTATCCAGCTGAGCTACGAGCCCACATTTTTTATCTTGTGGAGCGGATGATGAGAATCGAACTCACATGACCAGCTTGGAAGGCTGGTGTTCTACCACTGAACTACATCCGCAAGGTGATTGAAAAAAATGGAGCGGAAGACGAGATTCGAACTCGCGACCCTCGCCTTGGCAAGGCGATGCTCTACCCCTGAGCCACTTCCGCACATAAAATTTGGTCGAGGGAGATGGATTCGAACCATCGAAAGCTTAGCTAACGGATTTACAGTCCGCCCCCTTTGGCCACTCGGGAATCCCTCGAAATATTCTCTTTTCGTTCGATTCGTGATAGAAATCTTTTGGAGCTGGTGGAGGGAATCGAACCCCCAACCTGCTGATTACAAATCAGCTGCTCTACCGTTGAGCCACACCAGCATACTAGTATAAAAAATTGGCGACCTGGATCGGGCTCGAACCGACGACCTCCAGCGTGACAGGCTGGCATTCTAACCAACTGAACTACCAGGCCATGTACTTTATGGTGGGGGTTACAGGGCTCGAACCTGTGACCCCCTGCTTGTAAGGCAGATGCTCTCCCAGCTGAGCTAAACCCCCAACTTGTCGGTAGATAAGTAGATTAACTACTCGACACATTTATGTAGTATACAGTAAATTGTCTGATATGTCAAGTACAATTCGTACTTATTTTTAATTGGCTGCGAAGGAGGGGCTCGAACCCTCGACCTTGCGGTTAACAGCCGCCTGCTCCACCATTGAGCTACTTCGCAGTATGATTTCGTCTCTTTGAGCGACCGAAAATTATATTATCACAACTCTGCTTCTGTGTCAACGATTTTACGTAAAAAAGTGAAGCAAATTATTACAAAAACTGCTACAATTTCTGCTCCAAGGCGAATTTGGGGACAGGCACCAAATTAGAAAAAAGGCTAATTTGGTGCCTGTCCCCAAATTGGAAAAAAGGCTAATTTGGTGCCTGTCCCCAGATTAGCCTTTGCGGGTGATGTTGGATTCGGAGAGGATCTTTGCGGCTCCGCCGGTCAGGTTCGACAGCATCGTCTTTACTTTTTCGGCCTCGCCGCGCTCTGTGACGAGTCTGACCGTAACTCTGTCCGTATAGGAGATATCCTCTATTTCAAAGCCGCCCTCTGAGCCAATATTTTGCGTTTTGGCGAGGTTTTGCAGCTTTGCCAGTACACTGTATTCTATTTCGGCATTAACAGCCGTCATTTCTCGAATTTCACAAATTCCCGCAGCCTCAAGTCCCAGCTTGCAGCTGCTCGTATAAGCCCTGACCAGTCCGCCCGGGCCCAGCTTTATTCCGCCGAAGTATCTGGTCACGACGACTGCAACATCGGTGATGCCCTCCTTTGCCAGCAGCTGCGCCATAGGCGTGCCGGCGGTTCCGCCCGGCTCTCCGTCGTCGCTGCCCCACTGGATCTGCATTTTATCACCGATCACCATTGCCGGCACATTGTGCGTGGCGTCGCGGTGCTTCGCCCTGATCTCAGCGATAAAGCTCTCGGCCTCCTCGCGCGTCTTTGCAGGCGAAACATAGGCGATAAACCTCGACTTTTCAATTGTCTGTTCCGCGCTTCCGCGGCCCCTGACAGTTTTCATTCCTTACCTTTATTCCTTTTCTGTCCTTTTATTCGATTTCGTATTTGGAGAGTCGCCCGTAGTCCGCCGTTCCGACCTCTGCGACCACAACTGTGCCCTCCGCCTCGTACGTGGTTTCCTTCACATTTGCATGCTCACGCAGGTAGCTTACGATATCGCCGCGGTCATACGGCAAAAGGAGCTTTACCGTCCTGTTTCCGGCATAGATATGAGCTTTTATCATCTCCATCAGCTGCGGCACGCCCTCGCCGTATTTCGCCGAAATGCATATGTCGGCCTCCGGAAAGCTCTTTTCCTCGCAAAGGTCAATTTTGTTGTAAACCATGATGCGCTCTTTTGCGCCCGCTCCGATTTCACCGAGCACCTTTTCCGTTACGTCCACATGAAACTCTTTGTTATCAAATGAGGCATCGACAACGTGCAGCAGCAAATCGGCATAGTTCACCTCTTCGAGCGTAGCCTTGAATGCGTTTACCAGCTGGTGAGGCAGCTTGCTCACAAAGCCTACTGTGTCTATCAGTATGAACTCGTGGTTCCCCTCGAGATGAATCAGCCTCTGCGATGTGTCGAGTGTGGCAAAGAGCATGTCCTTTTCGAATACTGCTTTATCTTCGCCGTCCTCCATGGAAAGAAGCCTGTTCATCAGTGCGGACTTTCCCGAGTTTGTGTAGCCCACCAGTGCGACAACCGGAATCTCCGATTTTTCGCGACGTGAGCGCTGAGTCTCTCTGGACTGCTTTATGCCTGCAATCTCCGATTTAATGTCGTCCATGCGGCGCTCAATATGCCTGCGGTCCGTTTCAAGCTTCTTTTCGCCCGGGCCGCGCGTGCCTATGCCGCCGCCAAGCCTCGACAGCGACTTGCCAAAGCCCATCAGCCTCGGCATACGGTACTGAAGCTGTGCCAGCTCTACCTGAAGCTTGCCCTCACGACTTGTCGCACGCATTGCAAATATGTCGAGAATCAGAATTGTACGGTCGATAACCCGCACGTCCAGCTCTTCCTCGAGGTTTCTGATTTGCATGCCCGACAGCTCGTTATTGAAGATTACCGTATCTGCTTCCATATTCCGGCACATCTCAGAAAGCTCCGCTACCTTGCCCTTGCCTATATAAGTTGCCGTGTTCGGACGCTCGAGGTTCTGAATCATGTGGCCCAGCGTCTCGCCGCCTGCGGCCTCTGCCAGGGCTTCAAGCTCCTTCATCGAATAGCTGATGTCCTCGCCCATGGAAAGTCCCACCAGTATCGCTCTGAACACTTCGTTTTCTATTACCTGATTGTTTTCGTCAAATTTTATCATTTCATTCAAAAAATGCCTCCCCGAGGGGAGGCTCAAAGTTCTGATGCTATTTTAGCTTTGCAAGCTCCTCGCTGAACTTGTCGTTGAGGATCTTGATGTGCGTACCCTTCATGCCCAGAGATCTGGTTTCGATTACGCCCGCCGATTCGAGTTTGCGAAGGGCATTGACAATTACCGATCTGGTAATACCAAAACGGTCTGCAATGCGGCTCGCAACCAGGAGTCCTTCTTTTGCATTAAGTTCGGCAAAAATCTGCTGAACAGCCTCTATTTCCGAATAAGAAAGTGTGCCTATTGCCATCTGAACAACATTGCGTTCTCTTTCTTCTTCTTCTTTTTCGATGGATTTCTGTCTGATTATTTCAAGGCCCACTACTGTAGCGCCGTATTCGGCAAGCACGAGCTCCTCAGCCATGAATTCGGAATTAACGCGAGTTAAAATCAGAGTGCCCCATCTCTTTTTTCCGCCCATAATAGGAACGATGGTACGGAAATTTTCGGCCTTGTCATGTTCAAAGTGGAAAATCTTTTTGCATTCCTCTATGGACAGATTGGCTGTGGTTTCATCAATACCCATGAGGGCATCATTGTAGTCCTCAGGGAATCTGAGTGTATGATCCTCTTCTTCAACGATAGCCGAGGTGGTCGGTCTGTCTTCGTAGTGAACTCCGAGCACCTTGCCGTTTCTGCTGGTGATATAAACATTAGCTGCCATAATCTCGCTGAGAATTTCACAGAGGTCATTAAACGAAAAGGCACCTGTTGTGCTTTCCTGCAGCACCCAATTCATCTTGCGGACTTTTTTTAACAGTTCTTCCATTTGTAAATCTCCCCTTTTCTTCAATTACAAAGAATTTCTATGTTCTCAACACTTTCCTCTATTATAAATGTTAATAAAGCAAAGCGCAACCATTTTTTTAATTTTCTAAATAATTGGGCGTCTAGGAAAAAATGCAAATTTTGTAAAAGTCGCTTAGAGTATGTATTTATCTACATCCTGCTCATGAATCTTCTCCTCGAACTTGTTCTTCACATATTCCGCATCGATGGTGATATTCTTTTCTGCCATCTCCGGAATATTGAAGGATACATCCTCGAGCAGCTTTTCAAGAACCGTATGAAGTCTGCGGGCACCGATATTTTCGGTCTGCTCGTTCATCAGGAAGGAGATTGTCGCGATTTCTTCAACTGCATCTTCCGTAAATTCCACATTTGCGCCCTCTGTTTCGAGCAGCGCCTTGTGCTGCTTTAAGAGCGCATTTTCAGGCACGGTCAGAATCTTTACAAAGGATTCCTTTGTCAGATTTTCGAGCTCTACTCTGATAGGGAATCTTCCCTGAAGCTCCGGAATCAGGTCCGTCGGCTTTGAAACGCTGAAAGCACCTGCTCCGATAAAGAGTACATGGTCTGTCTTTACAGGGCCGTACTTTGTGTTAACCACACAGCCTTCAACTATAGGAAGTATGTCACGCTGCACGCCTTCACGGCTCACATCTGCGCCCGATCTGAACTCTGAGCCTGCGATTTTGTCTATTTCATCGATAAAGATAATGCCGTTTTGCTCTGCATTGTGGAGAGCGTCCTCCGTTACCTGATCCATATCGAGCAGGTTCTGAGCTTCCTGCTCACGAAGAATCTTGCGCGCATCCTTTACCTTTACTTTCTTTCTCTTTGTCTTTTGCGGCATCATGTCGCCAAAGATATTTCCTATTGCAATCATGCCGCCTTCGCCGACGTCAATCTGATTACCCTTTGGCTGTTCCTTGACTTCGATTTCGATGTACTGTTCCTCCAAAAGGCCGTCGCGAAGCTGCTTTCTGACCTGCTCTCTGGCAAGCTCGGTGTCCATCTCCTCCGGACCGATGTTTCTGCTCTGCTCTTCCTTCATCTGCTCGTACTGAGCCTTTTGGGAGTTTGCATAGTTACCCATCAAAAGCTCAAACGGGCTGCGCAGGTTTCCGCCCGAAGAGCTTCCGCCCGGCTTTCCTTTTCCCGGAATGATGGCCTGAAGAATCTTTTCCTCCGCAATCTCATCTGCTACGGAATACTTCTCCGAAAGCTTTGCCTGCTTTGTGATTCTGATTGAAGCCTCCACGAGGTCTCTGACCATGGAATCAACGTCGCGGCCGACATAACCCACTTCCGTGAACTTTGTCGCTTCGACTTTTACAAAAGGTGCATCCATCAGCTTTGCGAGTCTGCGGGCGATTTCGGTCTTGCCGACGCCGGTAGGTCCCATCATCAGGATGTTCTTTGGTGTGATTTCCTCTCTCATTTTCTCTGAAAGAAGAGATCTGCGATATCTGTTTCTGAGGGCCAGAGCGACCGATTTCTTTGCCTCGTCCTGACCGATTATATATTTATCCAGCTCCTGAACTATTTCTTTAGGAGTCATTTGATACAGTGTGCTTGCCATATTATTCCCCCCTGCTTTACAGCTTTTCTACAGAAATATTGGTGTTCGTGTATACACAGATGCTTGATGCAATGCGCAGAGACTCTCTGACGATTTCCTCAGCTCCCATATCGGTATGGTTAAACAGCGCACTCGCTGCCGCATAAGCATAATTTCCGCCGGAGCCTATTGCCACAAAATCCTCATCAGGCTCGATAACCTCACCGTTACCGGATATAACAAGCAAGCTTTCCTTGTCTGCAACAATCATCAGAGCCTCGAGATTTCTCATGGCCTTGTCCGATCTCCAAAGCTGAGCCAGAGCCACAGCCGCACGCTTTAAGTTTCCGGAGTGCTCCTCGAGCTTGCTTTCAAACTTTTCGGTCAGCGAGAAAGCATCCGCTACCGAGCCGGCAAATCCCGAAATAACCGTATTCTTGTAAATCTTTCTGACTTTCTTTGCACCATGCTTCATGATGGTGGTCTGCCCCATTGTTACCTGACCGTCTCCGCCGATGCAGATATCATCCGGTCCCCTTCTTACAGCAACTATTGTGGTTGCATGAAATGTTGTCATAACTTTTCCTCCATTCCCTAATCATTATTCCTTGTAACCGCATCCTTCGGCAGGGCACTCCAGCTTTGTGCCTTTCCCTGCATGCTGGACGAGTAATTCGCCGCACTTCGGACACTTTTTGTCAACCGGCTGATACCAGTAGACCTTGTTACATTCCGGATAACCGCTGCAGCCGTAGAACGTTCTGCCGCGCTTGCCCTTTTTTATAATTATATCTTTACCACATACCGGGCATTTTACACCGGTTGAAATCTGTATTTTTTTGGTATTTCTGCATTCCGGGAATCCCGTGCAGGCAATAAAGTCGCCGAATCTGCCGTGCTTGATTGCAAGAGGCTTTCCGCAAAGCTCACACATTTCGCCGGTCAGCGTATCTTCAAGCTTTACCTTTTCTATCTTTTCGTCGGCCACCTTCAGCTCCTTTTCGAGCGGGCCGTAGAAATCGGCAACTACTTTTCTCCAGTTTGCATTAACCTCGGTGGACTCGATATTATCGAGCTTTTCCTCCATGCCTGCGGTAAATCCCGCATCAACGATTTCTTTGAAATATTCCTCCATCATTTCGGTTACCACAAAGCCGAGCTGAGTCGGAACCAGAGCCTTCTTTTCCTTTTTCACATATCTGCGCTCGGTGAGAGTCGTCACGATAGGCGCATAGGTAGAAGGTCTTCCTATGTTCTTTTCTTCGAGGTCCTTTATCAGACTCGCTTCCGTGTATCTTGCAGGCGGCTGGGTGAACTTCTGGTCGCCCGTAACTTCCTTTGCGGTCAGTTCTTCGCCTTCGGCAAGGCCGGGCAGAATGCGGTCCTTTGTCTCATCGTCGTAGGACTTGTAGATTTTCAGATAGCCGTCATAGGTCAGCTTTGAGCCGTTCGCTCTCAAAAGGTAGCCGCTGTTTTCGATGTCAACTGTCATGCTGCTAAACTCCGCAGCCTTCATCTGGCTTGCGACAAAGCGGAGCCAGATCAGCTTGTAGAGCTTGTACTGGTCCTCGGTGAGGGACTGGTGTATGTCATCAGGTGTGAGGTTAACATCGGATGGGCGAATTGCTTCGTGCGCATCCTGGATGCCGCCCTTGTTCTTGTATACATTGTTTGCCCAGTACTTTATCTCCGTTCCGTCAGGCTGAAGCTCGTAATTGTCGTGGATGAAATTCTTTGCCGCTTCGCGCGCTTCGTCGGAGATTCTGGTGGAGTCGGTTCTGATGTATGTAACCAGACCTGCGAGTCCCTTTCCCTTTATGTCTACGCCCTCGTACAGCTGCTGCGCGATCATCATGGTTTTGCGGGCCGGGAAGTTCAGCTTGTTGCTGGCCTCCTGCTGAAGCTTTGAAGTCGTAAACGGAGCATAAGGGTTCTTCTTTTTCGGTTCTTCCTTTACCGAAGACACGATATACTTTCCCTTTTCAAGCGTCCTTAAAACACGGGTTGCCTCGTCTTCGTTTGAAATGGTAATTTCGCCTTTTTTATCCTTGCTGCCGATTACCTTTGCGCTGAACTTTTTCTTTGAGCTGCCTTCCTTCTTTTCGAATTCGGCGTTTATTGTCCAGTATTCGGTAGGCACAAATGCATTTATGGCGTTTTCCCTGTCACAGATTATCTTTAACGCAGCTGACTGAACTCTGCCTGCGGAAAGACCTCTGGATACCTTTCTCCAGAGCAGCGGGCTGATCTGATAGCCCACGAGGCGGTCGAGGATACGGCGCGCCTGCTGTGCATCAACAAGATTCATGTTGATGGTTCTCGGATTTTTGATTGCGGATGCAATGGCAGCCTTTGTGATTTCATGGAACTCTATTCTGCAGTTTGACTTCGGGTCGAGACCGAGCAGAAATGCGAGGTGCCATGATATTGCTTCTCCTTCGCGGTCCGGGTCGGTTGCGAGGAGGACTTTGCTGCTGGCCTTTGCCTCTTTTTTCAGAGACTTGATCAGGTCGCCTTTTCCTCTGATAGGGATATATTTCGGTTCAAAATTGTTTTCGATATCTATTCCGAGCGTGCTCTTCGGTAAATCGCGAACGTGCCCTACACTGGCGATTACCTTGTAGTTGCTGCCCAGATACTTTCCTATTGTTTTTGCCTTTGATGGTGACTCCACTATAACCAGAGTCTTCTTTTTTTCAGCCAAAGTTTTAACCTCCGAATCTTTGGTTTCCACAGCACGTTTTATTTTATCTACTATTATATGTAAATATATGTGCACTGTTCAAGTTATGATTATATTGCCATTTTTCTTACTTTGCAATAAAAATTTTTCCGAGCCCGCTCCCAAGTATACCCTTCATCTCGAGTATCGTCACAATCGGTATCAGCTCCTTTGCTTCTTTTTTCAATGCTTTTGCGAGATTTTCCATGCTTGTTTCACCGAATGAAAGAATATAATTATAAATCTCTGTTTCATCCCGGCCGAGCTGCTTCATTATGATTGATGGCCCCTCAGCTTTTTTGCAAAGACCGCTCGAAGCCAGATCGCAGACCACATCGTCTATCACCGCCACCGGAATCGCCCCGTCCTGAATCAGCCTGTTGCATCCGAGCCCCATAATCGAAGTGATATTCGCAGGCACGGCATATACACTTCTGCCCTGCTCCATTGCGTACTCCGCTGTAATCAGCGATCCGCTGCCAAGCCCCGCCTCCACCACAACCGTCGCCGCACAAAGCCCACTGATTATGCGATTCCGCTGCGGAAACATCCACTTTAAAGGCTGCGTGCCGGGAGGATATTCGCTCAGTACCAGACCCTCCCTTTCAATTTGCTCCTTCAGCCTGCTGCTGCCCTTCGGGAAACAGATATCCGGCCCGTTCCCAAGCACGGCTATGGTTTTACCCCGTGCGCCAAGCGCTCCTATATGGGAATAGCTGTCTATCCCCGCCGCCATTCCGCTGACTACCGTGATGCCGTTTTCAGCAAGCCTGCCGGCCATCTTTTCCGCCACATATCTGCCGTACTCGCTGCATCTGCGGGCGCCCACCATCGCAACACAGGCAGTGCCGCTTGCTAAGGTGATGTCGCCGATATAGTACAGCTGCTTCGGTGGTGACGGAATGTCGCGAAGCTGCGGGGGGTAAAGCTCGTCGTCCATAGTGACCATACAGATTTTGTTCTCGTCCATCCCCTTCATACCTCTCTTTCCTTTGTATACAGTCTGTCAAGCGCCCTGTACTGAAGCGCCTCGGCAGCGTGCACTTCTGCAATTGTCTCGCTCCCATCGAGGTCTGCGATTGTACGCGAAACCTTGATAAGCTTTGTCGCCGAACGCATGCTGAGCGCAAAGCTGTCCGCCGCCCGCCTGAAAAGAGACGCCGCAGCATCACTCATTCGGCAGTACTTTTCAATTTCGGCACCCTCTATGTGGGCATTCAGCCTCGTGGCACCGGCATATCGCTCCGCTTGCACAGCTCTGGCCTTTTGCACGGCACGTCGCATTTCTTCCGAAGACAAGCAGGTCCCGCCGCCCGCATCGCCCGAAATCAGACTGCCCGACCTGATTTCCGCAACCGCTATGTGCATATCGATTCTGTCAATTAACGGTCCCGACAGCTTTGACTGGTAATTGTAGACAGAGTTTGTGCTGCATTTGCACTTTCTGTAGGATGAGCCAAAATAGCCGCACCGACATGGGTTCCCTGCCGCAACGAGGATGAAATTGCAAGGAAAGGTCACGCGCATATCGCCTCGCTGCAACACGATTTCGCCGTCCTCGACGGGCTGCCTGAGTGTTTCAAGAGTCTCTCTGCCAAACTCAGGGAACTCATCCAAAAACAGCACTCCCCTGTGAGCAAGCGACACTTCCCCGGGCTTTGGCGGCCTCTCACCGCCGAGAAGCGCCGCTCTGGTAATGGAATGATGCGGCGCGCGAAACGGTCTGGTTCTTATCATCGGTTCCCCCGCGCTGAGCTTTCCCGCTACAGAGTAGAGCATCGTAATTTCCAGCATTTCTTCGTAGGACAGCTTTGGCATTATTGTCGGGATTCTCTTTGCAAGCATGCTCTTGCCCGAACCCGGAAAGCCATGAAGGTAAATTCCGTGCCCCCCTGCCACGCTGATGACAAGCGCGCGCTTTGCTATTTCCTGCCCCTTTACTTCGGAAAAGTCGAGCGAATACCCGTCTTTTCCCTCCTCGCAGCTCTCAGGCGGCAGCGCAGGCAAGACAGGCTCCACCCCGGCAAAGTGCAGCACTGCCTGAGTAAGCGAATCCACAGGGTAGAAGCTGACACCGCTTACATGTCCCACCTCCGCAAGGTTTTCCCTCGGCAGCATCAGCTTTCTGAAGCCGCTGTTTCGCAGCCCGATAACCAGCGGAAGCGCACCGTCGATATGCTTGACGCTGCCGTCGAGTGCCAGCTCTCCCATTATGCCGTATTCACTCAGCATATTGCCATCAAGGAGGTTGCTTCCGTCTGTTGCAAGCACTCCGATTGCCATCGGAAGGTCAAAGTAGCTTCCTTCTTTTCTGGTTCCCGCCGGCGAAAGATTGATTGTAATGCGGCCATCGGGAAACTCTAACATTGAATTTGTAATTGCCGCCTTTATTCTTTCCTTTGCTTCCCTGACTGTGGTTGAAGGCAGGCCCACAACTGTAATTGCCGGCAGGCCGTTTGTCACGTCTGTCTCCACATAAACAGGGTAGGCATCAATTCCAATCAGCCCCGCAGTTACGATTTTTGATAACATTATGCCACCCCTTCCATATGTACATTTTTTAAGTGGACAATCTCGGTTTTATCCTCTTCGAAAAAGTCGCTGCCGGGATAAACCTCCAAAACATCTATGCGGCAGCAGCGCCGTTTATGCTCGGGCTTTGCCTTTATGTAGATTCCGGCGGAAAGCGCAATGTGTCTCAGCTTATTTTTTGTAACCGAAAGAGCAGCACGTCCGTATCTTTTGTTTTTCCTGGTTTTCACCTCTGCAAAAACCAGCATCTCTCCGTCAAGCGCCACGATGTCCAGTTCTCCGCATGAAGTCTCAAAATTGCGGTCGATAATCTCGTAGCCCAGCTGCGAAAGATATTCGCACGCCTTTTCTTCCCCGATGCTTCCAAAGGCTTTGTGATTCATAATCTCTCTCCTTTCATCTAAAACCCGTACCTAATATAACTATTCCACTTTTTATTATACATACCATATTTTTCCATTTCAATCCTAAAAGGGGACAGGTCTGAAGGCACAAAAAAAATCGCCTGAAATCAGGCGATTTATACTTTCTCTCCTGCAAATCGAAATCAGGCTACGTTTTGTGAACGAGTCGGGTTCCAGAATGACGGAGTAAATATCATGATTATCGTAAACAGTTCCAGTCTGCCAAGCAGCATAAGCGCGCAGAGAACCAGACGCAGCGGTCCGCAGAATACGCTGAAGTTGCCTGTAGCCCCTATGCTTCCGAATGCTATTCCCGTTCCGGAAAGCATTGATATAGCAGACGATACTGTAGTTTTCAGGTCGAGGTTTTGCAGCGACAAAATCAAGGTTCCTATAAAGAACACCAAAAAGAACATAAATATAAATGATGTTACGGACGACACGGTCTTTGCGGGTATAGCCTTGTTTCCGACCTTTACCGCCACTACCGCATTCGGATGCAGCCTCTGATAAATGTTCCTGATAACCAGCTTGAATGCGATAAAGACTCTGACTACCTTTATTGAACCGCTGGTGGATGCAGCGCAGCCGCCCACGAAAAACAGCAGGAAGAGGATAAATCTCGAAAATGCCGGCCAGAGTGTATAGTCTGCTATTCCGTATCCTGTGGTCGTTCCGAACGCTATTACCTGGAACAGGGCATAACGCATGGTTTCAAAGATACTGCCGTAGCTGCCGTGCAGATATAAATCCAGTGTTACAAAGGCAAAGGCGATAAACAAAATCTTTAGAAATGCCTTTACCTCCGGATCGAAGAATTTGCCGTATTCCCTGCGCAGCAAATACTGATACAGAGAAAACTTCACCGAAACCGCTATGGTAAAGAACGCGGTAACGAGCTCTATATAAATCGAGTTGTACGACATCAGGCCGCTTGAATGAGCGAACAATCCGCTGGTGCTGACCGAACCGAGAGTGGTAATTATCGCATCAAAGGTCGTCATCTTGCTAAAGAAAAGCAATAGAAATTCCGAAATCGTAAACCCGAAATACATCGTATAGAGAGTCCTCGCCGAGTCAGACATTCTGCCCGAAAGCTTTGTCTGCTGAATATTCGAGCTCTCCGCATTGAACAGATTGTTGCCCGAAACGCCCACTGCGGGCAGGATTGATATCGCAAACACCAGAATTCCCATTCCGCCGAGCCAGTGCATCATCGCCTTCCACATCAAAAGCCCCCGCGGCATCAGCTCTAAAACCGATACTGTTGCGCCTGTCGTTGTTATGGATGCGCATGACTCAAAAAATGCATCTATCGGAGAGGATGTATACCCGCCGATCAGGAATGGCAGCGCTCCGAAGCACGATGAAAGCACCCAGCAAAGGCTGACTACGAGGTATCCCTCGCGCGGCTTCAGAGTGGTATTTGCCGGCTTTATTGCCATCAGAAAGGCACCGCTTATAGCCGCCGTAACCGCTGAAGACACGGCAAGGCCTATGGCTATGTCGCGCTCGTGATAGTAAAGCGCCGTGAAAAATGCCGGTACCATTGCTGCAGCGATAATCAGCAGTGTCATATTTGAAATTTTTGAAACAAGTCTGAAGTTCATATTCTTTAATAATTTTTTACCAATTATCTGCTCAGGTCAGGATTCCAAAAGTGCCTTGAAAACATTACTATAACTGCAGTAAGCTCAAGTCTGCCCGCCAGCATGTAGAGGCACAGAAGCAGCTTGATAGGATCCGAGAAAATGCTGTACTGCAGTGAGCTGCCGCCAATTGAAAGCGCAGGGCCGATATTTCCTATACAAGCCAGTACACTGACAAAGGAGGTCGGATTATCCACACCGCTCAGTGTCAAGAGCGCCGTGCCAAGCGCCACAAGTGCCACATAGAGAAAGATGAAGCCGGTTACCGCAGAGCCCACGCTGCTGCTGATTTTCCTTCCGCCCACCTTCATATCCACTACCGCACTCGGATGCAGGCGCACCAGCACACCACGCTTTATCAGCTTTAAAAATACTATCACACGAAAAACCTTTATGCCGCCGCTTGTCGAGGATATGCAGCCGCCCATGAACATCAGAAGGAGCAGAATCATCTTTGGAAACAGCGGCCATAAGTCAAACTCGGCTTCGTAAAAGCCTGCAGTTGAAAGCGTTGAAAGCACGTGGAATGCGGATTTTGCAAAGCCTCTGAAGGTTGGGGCTTCGTATCCCGAAGCGGTCAGATATATCACAATCAGAGCAGTCGATGCGGCGAAAAAGAAAAGATAATATCTCAGCTCCGCATCCTTTACGACTTCCATAATCTTTCCCGCGAACAGCTTTGCCTGCGTGGTCACATCTATTCCCGCAATCAGCATGAAAAATGAAAAGACGCAGTAAACATAGGTGCTGCCGAAATGCCCCAGATTGTCATTATAGTTTGTAAAGCCGCCCGTGCTCATCGTAGTGAACGAGTGAGTCAGCGCATCGAAAAGGCTGAGTCCGCCAATCATCAAAAGAACAGCCTCAAGCAGCGTCCAGAATGAGAAAATAAAAAACATTCTGCGCGCCGTATCGCTGAGCTTTGGTGCCACTCTGTTTACAAGTGTCCCCGACATTTCGGCTCTGACTATTACGGAGCCTTCGATTCCAAGTCTCGGAAGCACGGCAATAGGGATCAGCACCACGCCAAAGCCGCCCAGCCACTGCGAAAACGATCTCCAGAAGAGCAGTGAATGCGGCAGGATTTCAACATCAGAAAAAATAGTGGCACCTGTGGTGGTAAAGCCCGAATAGGATTCGAACACGGCATTTACTACGCTGCCCGCACAATCCGAAAAGATATAGGGAAGCGCCCCTACAAGTCCACAAATAATCCAGCAAAAGAACACAACAAGAAGGCCGTCCCTGATCTTGAACATGATCATGGATGGCTCAATGAAGCGCCACATCAGCTTGCCTATCAAAAATAGTGCAGCGCCGAGTGCTATGAATACAATTGTCATTTTTGTTTCGCAATATATAAAGCCCACCAGTGCGGAAGGTAGCATTGCTGCCCCCAGCATATGGAAAAGAATGGCTATTACCCGCGAAATCCCTCTGAAATTCAGATTCATAAGCCCCTCTTATTTGCCAAACAAATGAAAGCCTTTCTTGTTTCTAAGCAGTTTTTCAAGTACAGGAATCTCGGTCAAAAGACTCATGATGATAATTCTGTCGTCCTCCTGTATTTCCGTATCGCCCGAAGGAATTATCAAGTCCTTGCCTCTGTGGATTGCAACGATTAAGACATCGTTTGGCAGGTGCAATTCCTTTAGCGGAGTATTCATTATTGCCATACGGTCGGTAGCGCGGATTTCCATAAGCTCCGCCTGGCCCTGAATAAGGTGGGTTGAAACGATGCGTTTGGACCCCTGAATGAAGCGGAGAATGTTGCTTACACTGATATCGAGCGGGTTCAGAGCAATGTCTATGCCCATTGCCGAGGTGAGTGCTGTGTAGCTGTCACGGCTGACCTTTGCTATAACGTCCTCTATGCCGTGCTGCTTTGCAACCAGTGCGAGCAGGAGGTTTTCTTCGTCAAAGCCCGTTGTGGTTACAAAGGCATCCATTTCGTCGAGGTTTTCGTCCTCGAGGAATGTCGTATCTGTCGCATCGCCGTGAAGCACCATTACATTCTGAAGGTTCTCGGTCAGATAATGGCAGCGTTCCTCGCTTTCCTCTACAATCTTTACGGATATGCCAAACTCGGAGAGGCGCTGAGCCAGATAAAAGCCCGTCTTTCCTCCACCGATAATCATTACCTTTTGAAGATCTGTATATTTACCCTTTACATGCACCTTTTCGCTGAGCTTCAGGATTGGTTCTCTTTCGCCTATTACATATATGCTGTCTCCTGCCTCGATGATGGTATCACCGTGAGGAACGATGACCTTTCCGTTTCTGGAAATCGCGGTTGCCAGCATTCCGGGCAGCACGCTCCTGAACTGAGTCATCGGAAGCCCGATCAGCTTTGGCATTTTCGCTACCTTGAACTCCAGAAGCGAAGCCTTACCGCTGGTAAAAATACCGTTGCCGAGCGTGTACTTTTCAACCAGATATTTATAAATCTCGTTAGTTATTACATTGTCAGGATTTACGATGTAATTGATGCCGAGGGTATCCTTTATAAACTCGAGCTGGCGCAGGTGCTCAGGGTCTCTGACTCTTGCGATTACCTGACGGCAGCCCAGCTGCTTTGCAAAGGATGCAATGACAATATTCTTTTCATCGCTGTCGGTTGCCGCGAGCAGGAAATCAAAGCCGCTGATGCCTATTTCCTTTAAAGTTCTGACCTCTCTGCCGTCGCCCTGAATCGTCATGACATCCATGTGAAAGCTGAGCCTGTCTATTACGCTTTGTTCGCAGTCAACGACTGTTACCGAATGGTCGCCGCCAAGCAGTGCCTCGATTACCTTTGTGCCAAGCTTGCCGGCGCCTATGATTGCTACTTTCATATTTATTCACCTTTCATGTGATATGATACCACATTTAGACTAATTTGCGCAATAATTTACGTCGTTTTCGTTGTAAAATCAAAATCGGCATCACAAATTTGCTGTTTTGCAACGCCCATCGCATAGTAATTATAACACTTTGAAAAGTCTTTACAAGAGAAATTCTGCATATTTTTGGTTTTTAGCCAAAAATGTTTGCATAAGCAGCTATAAAAAGCTACAATAAAAATGTTGATGCAATTTTGCAAAGACTTAGTTTACAAGCTTTCGGAGGAAAAAATGAAAGTTAAACGCTTCATCGGAGGCTCCCTCGAGGAAAACAGCTACGTCGTATATCGAAAAACCGGCGGCGAGTGCTACATCATCGATCCGGGGCACAGCGCAGACAAAATACTGAAGTTTATCAAAGAAGAAAAGCTGAGCCCAAAGGGGATACTGCTGACTCACCATCACTATGACCATACCGACGCAGTGGACAAAATCCGTGAAAGCAGAGAGCTGCCTGTCTTTTTGCACAGGGAGGATCTGGATATGTACGGAAATGATGTTGATGTCATCCTTGAGGGTGACGATGTTTTAATGCTTGATAACGAAGCTTTTACCGTCATTCACACTCCCGGTCACACGGGCGGGAGCGTATGCTACTACTTCGAAGAAAGCAAGATTATATTTACCGGCGACACACTTTTCTGCGACGACATAGGCCGCACCGATTTCAAGGACAGCGACGACCGCCGTATGCACAAAAGCTGCCACAAGCTGAGTGACCTGCTTTCAGGAGACACAACCGTCTATCCCGGTCACGACAACTTTAACAGCATGAAAGCCATCAGGAAAATCAATTCCTATTTCAACGAATACGCCGGCGTAAAATAAGGAGCACAGAGCAAATGGACAGAGCACCCGAAATAAAACTGATAGCTTTGGATCTCGACGGCACAGCTCTGAACGAGCACAGCAGACTTTCCGAAGAAACGAGATCGGCCCTTTCGGAGGCAAAAAAGGCGGGCGTGCACGTGGTAATAGATACAGGCAGACCTTTCTGCGCACTTCCGGAGGATATACTTAATTTTGATGCCATAGAATATGTCATCGTTTCAAACGGTGCCAGAATCGTTCATCTTCCGACGGGAAAGCTGCTTCACAATTCCTGCCACAGCCCGGAGGCCATCGACTGCCTCGTGGAAATACTCAAAAAAGAGAATTTTCTGGTTGAGGTGTTCACAGGCGGCCGTGCTTTTATGGACGAATATTACAGAACAGGCATAGAAAAATACGGTCTTTCGACAGGCAGAAACGAGTATCTGATGGCAACCAGAGAGGGTGTGCACGATATACTCGGCTTTTTATCGAAAAACCGTGAACATATAGAAAGTGTTCTCATAGATTTTAATAATGATGCGGATAAAGCCCGCATTTGGGAGCTCCTCGAAAAGAAGCATATCTGTACCGTAACGACCAGCATGCGTTCAAATTTGGAGCTCGGAGCGCTGAATACCAGCAAGGCGAGCGGCCTTGAGGTTCTCGGCGAGCTCCTCGACATAAAAACAGAAAACATGATGGCTGCCGGTGACAGCCCAAACGACCTTGAAATGTTAAAGGTCGCAGGGCTTTCCGTGGCAATGGGAAATGCTTCAGGCGAAGTAAAGGATGCCTCTGACTATATTGCCCCGTCAAACATCGAAAACGGCGTTGCCGAAGCGGTCAGGAGATTCGTTCTTTAATCGCTTGCGTAAGTTCATTTTCTGCCTTTACAAATGCATCGGAGATGAGAGGATCGAAAACGGTCCCCCCGTCTTTGGCAATGATTTCAAGAGCCTCTTTAACGGAAAGGGGCTCTTTACTGTTTGGAGTGGTCATATCGTCAAACCTCTCGACCACGGACATTATGCGCGCCGAAAGAGGAATATCTTCACCGGAAAGTCCGTGCGGATAGCCGCTGCCGTCCCAGCTTTCGTGATGGTAGCCCGCTGTATTGATTGCTTCCGAAAGATAGCTCGCTTCGGGAATTGCGCTTGCAGCTCTTTTCAGCATTTCTTCACCCTTTACGGTATGCTCGCGCATCTTTTCGGAATCCGTAAACGCATCATCAGGCATAGCTATGACTCCGACATCGTGAAGCGGTACCGCCAGCGACAAATCGCTGATGTATTTATCTGTAAGCTTTTCTCTGTAATACCCCAGCTCTTTCATCTTTTTTGCTACAATCTCAGCATATTCGGTTTCCCTGCGTGAGCTGCCTTTGAGGAAGCTGTTGCGACTCTCGGCCATTTCCGCAAGTGCCATGATAAAGCTCCTTTGGAGAGTGTCAATTTTACCGGATTTCTGCTTGTTTTCTTCAAAATACCGCGTACTCTCTTCGGTTGCGCGCAGGAATGCCCTGTACAGCTTTTCAATTTCACCGCCTGTTGCTATGTCGAGCTTTGAAAGCGCCTCGACATTTTTTTTGCGTTCAAACTCATCACCATAGCTGAAATTTGACGCAGTATATGTCATCGCCCCGATAGGAAGCAGCAGCTGGTATTTCGCAATCCAAAGCGTTATCGACAGAGCCAGGAACAGGAATCCGCTGAAAATTCCCAAAAGCTTTGCCAAGAACTGCCCTTCATACGCAAGCAGCTCCTCCATCTCGATATCCGCAGCCGCATAGCAGACGCAGCTGCCCGCAGAATCATATACAGGCTCGTATGCTGTCAGCAGCCAGCCGTACGTGTCGTCTGTTACTATAGGGTCTATCCTGTTTCCGCTCAAAAGATCCGGCATATAATCCATAAATCCGCTTTCAATCGGTATTATTTCGCCCAGCTCGCCAGCCTCTATATTTTCCGCATCCAAGTCGAACACTACATGACAGCCGTCCGGCAGGATTTTGTATGCATAGATAAATTTCACCTCCGGCGTATGGTCGAGGAGATATCTCAGCACCTTTTCGGTCTTTTTGTATTCCTCATCGGTCACACCTTCATTCAGATATCTGTCAACGCTGTCGCCATCAATTACAGAAGCCGCAACCCTGGCCAGTCCTTCTGCCAGATTAATGTGCTGCCTCATGGAATACTCGCGGAAAAGGCTGATGGAAAGCCATGTGCTGACGCTTACAACAACCAGTGCAAAGGCTGTCAGCAACAGAACAATCCTCTTGTTGAGAGACAGAGAAAGCTTCTTTTCTCCGTACATTTGTGTCAGCTTTTCCTTGTCAACAGGCTCCTGAAGCCACATTGTCATATCGAATTTTGACCACATCGTCTTTGGCACCAGAGAGATAAACAGGCCGGCAACTACAATAGAAATGGCTTTATCTATGAAATTAATCACAAAGTTTAAAAGATACCAGTCCCAAAAGCTGTCGATGCCTTCAAAACGCATCAGAAATGCCATAACAAGATTTCTCTCGTTAAAGGCCTCTCCCTCGACAAACCATGTAATCACTCCGCCGATGCAGCCCGAAACAACTGAAATTGCAACAAGACAAAAAACTACCGCCTTTACCGGCTGCATTTTGCCTCTCTTTGCCATATATGCTGTAATGACGGCAATCAAAACGTTTATAAAGCCGTAATAGATTGAAACGTCGTCATACATATAGTTAATGATATTGGTGAGCAGCGCGGTTAATATCCCCGGAATATATCCTCCGAAAAATGCCGCAAGTACAGTCCCTGCCGTATCCGCATAAAGCGGAATGCCCTTTGCGGTGACGGAAAAAGCTCCGCCCACATTGAGTATTATGCCCAGCAGGCAAACCAGCATCGGCAGTATTACTTGAATTCTCTTTTGGCTCATCTGTGACATAGCTTTCTCCTATTTCGAAAGTTCCTTTTCTATAGCTTCAATCAAGGTCTTCCTGACAGGCGGTTTCAGCAGATATCCCGAAGGCTTCAGCCTCAGCACCGCTTCCACATGCTCGCGGTCACTGACGCCGGTCAGAAAAATCACGGGTATATCTCCCATTTCTTCGTCGGCTCTAATCATTTCGAGCGTCTGTCTGCCATCGCAAATCGGCATCTCGTAGTCCAAAAGAATCAGATCCGGTCTTTCCTTTCCTATCGCTGTCAGAGCCTTCATTCCCGAATTTGCAATGGTTACCTTGTAATCATCATCCAGCATGCTCTTTATGCTGCGAAGCGTCATTGCATTGTCGTCAACTACGAGAATGTGTTTTTTCAAATCTCCTGACCTGCCCGTAGTCCCTGCCCCTTCAGGCATAGGAATATTTAAATTCCTGCAGATTGCCTCCAGTATCTCTTCATTCGTTGATTCCGGAAGCAGATTTTCATAAAAGGAGCAGTTGGCATAGCTGTTGAAATTCCTGAATTCTCCCGGAGTTCCCACCGTTATCACCTTTAGCTGCGGATAGTCTCTGCCTATGTCGCCGAATATTCTGATGTCAACATCATATATTCCCTCCAGCACCGCCAGAACGATATCCGGCTCGACTACCTTTAGCATTGCTCCTGCATTCTGAGTCGTTTCCGTACATACGAGGACCCTGAAAAATCCATGCATGTATTCACTGAGTTCCGTCATCCGGTTTCCGGTCTTTCCAATGATTAGTAGCTTTTCCATATCAGTTTCCTTTCAAAAAATCCCCTAATTCATCCGCAATAGCCTTTACCTCATCTTCGTCGAGGTTCTTTACCGCGCCTGCCATTTTGGCGATCAGAGCATCCGCCTCGCCGCCAAATGTGTATTTTTTCATCTTTGCCATTATCTCGTCAGCAGTGTCAATATCGAGGTCCTCCATCGCAGGAATCAGCATATCAAGCATGGTCTTCAAAAGCTCCGGGTCGCCCTTTTCGGTATCGGCACTTTGCCCCAGTCCATACACACCCTTTAGCTTTTCGGTATAAGATCTCCATTCCGAGATAAACGCAGCATGCATTCCGAGAATTGTATCCTCCTTCCCGCCTGCCGCCGCATATTCGAGAACCTTCGCCATTCCCGCAAGCGGTACAATACCGACCGTCGCCGCACCGCTCTTCATGCCGTGCACCTGAATACGATAAGCCGCAAGCGCTTCGCCCTTTGCATCGCCTTCTGCCGCTGTCACAGCTTCGTAGAACTCTTCAAGCTTTTCCGCCTGAGGCAGAATTGTGTCATAAAATGATTCAACGCCTTCCTTCAGCATATCTGCGCCCGGCAGATGCAGCCATGCGTAGTTCCAGTCAAGCCCGTCCACATCAGGCAGCTGAGGCGGGCCGGAGGATGCTGCTGCGACGGAAAGGTCAGCTTGCAGTTCTTCGTCGCTCACCGGCTTTTTCAGAGCCTCCGGCAGTGATTCGCGGAGGGCCTCCTCGAGCTTGTCTGCTGCCACAGGCTTTGCCAGGTAGCCGTCAAAGCCGAGCGCGAGATATTCTTCCCTCGCTCCCGTCACGGCATTAGCCGTCAGAACGTAGATCGGGATGCCGTCGCAGCACTCCATTTCGCGCATCCTCTTCATGGTCTCCACACCGTCCATTTCCGGCATCATGTGATCCATAAAGATGATATCGTAGTGCTGGTGCTCGACCTTTGCAAGCGCTTCCATGCCGCCCGATGCTTCGGAAACCTGCACCTGTGAGCGCTTTGTCAGGCTCCTGAATACCTTTCTGTTCATCGCATTGTCATCGACAACCAGGATTTTGGCATCCGGTGCAATGAACATATCACTGCGGAGCAGCAAATCATTGTTCCTCCCCGAAAAATCTTCAAATCTGCCAATCGCAGCTGAATCGACAATACCCTGCTGCAGGTCGAAATAAAACTTCGAGCCCTTTCCGTAAATGCTGTCGGCTTTAAGCTCGCTGCCCATGAGCCGCAGCAGCGAAACGGTGATGTTCAGGCCCAGACCCGTTCCTTCGATTTTTCTGTTCTTTTGTTCTTCTATTCTTTGGTAGGCTTCGAAAAGCTTTGGTAAGTCTTCTTCCTTTATGCCTATGCCGGTGTCCTCGACCTCAACATGGAGATTCAGCCTGTCGCCCATGCGAGTGCCGCCCACCCTCAGCCAGACTGTTCCCGATTCGGTGTATTTTACCGCATTTGTCAGGATGTTCGTGATGACCTGCCTGATGCGCACATCATCACCGAAAAGCCCCTTCGGAAGGTCCGGATCGACCTCGACCTCGAGCATTAAATCCTTTGCCTGGGCTCTTTGGCTGATCATATTTACCAGGTCGCGAATCAGCGTCTGCAGCTCATAATTCGCAGGCACTATTTCCATCTTTCCCGAATCAATCTTTGACGAATCGAGGATGTCGTTTATCAGTGAAAGCAGCGTCTGACCGGCGGTATAAATGTCTGCCGCATACGCTCTGATTTCCGGTTCCCGACTCTCCCGAAGTATCATCTCATCCATACCGAGAACCGCATTGATAGGGGTTCTGATTTCATGAGACATCTGGGCGAGGAACTTTGATTTTGCCTGATTTGCAAGCTCCGCATCCTCTTTTGCCTCTTTGATCTGATCGTACTGTCTGTTTATCACGGCCATGTTTCCCATTTTTGCCACCAGCCATGCCAAAAACAGCAGCAAAAGAGAAAGATTGATTGCCAGATAAACCTTGTAATATGTGTGCTCGTAAAGCTTTGCTTCTTTATGAATCAGAAAAACCTTTTCCTTTTTAACTACCTCGCCGTTATCGCTTAAAACCTGAACGTGCAGGCTGTAGTTGCCGAAAGGCAGCGAAGGATAATAGATTTCGCCGAGCTCCGACTGACGCATTGTTATACCCTCGTCATCAACACCGTCAAGCACCACATGCACGAGAGGATCCGATACGGTATAGTTCAGTATTACAGGTGTGAAACGGACTGCGCCCGCACCCGCAGGAATATTGTATATTCCGTTTTGAGCAGTTATTTCCTTTCCGCCCTTTGTCAGGCTCTTTAATACAATCTGGTAGCGAGGGTCAAAGTCCTCGTAATCCTTCATATTCAGAACCATTACACCGTTTGTGCAGCAAAGATAAATCCTGCCGTTTGAAATACCGTTCCACGCGTTTGATGTAAGCGTCGCCGTAAGCCCTCTTTTGCGATTTAAGAGAGCATATGAATAGTCATGGTCATCTGCCACAAGCTCGCTCGCGGAGACCGCAAAAAGGCCCGCACTGGAGCTGATAAATGCCCTGCCGTCATCTGTGATATAGATATCGTAGTTGTTGTTATACGGAAAATGAGTCAGCTTTCTGATAGGTGCAGCCTCAGGATCCTCCGTAGCCTTGCTGTGGAAATAGAGTCCGTTGCTGGCCACATAGAGCCTGCCGCCTTCGCAAGGAACTATCTTCATAACTACGCCCGACTGGAGGCCTTCTTCGAGGCCGTAATGCTTGCGCGGTCTGCCGTCTCTGATTTCGTAGACACCGCCGCCATCCGTTCCGACCCACAGCGTTCCGCTTTCATCTTCACATGCCGAAAGAATCTTTGCCACGCTGAGTCCGTCGCCGGCGCCGATAACACGCACAACCGAATCTCCTGTGATAAAGCTGAGTCCTTCGGTTGAAGCTGCAAGCACGCTTCCGTCCCTAAGCTGCATGGTAAAGCGGAACTTTGATCCTAAAACGATGGAGTTTTCAGGATTGAAGGTCGTTATCCCACCGTCGCTGTCCAGTCTGACAACTCCGACGGAGCTGTATGTGCTGATCCAGATATTACCCGCGCTGTCCTTCATTATATGCCTGATGCGTTTGCCCGACAGGAAGGAAAGCCTTTCATCGCTAATCTGCTTTCCCGTATCTCTGTTCAGCTTTAACACACCCGTGTCGGTAGCGACATAGACGCTCCGTCCGTCGATCATGACAGCGTTTACCGCATGTTCTGCTATGCCGCCTTTTCTGAACATGTCTTCAAACGGATTATAAGAAAACTTTGTGATACCCTGCTTTGTGGAGGTGAACCAGATATTTCCCTGCTTGTCTATCGTCATATCCGATATCGCCGAATGAAAGCTTTCCGATTGCAGGTCCTGATATCTGCCGGAAAGCTGCAGAAAGCCAAAGCCTGTCTCGCCGCCTATAAATAACCCGTCGAATTCGCCGTAATAGTAAATTTTATTCGGGAGCGAAAGGTTTGCAGTTCCAAGCACGCGTTCTTTTATTATTTCATCGTTTTCCAGTCGCAGCAATTCCACTCTGCCATCATTGGTTCCGACAGCAAAGCTGCTGTCACCTATAGCTGTCGCGCAGTAGTACAAAATCCCCTCCTCGTCTGACTTTGAGGAAGCAATGAGTCTGTCATCACGGATTACAAAGAAGGTACCGTTTTCGGTAACACCGCAAATACCCGAATCACCGGCAGGCTCCATTGTCTCGGCAAAGGTGATGCCGCTCATGTAATAATAAACCTTTAGTCTGACATCCCCGAAAAACATCGAAACCTTTGACTCACCCGTGCCGTCATATTTATCGCGGATGACCTTGCCTTCGAGGTCCTTTACGCCGGTCGTCTGCCCTTCAACCGCTATGCGACAGATATGTGATGCGGTCGCAAGGTATATGTTACCCTTTCTGTCCTCGGTTATATCCCTGATCGAATTTGAACACAGGCCATCATCAGCGGTAATGAAATCGATATTACCGCTATAAGGATCATAGCATGCAACTCCGCTGTCATTTGTGCCTATCCAGAGGCGGCCTTTGCGGTCTGTGTAAAGCGCCAGTGCATTTGTGATCCTTTCGTCGATATTGACCTGTTCAAAGCGCGTTCCGTTGTATCTGTAAAGGCCGGAATAACCTCCCGCCCAAATATATCCGTCGCCTGTCTGCGTAATGGTGTTTATTTCAGCCGAATTCAGCCCGTCCTCTCCACCGTAGAAATTCTGAGCATATTCCGAGGTGAAATCCATCTCATCCTCGGCAGCGGCATATGCCGGCAAAACCGGCTGCGCGTTAATCAGCACAGAAGCAGCAAGCAGCACCGTAAGTGTCAGCGTCACTCCCTCCCGGCGCAGCAGCTTAACTACCGCCATGATTGCTATAAGCGTAAAAATTTTGTCGGGCACGTTCACTATCAGCCCGCCTGCCAGGCAGCATACCCACTTTGCGCCTATGTGCTGAGCCAGCATTTCCGAAAGGGCATCGCCCCAGAGGTTGCCGGTGACTCCACCGCCAAAGATCATATTTCCCGGCAGCGCCAATATGGCGCTGGCTACTCCTGCAAGGAACCCCGTACCGATTATTCTGAACGCATCAATTCTGTCCTTTTTGTACATTAGCCAGCCTGCTATAATAGCTGCACCTATAGCCGGAATAGAGTAAACTATGCTGCCGTAAATCAGATTTGACAGTATGGCAACTATGATTCCCGCTATTGGCCCCATCAGTACGGACACGCCAAAAACCCCGACAGCGTCGAGGAAGAACGGAATCGAATAATATGTAGCTATGCTAAAGCATATGATGTTAAGAATTACACCTGCACCTATGAGCCCTATGCTTTGGCGACTTAACCGGAAATAATATTTTTCCATAGCTAATCTCACCTTTTGTTCAACACTTCACGTAATTACTGTTTTTTTCATTATACTCTGAATTTATAAACATTTCCACAAAAAAAATAAGCGGGAAGCATTAAAGCTTCCCGCATTTTTGCCCGATTATCAAAACCGTATTACAGAAGTCCGCCAACTGCTACAAAGAGTGGAGCGAATACTACGGATACGATTGTCATCAGCTTGATAAGGATGTTGATGGAAGGACCGGATGTATCCTTGAACGGGTCACCTACTGTGTCGCCGATAACAGCTGCTGCGTGTGTATCGGAACCCTTACCGCCGTAAGCGCCGCCTTCAACATACTTCTTTGCATTATCCCATGCACCACCTGCGTTTGCCATCATGATAGCGAGGAGTACGCCGGCTGCGAGTGCACCTGCGAGCATGCCGCCGAGAGCAGCAGGTCCGAGCAGGAGACCAACAAGGATAGGTGCGATGAGAGCCATGATTGCAGGGATAACCATTTCCTTGAGGGCTGCACCTGTGGAAATGGATACGCATCTTGCATAGTCAGGCTTTGAAGTTCCTGCCATGATGCCGGAATCTTCTCTGAACTGACGTCTAACCTCTTCGATCATCTGGTTAGCAGCTCTACCTACGGAATTCATAGTGAAAGCTGAGAACAGGAATGGGAGCATAGCTCCGATGAAGAGACCGATTACTACCATTGGGCTCAGGAGGTCAACGCTTTCAAGCTTTGTAACCTCTGCATAAGCTGCGAACAGTGCCAGTGCAGTAAGTGCTGCGGAACCGATAGCAAAGCCCTTGCCGATAGCTGCTGTTGTGTTACCAACAGAGTCGAGTGTATCTGTGATGTTACGAACGCCTTCAGGGAGCTCGGACATTTCTGCGATACCGCCGGCATTGTCGGATACAGGACCGTAAGCGTCAACTGCAACTGTCATACCTGTAGTTGCGAGCATACCTACAGCTGCAAGAGCAATACCGTACATACCTGCGCAAACATAAGCTACATAAACGCCTACGCTTACGAAGAGGATAGGCCAGAGTGTGGACATCATGCCGACACCGAGACCTGCTATGATTGTAGTTGCTGCGCCTGTCTGGGACTGCTCAGCAATCTTCTTTACGGATGAATAATCTGCGGAAGTGTAAACTTCTGTGATCTTTCCGATTGCGATACCAACGATCTGACCTGCGATGATAGCCCATGCATATTTCATATCGTGGAGCATTACGTTGGAAAGAACGATTGCAGCGATGATAACAAGGCCGCCTGCGATGTATGTACCGATGTTCAGTGCATTTGCAGGGTTTCCGCCTTCCTTACCTCTTACGAGGAGGATACCGATAACTGCAGAGATGATACCAACTGCTGCGAGGATGAGCGGGAATACTGCTGCTGTTGCTTCGGAGAAGAGTCCCTCAGCGCCTGCTGCTGCAGCTGCCGCAAGAGTGATAGCTGAAATAATGGAGCCTACATAGGACTCGAAGAGGTCGGAGCCCATACCTGCTACGTCACCTACGTTGTCGCCTACGTTGTCGGCGATAACTGCAGGGTTACGAGGGTCATCTTCAGGGATGCCGGCTTCTACCTTACCAACGAGGTCAGCACCTACGTCAGCAGCCTTTGTATAGATACCGCCGCCTACACGGCCGAAGAGTGCCATTGAAGAAGCACCGAGACCGAAGCCTGTTACGCACTGTACTACAGTTGCAAGGTCGAGTGCGCAGAATACGATGCCCAGACCGAGTAAGCCGAGGCCGGATACGCAAAGACCCATAACAGCACCGGATCTGAATGCTACGGAAAGAGCCTTTACGATGCCGCTTTCCTTTGCAGCGTTTGCTGTACGAACATTACCTCTGGTTGCAACACTCATACCGCAGTATCCTGCAAGTACGGAGAGGCAAGCACCGATAACATAAAGAACAGCTGTTACCCAGTTGATGGCAACGCCGATGAGTACGAAGAGGCAGATGATTACGATAATCATTGTCTTGTACTCTTTCTTTAAGAATGCCATAGCGCCCTCACGGATGTAACCGGAGATTTCCTTCATTCTGTCAGTTCCTTCTCCCTGCTTTTTGATCCATGCGCTAAGAGCATAAGCAACAATCAGACCAATAAGTGCGCAGATAGGAACCAAAACCTTTAAAAAGTCCATTTTAAAATTCCTCCCTCTCGCTTTGTGCGTCTATATATGCGCACATAAGAGGCACCTTACGATACCTCTTGAAAGCGAACTTATTTAATAAAAATATAAAAACAATATAACCAAGCAACCTACTCGATTGCTACAAGTGCACATGAAAGCACGATGAAGAGAATGGCAGAGATTGTTGCTACCTTTGAAAGGATAGCTTCATAGCCCTTGCTCTTCTTTTTTCCGAACAACTGCTCAGCACCACCGCCGATTGATCCGGATAAGCCTGCACTGTTTCCTGACTGGAGCAGGATACTTGCAATCAGTACTAAACTGGCGATCGCAAGCACAAGCATAAGAACAGTTTTCATTCGCATACCTCCTTATATCATAACGTTTAGAGTATACCACTCAAAAGGCTAAAAATCAAGTAATTTTGTACTGAAAAGATAAAGTTTGAATAAATGCTTGATTATTTTGCTACTTCTATAGATAATAAAAATATAAGCATGCGCAAATACGGAGTAAAAAGCTCATTGAAATAGAAAGGCTAGTTTATGAATCAGTTAAAAGAATTTGAAGAGATGCATCCTCAGGATATCAGAAAGCTTATTTCGGAGGACCGTCTTCGCATCGGGACCGCAGGTCTTTGCCCGGGCTTTGTCCAGGCGAGCCTGACTGTGCTCGACGGCGAGTACGCAAAGGAGTTCGAGGATTTTGCATCAAAAAACGAAAAGGTTTGCCCGATTATGGAAAAGACGGACGGCACACCTTTTACGACAATTACGGCAAACCATGCAAACATACTTAAAGATGTTGCAGGCTATTACATCTGGGTAGACGGTAAGATTGTCAATGTCGTGCCTGACGCCAGCGATTACTGGCAGGAGGGAATGACAGGATATATCACAGGCAGCAGCCTGTCCTTTGATAAAATCCTCATAGATGCAGGCATAGGAATGAGGCATATAACCCTGGGCAGCAATATACCGCTTTATAAAACAAACATCGAAACAACGCCCAGCGCTAAAGGCAGATTTGCAGGACCGGTTATTGTTACAATGAGACCGATAAACAGAAATCTTGTGGATAAGGCTGTTGAAATAACATCGCGTTTTCCTTATATGCACGGTGCTCCGATTCACGTGGGGGATCCGGGCATTCTCGGCATAGACAGCATTAACGAGCCTGACTGGGGCGATCCCGTTTATTTTGCCGAAGGAGACGTTCCTGTGTTCTGGATATCCGGAATAACCATTCAAAGTGCTATTTCCGCATCGGGCGTTCCTTTTGCCATAACTCAGGCAGTAGGGTACAATTTTATCACGGATCTTTTAACGGAAACACTTTCACTTTAATCAAAAGCCTCCGGCTGATGCCGGAGGCTCTTTTTTTAATTACCGATAATTAGCGCAGATTGTAGAATGCATTTTTGCCTGCATACTGTGCCGATGAACCGAGGATTTCTTCGATGCGGAGGAGCTGGTTGTACTTTGCAATACGGTCTGTTCTTGAAAGTGAACCTGTCTTGATTTGGCCTGCATTGATTCCTACTACAACATCTGCGATAGTGGAGTCCTCTGTCTCGCCGGAGCGGTGGGATACTACTGCAGTGTAGCCTGCCTTCTTTGCCATTTCGATAGCATCGAGAGTTTCGGTAAGAGTACCGATCTGGTTGAGCTTGATAAGGATTGAGTTGCCTACGCCCTTTTCAATACCCTTTGCCAGTCTTTCGGTATTTGTAACAAAGAGGTCGTCTCCTACGAGCTGAATCTTCTTTCCAAGTCTATCAGTAAGCTTCTTCCAGCCGTCCCAGTCGTCCTCTGCGAGGCCGTCCTCGATGGAGATTACAGGATACTTGCTTGTCAGCATCTCGTAGTACTCTATCATCTGCTCTGCGGTGCGGGAAACGCCTTCGCCTGTCATGTTGTACATCTTCTTTGATTCATCATAGAACTCGGAAGCTGCCACATCAAGTGCGATGCAGACATCCTCGCCCGGCTTGTAGCCTGCCTTTTCGATAGCTTCGATGATAACCTGAATAGCTTCTTCGTTTGTCTTGAGGTCAGGAGCAAAGCCGCCCTCATCACCTACTGCGGTATTGAGGCCCTTGCCCTTTAATACTGCCTTCAGGTTGTGGAAAATCTCTGCGCCCATGCGGAGAGCTTCCTTGAAGGAAGGTGCTCCTACAGGCATAATCATAAATTCCTGAATGTCAACTGTGTTGTCAGCATGCGAACCGCCGTTTAGGATGTTCATCATCGGTACAGGGAGAACCTTTCCGTTTACTCCGCCGATGTACTGGAACAGTGGCAGTCCCAGGCAGTCAGCAGCAGCTCTTGCAGCGGCGAGAGATACGCCGAGAATTGCATTTGCGCCGAGCTTGCCTTTGTTTTCCGTTCCGTCGAGCTCGATGAGCATTTCATCGAGACCCACCTGGTCGAATACATCCCAGCCGATGATTTCGTCAGCGATTATTTCGTTGACATTGTCAACTGCCTTCTGTGTACCCTTTCCAAGGTATCTGGACTTGTCGCCGTCGCGAAGCTCTACTGCTTCGTGAACGCCTGTGGAAGCTCCGGACGGAACCATTGCTCTGCCTTCGCTGCCGTCTTCAAGAATCATTTCTACTTCTACTGTTGGGTTACCGCGGGAATCAAGGACTTCCCTTGCCCATACGTCTTCAATATATGACATTTTATGTCCTCCTAATTTATTTACTAAAAATTAACTATCTGAATAAACTCTTCAGGCTTTAAGCTCGCACCACCGACGAGTGCACCGTCGATTTCCGGCATGTTCATGAGCTCTGTCGCATTAGCCGGCTTTACGCTGCCACCGTACTGGATGGTCACATCACAGCTGATGTCCGTGTCATAGAGCTCCTCTACGATATCACGGATTGCTCCGCACATCTCGTTTGCCTGCTCCGGGCTCGCCGTGCGGCCGGTGCCTATGGCCCAGATCGGCTCATACGCAATGGTCATGTGCCTCATCTGAATCTCGCTAAGCCCCTCAAGGTCCCGTACAAGCTGCTCGCGTACCACATCATATTCCCTGCCCGCGTCACGCTGCTCGAGTGTCTCGCCTACGCAAAGAATCGGTACTATGTCATGTGCAAAGGCCTGATGCAGCTTTTTGTTAACGCTTTCATCAGTCTCGCCAAAATACTGACGTCTCTCGGAATGGCCGATGATGCAATAGTTCACGCCTATTTCTGCAAGCATGTCAGCGGATATTTCGCCGGTAAAGGCACCATTATCCGCAAAGTGCATGTTCTGAGCACCGATTGCAACGCCTGTTCCCTCAAACGCCTTCTTTAAGGCTGCCAGCTGAGTGAAAGGGGCGCAAATCGCAACGCGAACATCGTCCTTTTCGTACAGCTTCAGAAAATCTTCAGCGAACTTAACCGCCTCTGCCGTGGTTTTGAACATTTTCCAGTTCCCGGCTATAAATGGTTTTCTCATGATATTCTCCTGTTATTTCAAGCTGCCCATATGCTTCAGCGTTCTGATCAGCTGAGCGGTGTAGCTCATTTCGTTATCGTACCATGCTACGATTCTTACCTCGTAGATGTGGGTACCGCACTGCTGCGCCAGGGTCTGGGTTGCGTCAAAGAGTGAACCGTATTCCATGCCGATGATGTCGCTTGAAACGAGCTCTTCTTCGGTGTAGCCAAAGGATTCGCTTGCAGCGGCCTTCATGGCAGCGTTAATGCCTTCAACGCTTACCGAGTCTGTCATATCCTTTAATGTGGCATCGAGAATTGTAATCGATCCTGTCGCCACAGGAACTCTCTGAGCGGAGCCGATCAGCTTGCCGTCGAGCTCAGGGATAACGAGGCCGATAGCCTTTGCCGCTCCTGTCGAGTTAGGCACGATGTTGATTGCGCCTGCTCTTGCTCTGCGGAGGTCGCCCTTTCTGTGCGGTCCGTCGAGTATCATCTGGTCGCCTGTATATGCGTGGATAGTTGTCATGAAGCCTGTGCGAAGCTCTCTGTAATTGTTGAGAACCTTTGCCATCGGTGCGAGACAGTTTGTGGTGCAGGAAGCGCCGGATACTATGGTGTCCGCTGCAGTCAGCTTGTCGTGGTTTACGCCGTATACGATGGTAGGCAGGTCATTTCCGGCAGGTGCCGAAATGAGAACCTTCTTTGCGCCTGCATCAATGTGGGCCTGGGACTTTGCCTTGCTGGTGTAAAAGCCTGTGCATTCGAGGACTACGTCGATTCCGAGCTTGCCCCAAGGGAGCTTGCTCGCATCCGGCTCTGCATAGACCGGAATATCAACTCCGTCAACTGTGATGGAGTCCTCATCCCAAAGCACCTCATGGCCTTTGTATCCGCCCTGTACGCTGTCATGCTTTAAAAGATGTGCCAGCATGCGAGGGTCTGTAAGGTCATTGATTGCAACGATATTAAAACTTTCCTTGTCTTCAAACATACGACGGAAAGCAAGTCTGCCGATTCTACCGAAACCGTTAATTGCAACTTTTATCATAACACTATCCTCCTGATTAATCTTTTATTTATCCTCTATTGCTGCGATGCCCGGAAGCACCTTGCCTTCGAGGAATTCGAGTGATGCGCCGCCGCCTGTGGAGATGTGAGTCATCTTTTCCTTCAGGCCAAACTGTTCTACAGCCGCTGCGGAATCACCGCCGCCGATTACAGTTACTGCGCTTGAGTTTGCCATAGCTTCGGCTATAGCGCGCGTACCTGCTGCGAAGTTTTCCATCTCGAATACTCCCATTGGTCCGTTCCATACAACAGTCTTTGCGTCAGCTATAGCTGCCTTGTAGAGCTCTATTGTCTTTGGACCGATATCCATACCCATCATGTCGCTCGGAAGCTTGTCATTGTCAAAGGTGCCTCTCTCGGCATCGTTGCTGAACTCCTTTGCGCAAACGCAGTCAACAGGAAGCAGCAGCTTTACGCCGAGCTGTTTTGCCTCAGCCAGGAGGTCCTTTGCAAGTCCGAGGTTATCTTCGTCGAGAATGGACTTTCCGATTTCGAGGCCCTGAGCCTTGTAGAATGTGAATACCATTCCGCCGCCTACGATGAGGGTGTCAACCTTTTTAAGGAGATTCTTTATTACAGGAATCTTGTCGCCGACCTTTGCGCCGCCCATGATGGCTACGAAAGGTCTTTCAGGATTTTCAACAGCATTTCCGAGGAACTTTACTTCCTTTTCAATCAGGAAGCCCGAAACAGTCGGCATGTAATCAGCAAGTCCGGCTGTGGAGCAATGTGCACGGTGTGCTGTGCCAAAGGCGTCGTTTACGAAAATTTCGCCAAGGCTTGCAAGCTCCTTTGTAAATGTGTCTATATTCTTTGTCTCTTCCTTGCGGAAGCGGACATTTTCGAGAAGCATCAGACCGCCTGCCTGAAGACCGTCTGCTGCTTTGCGAACGTTATCGTCAACCACTGTAGGTGATGAAACGAAAGTAACGCTTTGGCCCATGAGCTCTTCGATGCGCTTTGCTACGGGCTCCAAGGTATATTTCATGTTTGGCTCGCCTTCGGGACGCCCCATGTGTGACATGAGGATAACCTTTGCGCCGTTTTCAACCAAATATTTGATAGTAGGTATTGCGGAGGTGATACGGATATCATCCGTAATCTTTCCGTCTTTCATAGGAACATTGAAGTCGCATCTAACCAGGACGCGTTTACCCTTTACATCAATATCCTTTACTGTCTTTTTCATTTCATTTCCTTTCCAATTGACTACTTGTCTTTGAACGGAGCAGGCACAACCTTCTGGTCTACGCTTGCCATGTATTTAACCATATTCAGGAGGTTTACGGAATAACCGTACTCGTTGTCATAGTAAGCAACAAACTTAAAGAAATGATCGTTAAGCTCGATACCCTGACGTGCGTCGAAAATGGAAGTGCAAGGGTCACCGATGAAGTCGCCGGATACCACCTCGTCGTCAACATACTCGAGGATACCCTTCATGTAGGTCTCGGAGGCTTCCTTGATCTTTTCGCAGATTGTTGCATAGTTTGCAGGCTTTTCGAGAACGATGTTTACGTCGATTACTGAAACGTCAGCAGTAGGAACTCTGTAGGAGATACCTGTCATCTTGCCCTTGAGGGAAGGAATAACGAGGCCTACAGCCTTTGCAGCGCCTGTAGTTGTAGGGATGATATTGCCGAATACACAGCGGCCTGTTCTCCAGTCCTTCATGGAACGTGCGTCAACAACCTTCTGCTTTGCTGTTGCGGAGTGGATTGTGGACATGAGACCTTCCTTGATGCCGTAGTTGTCTTCGATAACCTTCATGATAGGTGCGAGACAGTTTGTAGTGCAGGAAGCGTTTGAGATAATATTCATATCTGCAGTGTAGTCCTTGTGGTTTACACCGAATACGAATGTCGGTGTTTCCTTGTCCTTTGCAGGAGCGGACATGATAACCTTTTTAGCGCCTGCTGCAAGGTGAGCCTTTGCCTTTTCGCTGGTTACGTAAGCACCTGTACCGTCGATTACATATTCAGCACCGCACTTTGCCCAAGGAATCTTGCTGGCGTCTTCTTCACCGAATACAGGAACCTTTTTGCCATCGATTACGAGGCCTTCGTCATAAGTATCAACGCTTGCAGGGAATCTGCCAAATGTTGAATCGTACTTGAGCATATAAGCCATGTACTTCAGGTCATTATTTCTCAGGTTGATGCCGGCAATCTCGATTTCAGGCATTGTCAGGATTGCACGAACGAGTGTTGTAGAAATTCTTCCGAAACCGTTAATTCCCACTTTAATAGACATAATTTTTTTTCCTCCTAAATATTACATCATGAAAAATATTTATATATCAGTGCTTTTGCACGGATAATCAATTAAAAGCGTTTACGCTTTGACGATGAAAGGATACCGAGTTCATCTCTGTATTTGGCTACGGTCCGTCTGGAGATGCCGATGCCCTCGCCATTTAACAGCTCCGCTATGTACTGATCCGAAAAAGGTGATGCGCTATCCTCGCCTGCGATGATTTCGCGAATTCTGCTCCTGACATTGTCGGAGGCAACGGCTTCGCCGTCGCTGCTCGAAGGAAGGCCCGTTTTGAAAAACGATCTCAGCTCGTATATTCCCCTGCCCGTCTGAAGGTATTTACCGTTTACCGTTCGCGAAACCGTCGATTCATGAACGCCCGTCTCCTCTGCAATCTTTTTTAATGTAAGCGGCTTCATATAGCCCTCACCGTTTAGGAAAAACCCCTTTTGGTGCTCGACTATCGCCTTTGCTACGGAAGCAACGGTATTATTCCTTTGTTCTATACTGCGAAGGAGCCAAAGTGCCGACTCCATTTTACTCTTTAAATATTTCGCCAGCTCATCGTCATTTTTTGATCTTTGAAGCAGCTTTTCGTAATAGCTGCTGATTCGAAGCTGCGGCACATGAGTCTGGTTCAGGGTTATCGAAAGCTCGCCGTCCGTAATTTCAAGGAATATATCGGGAATTATATATCCTGTTTCGCTACGACTTGCAAACTGTCTACCCGGCTTTGGCTCAAGCGATCTGATGCAGTCGCTCATTTCCTGAACTTCCTTTAATGTCAGCTTTAATTCCTTTGCGATTGCAGGCAGCCTGTTTGCCGCCACATCTTCGATATGCGTTGTGATCAGGCTTTCGTAGGCGCTGCTGTATTTTCCCATTGCCTTGAGCTGGATTGCCAGGCATTCCGCAAGGGACCTCGCTGCCACGCCTGCAGGCTCAAAGCCCTGAACTACTCCGAGGACTTCTTCGATATGGTCCTCCGTGGTATCGAATGAGCTCGCAATTTCGCGTAAATCCGCATTTACGTAGCCTCTCTCGTCGAGCAGCTCTATCAGATACCGTGCTATCATCCGGTCCTGAGTGCCGAGATTTGTCATCGAAAGCTGCTGCATCAGATATTCCTTTAGCGTAATATCGCCTATGGAATATCTTTCAAAACTATTTTCTTCATCATCGCCCGAAAAGCTATGCTCCCAGGGCTCAATCTTTGCTATATCTATAATCCTGTCGACCTCCTGTGACCAGTCGGACTCCAGGACAGGGTTTACCAAAAGCTGTTCCTCAATATAAGTGGCAAGTTCCTGCGTATTCAGCTGCAAAAGACCTATAGCCTGCACCAGCTCCGGCGTCATCCTGAGGCGCTGAGACTGTTCAAGCTGCATTCCGTAGCCCTGCTTCATGCGCAATTCCTCCCCCTTTTTATTATGTGCGGTCTTCCCACAGTTATATATTATATCACTATTGGCACAAAACTTGCACCCTTATTCGAATTTTTTAGAAAATTTGTGCCCCCCTGATGCAATAAGAAAAGACGTATGAAACCAAATGTCTCATACGCCTCATAGGATTTCCCCTATTTAGAATGATCTCTCTGCAAGCGTCTTCCCCATCTCAAAGGCCTTCTTCCTCTCCTGTGGGAAGACTGTCTCACGACGTTTCTTTTTCTGCTCCGGATCGAATATGGACCATTCCCAATCAAGCTTGCTGTAGTCATTTATCTGCATCGTCTCACCGCTTACCAGCACTTCACATGGGCCGACAAAAGAATTGAAGGTCTGCTGATAGCTGTTTACCAGTTCCGAATACATCGTATCCGGTGCATTGCTTGTCATAATAAAGAGGACCGGGATATCCCGCTCCTTGCAGCAGGGATTCTCACGATTATATGTAAGATTTTGAAATATCAGCCTCTCATAAAGTGCCCGGAAGGATGCCGTAACATTCGAAAGATAATTGGGAGATCCGATGATCAGACCTTTCGATTCCCTGATCGCATCAAGTACCGGAGTGAGCCCGTCCCTGCAGATACAGTGCCCCTTGAACTTTTCTCTCTTACATCCAAAACAAGAGATACAGCCTGTGTATCTCTCTAATTTGAACAGATCAAGCCTCTGTATCTCAGCCCCGGCACTTAC
>JAEEGK010000754.1_pt1 | contig 80584 bp, 81 predicted proteins | sample 8958771 | NCBI WGS metagenome assembly JAEEGK01 (sample SAMN16246547, study PRJNA631951) | gut metagenome | biome: gut microbiome; feature: rumen; material: SC-attached | host: Bos | place: Iran: Karaj | collected 2018-10
CGTATTGCTTCCGCCCGCGCGTGACCTTCCACCCCTCAGACGCCGCCGCTGCGCGTCGCCGCCAGCTCCCCTTATCCAAGGGGAGCAAAAAGGGGTGCGGCGCAGCCAAGGGAATCGAAATCCCGCGCTTCGCGCGGCGGGACGTCGAAGGCGCCGTCCCCTACAAACAGTAGTTACAGGTATCAACCAAATTACCCTGTCCCGCGCGGTCACCTCTCAGACTCGCCTTTCACGCGAGCCAGCTCCCCTGGAAGGGGAGCGAAAAGGGGTGCCAACTGCGCCTTCGCTCCCCTTTCAGGGGAGCTGTCAGCCGCAGGCTGACTGAGAGGTAAACGGTTTTGCATCAACCATATAACTTCCGCCCTCGCGTAACCTTCCACCCCTCAGACGCCGCCGCTGCGTGTCGCCGCCAGCTCCCCTTATCCAAGGGGAGCGAAAAGGGGTGCGGCACAGCCAAGGGGAGCAAGGGGGTGCGGCGCAGCCAAGGGGAGCAAAATCCCGCGCTTCGCGCGGCGGGCGGTCGAGGTCGCCGTCCCCTACAAACAGTAGTTACAGGTATCAACCAAATTGCCCTGTCCCGCGCGGCCACCTCTCAGACTCGCGTTTCACGCGAGCCAGCTCCCCTGGAAGGGGAGCAAAAAATGGTACCGACTGTGCCTTCGCTCCCCCTTATCCAAGGGGAGCGAAAAGGGTGCGGCGCAGCCAAGGGGAGCGAAATCCCGCGCTTCGCGCGGCGGGCGGTCGAGGTCGCCCGCCCCTACAAACAGTAGTTACAGGTATCAACCAAATTACCCTGTCCCGCGCGGCCACCTCTCAGACTCGCCTTTCACGCGAGCCAGCTCCCCTGGAAGGGGAGCGAAAAAGGGTTCCGTCCTCGCGTGACCTTCCACCCCTCAGACGCCGCCGCTTCGCGCCGTCGCCAGCTCCCCTTATCCAAGGGGAGCAAAAAGGGTGCGGCACAGCTAAGGGGAGCAAAAGGGGTGCGGCGCAAGCAAGGGGAGCAAAAGTGGTGCGGCGTAAGCAAGGGAAGCAAGGGAAGCAAGGGGGGGACAATCGTGCAGCTGCTGCAACACGACTCAAAACACAGCTCACAATAAAAACTAAACACACACAACAGGCGCAGCACGCAACACACGCAGCACATGGTCTCATGTTGCGAAGTGAAACTGATTATATTAATGTATGTTAGCATGCGAGGTATCGGATGTTAGCTGCATCCCGGAAACCGGCATTCGTATTGCGGGAAATATTAAAGAATATACATTTATAATATATAATAACAATATAATATGTTGGAAAAATAATACTGGTAGAAATGTTAAGATGTGGAGAAACTTTATAAAAATCATATAAATGCACAAAACACAAATTGCAAAAGATGCAAAATGCACATATTGGCTAAAACATTTTACCTATATGATACAAAAAGTAAGTTTAATTTTGTGCTTTGCGCTAAAAAAAAGTGAAATTATTGAAAAAACATTGCAAAATACAAATAAATCCCTTAAAATATCCTTACACGAAAACGGTTAATTTATTTTATATAGTGTAGTTACCATTAGGTTAGCTGCCTGAAAGGATCGTTCTGTTTGATAAGCTTCACCTTTTCCGGCGTTGATGACGCAGAAAAGAAAATAGCCGAGCTTGGGCAGACGAAGTCCGAATTCGCCGCGGGGGTCAAATCCGTAACGCTGAGCCACAGGCTTGTGAACGGGCGTTTCTCCGTCGCAAGCGCACTGCCGGAGCTCACGGCGATAAGCTTCGAGGGCGTTTTCCGCGAGAACGCGGAGATTACCGTCCTCATCCCGGCGGACACAATCGCGGCAGGCTGCTGCACCAAGGGCGCGGCTCAGTTCCGCCTCGGCAGCAAGGGCAAGGCGGAGGATATGCGCGAGCAGGACGTTATCTACACGCCGCTGCCGGGCAAATATTCTTTCAGCTTCGTAATCAAATTCACCGGCGGGGTTATTTCGGGTTTTACGCTCATCCTCGCGCGGCATATAACGGAGAGGGGCGAATTCGCCGGGCAGATTAGCGAGCTCATGGCGCAGCGCAGCGCTCCGCCGCAGCCGATAGTTTATGAAAAGCTGCCGTGGCTTTATTCGATACTCGAAGAAATCTTCGTTTCACGGTTCTCCAACTCGGTGAGCAGGGGACTATACATAGCGGGCGACATATTCCGAGCCGCAGGGCTTATCCTCAACGCGACAAGCGAGGAGGACAAGCGGAAGATGGCCTTTGAAAGCTACGAGGAAATGATGCTCCGCAACATTCCGGACCGCATGATGCTCGACGCGGGAGACCCGCCCACGATTGAGGAGCTGGCGCGGGAGATAGGCATCAGCGCCACGAAGCTGAAAACCGGCTTCAACAAAATGTACGGAATGGCGCCTTACGCTTACTTCAAGAAGCTCAAGCTGCAAAAGGCTTACGAGCTGGTTCTGCGGAAGGACGTTTCGATCCGCGAGATCGCGTTCCGCTGCGGTTACTCGAGCCAGAGCCAGTTCTGCGAAGCGTTCAAAAAAGAGTTCGGCGTAAAGCCCAGCGCACTCATGAAAAACGGAGAAAATAGGGGCTAAATAAAGGGTTAAATAATATATATCTTCGACTTCTTGAAAAACTTTAGCGAAAAATCGAAAAAATAGTCTAAAAACCGCAATTTTTGCCGTATTGGGATATAGTTTAGACTAAACGGGAAATACTGTTCATTATTTATTATGTATTATAGTGTTACAGTTAGTTAACTGAGCACCATCCCAAAACACAAAAAGTAACCTAAAGGCTTGAGGAGAACAAAAATGCGGTTTCGGACTCATAAAAAGAGTTAAGCGGTAAGATTATTTCGTACCGCCCGAACCGTATTCACGTTTCGGGCGGTGTTTATTTTTGGTAATTATATTTTCGTATCAGAGGCGGTGAATGGAAATGAAGGCGTTGCAGTCCATTTGGGAGAAAATCAAAAACGTGGTCGGCGGCATGTCGAAGATGATGAGAGTCATCATCGTTGCGGCGCTCGTGTTTATTATCGTTTTCAGCGTTTCCATGGCGGTCGTGATGAACAAGGTGGATTATACGGCGCTGTACTCCGGCCTCTCCGCGAGCGAAGCGGGCGAGATCATGACGCTTCTCGAGGAACAGGGCGTCGACGCGAAGGTTCAGGGCACGGACACCATCCTCGTTCCCGATAAGGTCGCAGACAAGCTGAGAATTTCCCTCGCGGCTCAGGGTTACCCGAAGACGGGCCTGAACTACAATCTTTTCACCGAGGGTTCCGGCTTCGGCTCCACGGACGTTGAGACGCAGACGCGCCTGCAATACACCCTACAGGAAAACATCCGAGCCACGATAAACTGCATGGACAAGGTTAAGGACAGCATCGTTATCGTAAACATGGCGACGAATTCCTCTTACGTTTCCTCCGCCAACCGCACCGAGGCGAGCGCGGCGGTTATGATCGAGCCCGAGCGCAACCAGACCCTTACGGTTCAGGACGCGCGCTCCATCGCCGAGTTCGTCGTAAAGAGTGTTCCCGCGCTGAGGCTTGAAAACGTCAGCATAGTGGACTCCGCGATGCAGACTTACGATATCCTGAGCGTTGACGCCGTGGCTGCGGCGAACGACGAAAGCTCCACCGAGGATTATTCCACCGTCCAGCGCGTCCTTATCGAGGATATGAAGGCGGTTCTTGAAAAGCAGGTCCTGAGAGTTCTTGAGCCTGCGCTCGGCAAGGGCAACGTCGCGGCGAGCGTTAACCTCTCGCTCAATTTCGACGATGAAAGCGTTTCATCCGTGAAGTTCGCGCCTCCCGTCGAGGGCATGACCTCCGGCCTCGTGAGAAGCTCCGAGACGCTGCGCGACAGCGTGCGCGACCTCGGCGGCGACCAGCCCTACGATTCCGTGGGGACCGACAGCAACGGCGTTTCCGCGACTGAGTACGTTTACGACGACGGCGACGGCGGCGCGGCGAGAAGCGAGAGCATTTCCGAGATTTACAACTACGAGCTCGATGAGGTTCGTACCCAGATAGAGAAGGCAAAGGGCGCAGTTACCGACCTTTCCGTCGCGGTTCTGCTTAACAGTGCGATTGCCGATTCCGACAGCGTCGTGAAGGCGGCGAAGAACCTCGTTGCCAATGCCATCGGCGTGAGCGCAAATTACGTAAGCGTCGAGGCGCTGCCCTTCGTGCAGTCGGCTGTGGACGAGGATCTCAGCTTTGCCGATTATCTCCAGCTCAGCCAGGACGGCATGAAACGTTCCAGCCGCAACCAGCTCATTATCACGCTCGCAATCTGCCTCGCGGCACTTATCGCGGTGCTGATGGTGCTCCTGTTTGTGAAGAAGCTTCTCGCTCCCCCTGCTCCCGAACCCGCGCTTGAGGGCGCGCCCGGCGGCCTCGTCGATATAACGCTCGACGAAGAAAGCGGCGGAGGCGCGGAAGAGGAGAAAATGACGACTGCGGAAGAAGTGAACCAGGCGCTCCTCGAAAGCCTCTACACAAAGTCGGAGATTACAGAGAAGGTCGAACAGCTTATCGAGGCCGATACGGAGGCCTCCGTACAGCTCCTCAAGAGTTGGCTCAATGACATGTGATAATATCTTAACCTGAAAGCGAGGTGTTTTTCCGTGAAACTATCAAACAGAGAAAAAGCAGCGATACTCATTATCGGCATAGGAAAAACACACGCCGCCGAAATATATAAGCACCTTTCGGAGGACGAGATCGCCGCGCTCACCCTTTCCGTTACGACAATGAAAAAAGTAACGGACGAAGACAGAGACGAGGTCCTGAACGAGTTTTACGAAACCTGCATCGCGAAAAAATTCGTTCGTGAAGGCGGCTTTGAATACGCCCGCGGCGTTCTCAATAAGGCGCTCGGCGACGATAAGGCAAACGAGATCCTCAGCAAGCTCTCCGAATCCATTCAGGTTCGCCCCTTCGAGTTTGTCCGCCGCGCGGACGTTTCACAGGTGGTTCACCTTATCGCGAACGAGAACCCGCAGACCATCGCCATGATTTTGTCCTATCTCGACCCGGTGAAGTCATCGCAGGTCCTCGTTGAGCTTGAAAATGAACTGCAGGTCGACGTTGTCCGCCGCATGGCGAACATGGAAAGCGTTATCCCCGAGTTTATCCGCGAAGCCGAAGTCGTCCTCGAGCAGCGCCTTAACCAAATGGGCACCAGCGACCAGACGATGATAGGCGGTATCGGCTCCGTCGTTGAGATAATCAACCGCGTTGACCGTTCGACAGAGAGAAACATCCTCGAAACTCTCGATATGACGGACACCGACCTTGCGGAAGAAATCCGCAAGAACATGTTCGTCTTCGAGGATATCATCAAGCTTTCGCCTCAGTCCATCCAGCGTGTGCTTAAAGACGTTGACCAAAATGAGCTTACCGTCGCCCTCAAGGGCACGACCGATGAGGTCAAGGAGTTCATCCTCGGCAACATGAGTAAGCGTCAGCAGGAAATGATACTCGACGACCTGCAGGTTCTCGGCCCCGTCAAGGTGCGCGACGTGGAAGAAGCGCAGCAGAAGATAGTAAACGTCGTCCGCTTCCTGGACGACAGCGGCGAGATAATTATCTCGAGAGGAGACGGCTCGGATGTCATCGTTTAGAGTCTCGAAGGACAGGGTCACAATGTTCGGCCAGGGCGTTATGATCTATCCCGAAACCGCTGCGGAGAAGCTGCCGCCTGAGGATGAGCCGGAGGAAACGGCCGAACAGGCGGAGAAAAACGGAGCGGAAGCTCCGGCCACAGCCCCGATGCCTAAGCCCACCGCGCCGCAGCCTTCTCCGGACCTGCTTTCGACGGAAAAGGAAAAACTCAAAACGCGCGAGCGGGAAGTCGAAGCCCGCGCCCAGGAACTGGAACAGCAATATCAGGAGCTGATGAACTCGGCTCAGCAGGAAATAGAAGCCGCGAAGCAGGAGGCTGACAAAATTCGCGCGGACGCGCGAGAACATGGGCAGCTCCTTGAAGCGGAAACGGAAAGCAAGCTCGAAAAGATCCGCGAGGACGGGCGTGCCGAGGGATATGAACTCGGTATGCGCCAGGCGGCGGAGGATGCGGAAAAAAGGAAAGCCGCCGAGGCGCAGGAGCTTATGAGGCTCACGCAGGAGCTTCGCGGCGAACGCGACAGTATGATAGATTCACTCAAACCGGATGTTATTTCTCTCGTTATGGAGATAACCCGCCGCGTTATCCGCGCCGAGCTTGACGAAAACAACACCGCGTTTACAGACCTCGTCTCTTATGAGCTGTCAAAGCTCAAACAGAGCGAATTCGTTACCGTCAGCGTGAACGCCGACGATTTTGCAAAATACTTTAACGGCGGTCAGACCGATTTGGGCCTTGAGAGCGACACCTTGACCGTTCAGGAAAACAGGCGCCTCGCCCCCGGCGACTGCATCATTGAAACCGACTCCGAGATAATCGACTGCGGCATTACCGGACAGCTTGAACGCGTGGAGGAAATGCTTATGAGAGAGGCGGGGCTCGCTAATGGAAACACTTAACGATATCCTTCACCGCTGCCGTGAAAGGGTAAAAAACACCGGAACGGTGGAATACAGCGGCAAGGTTGTAAAGGTCGTCGGCCTCACGGTGGAGTCAAACGGCCCCGTGGTAAATATGGGCGATATCTGCAAAATATACGCCTCGGTCGGAGGCGGCTGCGTAGACGCCGAGGTCGTCGGCTTCAAGGACCAGCGCGTGCAGCTCATGCCCTTCGGCGACATGACAGGCATAGGCTTCGGCAGCCGCGTCGTATCAACGCATAAGCCCCTTGACATTCCGGTTTCCGATCAGCTCGTGGGCAGAGTCCTCGATGCTCTCGGAAGACCGATGGACGGCGGCGAGCCGATAGACGAAGCGGCGCGTTATTCAGTAGACAACGCTCCTCCGAATCCTCTGGCAAGGCAGAGGATAGGCGAGGTTTTCCCCCTTGGCATCCGCGCGATAGATGGGCTCATAACCGCTGGGCGCGGCCAGCGCCTCGGCATATTCGCCGGAAGCGGCGTCGGCAAAAGTACACTGCTCGGCATGATAGCGAGAAACGCCGTCGCGGATATAAACGTAATAGTCCTTGTGGGCGAAAGAGGGCGCGAGGTCAACGACTTTATTGAGCACGACCTTGGACCCGAGGGCCTTAAAAAATCCGTCCTGGTCGTCGCAACCTCCGATCAGCCGGCGCTTCTCAGAGTTAAGGCGCCCCTCGTCGGAACGAGCATTGCGGAGTATTTCCGCGATAAGGGCTATAACGTGATGCTTCTTATGGACTCGCTCACGAGATTCGCCATTGCCCAGCGCGACGTCGGCATGGCGATAGGCGAGCCGCCCATTTCAAGAGGCTATACGCCGACGGTTTATTCGATTTTACCAAAGCTCCTGGAGCGCTCCGGCGCCTCCGATAAGGGCACGATAACAGGGCTCTACACGGTCCTCGTCGAAGGCGACGATATGAACGAGCCGATAGCCGATACCGTTCGAGGTATTCTGGACGGACACATCGTCCTCTCCAGAGCGCTCGCAAGCGCGAACCATTACCCGGCAATAGATGTTTTGCAGAGCGTAAGCCGTCTGATGAGCAGCATAGTTACGCCGGAGCATCAGGCGAAGGCGGGCATGATACGAAACTCCATGGCGGTATATAACGCCTCCAAGGACCTTATCCAGATAGGCGCCTACAAAACGGGCAGCGATCCGGCGACGGACAGGGCGATAATCCTTAACCCGAAAATAAATGCTTTCCTCTGCCAGAAAACGAATGAGGCACCCTCCTTTGACGAGGTGCTCGCGGACATGATGAGTATAAGCGCGGAAGCAGAATAAAAGGCTGGCTTTACGGCAGCCGAAAGAGGTGAAAATGTATGGCGAAATTCGTTTTTACCATGCACTCCGTATACGACCTCAAGGTCGCTGAGGAGCGAAAAATGAAGCTGGAGCTTGCGACGGCGAACGAGAACGTAAGAAAACTCGAAGCTGAAAAGACGGAGCTTGAAGATACCGTCAGCCGCACGATACAGAAGATGAACTCCCACAGCGCAAAGGGTATGACGGCGGGCGAATACCGGAATTATTACAGCTTCATCGACCTTACCCGCGAAAACATTGAGAAAACGGCTGAAAAGATAAAAAAAGCCCAGCAGATAGCGGATAAAAAACAGGAACAGCTAAACCAGATATACAAGGATAAAAAAGCTCTTGAAAAGCTCAGTGAGGAACAGTACAAGGAATTCCTGAAGGAAGAGGCTATCAAGGAAAGCAAGGAGCTTGAGGATATTCTGAGAATCAACACTCTCGACGTAACCGAGACTTCGGCATAACGAACGGATTAAAGAAATCTCCCGGAAAGGAGTGAAACAGAGACATGGCAGAAGCAAAAGCGGCTGCGGCGGCAGAAGCTCCGGCGGCGGATGCACCGGAGAAAAAAGCCCCGGAAAAGGCGAAGTCCGATAAAAACGACGCGGACCTTGACAAAAAGAAACGCAGAAGAAGACGCAAGCGTAAGGTGCTGCTGTCCCTGTTCCTCATTCTCCTTATTATAGCGGGCGTCGTAGCAGCGTTCTACTATACGGGAGTAATCAAATCGCTCTTCGAGCTTATCGGCTTTGAAAAGCCGATGGCGGTAATGTCCACCATCGAGCAGGAGCAGCGTTTCCAGAGCTGGCAGAAAGAGCTTGAAGACTGGGAGTTCCAGCTCGATAAACGCGAGCTGGAGCTTGAAGAAGAGAAAAAGGCTCTCTCCGAGCGGGAAGTGGCGGTTGCCAGCCGCGAAGAGAACGTAAAAAGCTTTTCCGCCATCCTCACGGAGACGGACGAGGAACGCATTTCCGTGCTCGAACGTCTCGGCGGGATTTACGACAAAATGGACGTTGCAAGCGCCGTCGCCATAATAGAGAAAATGTATACAGTGGATGAAATGGCGATTATTATATACTACATGAGCGACGCAACTGCGGCAGCGGTTCTTGCGGAGATGACGCCCAGTATCGCGACGGAAATCATCTCAATGATGATAGGTTAAAGGAGGTTGAAAAAGTGCCAAGAATTCTCGAGCTTTGCGCCGCCGCTACCGGCAACGCGTTTTTGACGCCACAGGAGTTTACCGAAAAAGCTGCTGTGACGGGTTTTGCAAAAACGCTTGACGCCGCGGCGATGAACGCATCTGCGAGGGATCAGATCCCCAATAAGGAAAAAGCGGAGAAACTCAAAACTCCCGGCGCCGCACCTTCAAAGGATATTAAGGCTGCGGATGAGAAAAACGAAGCGATTGATCCCGAAGCAGAAGAAAAAACCGAACACGAGGACGGAGACGTTCTCGCGATACAGGCAATGATTGAGCTCGTCCAGCTCACGGCAAAAGCCGAGGGCGCAGCGGACACGGCAGGCCCTGAGGCCGCCGGTGCAGCAGACGCCGCGAAGCCTGAAATCGCTCCCGTTTCCGGCATAGCCCGGGCAGACGCCGCTGCCGAAATATCTGGCGCGGCAATGCATGAAGCAAGCCTGGCAGACGAAAACCCAACCCCCGTGCCGACGGAGCCCTCCCAGACTCCCGAGGCGGAAATGAATATCCCGGCCGCAGAAGACAGCGGCAGCCTGAAAGACTTCATTTCCGAAGTGAACGCCGCCCTTGAAAAAGCGAAAGACGCGGCGCAGTCCTCCGAGGATGCTGCTCCCACAGCCGTTCGCGAGGAAAAACCGAGCTTTGAAAAGAAAACAGAAATAACCCGACCGGAGGATGAAGTCGGCGAAGCCGCAGCAGGCGAAGAAGACACCCTCGGGAAAATCGCTCCCGAAGCCAAATCAGACGCCGAAGCGCAGACGGATACGAAGTCCGGCGCGGAGATGGGCGCCGCGGACGAAGCCGGCGAACGCCGCCGCGTTTCCACGGACCCGGCGGAAAACCACTTCACGATAAACCATTTCAGAAGCAACACGGCAAACGAAGTTGCCGCTCCGCAGCAAAACGAACAGCTCGCGAAAGCCCTCGAAACGGCGATGACGCGCTTTACAGACGATCTTCGCTCGGTGAACGCCTCGGGCAACACCGTTACCATCGCGCTTGACCCGGAGGAGCTCGGCTCCGTTTCCATAACTCTCGTTACGGAAAATAACGCCCTCACGGCGAAAATAATCACCGACAACAAGGAAGCCGCGACCATGCTTTCCGAGCAGATACAGCAGTTCGTAGACAGTATGGCGGAAAAGGGCGTGACCGTTGAAAAAACGGAGGTCGTCTACAGCCAGACGGGCCAAAGCGGTCAGGGCCTCGGCGAAGGCAGGCGCGAAGCGGATGCCCGGAACGGCCGCGAAAACAATTATTTCTTCTTTGCAAACGATGAACGCGCTGATACCGAGGTTTCCTTCGTGGGGCTCAGAGACGTTTACGAAGCCGCGGCGCGGTATTACGAAGAAGCCGCTCCTGTAGATTATAAGGTTTAGGGGGAACAGTAATGGATGCTATTCAATCTTCCGCCGACTTGCATTTTGTATCAAATGAAGGCGGCTCCAAGAGGAAAAACGGAGGCGTTGAGGTAAATACCGATACCTTCCTCCAGCTCCTCGTAGCTCAGCTCCAGTACCAGGACCCTCTCGAGCCTCAGTCGGATACGGACTTTGTCGCCCAGCTTGCTCAGCTCTCCTCGCTTGAGCAGCTGCAGAGCGTGAACTCGTCCCTTTCCGTGAGTCAGGCTTCGAGCTTCATCGGGAAAAATATACTTGCCGAAATCCTGAACCCCGATACCGGCGTTACCGAAGTTTATACCGGCATAGTGGACAGCATTTTTATGAAAAACGGCAAGGCCTTCTGCGTCGTCGGCGATACGGCAATCAGCGTAGACGATATCTCCCTCGTCGCGGGGAAGGACGCGGTTGACGCCGCAATCAACAATTCGGACGTTACAGCTTCAACAAGCGATAAGGCGGAGGACTCGGAGGTCCAAACAAGCACGGAAGCGAACGAAGGCACGGATGCCGGGGCGAGCACGGATGCAGAAGGGGGCACGGAGGCCCTGCCGGAAACTGAGCCTGAACAAGAGTAAATATACGCCTTAGTTGAATCTCACAGCAAAAAATATAAATTATTTTTTAAAAACGCTAATTTTTCCGAAAAAAATGACGAAAAAATATAGATAGGAGATATATAATTATGATGCGTTCATTATTCTCCGGTGTTTCCGGACTTAAAACCCATCAGACCGCGATGGACGTTATCGGCAACAATATCGCAAACGTTAATACCACTGCCTTCAAAGCGGGCCGTGTTACATTTAAAGACCTTGTCAGCCAGACCATCAGCGAAGCCACTTCTCCGAACGGGAACCTCGGCGGACGCAACTCCATGCAGGTTGGTCTCGGCGTCGCTCTTTCAGCCATAACCACCGACATCACCGAAGGCAGCGCGCAGAACACGGAAATGCCGCTCGACTTCAGAATAGTCGGAGAGGGCTATTTCGTCATCCTCAATCCCGACGGCCAGTCCTACAGCTATACGAGAAACGGCAACTTCGCCGTCGATTCTCAGGGCTATCTCGTTACCCAGCAGGGCAACTACGTTCTCGGCGTCGTGAACAGAAACAATAACGACATCGTGAACAAGACCGAAGACGCTACGAATCTCGAAAAAATCCAAATCACCGGAAGCATCAACCGCAATATCGGCGGCACAGCGAAAAACACCAAGTTCTCCGATTACGCGATAGATGCTTACGGCGTCGTCACCGCGATGGCGGAGGACGACGGCAAGGTATACGATATGGCGCGCCTCGTTCTCGCCACCTTCCCCAATGCCGCCGGTCTCGACAAGATGGGCAGCAACCTTTACGAGCAGAGCTCCAACAGCGGAATTGCCAGCATAAACTTCGCCGGCAGTGCAAACCGCGGCGAGCTCCAGTCCGGACAGCTCGAAATGTCCAACGTCCAGCTCTCCACCGAGCTTACGAACATGATTATCATTCAGCGCGGCTTCCAGGCCAACTCCCGTATCATCACCACCTCCGATACCATGCTCGAAGAGCTTGTAAACCTCAAGAGATAATAGCATAGTATCTGTGAACGGATTTATCGGGCCTTTATTTTGAGGTAATTCATTTGATAGAACTTACCAGACTTACAAAAAGAAAAACAGAAAAAATATGGGTCAATGAAAATCTTATCGAATTTATGGAGGAAACTCCTGATACCGTCCTTTCAATGGCGACGGGAAGAAAGATCGTAGTTGCCGAAACTGCGGAAGCGGTGGCTCAAATGGCGAGAGAAAACGGCTGCGCCATAAGAGCCTCCGCTGCCGCGTCGTCTCCGAAGCTTATGGAGCCGGAAGATGAAGAAGAGTAGTTCCTCTTTCCGTCTGCGGCACCGGAGAACGAAGAGCGGACGGAACAGGAAAATTCCCAAAGAACGAGCGGCTTTCCCGCGGGAGCGGAGCCCCCTGCGTGCCGGACGGAGCCGGCAAATTCCTCAATGATGGAGTGACAGCTAATGAATACAATTATAGGCATAGCCCTCGGCTTGGTATGCGTTCTCGCCAGTATTATGACGAGCGGCGAGCTCGGCTCCTTTATCGACGGCGCTTCTATCTTCATAGTCGTCGGCGGAACGATATGCGCGGGCCTTGCATCCTTCTCGTTCGATGCGGTGAAGCAGACGATAGCTGCCATCTCGATAGCGCTGAAAAAGGAAAACAGCGACTATAATGAAGATATCGAATACATAATCAAAATCGCGAACATCGCGAGAAAGGACGGACTTCTCGCTCTCGAAGAGCTTACCGAGGAGATGAAAGATCCTTTCCTTAAAAAAGCAATAATGCTCGTCGTGGACGGCTCAGACCCCGAGCTCATACAAAGCATACTCGAAACGGAGATAGACGCTACTAAAGCACGCCATTCGACTGTATGGAACGTGCTGGACGGTATGGCAGGCTATGCTCCGGCTTTTGGTATGATAGGAACGCTCATCGGACTTATAAACATGCTCAAAAACCTCTCCGACATGAGCTCTCTCGGCCCGAACATGTCCGTCGCCCTCGTTACGACCTTCTACGGCTCGGCGATGGCCAACCTCGTTTTTAACCCTTTCTCAAAGCGCCTTAAAACCATAGGCAGCATAGAGTACACTCGCAAAGAGCTTGTCCTTGAGGGCGTTCTCGCCATTCAGAACGGTGAAAACCCGCGCGTTATCAAGGAAAAACTCAATTCCTTCCTCTCCAAGAAGGCTGTCGAGATTAACGAAAAGAAAAGCGATGAGAATAAAGGCGGCGAATAATCCGCCTCAGACCCGGCAAAACGTCAGATTTCAGATTGATATTTTCGACGGGACTTTGCCTCGGCAAAACACCCGTCTCTCGCGCCAAATGGCTAAGGTGAGCCGGAAGCTGGAGCTTCTCATACGAGAACCCGGCGTGGCGAACCCCGTTTGAAGTAATTGAAACCAGGAAAGGAGCTGAAGAACCATGGCAGGGAAAAAGAAAAGAAGCGAGCCGGAGGATAGCGGCGGCGGTTATAACTGGATGGACACTTATGGCGACCTTGTTACGCTTCTGCTTTGCTTCTTCGTCCTCCTTTATTCCTTCTCAAGCGTTGACTCCGCAAAATGGGCGATGCTTCTCCAGGCGTTCACGGGCGAGACAGGTTCCTCTGTCGTTCACGCCTTCGACGTTAACTTCGTCAAGGAAAGCGCAATTTCCCCTGTTGACCCCATAGTCAACTACGAAAACCGAAACATCACCAACGACGAAGGCCCTGACGAGGGCGAAGCGAGCGAAGAAGAGATGTTCGTTATCGGCGAGACCTTTGACAATCTCTATGAGCGAATAGTCGAGTTTATCGAAGCGCACGGGCTTGAAAATGAAATGAGCGCCATGAGAACGGATTCCACCATAACCATCCGTTTCAGCGAAGCGCTCCTTTTCCATTCGGGCAGCGCCCAGCTCCTCCAAAGAAGTGATGAAATGCTCGGGATAATCGTTCAGCTCATTCAGGAAAACGTCCTGGCAATTTCCAACATAACCATCGAGGGACATACGGATACCGACCCGATTAATACGGCGCAGTACCCGACAAACTGGGAGCTTTCCGCCGCGAGAGCCGTAAATACTCTCCGCAAGCTCCTCAGCTATGATGTTATCGATCCCACTTTGCTTACTGCTGCCGGCTGTGGAGAATATCGCCCTGTTGATACGAATGAAACCGCGGAGGGCAAGATGCATAACCGCCGCGTTGACATAGTAATACAGAAAAAATCATGATTCGGCGGCTTTCAACCCCGATTTTGACGTTCATACTTGTGCAGAATGCCTTAGTGAATAAGCTGTATTTGTACTCAAATGGAAAAAAATTAAAACATTTATAAAAATATATTGACTGTAACTTATTATTTTCTATAATTAAGATGTGGGAGTGAATGCTCTTGAAAAACAAAAAGGTCCTGATAATTATAATTGCCGTGGTGCTTTTGGCGGCCATAGGCGGAGGAGCTTACTTTCTCTTCCTGCGCGGGGACGATGCTCCGCCCCCGGAGGTGGTAGCTTATTACCCGCAGTCTGATTCGTTTATTACGAACGTAAACGAAAGCAGCAAACTCCTTAAAACCACCATAGTACTCGTGGCAAACACTGAGGAGCTTCAGCCCGTTCTTGACGCGAATCAGTTCGTCATCCGAAACGAGATATTGTTCATCCTTCGCGGACTTACCGAGACGGACGTTAAGGATACCGAAGTCGAAGCCAAGCTCGGGAACGCCATCGTAACGAGGCTGAACGAAGTTTTGGAAATAGAAAACATAAAGTCGGTCCTGTTTACGGATTTTGTAATGCAGTAAACGGAACAGCCGATAAACTTTTTTCGGAATGCCGCGTTTCGAGCGCACAATATCACAGCGGCGGGCTTCCGAAGCCGCTTGACCATGAGGAGGTGAGGAAAGATGGATGTATTATCGCAGGCCGAGATTGATGATCTTTTACGATCTCTTCAGACGGGCACGGCAGAGGAGCCTCAGCCGGAGAAAAAAGAAAACGTAAAGAAATACGATTTCAGAACGGCTAACCGCTTCACGAAAGAGCATATCCGCACGGTAGACGCGGTTTACAAGAATTTCGGACATCTTCTTTCCAACTATCTCGTCGGACTGTTGAGAACCTCCTGTGAAATAGAGATTCTTTCCCGAGAAGAAATGTCGTTCAAGGAGTTCTATAACTCCGTACCATCTCCCTCGGTCGTTTCAATCATCAATATGATGCCGCTCGGCGGCGCGATTCTCTTTGATATTTCAAAGGAATTTGCATTCTCCGTTGTTTCAAGAGTCCTCGGCGGCTCAAGAAGCGTCAACGGGGACGACAGGCAGTTTACAGAGATAGAGCTTGTCGTTATGGAACGAGTCGTCTGGCAGATACTAAACTATTTCGATGAAGCCTGGGGCAAAATCGTCACGATCAATTCCAATCTCGAGCGTATAGAAACAAGCATGCAGTTTGCTCAGATATGCGACAATAATGAGGCAGTGCTCATTGTCACGATGAACGTTAAGCTTGGCGGAGATTCTTCCGTCATAAGCTTCTGCCTTCCCCGGCAGACAATGGCTCCCATCCTTAAAAAGCTCGGCGCACAGAACCGCTTGGCCGTAGTCACCGCTAAAAGCGTTGACGCTCATCCCACTGAGATGCTAAACTATATAAGTGAGGCGTCGGTTGAAATACGCGCCGTGTTTGACGACACTTACGCGACGACTGACGACATTCTCCGCCTTCAGGTCGGAGATGTTATTCAGCTTAACCACACGATTAACCAGCCGCTTACCGTAATGCTTCAGGACAAAGCAATTTACAAAGCCACCTACGGGAGTCTGAAAAATCATTACGCTTTAAAAATTCAGAAGATGATTGGAGGAGAGCAACCGAATGGCGGATTTGACACAAGAAGAGATTGATGCGTTGCTTCGAGGCGAAGATATCAGCAAATCGGTAGAAGCAGAGGAGGACACAGGCGAACTCGATATTTCAAAATTTGAAGGCGCCGATGAAAACGTCCAGGAAGTTGCTCCCATCAGAACGGATTACGACAATATTGAAGTAAACGACGAAGTCGCCGAAAATGCAACCGATTATCTCGATGTTATCGAGATGGATGCATTGGGCGAAATTGGCAATATCTGTATGGGCACCTCCGCTACGACGATGTCCTCCATCCTTGGCCGCAGGGTCGTTATTACGACGCCTACAGTTAATATTTTTAAACCGGAAAACGTACTTTCCGCGTACCATTGCCCGTTCCTCGTCGTAAACGTAAGCTATGTCGAGGGTATTATGGGCCAGAACCTTCTTATTTTGAAGGATTACGACGCCGCTATTATCACCGACCTTATGATGGGCGGCGACGGCACGGTGGATGAAAGCAACCTCGTCCTTGGGGAGCTGCATTTGAGCGCCATAAGCGAGATAATGAACCAGATGATAGGTTCCTCAGCGACGGCTATGTCCAATATGCTCGGACGAATAGTCAATATCTCTCCCCCGAATGCCACCTACATAGACGCAGACGAGGATATCACGAAATTCCTCGAGGATAACCAGCTTGTCGTAAGGATAAGCTTTGATATGGAGATCGAGGGCGTACTCAAGAGCAAGCTCATGCAGCTCATGAGCCTTGACCTTGCGAGGGAACTTGTAGCGACTCAGATAGGAGGAGGCTCATCTTCCTCCGAACCGGAGCCCGCTCCGGCCCCCGCACCCGCTCCGGCTCCTGCTCCTGCTCCCGCAGCCGCTCCGGCCCCGGCAGCTTCGGCTCCCCCCTCCGCTCCCAAGCCAGCACCGAAGCCGGCTCCCAAGCCTGCGGCGCCTCCGGTATCCGTTCAGCCGGTGGTCGTTCCGGATTTCGGCTATGACGCAGAGGCGGAGGCTTACAGAGAAAACCTCGACCTTATCAGCGACATACCGCTTCAGGTAACGGTCGAGCTGGGAAGAACAAAGCGCAGCCTGAATGACGTAATGAATTTCGGTAACGGCTCAATAGTAATGCTTGACAGACTCGCGGGCGACGCTGTGGACATCATCGTAAACGGCAAACCCATAGCAAAAGGCGAGGTAGTAGTAATAGAAGAAAATTACGGCGTGCGAATAACCGAGATGTTTGCAGCGTCGGACGGAACTGACCAGTAACGAAATCTAATTACAAAGGGAGTAGTGAAAAATGGCAACAAGTATTCTTCTTGAAAGCGGTACCAACGAACTCGAGATCCTCGAATTCACCATTGGAGGAAACGATTACGGCATAAATGTTGCGAAGATCGAAGAAATCATCAGCGAGTGCGACATTCAGCCGGTACCGAATTCCGCCGACTATATCGAAGGCATCTTCAGAAGAAGAGGCAAGGTCTATACTGCAATTAATCTCGCCACTATACTCGGAGTAGAGCAGAGAAATACGCGGGATATATTCATTATCACGAACTTTAACCAGACCACCGCTGCTTTCCGTGTAGACGAGATAAAGATGATTCACCATCTTTCCTGGACGGACATCCAGCAGCCGGACGCCGTCATAGATAACGGCAGAGAAGCCATCATCACCGGCATCGCGAAGCTTGATGATAAGATGATTCTTATTCTCGACTTTGAAAAGCTCCTCTTTGAGATTAACCCCTCCACCGGCATCCAGGAAAGCTCCGTTACTCTTGTGGAGGCAGACGAGGCCCATAAGCACATCTCCATTCTCATGGCTGAAGACTCTGCGCTCCTCAGAAAGATGATTATCGAGTGCCTGCACAAGGCTGGGTTTGAGAAGATAACGGCTCTCAATAACGGCCAGGAAGCATGGAACCTGCTGCAAAAATACAAGAACGATAAGGCAAAGCTTGCCGAGATGGCGACATGTATCATCACGGATATCGAAATGCCGGAGATGGACGGCCTTACCCTCACGAGAAAGATAAAGGAAGACCCGGATCTCATGAGTATCCCCGTTATCGTTTTTTCGTCCCTTATCGACGAAACAAACAGCCAGAAGTGTACTCAGGTGGGCGCGAACGCTCAGCTTTCCAAGCCGGATATCGTTCGCCTCGTAGCTACTATCGAGGAGCTCCTCAGAGAGTAAGTCTCGGACTCGTTCCATTAATAGACAACAGGGGTTTCACCTTATCGGCAAGACCGCAAAACAGCGTTTGCAGCGTTCACTTTTCGGTGAACGCTCTTGCCGCATTGCGGTCTTGCTCGCTTTAAGTGCGGCCTGCTCCCCTGTAAACCACCCTTCCGGCGCCTGATTGACGCTGACGGGGCAGCAATTTCTGGAGGCTGTTTTCATGGGCTGCATAGCGTGCCAACCTATTCTAAACGTAAATAAAAAAGTGTTCGGTTACGAGCTTTTATACCGCTCGAACGCTCAGAGCACGGCATATGACGCAAAGGACGGCAGCGCCGCCACCCGTGAGCTTCTCGATACAGCCTTTGGAGACATGGGTATTAAAAAGGTTACTCAGGGAAAAAAATCCTTTGTAAACTTTACCTATGACCTCATTGTGGAAGGTATCCCCAAGCTGTTCTCAAAGGATATCCTTATAGTGGAAATCCTTGAGGATTGCAGTGCGACGCCGGAGCTCCTGAACGCCTGCAAAAGCCTGAAGAAGAACGGATATCTTATCGCGCTGGACGATTTCGTTTTCAAATCGGGCTATGAGGAGCTGCTTACCTATGCCGACATTATCAAGATAGACTTTATCCAATTTTCCAAGGAAAAAGAGCTCAGAGATATCGTAAGCCGCATAAAACGCGTCGGCAGGAAGGTGCTTCTGGCGGAAAAGGTTGAGACGGAAGAGGATTTTCGCCTTGCAAAGGAGCTTGGCTTCGTCCTTTTCCAGGGCTATTTCTTCAGCCGCCCGCTTATCCAAAGCAGGCACCATCTGAGCCCGATGAACCTCAGTCGTCTCCAGCTCCTGCGGCTCGTTTATCAGCCGGAGCTGAATTTCCAGAAGATTGCGAACGTAATAAAGCAGGATGTCGTCCTTTCGCACAAGCTGCTTAGAATAGTAAACTCGGCGTATTACGGACTGAGCCTTTCGATAACGGGCATACTGCACGCGCTCACAATCCTCGGCACGGAGGGAACGCGCAAATGGCTTTCCTTCGTCGTAATGCTTGACTGCGACGGCGATAATGAAAAAATGCTCAGCCGAATGGCCCTCTCCCGCGGCCTTTTCATGGAGAGCATGGCGACGCGCCTGAGAAGGAAAAAGGATAGAGATATGTATTTTCTGTTCGGCCTCTTCTCCCTTGCGGACGTCCTCATGGAGGCGCCGATGGACGAGGTTCTTGCGCAGACGAACCTTAGCCCCAAAATCACCGAGGCACTCATTTCGGGCGAAGGCGAAATGGCGGAGCTTCTGAGCATCCTCATAAACTATGAGCGCGCGGAATGGGAAGCCGCGGTCGAATGTGCAAAGAAATACAAAATAACCGAAGACGAAATATCTCAGATTTACATAGAATCCATAAGTAAAGCATACGAAATGCTGTAACGCTTATTACTTTAAGAATCGAAGGGAGGGCAATGCTTTGGCTAAGGGAATGTTTGGCTCTGTAGACATGATAAACCGCGGAATGCAGGTGGCATGGCTCAGAAACGAAGTTATCCAGAACAATCTTGCAAACGCAGATACCGTTGGCTTCAAGGCTTCGGAGGTCGAGTTCGAAAACTATTTTGCCGATGCGCTTGCCTATGACCAGGAGGCCTCGGGCAGCCTTGTAACGACGCATGAAAGGCACATTTCCGGTAAACCCATGCTCGTAACGACGGACGATAAGCACATCCCCCTCGGAGAGAAGATAGTCGTGGACGACATTAAGCCCCAAATAGTCACGGAGGACACCACCGCCATCAGGTACGACGGTAACAACGTGGATGTCGAGCATGAAATGGTCGAGCTCGCGAAAAACTCCATAGAGTATTATGCGCTCGTCAATAAGGTGAACTCCGAGTTCAGAAAACTCGACACCGCAATGAACGTAAGCTGATAGTTTAGGAAAGGAAGCTTGTATATGGGATTTTTAAGCGGAATGGACATAAGCGCTTCCGGCCTCACAGCCCAGCGCACGAGAATGGATGTAATAAGCGAGAACATCGCCAATATTGACACGACACGCACGGAGGACGGAGGCCCTTACACAAGGAAATTCGTCGTCCTCGAAGAGCGCAACACAAACTTTTCCGACGTTTTGAACAGCCGCCTCGGCGTAAAGCGGGGAAAGGACTTCATGGACCTTGCCATAACCCATGAGCGCATGATCAAGGAGCCAAGCCTCGCTTTTAAAAACCGCTATGGAGACGACGATGACTACGCCGGCGTCAGAATAGCCGAGGTGGGGAAGGATACCTCCGATTACGGCCTTAAATACGACCCCACGAACCCGGACGCGGATGAGGAAGGTTACGTCCGCACGCCTAACGTGGATACGGCGCAGGAAATGGTGGACCTCATGGAAGCTTATCGCGCTTACGAAGCAAACATTACCGCCTTCAACGCATATAAGGATATGGCGGTAAAGAGCTTTGAAATCGGCGTCTGATCAGACGGGAGGATACTTAAATGGCAGAAATTTCAGGAATCGGCGGTGTGGGCGGCATTGATAAATTCGCCGCTCTGTCTAAGCTCGGAGGTCTCAGCTCCACAAGCGGGACAAGCTCCCTCGGCAGCATAGGCGACCTTATCGATATCGAGGAAGGCCAGGAAAAATCAAGCTTTTCCGATGTTTTGTTCGACTCTATCGAAAACAGCGAGAATCTTAACGACACGACGGCTGTCGATACTTTTTCACTTCTGAGCGGCAATACCGACCACGTTTCCGATATCCTTATAAACGCGAAAAAATCGGAGCTCGCGGTGAACCTCACCGTCCAGCTTCGCAACAAGGCGATGGACGCCTATAAGGAAATTATGAACATGCAGGTATAAGCCTATGTGGTGGGAGTACACGAAGGCAGTGCTGCTTATCGTCGTGATAATAATGGCGGCGTATTTTGCCACTAAGCTTATCGCGAAAAACGGCCTGAACAGGCGCGGCGGCGCGGAGGTTAAGATAATCACCTCGCGCCCGCTGAGCAGAGACAAGCAGCTCCTTATCGCGGAAATAAGCGAGTATATCTACATTCTCGGCGTAAGCGCCCACGAAATAAGCCTTATAGACAAGGTGCCGAAATCCGAGTTCCGTTTTTCGGAGCCCGAGGAGGCTAACCCCTCGGGGCGGACGATGAGCGATTTTGCCAAAGAATTCGCCGAGCGCTTCAAGGGCACGTATCACGACGGGAAATAAGCCCCGGAATAAATTTGCGCGGTTCATGGAGGAAACGCATGGAGGAGAAAATACAGCGGCTGCTATCGCCGCGGGTAAAGATAAAATTTCGGCGCACGCTGCTTATCTCGGCCCTGCTGTCTCTGACGCTGCTTATCCCGGCCTCCGCAGCATTTATAGACACGTATAAAGAGATATTCGAGGGCGACTCCGAATCGCTCAAGATAATCATTGAGCTTACTCTCATAGCCCTTTTGCCGACCATACTTATCATGATGACCGCCTTTACGCGAATAGTCATCGTCCTTTCAATGGTAAGAAACGCAATCGGCCTTCAAAATATGCCGCCGAACATGGTGGTGATCGGGCTTACCCTGTTCCTTACATACTTTGTAATGTCTCCTGCCATCACCCAGATAAACGATACCGCCTTGCAGCCTTATATGAACGACGAGATAGGCTATACGGAGTTTGCCGAGCTTGCGATGGACCCGTTGAGGGACTTTATGTTCAAGCAAACGTATACGACGGACCTCGACTTTTTTATGGATCTGTCCGATACGGACAGAAATACCCCGATGGACGAGATCCCGAGCAAGGTCCTGATTCCCGCTTTCATTACGAGCGAACTGAAGCACGCTTTTGCGATAGGCTTTTTCATCTATATCCCGTTCATCGTGATAGATATGGTCGTCGCGAGTACGCTTATGGCGATGGGCATGATGATGCTCCCGCCGGCGACTATTTCGCTCCCGTTCAAGATCATGGTTTTCGTACTCGTGGACGGCTGGCAACTCACGATAGGGACGCTTATCAACGGATTTGGAGGTTAGGCTGATGCTTTCGCAAACGGAAATAATCTCGGTAATGAAGGACGCGGTGTATACCGTTCTTGTGGCGGCGATGCCGATGCTCATAGCGGCGCTCGTGATAGGCGTTATAATCTCTATTTTTCAGGCGACTACGCAGATAAACGAGCAAACCCTCGCCTTCGTCCCGAAGATAATCGGCATAATGCTCGCGCTCATCCTTTTCGGCGGCTTCATCATTTCAAAGCTTACCGATTTCACAAACGGGATTTTTGAGTCTATAACGACGATGCTTCTATAAAATATATGGACGTTTTACAGCTCGTAACGGTGCATCTCGATTATCTTCTGCTGATGATGCTGAGAGTGAGCGGCCTGTTTATCTCAAACCCCATCTTCGGCAGAAAACACGTTCCCAACTTAATTAAGCTTGCCCTATGTCTCGCGTTGACGGTAGCCTTCGTTTTTACGAAGCCCCTGCCGGACGCGCCTTTGGCGTATTCAGGAAGTCTTGAATACGCCCTTGCCTGTCTTTCCGAGCTTTCGTTCGGCCTGGCGATGGGCTTTGTTGCGACGGCTATGTTCAACGTCGTTTTCACGGCAGGAAGCCTGATGGATATGCAGATAGGCTTCAGCATGGTCAATATGTATGATATCCAAAACAGCACACAGGTTTCCGTAACGGGCGATCTTTTCAACATAATGCTTATCGTCATGTTCTTCGGGGTGGACGGGCATCTTCGCCTCATAGACATCATCTACGCGACGCTCGATGCTGTCCCGATAGGGAACGTCTCCATCTCGCCGGGCATCGTCTGGACGGCGGCGCGCATTATGGCGGATTCCTTCATCCTTGCCGTTATGCTGGCAATGCCGGTTACGGCGGCGGGGCTGCTTACCGAAATAGCCTTAGGCGCCATAATCAGAACGGTTCCGCAGATGAATATGTTCGTAATCGGCATTCCGCTAAAGATATTTATCGGACTTGCCGTGCTCGCCGGCTCGCTTTCTCTGTTCATCGCTTTTTCGCGTGAGCTCGGCAACCAGATGTTCAGCATGATAGACGCGATGTTTGCCGCTATTGTTACCCCGGCGTAGCGGCGCCGCGCGACCCATCCTATTTGCAAGGAAAAATGGCTTAGTCATTACTTTCCCGGAATAAAGGGGGGATTGTTACATGGCCGAGAGCAGCGGCGAAAAAACCGAAAAACCGTCGAGTAAGCGAAAAGAAGACGCAAGAAAACGCGGCGACGTCAGCAAGAGTCACGACCTTGTTTCCGCTGCTATGATGGTTATCCTGTTTGCTGTAGTCAAGGCAAGCATGAGCTCTTTCGTGGAGAAGCTTGAGGGCTTTGCCGAGACGAACATGGACAGCGGCTATATCAATACCTATTCCCACGGGATGAACGCAAAGACGGTCACGGACATGTTCTCCCATCTCATAGGCGAGCTTGCGGGCATGATGCTGCCCATCCTCGCTGTTGCCTTTATCTCCGCGATAGTGCTGAACGTCGTTCAGACGGGCTTTATCTACGCGCCGAGCAAGCTGAAGCCGGATTTCAAGAAAATTAATCCCCTTAAGGGTTTTAAACGTATTTTTTCGAGCGCGACGTTTTTTGAACTCGGGAAATCCATCCTAAAAACCGTCGTCCTCGCTATTTTGATAATCCAGTCCCTTCGGGACGAATTTGCAAACTTTTCCTCGTATTCCCAGTTTCGCCCGACTGCTGCCATACTCAAGGTTTTTGATATAGGCATGACGATGGGTATCAAAATCGGCGGAGCGCTCCTTGCGCTTGCTATTGCCGACGTTATCTACCAGTGGTGGAAATACCAAAAGGACCTGCGAATGACGAAGCAGGAGGTCAAGGAAGAAAACAAACAGCTCGAAGGCGACCCGCAGATAAAGGGCAGGATCCGTCAGAAGCAGCGCCAGATGAGCATGAGGCGCATGATGCAGAATATGCAGAGCGCGGATGTAGTCATAACGAACCCGACGCATTACGCCGTTGCTCTTCGATATAAAGAGGGCAAAGATGCGGCCCCCGTTGTCCTCGCCAAAGGCGCAGATTTCCTCGCCCAGAAGATCAAGGAAAAGGCGAAGGAACTGAATATCACCATAGTCGAAAATAAACCCGTCGCCCGGGCGCTTTACGCCGCCTGCGATATAGGCGACCTTATCCCGGAAAACATGTATCAGGCAATAGCCGACATCCTTATCTATGTTTACAAGCAGACCAACCGCCTTCCCAAACGGGATACCCGACGCCGTTCATAGCGGCAACAGCAGGTGCAGAATGAAGAAACTGACCGCGTTTGTGCTTTCCCTTGCTATTGCAGCGTCGCTTTTCGGCTGCGAAAACGGAGAAGCTGCAGATGTCACGGCAGAAGACGTTTACGGCATAATAGAGAACCATCTTGAGAACAACGAAATGGACGGCAATTTTGTCGCCTGCCATATTGATGAAGACGAAAACCTTGTGGTAATCGAAATGAAGGACGTCTGCGAAGAGCGGCAGGAGGAATTCATTCATGAAGTTTTCTCCAGACACACAGGATCAAAATTTATAGAGTATATTAAAGAACACTCTATGCTCAGGTTTGAAAAAGCATCATGATATCGCTATAATTTCTTATTGACTAATCAATACATATCGCCCCCTTGTCCGGGGCGGAAACAATAACTCGGAAAGGAGGCCGCAGCAATGTTAAAAGGCAAGATGAAGGTCGCAGATATTTCAGTGAGCGCGCTTTTCATCGGCATTATCATGATAATGCTCATCCCCCTGCCTACATGGATAATGGATACCCTTATCATCATGAATATCACCATATCCGTGTTCATGCTGTTGGCGTCCCTTTTTGTTAAAAACATCCTCGATTTTTCCGTTATGCCAACGATGCTCCTTATTACGACGCTTTTCCGCCTCGCGCTGAACCTTTCCTCGACGAAGCTCATCCTCGGCAACGGCGGCAACGCCGGAAAGGTCATAGAAACCTTCGGCAATTTCGTTATCGGCGGAAACCTGGTCGTCGGCATAGTCGTTTTTATAATTATCGTAGCGATTCAGTTTATCGTTATTACGAAGGGCTCGGAACGTGTTTCCGAGGTCGCCGCGAGATTTACGCTCGACGCAATGCCCGGTAAGCAGATGGCTATAGACGCCGACCTGAACACGGGCGCGATTGACGAAGCCACGGCGAGGAAGCGCCGCGAGGACATCCAGCGTGAAGCCGACTTCTATGGTTCTATGGACGGTGCCAGTAAGTTCATCAAGGGCGACGCGATTATAAGCATAGTCATCACGATAATCAATATCGTCGGCGGCCTCATTATCGGCATCCTTATGGACGGGATGGAGGCCGGAGACGCCGTTCAGGTATATACCCTCGCCACGGTGGGCGACGGTCTTGTCGGCCAGATACCCTCGCTGCTCATCTCGACGGCGACCGGTATCATCGTTACGCGTTCCACCTCCGGAGGCTCCTTCGGAACCGACCTTTCGCATCAGATCCTTCTCAATCAGAACGTCCTGCTGCTCGTCGGCTATGTTCTCTGCGTGCTCGGGTTAATTCCGGGCCTCCCCAAGGTTCAGATTTTCATGATCGCAGCGGCGCTCATCACCGTCGGCTTTATCCTGAGCCGTAAAAAGGAAAAGGAGGAAGCTGCGGCTGAGGAGGAGCAGGCGGCAGCCGTTAAGCTGACGCCCGAGGAAGCGGCGGTTGAAAAACGCAAGCCCGAAAACGTCCTCAATCTTCTTCAGGTCGAGCAGCTTGAGCTTGAGTTCGGCTATGGGCTCGTCCCGATGGTGGACGTTTCCCTCGGCGGCGACCTGCTTGACAGAATAGTGATGATCCGCCGCCAGTGTGCGATAGACCTTGGCATAGTTGTTCCGTCCATCCGCCTGCGCGATAACGTCCGCCTGAAGCCGAATGAGTACGTCCTCAAGATAAAAGGCGACGAGGTCGCTCGGGGCGAGGTTATGCCGGACCATTATCTTGCAATTAATTCCGACGGCGCGGAGGAGACGATAAGCGGTATCGAAACCGTAGAACCCACCTTCGGACTTCCGGCTTTGTGGATTACGAAGAAGCAGCGTGAAAGGGCGGAGCTTCTCGGTTATACGACCATCGACCCGCCGAGTGTAATAACGACGCACCTTATCGAGGTCATAAAGAGCAACGCCAGCGAACTTATGAACCGCCAACAGGTTCAGATGTTGGTGGACAACCTCGCGAAAACACAGCCCATGCTTGTGGAGGAGGTCGTTCCAAAGCTCTATTCTTACGGCGACCTGCAAAAGATTCTTGCCGGGCTTCTCCGCGAGAATATCCCCATCAAGAACCTTTCCACCATCCTCGAAACTCTTGCCGACAGCGGTTCCACCGCGAGAACGACGGAAGAACTCGTCGAAAAGGTTCGCCAGAACCTCGGGCGCGTGATAACCCACCGCTTCCTCGAGAACGAGAACGTCTCGGTAGTGGTCCTCGATTCCTCGCTCGAACAGCTTATCATTGAGCGGACGCGGAAAACCGATAGCGGCAACGTCGTTATCCTCGAGCCGGCGCAGCTCCAGCAGCTTTTGATGAATACGAAGGAAATAGTGGAGCACGCCGCGATGCAGGGCAAGAAAGTAATCGTCCTTACATCATCTGCGGTAAGGCCGCGCTTCAAGAGCCTGCTTTCCCAGACAATGCCGGACCTAACCGTTTTATCCTACAACGAAGTTACTCAGAATTTTGAAATACACATAGATGGAGTTATAAATCTCGGCTCCGCAGCATGAGCCGGAATTTGAGGTGAACCCCAATGGACCTGCGAAGAGTATATAAGCCCGGAGACAAGATAAAGCTCGTGGACAGCCGCGGAGAGCATCTGGCGAGCATTGACGATGTTGTTTCATCAGACACGATGGTAGTTATACGCCCGTGGGATATGAACAAAACCTTTTCCACTCACGTCGGCAAGCACATAAACACCATCTGCTCCAATGCGCGCGGAGTTCAACAATGTCTGATGGAGGTCGTCGGGCTCGAAAAATCCGAAAGCGTCGATACGCTGCGGCTGAAATACGTAGATAATTACAGCGTCATCCAGAACAGACGCGCCTACCGCTGCGAGGTTACAGTTCCCGTAGAAATCAGAAAGCCCGGCGGAACCTGGGAAAAGACGAAAACGCTCGACCTCAGTTCCACGGGCCTTCGCGTGAGGCTGAATAACAGCTTTGTTCTTGGTGAACGAGTACAAATTCAGGTGTTGCTTGATCGCTTCGGATTTGATATAATGTTGCCTATAATTGGAGGAGTCATCGTCAGAGCGTCGGCGACCCCGGACGGAACGCGGGATTTGATCTGCGGAATAGACTTCGACAACATTACTTCATCAACTGAAGACACACTATCTAAATTCGTGATCGTATACCAGAGAAAAAACGCGGGTGAGCGCAGTTCCGCAAAATAACCTGGCGCCAAGCCTTTACGGAAAGACGGTGATGACGGGATGCATGAATCAGGCGCGGCAAATCGCGACGCGGAAGCTGATAAGTTATGGGACGCGTACTTTAAAAGCAAGAACCCTGACATAAAAAAGCAGCTTTTGTCCCATTATCTCTATCTCGTCATAGGCGTCGTAAAACGAATAATGCCGCAATACAGAAGCTATTGTGACCAGAACGATCTTATAAGCAGCGGAGTCATCGGGCTTATAGACGCAGTTGATAAATACGACCGTTCGTTTGAAACAAAATTCCAGACCTACGCCGCCATAAGAATCAAGGGAGAGGTCCTAGATTATCTCAGAAAACAGGACTGGGCGTCCACAAGCCTCAGAAGGAAGCTCAGCGAAATACAGAAAGCATCGGACGATTTGGAGCTGAAGCTCGGCAGGGCCCCGAGCGATGAAGAGCTTGCCGAAAGCCTCGGAATGAGCGAGAAGGAAATCGCTGAGGCACTTCGCATAAGCCAGATGTTCAATATCATCAGCTTCGAGTCTCTCCTTTATGAAAAAGAAAACGTAAACGTATCAGGCGGCGTGAAAAGCGACCCTTATACGGACGTAGAAAAAAAAGAGACGACGATGCTTCTCAGAAACGTTATTTCCGAACTGCCCGAGAAGGAAAGAATGGTTATAGTCCTTCATTATTACGAGGGACTTACGATGAAGAACATTGCAAAGGTCCTGAAGGTTTCTGAATCGCGAGTTTCGCAGATTCACTCAAAGGTCCTTATGAAAATGAAAAAACAGCTCGAAACATCTCAAACCTGACGAATGGAGGCGTCGGTTCGTTTCGGATGACAAAGAGTTTTATACTTTGCCGTTATTTTACAAGCATTTGGGAGCCGCATATTTTACTATGGGAGGAGCGCAGCGCCGTGCCTGCAAATACACCGATGATGAATGCCTACAAATTAGTTTACCGCAATACTGGCGTTTTCCTTGAAATACTCGAACCGAAGCCGGGAATGAGAACGGCCACGATGGAAAATCTGAAAGAATACTTCTCCAGAAAACAGCTCAACGCCGTGAAATCCATGGTTGTTGAAGAGGCCGTTCAGAGAGGCGCGGGAACCTACCGTATTGCCGAACCGCAGCCTGAGTTCGTATTTAACGAGGAGCTTCGCATAGGCATATCGAACGATTCCATGACTGCACGTGCCGTCCTCCTTCCTCCCGATGAAAACGGCGGCAGGAGCATAACCGTTTCTGAAGCCATAAAGATGCTCAACGACGAGGGCGTAAAATTCGGCATAATACAGGAAACGCTTGAAAAGGTCCTTTCGGAGAAAAGCTACGGCAAGGCTTTCATTGCAGCAAAGGGCGAGCCGGCAGTGGACGGTGTGAACGGGAAAATTACCTTCCATTTCTCAATTTCCCATACGGGAAAACCTATAGAGGACGAGGAGACCGGCAAGGTGGATTTCCATTATCTCGACAACTTTGAAAAGGTAAGAGAAGGGCAGCTCCTCGTATCCCGCACCTTTGCCACCCAGGGCACCGTTGGAACCAACGTCAGAGGCGTCCAGCTTAACCCCGCCAAGGGCAAGGAAGCGAAAATGCCGAAGGGTCAGAAAATCCGCTATAACGACGATTATACCGAGATGTACGCTGCGGTGACGGGCAGAGTCGATTACCGAAACGAGCTCGTTATAGTATCCAACGTATACGAGGTCAAGCAGGACGTTGACCTTTCTACCGGCAACATAGACTTTGAAGGCGACGTTCTCATCAGAAAGAACGTAACCTCCGGAATGGAGATTAAAGCCAGCGGTGACATCGTCGTATACGGCGGCGTTGAGAACGCGAGACTTATCGCAGGGCATTCCATAACCGTCACGAACGGTTTCCAGGGCGGCAGCGCCAGCGCGGGATCCGAATTTTCCGCGAAATTCATCGAAGGCTGCGATGTTTACGCCGGCGAAGTTATCAGAAGCGATTCCGTCATGTTCAGCACTCTGAACTGCGGCGGAGAGATTATAATTTACGGCAAGCGCGGCTCGATAATCGGAGGAGAAATCAAGGCGTACCACCTTATCGCAGCAAAGACGATCGGAGCGGTGAACCATCCGAAGACAAAGATTTTTGTCGGAATAGATCCCAAGCTTAAAAACAGGCTTGTGGAAATTGAGGATAAGCTTGAAAAAGCAAACGCCCAGTTCGGCGAAATCGAGAAGGTCTGCAAGTATCTTCTGAGTAAAGCCTTTGCAAATGAAACCATCAGCGACCAGACCCGCCGCGCGCTCGCATCCAAGGCAGAGCTTTCCCAGCAGATTTCCGATTATCAGCGCGAGCGGGACGAGATAGTGAACCTTTTGAGCGACGATGGCAACGGCGTTGTCCACGTTACGGAGATGGCGTATCCGGGAACGATTATCACAATTTCCGAAAAGGTGTACAACGTAGAAGGCAGCGGCGTTAAAGCGGCAAGCTTCCGCGTTATGAGCGACGCGACGGTTGGTTTCACGGTTTGCGATTATACGCCGACGAACGCGCCCAAGCCCGCAAAAAAATAAATCGGGACTTTTGCTTTTCGGAAAAATGCAAATTAAGCAAATTTTCCGTTTTGAACTAATTAGCAATTGATTTATGACGTTTTTTTCACGAAAATGGCAAAATTTTTATTGTGACCTGTAATAATTGTCAGCGCATTATTCACAATTAATGTTTTTAATATGTGAATAATGCCATAAAGCAAAAGTAGTTTTTTGCAATTCTTCCTAAAGTTTTTCCCCAGAAGACCGATAAATAAGGCATAGAGGGTAACGGATGGCGTATCCGCTCCCTCCGTGTCCTGCATTGTGCGGTTTCCCGCACGGGAGGATATGTTATGATTAGAGGACTTTATACGTCTGCTACAGGCATGATAGTCCAGCGCCAGAAAATGGATGTTGTTACGACCAATATCGTAAACGCGGAGACGACGGGATATAAGAGCGACGAGCTCATGATACGAACCTTCGATTCCGTTATGCTCGAACGCCTCAACGACCCTAACGTTGAAAAGCTCGGCGGTGATATCGGAACCTATAGCTTCGGCAATTACGCTCAGGAGCGTGTAACCAATTTTGACATCGGCGCGTTTGAAACGACGGGCCGCAATACAGACATCGCCTTGGACGGCGACGGTTTCTTCGTCATAGAGATGGAGGACGGTGAGGAGCGCTATACCCGCAGCGGTAATTTTGTCGTTGATCCGGAGGGCTATCTCACCACGGAAAGAGGAAATTATGTACTCGGGGAAAACGGCAGGATACTTGTCGGCTCCGAGGATTTCTCCGTTTCACTGACCGGCGCTATAACGGCTGAGGACGGCGTGTCGGATAATCTCCGTCTTGTATCCTTCGAGGATACGAAGGTCCTGCGCAAGCAGGGGCATAACCTCTATTATATCTATGGCGACGCTCAGCCCGTCGAGGGCATGAGAGGCTCTGTCAGACAGGGAATTCAGGAATCTTCAAACGTAAATATCGCGGATGAATCCGTCGATCTCATCCAGCTTTACAGAAAGTACGAAGCGAACCAGAGAGCCGTCCGGCTCAACGACGAAACGCTCGGACTTGCCGTAAACAAAATCGGAAATCTGTGAGGTGATGCGATATGATGAATGCTCTTGATAATGCGGCAAGCGGCCTCAGAGCCCAGCAAACCCGCCTTGATACTATTGGCCATAATGTAGCAAACGTTAACAGCACGGGCTATAAAGCCAATAGAGTTGACTTTATGGATACCCTTTATAACAGGTTCAGAGTCCCCGTGGGCGACGCGATGGAAGCCAACCTCCTCCAGGGAACGGGCGTTCGTGTCGCAGGCTCCAATAAGGATTTTTCCGAAGGCTACTTTGAAACGACGGAGCGCCTTCTTGATTTCGCAATAGACGGCGAGGGCTTCTTCGTCGTCGAGGATATTGACGGTTCGCGGCTCTATACGCGTAACGGCAACTTCCATACCTCCATTGAGGAGGACGGGCATTACCTCGTTACCTCGGAGGGAAAATACGTCCTCGATGATAACGGCGAGCATATCCGGCTGCCCTATTCGGGGAAGTTCAGCGTCGGCTCCGGCGGAGTCCTCGTTGATAACGGAACGGCGTTCGCAAACCTTGCGGTGGTCACTTTCCCGAACAAGACGGGCCTTGACGCCGCGGGTGCAACCAGTTTTACAGAAACCGAGGCTTCGGGCGCGCCCGAGGATAACCCGATAGCGACGATTCGTCAGGGCTACCTTGAGGGCTCGAACGTAAATCTCGCGCAGGAGCTCACGCTCCTTATCCGCACGCAGCGCGCTTTCACCCTTGCCAGTGAAGCGCTTAGAACGGCGGACGATATGGAAGGTTTAGCAAACAATATGAGATGATTCTAAGGAGTGATCTGTATGCCTCTAAAACAATGCACCTATTGCGAGGAGTACTTTAACGGGGTTACGGAGCTTTGCCCGAAATGCTCCAAAAACCTCGATGAAATCTTTGCCAGAGTTAAAAAATTCATTTATTCTTCGAGAACCGAGGTCTCCATCGCGGAGATCACCGAGGCTCTCAACGTCCCGGAGAAGGCTGTGGGCTTTCTGATCGACAAAGGCAGACTGACTACCGAACATATCGGAATGGATAATAAATGCCGCCTTTGCGGAGCTCCCATCCCCTCCAACGCCACTTACTGCAAGGATTGCGTAAACATTGTAAACAAGGACCTCGGCAAGTTTAAAAACGAGATGGCGGAGATGAAGCAGACCGCCGCAAAGCCCACCAAGGAGATTCAACCATTACGCGGTTTGAGATAATGCCGCAAGGCATTCGTTTATCGCGAAAGGAGCACTGATATGAAAATTAACAATATGATGCAGCAGAGTAACGTCATATCCTCTTATATGACTAACGTTACCAGCAGCGCTGCAAGGCAGGCACAGGCCGCTCAGACCCCCTCGACAAGCGGGCAGGACAATGTCCAGCTTTCTCAGGGAGCAAAGGAGTATGCTCAGCTTGTTAAGGAAGCGCGCGAGGCTATGGAGACCTCCGAAACTCAGGAGAGCGTCCGCGCCGACGAGATCATGAAGAGCATCAATAAGGGGACCTATTCCGTCTCCGATACTCAGGTAGCTGCAAGCATCCTTAACGCCGGTAGTATGCCGCTTTACGGTTAATGAGCTATGCCGGATAAGTCTGAGCAGATATTAGGCGAGCTGGAAACCATCCTCCTGAAGCAGTGCGATATCGTTTCTGTGCTGCTTGACTTCGCATCCGCGAAGGAACGCGCCCTCCTTGATGACGATATCAAGGAGCTAAAGGCGGTTCTTGAGGATGAAGAAGACGCCGTGTTCGATTTTTCCTCTTATGAGAGTAAACGCGTGAAAAAAGTGAACGAGTTTCTGCACAGTGTCGGCAAAAAGCCGGAGCAGCTTTCGCTCACCCAGATGCTCGCCCTTATGGAGGACGCGGACAAGACGCAGACGATTGCCGAAGCCGGCAGCCGACTGAATAAGCTTGCCAAAAAGCTCCACAATGAAAACGAGCGGATAAATAAAATCATCAGCATAAAGCGCGATTATGTTGACGTTATGCTTGAAGCAATCACGGGCGATAACGAGCCCACAGCGCAGAATTATGACGGGACCGGCGCAATTGTTCGCCACAAAATGGAAAACGGCCCCGGCGTAGTGGAATTTTTCGCTTGAACGCAAGCAGGTACAGATTGAATTTCGGCACATTTTTTTCTTCCGAGGGAGGAGGTGACGGGTTATGTCTTCAACGTTTCGCGGATTGGAAACCGGTCGTTCCGGAATAAACGCCGCAATGATTGCCCTTGAAGTTACGGGGCAGAATATCGCTAACGAGAATACCGAGGGCTATACTCGTCAGCGCGTGGTTTCCTCGGCTATTAAGCCGCCAGGATCGCGTTATCTTATCAGCCAGGTCTATAACCGAATGGTCGGCCAGGGCGTTAAGATAGAGCAGATAGAGCAGCTTCGCAGCGAATATCTCGACGATCAGTTCCGCAAGCTCAATACCACCTTCGATTACTACGAATACAGAATGCAGGGCCTGAGTTATCTTACGGGCGTTATGAACGAACTGGACGAAACGGGCAGCGTGACCGTCGCCCTCGACGGCTTCACCTCCGCTATTACCATCCTCACACAGGATGCTTCGAGCGAGGAATACCGCCTCAATCTCCAGCAGAAGGCGTTCACGCTTACGAAAACTCTTAACTATAAATACGAAGAAATGATCTCTCTGGCGAACAGCCAGAACGACAGCGTCTACACCACCGTGAACGGGATTAATTCCATAGCGGAGCAGTTCGCGCACCTCAATAAGTCCATTGCGGAATATGAACGTAACGGTCAGGCGGCGAACGAGTTGAGAGACGACAGAAACCTTCTTCTCGATAAGCTTTCGGGCTATGTAAACATCGAATACGATTTCAACGCCGAGAACGATTCCATGCTCGACCTTAAGATAGGCGGCGTAAGCCTCGTTACCGGCAAGGAATTCAATACCATCCAAATGACCCCGGCGGCAGAGCCAAACCCGCTCACGGGCATCAACAGATACGAGCTCACGCTCGACGGTACCGAGCTCCAGACGCAGTATACCGCCCAGTCCGGCGAGCCCGTAAACATCACGGGAGGCGAGCTTTACGCCCATATCGAGATGCTTGAAAACTCAAGCTCCGAAAACGCCGGTATACCATACTATGTCTCAAAGCTCAATGAGCTTTGCCAGCATATAGCCAAAACCGTTAATACCTCCCATCACAACGGCTATACCTTCCCGGACGAGGAAAACGGCTTCCAGAGCGTCCAAAATGTTGACTTCTTCGAGGTCCCGACAGCGGACGACGGCACGGGCAATATGGTTCCGGACTATTCTCTCATTACTGCCGGAAACTTCGCTGTAAGCGACGCTGTTACCCAAAGCGTATGGAACATTGCCGCGTCGGACCAGCTCGTTGACCTTAACGCCATAGTTACCCAGTCCGGCAATGCGGGGAACATGCTCGCGCTGCAAAGCGCTTTTGAAAAGGCGAAAATCTATGACGAGCTGAACACGACCGTCGCACACGTCGCCGTTTCCACTGAGACCTGCCAGGGCCTTCTTGATACGAGTGATTCTCTCAGAGGAAGCGTCGATTCCCAAAGAAAGTCTATTTCTTCCGTTTCGAGAAACGAAGAAACGACGAACCTCATCATGTATCAGCAGAGCTATGAAGCCTCAGCAAGAATGATAACCACCATCGACCAGATGCTAGACAAGCTTATTAACGGAACCGGCACCGTCGGCCTTTAAGAGCTTGATCGGTATATAAGGGCAACACCGCATAATTCCCGGCACATATCTTACTTGCAGAATATTCCGTCATATCGTCCAAAAATACTCGGCAATACACAAAGTATTACCTGCGTTTTTTGAACAATCTGACGAAAATCCTGACGGCGCAATCTATGCGCCGGAATTATGCGGTGTTGCCTTAGATAACTGAAAGGAGCGTGATTTGAATGAGAATAACGGACGGAATGATGGCGAGCCAGTTCCTTACCGACTCCAACAGCAGCCTCGGAAGACTCTCCAAGTATACTAATCAGGTGAATTCCACAAAGAAAATAACAAATATTGCCGACGATCCGCAGGCGACCGTTATGGCTCTCAAGGCCCGCAACAGACTCAGCTCTCTTGCAGGGTATCAGAACGCGCTCAATACATCAAAAAGCTACCTCACAGAAGCTGAAAACGCTTCGAGCAATATAAATTCCATCCTCCAGTCTACCTATGAATTAATGACATCTGCGCACAGCGGAACGAAGACACAGGAGGACCTCGTTACGATAGGCGAGGAGATTACGAACCTCAAGGAAGAGCTGTTTTCCATCGCAAACACCTCTATCGGAACGGTTTTCCTCTTCGGCGGTAACGTAAGCGACAAGCCCCCGTTCTATATGGAGCCGAACGGTGCGCTCATGTATAACGGCATCAATATGTCCATGATTGCCGTGAGTGAGGATTACGGCGAGTGCCAGAGCTCGATAATGGAGTCTGCCGGCAAGATTAACGACCTTATCGCTCAGCTTGATACCAGCTCCGATTACAGCGCGCAGACAAGTATTGGAGCCGGGCTGATGGAAGAGTTTGATAACATCATCAGTAACCTCAAGAACGCGACTGAGTACGCTACCGAGTATACAAAGTATGAGCCCACGTATCCCGAATCCAATCTTAACGAGCTCAGAACACTTACGCAGACCTTCTCCGATATACGCAATAACATGAACTCCGAGATCAGCCAGGAGCTTGCCGATGCTTTGGACCGCCCTGCGCAGCCCGGAAACAATTTCAGTATAGCGGATCTGAAGGCTGCTCTCCAGCCCTTTACCGACATAATGAGCACTTCTCCAAGCTCTTTGGAGACAACGCTGGAAAACTGTGAGCTCACGGTTCCCAGCGATATGATGGATCTTCAGGATTCGGAATATGCTGTCAGAACGCAGCTCAAGGTTGCCTCGGCTACTTTCCTGGACGTATCCGCGAACGGTCTTGAGCTTATCGGACGCGGCAACAACAATTTCTATCACCTTATGGAGAAATGCACCAAAATCTGCACTGGTGAACTTGATTCCTCGCTTTTTAAGGAAGCGATATCCGAGCTCCAGAAGGCGATGACGGAAAACAGCACGCAAAGAACGAAATTCGGCGCAACTCTTGAAAGAGTAACACTGCTTAACGGAAGATATGAAACCAGCAATATCACCTATACTCAAATGAAATCAGACGCTGAGGACGTTGATTTAGCACAGGCTATCACCAATATGACCACCGCTAAAACGGTGTATAACGCCGCTTTAGCCTCCGGTGCGAAGCTTTTACAGACGTCTCTGCTTGATTTTCTAAGATAAGCTTCCAGTAGCTGCAAACGGTGCAATGAAGAGGATTTCAGTGCAGCAGCATGAGGCGCGTTGCCTCTTTGGGAGGATTATGTTATGAGAGTTCAAAGAGTACAAATTGAACAACAGATGGCGAGGCTGCAGATTCAGTCGCAGCGTGCTCGCCTGAAGGTCGAGCGCGCGGAGCGCCAGATGGAGATCATTAACGAGCCTGCCTCCATGAAGGTTGACAGGGATTACGGCAAGATATCCATAGATGCAACGGAGCTTGAGAACAACACCGCGAGGCGTGATGTCTACACGCTTCAGGACGTGTTTGCCTCGAATTCCATCTCGCAGGCGCAGCAGGGAATAAAGAGCATCGCTCAAGGCGGGGATTTTGTCGCCGACCTTCCGAATAACAGCGGCGGCAGCCTCATCAGCGCCCTTGCCCGCCAGCGGATGCTTGAGGTAAAAGAGCCTTCATACGGCCGCAGCGAGGTACCTAAGTCTCCGCTTGAGATTACGGCGGATGTCGGCGGCGTTAATATTGACTGGACGCCCTATAAGTTTGAGATAGACTGGGGCGATGTTCAGGGCCCGCGCTTCTCCATCGAGCCGCCCGCCGAGGTTAATATTGACCTCGCGCAGAAGCCCTTGGTTGATGTATCCGTCGTAGAAATGAATATCCCCGCAGAACCGCATAACGTAGACATTCAGGTATAATTAAAAAAGCAATACCAGCCGCAGCGCGGCTCCTATTCGGTGCTGCCCGAGCTTTTCGGGGGCATATAACAAAGTGGTGAATTAACGATGCAAATCAAAACAGCTCATTTCGGAAATGTGGAATTCGACCCGGATAAGAAATTCGTCTTCGCGGACGGCCTCCCCGGGCTCGAGGACGAAAAGGAATTTGCCCTTCTTTCTCACGAAAAAAGCGAGCCTATCTGCTGGCTGCAATCGCTCGTTAATTGGGAAATAGCCCTCCCGGTGCTCAATCCCTTCCTCGTCTGCCCGACCTATTCCTTCGACATCACCGACGAAGACGTAGAAACCCTCAAAATCCAGGATATTAAATCGGTTTGCGTGCTCAACGTCCTCGTTATTCCTAAGGATGTTAATGAAATGACGATAAACCTCGTCGCGCCGATTATCGTAAATATCGAAAATCATCAGGGAAGGCAGATTTTCCTCGATGACAAAAAGTATAAGATCAGAACCAAGGTCAAGGAACTGATAGAAAATATCAGTCTTACGGGGAATAACGATGCTGGTACTAAGTAGAAAAGAATCCGAAAGCCTCCATATCGGAGACGACATAAAGATAACTATCGTCGGCATAGAGAACGATAAGGTTCGCGTAGGAATAGAAGCTCCGAAAAGCCTCAGAATCTACCGCGAGGAGCTGCGCGTTGAAACGCAGGAGGCGAACCGTATGGCTGTCCAGTCGGCGTTCTCCAGCGCCGCTGCGGAGAATTTCCTTAAAGGGAAATCCGATAAGTAAGCCCGGCGCATATAAGTCTGCGCTTTTTGCCGTCCAGTAAGATATTAATAGCCCGAAATGATTAGAGCCACCTGCTTTGAACAGCAGATGGCTCTTTTTGCGCAGGGAGGACTTTTTGTGCCGGGAGTGATATACCTGTGCCGCAGCAATGTGGGCCGGGGGCTTGCCCCCGGCATCCCCGCGCGCAGCGCGCTCCTTGTTTTTGGCTTCCCCTGGGGGAAGCTGTCAGCGTAGCTGACTGATGAGGGGCTTGCTGATGACTTATTTTACCTGCGCGGCTTTTGGTATGCTGATTGTCAGGTATCACACCAATAACATATACGCAAAAATTTAATGCGCTGTGAGCCCCTCATCCGACCTCGCCGTGGGCCGTGGGGCTTGCCCCCGGCATCCTCGCGCGCAGCGCGCTCCTTGTTGCCACCTCCCCCCCGCGGGGAAGGCAGGACAGACCGCGCAGGGCGCGGGCGGAACGCTGAGGACAGCGTTCCCTACGGAATGAAGTTTTACAATAAGCAAGATGATTTACATTGTGCAAAATCGCAGTGCCCCGCCGGGGGCAAGCCTCCGGCCCACGGAACATAGGAAAAACGCGCTGCACTACCGAGCTTTTCAGATTTTGGGTATTTCCCGACTGCACATTTCTTGACATTTCCATCCCCTTATCCAAGGGGAGCGAAAACGCTGCGGCGGGCTTACCTCTCAGTCTTGGGCGTTGCCCTCGACAGCTCCCCTGAAAGGGGAGCGAAACCGCGCCGACTCAGACAAACTATATTTCACCGGGTGCTTCGTCGGCTTCGACTGTCGGGCCTGATTTCAGCATACCCTGCTCAGCCTCGTATGCGTCCATGTACTGGACGCAAAAGCGCGAAGCGAATATCGCCGCGTCAAGTCTCGTTGCGCTGGCGTACTCTTCATACACATAGTTAACCGTACCATGAGGCGTTACATCGGAAAGCTTCAAAACCCAAAACGCGTGTGAGATCGCCCAGTTTTGAGCGTCTCTTGCCCATTCTTCTCCGCTGACCACTGTCATATCAATAAGACCCGGATTGACATTCATGCCCTTGCTTTTGGCAAAATAAAAAGATTTGAATTTGTAGAATGTTACAATGTTTGGCGCGGTATATGTGCAAAATGGCCAATACTTTACCCTGAAGCGGCGTGCCTGTTGTCTTTATTATACAGTATCATCCCGCGCGGCAAAAGTCTATACGTTTTTGTTTCCTTGAAATAAACGCTTAACTATGTTATTCTTTTATTAAGGCAAAACCACGCCGTATGGCGGCTCATTACATATTTAAGGACGGCGATACAGAATGAACACCAAGTTTCCGCATTTGTTTACTCCGCTTCGGGTCAAGAACGTGATCCTCAAAAACAGGATAATGTCGGCGCCTAACATGCTTTTCCACACGGTGGATGGCCGCCCGACTGAATATTACGCGCCGTATCTGGAGCATAAGGCGCGCGGCGGCGCGGGGATAGTGAACCTCGGCGAGGTGTCCGTCGGCGACGGGGCGAACCACACGCCGGAGATGATGAAAACCTTCGATAATCTCCCGCTTTTCGCCGAGCTTTCCGCCGCCATTCATGAGCACGGCGCGCTGGCAAGCGCGGAGCTTACCCACGGCGGAATCCGCACGAAGCCGGAATACAACACGCGCCGCGCGATGGGCCCCGTCGAGGCGGAAACCATGCGCCCCGGCGTCTTTTCCGAGGCCATGACGCGCGAAATGATGGACCAGGTGTGCCGCCAGTACGCCGACACGGCGGAATATATGCTCTGGGCGGGCTTTGATACCGTCCTCCTGCATTTCGGCCACGGCTGGCTCCCCGCGCAGTTCCTTTCTCCCATCGTGAACACGCGGACGGACGAATTCGGAGGGAGCCTCGAAAACCGCATGCGCTTCCCGCTCATGATACTCAAGACCGTGCGCGACAGGCTCGGCCCCGACAAAATCGTAATGGCGAGGATAAGCGGCTCGGAGCGCTGCGAGGGCGGCTTCACGGTGGAGGACATGATTTGCTTCCTCGAGAAAGCGCAGGAGTACATCGACCTCGTGGAGGTCAGCGTCGAGGGTCTGCAAAACAACATGACAGCGACCTTCCGCCCCCTCGGCATCAACACCGACCTTTCCGAGGCGATAAAGAAATCGGGCCGCGTGAACATCCCCGTCTACACCGTCGGCGCGGTGCTTTACCCGGAGCAGGCGGAGGAGATAATCGCCTCCGGCAAGGCGGACGGCGTTTCCATGTCCCGCGCGCTCATAGCCGACCCCTACTTCCCGGAAAAGGCGCTTTCCGGCCATGAGGACGACGTTACGCCCTGCATCCGCTGCCTCGGCTGCTGCGACAGCGACAATCTCACGCGCCACTTTATTTGCAGCGTCAACCCGCTCATCGGGCGCGAGGCGCGCCTCGGCTTCGGCGAGGACATAGGCAAGGCGAAGAATCCTAAGCGCGTACTCGTCATCGGCGGAGGCCCCGCCGGTATGACCGCCGCCATCACGGCCTATCGCCGCGGGCATGAGGTTATTCTTTGGGAACGCGCCGACAAGCTCGGCGGACTTCTCAATTTCACAGATACGGACAGCCTCAAGCACGACCTGCACCGCTATAAGAGCTTCCTCGTCGCGCAGACGGAGAAATCCGGCATAAAGGTCGAGCTCGGCAAAACGGCGACAGCCGAGGCCGTCGCCGCGCTCGCGCCGGACGATATAATCCTCGCCACCGGCAGCAGCCCCGTTGAGCCGAAGTTCATCCCCGGCTGGGATAATGCCCGCCACGCGCTCGCGGTATATAACGACCCCGACTCCGTGGGCGATAACGTGGTCATCATCGGCGGCGGCCTCGTCGGCGTTGAAACGGGGCTCCACCTCAGAAAGCTCGGCAAAAACGTGACCGTCCTCGAAATGGCGGACGAGTACGCGCGCGACGGCGGCTTCGGATATAAATTCGGCCTTATCTACACCGTCGATGAGATGAAGCTGAACGTGATAACCGGCGCGCGCTGCAAGGAAATCGCCCGCGGCGCCGTAAGCTACGAAAAGGACGGCAAAACCGAGACCATTCCCTGCGACAGCGTCTATTACGCCGTCGGCATGAAGAGCGAGGACAGCCTTTACATGGAGCTCGCGCCGCTCGGCATCCGCATGAGCATGGCAGGGGACTGCAAGAAAACGGGCAAGGTCTCCGGCGCGGTCCACAGCGGCTTCTTTGCCGCGCTCGACATAGGAAAGTTCTGATATGTGCGGAGAAAAAACGCCTTATACGCGCGTCGAGCACCCCTTTCCGCCGGTATACGACGCTTTCTCGCGCATACTTATATTGGGGAGCCTCCCGTCGGTGAAATCGCGCGAGGAGGGCTTCTTCTACGGCCATCCGAAAAACCGCTTCTGGCCGCTCATGGCAAGGCTCCTCGGCGAGCCGACGCCGACGACCATCGAAGAAAAACAAAAAATGCTGCTTATACACCGCGTCGCCCTCTGGGACGCGGTGTATAGCTGTGAAATAAGGTCTTCGAGCGACGCGAGCATACGAAACGCCGTTCCCACGCCGCTTGCCCCGATAGTCGCGGCCTCCGAAATACGCCACGTTTTCTGCAACGGGAAGGCCGCCGGCGCGTTTTATGCCCGCTTCCACGAAAAAGCTCTCGGCATAAGCGCCGTCGTCCTGCCGTCAACGAGCCCGGCAAACGCGGCGTGGACGATGGAAAAGCTCGCTGAAGCCTGGCAGGTGATTTGCCCGTACCTTGAAAAATAAATCTGTCACTTACGGGGCGATATTAACAAATATATTAATATATAGAATAATGGCAACTTGTATTTTATCAAAAGCAACCCCCGGTTGCTTGACATATCTTGCCCGCTAATGCATAATATGCGGCGACGGGCGATGAAGGCGCAGAGCAGTAAAACAGAGACGCGCAGAATTAATCCAATTTTAATCTTTTAAATATGCGCCTTTAATTTCCTGTCTTTAAAGTTAACGTAAACGGCGGCGCTTGATAATCAGGCGCGAATCATAAAATGTGAAGAGGGTTGTTATGGAAAACAATGTCATAATAAAAATATCCCATTTGTTCAAAAGCTTTGGCGAGGTAAAAGCAGTCAACGACCTGAGCTTCCAGGTCCGCAAGGGCGAGCTTTTCGCCTTCCTCGGAGTAAACGGCGCCGGAAAGAGCACGACTATATCCATGATTTGCGGCCAACTCAGGCAGGACGCGGGCGAGGTTGAGATAAACGGACGCAACGCCGTGCTCGCAAGCGGCGAAACGAAGCGAGAACTCGGCATAGTTTTTCAGGACAGCGTCCTTGACCGCCCGCTCAGCGTGAAGGATAATCTCAGAAGCCGCGCCGCGCTCTACGGCATAACGGGCAGGTCCTTTGAAAAGAGGCTCGGCGAGCTCATGGAGCTTCTTGACTTTTCTTCATTTATAAACCGGCCCGTCGGCAAGCTTTCCGGCGGACAGCGCAGAAGAATCGACATTGCCCGCGCGCTCCTTCATCGCCCGGAGATCCTCATTCTCGACGAGCCGACCACGGGCCTTGACCCGCAGACGAGAATGCTAATCTGGGACGTTATAGAGCGCCTCAGAAAAGACGAGGGCATGACGGTTTTTCTTACGACGCACTACATGGAGGAGGCCGCCTCCGCCGATTACGTCGTTATTCTCGACAGTGGGCGTATAGCCGCGGAGGGAACGCCCTATGAGCTCAAGACGAAGTATGTAAACGATACCGTCTCCGTCTACGGCGCGAGCGAGGAGGACATGAAGAGGCTCGGACTTGCCTATACTCCCGTTCGCGACGGCTTCCGCTTCTCCGTAGAAAATACGGGCGAGGCTGTCGCGCTAATAACGGCGCACCCTGAGCTTTTCAGGGATTTTGAGGTTATAAAGGGCGGCATGGACGATGTGTTCCTCGCCGTAACGGGTAAAGAACTGAGAGGTGATAATAAATGAAAAAGCTTTGTGCACTCGTTGGGCGCCACAGACGCCTGTATTTTAAGGATAGGGGCATGCTTATCTCTTCCTTCATCTCTCCCGCGATACTTATAGTTCTGTACGCAACGTTCCTCGCCAAGGTTTTCAAGGAATCGTTTGTTTCCGCGCTGCCGGAGTTTTTCACGGTTTCGGAGAAGATAATAGACGGGACCGTCGCCGCGCAGCTTACAGCCGCGCTCCTTGCCGTGAGCTGCGTTACCGTTACCTTCAGCGTGAACTTCACGATGATTCAGGATAAGGTTTCCGGCGCGCGGAAGGATCTGAACGTCGCTCCTATCGGCAAGCCGACGATATATCTTAGTTATTTTATTTCCACGGTGTTCAATTCCCTGATGGTTAACCTTGCTGCGCTCGCTCTGTGCCTGGTTTATGTATCTTCCGCCGGCTGGTTTTTGAGCGTGACGGACGTAGCTTGTCTCGTCGGTGACGTCGTGCTGCTCGTTTCCTTTGGCGCGGTGCTTTCGAGCGTTATCTGTTATCCGATGACGACACAGGGACAGATGTCCGCCGTGGGAACGATAGTCAGCGCCGGTTACGGCTTCCTCTGCGGCGCGTATATGCCGATTTCGAGCTTCGGCGAGGGACTTCAGAAGGTGCTTCTGCACCTCCCGGGAACTTACGGCACATCGCTTCTTAAAAACCGCATGCTGCGCGGAGTATTCGTGGAAATGGGCTCGGCGGGTATCCCCGAGGAAGCGGTGAACGGCATAAAGGACGCGCTCGACTGCAGCCTCAGCTTCCACGGTCATGCCGTAACAACGCCGGAAATGCTGCTCGTCATGCTCGGCAGCATTGTCGTTCTCGGCGCGCTGTATTTTGTAATAATGAAGCTTGATAAGAAGTGATGACAATATGAAAATTACCGTACTTGTGGATAATATAGCTTCGCCTGGCCTTCAAGCGGAGTGGGGTCTGAGCTTTTTCATAGAATACGGCTCGCGGAGGATCCTTCTCGATACCGGCGCGAGCGGGCTGTTCCTCGATAACGCCCGTGCGCTCTCTCTTGAGGTCGATAAGGCGGATTACGCCGTGCTTTCCCACGCGCATTACGACCACGCGAACGGAATGCCGTGCTTTTTCGCCGTAAACGATACAGCCCGTTTCTATCTTCGTGAGGGAACTGCCGAAAACTGCTATAAAAAGCTTGGCATTTTCAAAAAGTACATAGGCATCCCGAAAAGAGTCCTGAAAAAATACCCCGGCAGAATTGCATTTAGTTACGGCGTCGAAGAGCTGGAGAACGGCGTTTGGCTCGTTCCGCACTCTACGCCCGGGCTTGCGGAAACCGGCAAGCGCGAGAAAATGTACCAAAAACGCGGCGGAAGGTTTGTTCCGGATGATTTCAGCCATGAGCAAAGCCTCGTTTTCGATACGCCCCCGGGCCTCGTTATCTTCAACTGCTGCTGCCACGGCGGCGCGGCTAACGTCATACGCGAGACGCAGGAGGTTTTTCCGGACAAGCGAGTTTATGCGATTTTGGGCGGCTTTCACATCTTCAATAAGCCCGAGGCGGAGATAAAAAAGCTCGCCGAGAAAATTCGCGAGACGGGCGTCTCTCTCGTCTACACGGGCCACTGCTCCGGCAAGCGCGGCTATGAAATCCTGCGCTCTGAGCTCGGCGATATGGTGAAACAGATCAAAACAGGGCTTGTGATTGAAATATAATAAGTTTTTGCAGAAATTCCCGCCATTTTCCGTTCTTGCGAAGGAAAACGGCGGGAATTTGATATTTGGCAAAATGTGCGCTCCCGGACAAATTGAGTTCGTATTTTCGTATTCAGAATTTGAAAACGCTATATTGGTGTTTATGTCAATAATACAACTAATAATATGGTAAACTTGAATATTGCAAAAATATACCATAATGCTATAATTTATAATAGGATAGTACCCTGTTTAGCTGATAAGCGGGGCGTAACTGTCCGAAAACCGAGCAAAACAGGCGCTCAAAAACTTCCTTAAACGGGAGGCGAGAACCATGAAAAACGAATTTAACGTGCTGATAACCGGGCGAAACGGGCGCGTCGCGTCCGACGTGTTCGACCATCTGAAGGAGAAGCAGGATTACAGGCTTTTCCGCTCACAGCCGAACTATAAGGATATTTTCAGAGTTATATGCTCGGAGGATATCCATGCCGTCGTGATATGTCTTCAGGAGGAAAGCGCGGAAAACATAGAACTTTACGATATGTTCACCGATTACGGCCTTCTGAAAGAGCTTTATATAATGGTTATAGGAACTGACATTGAATGCGACCGCTTCAAGAGCTTTTCGAGGCTTTCTGAGGTGACCTTCCATATCCGCCCGATTAATATTTTCGCCATAATCGACAAGCTCGACCAGTATAAGGCGGCGATAAAGGAATCCGATGAGGCAACAGACAGCAACAGATTTTTTGAGAAATACGTCAACAAAGAAGTTCCGGGCGCGCCGCGCAGGAAGCATATCCTTGTGGTGGACGATGACGTTCAGGTCCTCGTTCAGATAAAGCTGCTGCTGCAGGAGTTTTATAACGTAACCTCAGTGCCATCGGGGCGTTACGCTTACGCGTACCTCGAAAAACACATGGTAGACCTTATCCTTCTCGACTATATGATGCCGGAGGAAAACGGCCCCATAGTCCTGAAAAACCTCCGCGCCAACAAGCGAACGGCGAACATTCCCATAGTCTTCCTCACGGGTGTTTCGGAGACGGATATGGTGAGAAAAACGCTTCTTGAGCTGCGCCCGCAGGGGTATCTGCTCAAACCGGCAAATAAAATAGAGATAGTAAGCAAAATCATCGAAATCCTCGGCTGACGGGGAGCGTGCAGCGGGCTATACCCAAGATTAAAAGAAACGGATGATTAATATGGCACATGATTTTGAAGACCTTTCTGCTCTTGGCTTTGATATCAAGCTTGCTCTTTCCTATACGGGCGGAGAAGAACAGCTCCTTTCCGTTATCCAGCGCTTTTACCGCGCTTATGATAAAATGCGCGCTTCCATCGAGGAAAGCGAACGGGGCGAAGAAATCGACGTTTTCACACGGAACGTCCATTCTTTGAAAAGCAACGCCCTCATGATAGGCAATGCTCCTCTTTCGGAGAAAGCGAAAAAGCTTGAGGAATGCGGCAAGGCGGGCGACCTTGCATCTATCCACGCCCTCACGCCGGAGCTCCTTGAAAGCTACGCCTCCGTTATTAAAATGCTCGAACCCTACGGCAGCATGGAGCAGATCAAGCTGCCCGGTGAGATAAGCGCCGCCGAAGCGCGCGAAACGGGTGCTGCGCTCGTCGCCGCCCTCGAAGATTTTGACGACGACGCGGCGACGCGCCTAACGGACAGACTTATGGGCTATCCGTTCAGATTTACGCAGAAGAATATGCTGAAAAAGGTTAAGGAAAACCTTGAAAACTTTGAATATGACGAGGCGCTTGAGCAGGTCCGCGCCGTTTTAGAGCAGATAGAGGACTGACCCTTGCCCCATCCCTTTATTTCTGAAAAATATTTCGGGGGGTGCCCTGATGTATAACCATATCTACATTGCCTTTCATTTGCTTACGCTTGTCGCCGTATTCCTCCTGGCGATAATGGCGGCGCGCTTCAAGCCCTCGCGCTCGCAGATGGGCTGTGTTCTGTTTTTCGGCATCCTGTTCGCCCTTCTGGGCGGTTATGGTTTTGAGCTCACGGCGAAATCCGTGGACGTTTACAAGGTGGCGGTGCAGATAGAGATATTCACTCTCTGCGCGCTTGCCATTATCTTAATGCGCCTCGTATCCGATTACTGCAACAGGAAAATCCCGACGTGGATATACATAGCGCAGTCCATAATCAGCACCGTTACGATTGTCCTCGCCTTTACGATGGATAGTCACGAGCTGTATCTCAAGCATGTTACAGGAGAATGGAGCGGGAACACCTGGAACAGCCTTCACGAAACGGGGATGTGGCTTTACGCCCAGTATATAGACTTCTTCATTCTGCTTATTTACTGCGTTTTTACCGCGCTGAGGCATTGGAAGGAAGAAAGCGACGCGGCGCGCAAGCGCATAGCCCTCCTTCTTATTGCGATAACCCTCACGGCGCTTATGGTCTCCGTGGGCGGGGCGGCGTCGCGCTTTGGCGTGGGCATTTACGCGTTCTTCGCGCTTCCCGCGGCGCTTTGCGTTTTTTCGTCGTTCAAGCGCTTCAATACCTTTAATTCCGTCCAGACTACGATAGATAATATCGTTAATTACAGCAGTGAGGGCTTAATCGTCCTTTCACGGGAGGGCGACGTCCTTTTTGCAAACAAAAAGGCAGAGGAAATGGCGCCCTTTATCTGCAACGCGCCGAGCGGCAAGGAGCTTCTTGAACAGGTTACCATCAAGGAATTGCTTGAAAACCACATGGGTTATATTAATCAGGATTCCGATACTTACGAGGTTCGCGTGGACGAAATAGTGGAATACGGAGTTCTCCAGGCATATCAGATCCGTATCATCGACATGACGGAGATGTACTCCTACATGGATAAGCTCAGCCTCATGACGGAGAAAGCGAACGCCGCAAACGAAGCGAAATCAAGCTTCCTTGCGAATATGTCCCACGAGATCAGAACGCCTCTGAACGCTATAATAGGCATGGACGAAATGATAATCCGCGAGGCGAAGAACGAGCGCGTTATCAAATACGCGCGCGATATTCAGAGCGCCGGCAATACGCTGCTTGCCATAATTAACGATATACTCGACCTTTCAAAAATAGAATCAGGCAAGCTTGAGATTGTTCCGGTGAAATATGATTTCGGTTCCGTATTGAACGACGTCGTAAACATGACGAACCGCAAGGCTAAGGTCAAGGGGCTTTACCTGAATTTAGAGGTAGATCCCGAGCTTCCTTATATGCTGATAGGCGACGAAATCCGCGTCCGTCAGGTGATGCTGAACATTATAAACAACTCCATAAAGTATACCCAGCATGGCGGCATAGTCGTCTCCGTACGCTTCAAGCGCAGGGAAGAACCCAGGCAGTTAGAGCTTATTATTGCCGTCAAGGATACCGGTATCGGCATAAAGAAGGAAGACATGGGCAAGCTTTTCAAGACCTTCCAGCGCCTCGATATGGTCAAAAACCGCAACATTGAGGGAACGGGGCTCGGCCTTACCATCACAAAGCAGCTTGCTACGATGATGGATGGATCCGTTGAGGCGGAAAGTGAATACGGCGTCGGCTCGACCTTTACCCTCCATCTGATGCAGGGTATAGAGGATGAAACGCCGATAGGTGATTTTACGGAACGGCTCAATATATCGCAGAGCAAAATGGGAGTTTATACGCCTAAGCTCGTCGCACCCGAGGCGAAAATCCTCGTCGTGGACGATAATGACGTTAACCTTCAGGTGATTACGGGACTGCTTATGTATACCGAGATACAGATAGACGTTGCCAGCTCGGGCAAAGAGGGCATCGAGAATATCAAAAAGAAAAAATACGATATAATTTTCCTGGACCAGATGATGCCGGAAATGGACGGTATCGAGACGCTTGAAACAATAAAAAACGAGCATCTTGCCGACGACGTGCCCGTTATCGTGCTTACGGCGGACGCCGTCGTGGGCGCAAAGGAACGCTATCTCAGCCACGGCTTCAACGATTATCTTTCTAAGCCCGTTGAGGGCGACAAGCTTGAGCAGATGATACGCGATTACCTGCCGGCAGACCGCGTGCTCAGCGAGGAAGAGGCGGAGGAATACCGCCGCAAGCGCGAGACTGAGAAGGCTGAACAGGAGGAGCCTGCCGAAGCGCCGGAGGAGAGCATAGTCGTTATAGACTCTTCGCCCGAAACCCTTAAAAAGCATAAGGATCGCCTCAAAAAGCATTATGCCGGAACCTATGTTAAGGACATGGAAAAGGCGAAGCTATATCTGCAAAAGCACGGCGCGGACTATGTTTTGATGCCTGCGGCGCTCGCCTTTGAGGAAGCCGCAGGAGGAACGGAAACAAGCCGGGAAATGAAAGAATAAGCGCGGAGACAAAAGCGCGGAATTAGGGCAACACCGCATAATTCCCGGCACATATCTTACTTGCAGAATATTCCGTCATATCGTCCAAAAATACTCGGCAATACACAAAGTATTACCTGCGTTTTTTGAACAATCTGACGAAAATCCTGACGGCGCATTCTATGCGCCGGAATTATGCGGCGTTGCCTTATATAAAATCCTTTTGGAAGAACGTGCAAATGCGCGGCAGGGAAGCCCCTCGCCGCGCATTTGTTATACTGTGCTTTTTTGTTCCCGCGTCTTGCCCGCGTCATAGAGCTAATCCTGGCGAAGCCTGGTTTGCCTTCGCTCTCTTTGGATAAGGGTGAAGCTGCGCCGCGCAGAGCGCAAGACTGAAATGTTAAAAAACAAAACGGGGTGCAGGGAAACTGCCGCGTCCCATAAATACGTATTCCGGCCTCACCATTTCGACGGAGAGCCGTAGACCTCCTCCGTTGCGTCGAGGTATTTTTCGAGATCCTCGTTCGTCATTTCACCGTTGCTTATACAGCGGCGAATGTATATAAGCTGGCGGAACCATTCTCTTATCTCTTCAGTGCTGAGCGAGTTGCCTATGCCGACGCGCATTCCGCTGCATATCGTCTGACACCGGGCATTTACACCCTTGGCCGTGACGGCGTGGGTAACGCGCCTGTCCGGACTCTCTGCCATGTTCTTTATGAGAAGCGCGCGGTCAACTCCGGAAACCCCCGCAGGGCCAGCTTCGTCTCTCTTGCGCTTTTCCTTTTCGCTTCGGGCGTTCTCTGCTTCGAGCTGGGCGATTACGGCCTCCGTCCGCAGCGCTTCAAACTCGCGCTTTGTCTTTTCCGTGTCTGCAAGAGCGGTGACGGTCTGGGCGCGGGCGTCCATTGCCACGCGTTTGAGTCTTTCAGCCTCTATGCGGACGCTCTCAGTTTCCTTTTTAACCTTTTCAAGCTCGACCTTGGCGAGCTCTGCCTCGGTCTTTGCCTTTTCGGCTTCAATGCGGATGCTGTTTGCCTCGTTCCGCGCGCTTGCGGCATCTTTTCTGGCTTCATCCGCCTCCGTTTTTGCGGCTGCCTCGGCAGTCTGGCTCGCCTCGCACTGGGCGCGGAAGCGATCCGTTTCGGCTTTCGCGGCGGCCGCCTCGGTCCGGGCCGTTTCCGCTTCCGCCTTTGCCGCGTCGCGCTCCATCTGCGCGGCTGCTATCTCCGCGCGGGCGTTTTCTATCGAGAGAAGGGCCTTGCCGGTCTCGCTCTTTGCGCTTTCGCTCTCCGTCTGCGCCGTCGCCGCTTCACTTTTGGCAAATTCCGCCTCGATGCGAGCCTTGTTAAGCTCTGTTTTGGCTATGGATACCTCCGCGACGGCGGCCTGTGCAAGATCCTTTTGCCGCGCCGCTTCTTCCTTGGCAAGCTCGGCTTCCTTTACGGCGGCGGCAGTTTCCTGCTTTGCCTTTTCCGCTTCGCCGCGCGCATTTTCCGCTTCAAGCTTTGCCACGGCGATATCTCCCCGCGCTGTCGCGAGGGCGAGGGCGGACTCCGCAGCCTCGGTCTTTGCCGCAGTTTCGGCGGATTTGGCGGTTTCTGCCTCGCGCCGTGCTATCTCCGTTTCCGCGCGGGCCAGATCAATCTCGCGGCGTGCGACCTCCAGCTCATGCTTTAATTCGGAAGCCGCAACCTCGGCCTCCTCGGCCCTTTTGTTCGCTTCTTCAAGCTCCTCGGCTTCCGCCTGCGCCGCGTAGTCATAGGGCTTTTCTTCGACGGCGGAACCGTCCTCCCAGGAACAGACAGTGTATTTGCCCGTCTCCTCGGAAACGGCAAGGAACATGTTGCTTTCGAGAAGCTTATCAAATTCGAGGTCAATTATGGCCTTGAAGCTGTCCGGCATGAATATTTCGGGGGGATTATTGCGCGAAAAACGCATGAGCTTCTTCTGCTCGGGAAATTCGGGGCGTTTCAGGTCCGCCAGCGCGTTGATTGCGAAAGCGGAGTTCTGGTCGCGCAGACAGTCCTTCCCGCCGCGCGATCCGGTGACGCGCCTGCTGCCGACAAGGGACTTCACCTTTGCCAGCACGTTCACGCTGATATTGCTGAAAAGCTCCGGCGCACAGGGGATCATCGGGGCAGGGCAGCGCATAGTCTTCGGCATGTCGAGCCCATCACATCCGAGCTCGCGCGAGGCGAGCCGGAAAGCAAAATCGTAATAGAGCTTGCGCGCCTGGCACACGGCGAAGGAATCGGGATCCGCGCCGAAAATGTACTCCGCCTTGGCGGAAGCATAGGATTTTATTCTGATAAGGTTCGCCCACTGGTTTATAGCGTTGCCGGTCTTGTATTCGGAAACGCGGGAAAAAATCGCTTTGCCTATTTCGTCTTCCGCGGAAAGCTTGTTTACCCAAAGCTCTTCAAGGCTTATACCCTCGCTAATGCAGATAAAATCTATCATGCAGTCAAGAGAAATGAGGCGAAAATCATCGTCCTGTTTTATGCGGCAGTAGGGATGGCAGTGTATAACGAGCTCGCGCAGCGCGAGTGTCTGGTCGAGGGAAAGAGGCGACCCCAAAAGATATTTGGAGGCGGCGTCTATGCACTGTTCCCAAAAGAAATCAAAGTCACTTTCGATGAAGCGAATAAGCGTATCGCCCAGAGGCAGCTTGAACAGAGAATCCGCTCCGGAAAGGGAATATGAAATTGTTTTGTTCATTATTCTGCCTCCAAAATTAAGAAAAATGCTGTAATTGATAAAACTAAGCAAAATTTATCGCAATGCCGACAGGATATACAATTACATAATACATATTATCATGTTTTTTTGCTTTTTTCAACAGATACATATCATATATAACAATTTCCGCGCTCATATTTTCGCTGCCGCGCGCGGTGCGGGCGCCGTTTAAGCCCCAACAAGCGCCGCCAAGCTCGGTTAACCGCGTTATTTCGCCTTGATCAGACGAAAAACCAACAACAAATCCACAGCCCCCGATTCAGCCGTCATTTGCTCCAAACGCTTGACAAATGCTGCATCTTGGAGTTAATGTTAGATACACAATGAGTTGAAAGCAACCGCAGAGGCGGCAAAGCAGGGAAAACGCCGCCTCCCTCCAAGGAACGGAGAACGAAATATATGACGTTGAAGGACATGAAAGCCGGCCAGTCCGCACGAATAACCGAGGTCGGCGGCGACGGCGCTCTGCGCCAGCATTTTCTCGATATGGGCGTCATCCCCGGCACGGAGATAACGCTTATCAAATTCGCCCCCATGGGCGATCCGATGGAGCTCATGATTCACGGCTACGAGCTCACGCTGCGCCTTGCCGACGCGGAAAAAATACAAATTGAGCCGCACAGCGGCAAAAAAACGCAGTACCCCGACCCGGCGAAGGCCATCGGCGCCGCGCGCGAGCATCCGGGTCTCGGCGAAGGCGGAAAATACCACGTCAAGGCCGAGGAAGACCCGCTCCCCAAGGAGCGGACGCTCAGCTTTGCCCTCGCGGGCAACCAGAACTGCGGCAAGACGACGCTTTTTAACCAGCTCACCGGCTCGAACCAGCATGTCGGCAACTTTCCCGGCGTCACGGTGGACAGGAAGAGCGGCCAGATAAAGGGCTATGCAAACACCCTCGTCACCGACCTTCCCGGCATCTACTCCCTTTCGCCCTACAGCGCCGAGGAGATAGTTTCGCGCCGCTTCATCCTTGAGGAAAAGCCTACGGGCATAATAAACATAGTGGACGCGACGAACATCGAGCGAAACCTTTATCTCACGCTCCAGCTCATGGAGCTGGAGGTCCCGATGGTGCTGGCGCTGAACATGATGGACGAGGTTCGCGGCAACGGCGGCTCCATAGACATAAACACAATGGAGGATATGCTCGGAATACCTGTCGTCCCCATATCGGCGGCGAAAAACGAGGGCGTCGACGAGCTCGTTGCCCATGCGCTGCACGTCGCCAAATATCAGGAACGCCCGGGCCGCAACGATTTTTGCGGCGAAACGCACAGGGGCGGCGCCGTCCACAGATGTCTCCACGGCATCATGGAACTGATAAGCGACCATGCGGGCGCGGCGGGGCTTCCCATTCGCTTTGCCGCGAGCAAGCTTATCGAGGGCGACGAGCTCGTCACCTCCGCGATGAAGCTTTCCGAGAACGAGACGGAGATGATCGAACATATCGTCCTGCAAATGGAGCGGGAGAGCGGGCTTGACCGCGCCGCGGCGATGGCGGATATGCGTTTTTCGTTCATAAAAACACTCTGCGCCTCCACCGTTATAAAGCCGGGGGAGAGCAAGGAGCATATCCGCAGCCGCCGGATGGACAGCTTCCTCACCGGCAAATATACGGCAATCCCCGCGTTTATCTGCATAATGGGCCTCGTTTTCTGGCTCACCTTCAACGTAGTCGGCGCGTGGCTTCAGGGGCTTCTTGAGGCGGGGATAGACCGCCTCGCCCGGCTTTGCGACGCCGCGCTTACCGCCGCGCACGCTGGCGATATCCTGCACTCGCTCATAATAGACGGCATATTTAACGGCGTTGGGAGCGTCCTGAGCTTTATCCCGATAATAGTCGTCCTTTTCTTCTTCCTTTCGCTTCTTGAGGACAGCGGCTACATGGCGCGCGTCGCCTTCGTGACGGATAAGCTGCTGCGAAAAATCGGCCTTTCAGGGCGAAGCATCGTCCCCATGCTCATAGGCTTCGGCTGCACGGTTCCGGGCGTTATGGCGAGCCGGACCCTGCCCTCGGAGCGGGACAGAAAAATGACCATTCTCCTTACGCCCTTCATGAGCTGCACGGCGAAGCTGCCGATTTACGGTTTCTTCACGGCGGCGTTTTTCCCCGGACGCGGCGGCCTCATAATGATCGGCCTGTATCTTCTGGGCATACTCACGGGCGTTATTGTCGCGCTCATTTCCAAAAGCACGGTCTTTAAGGGCGAGGCCGTGCCCTTCGTGATGGAGCTCCCGAATTACCGTATGCCGGGGGCTAAAAACGTGCTTATGCTGCTTTGGGACAAGGCGAAGGACTTCCTGCAAAGGGCCTTTACCGTAATCCTTGTGGCGTCGATTGTCGTATGGTTCTTCCAGAGCTTTGACTTTGACCTGCATATCGTTTCAGACTCGCATGACAGTATGCTTGCCTCCGCTGCGGGCTTCATTTCGCCCGTTTTCGCGCTGCACGGCTTTGCCGACTGGCGCATAGTTACGGCGCTCGTCGCCGGATTTATGGCGAAGGAAAGCGTTGTTTCGACTCTCTCCGTGCTCTTCGGCGGAACGCTTGCCATCACGGGCGCACTCTCTCCGCTTTCGGCGGCGTCGCTGCTCGTTTTCTGCCTGCTCTATACGCCCTGCGTCGCGGCAATCGCTTCCATTCGCCGCGAGCTTGGCGGGCGCTGGGCGGCCTTCATCGTCGTGGGGCAATGCGCCATCGCGTGGGCGGTGAGCCTGATTGTACGCGCGGTCGGCATACTTATCGCATAACTACGTTTTTACAGATTTGTGAGGAATAGCTATGAAACTTGAAATGATGGACGTATCGGAGCTTGATATAAAGCAGTTCTCAATGGAGTCGGACCCCGGAATTTCCGCGCTCAAGGCGCGCGCGGCGGCCTCCGGCTCGCACGTTGCGCTCCTGAGTCTCGCCGGAGAGACGCTTGCGCGCCGGATGATAGCAAAAGAGGCGGGGGTTCCCGCCTCGTCGATAGTTATTAACGCCGAACCCTCGGGCAAGCCCTACGCAAAGGGGCTGGACGTGTTCTTCAATATCAGCCACAGCGGTGAAATCGCGATATGCGCGACGGATACGCGCCCTGTGGGAGCGGATATCCAGCGCATTTCCGGGGTCCGCGATAAGCTCCTTTTCCGCATTTATTCTCCCGCCGAGCGCAAATACGTCTACGAGGACCCCGATAAGAGCGAGGAACGCTTCGCGCGGCTTTGGTGCATGAAGGAAGCCTGTGCCAAGCGTTCCGGCAACGGAATTTTCGGCGGTAAAATATTCGAGTGCCGATTTGAAAACGGCGAGCCCGCGGCGGATTACGGCGAATTTTCCTTTGTTTTCCCCGAAGCGCCCGAGGGTTACGTCATAGCGATATGCTCATAACATTGCGGGCGAGGTCGTCCAGTCTATGCCTCCGCGCCGCATGGCGGGTTCGGTGAAGCATAGTGAATATAAGTCGGCGGCCCGCGCCTCAAGCGCGAAAAGCCGCGCTGCCTCCTCGGGAAGCTTTTTCGCGGAGGCGGGTTTTGTTATAATGGGCAGGGCAGGCTCGGCTGAATGGAGGAGCGCCCGGCCCTTTTCGTTTGCCGCCAGGACGCGAAGATACTGCGGCGGCGCGGCGGCGTCGGACTTAGTAATACCGAGCCAGAGGCACATGACGGCGCGCCTTATGCGCGAGAGCGCATAGCGCTTTGTTTTCACCGTTTCGTAGACCTCGCTGAGCGTCGCGCAGCTTCTTGCGGCGCTCATTATGCGCCTGTCAAGCCCCTCGCTCATATCGGGCAGCGCGGCGAATTCCTCGTCCCGCGCGGTTCTCAGACGCGTCATTATTGACGCCTCGCAGTCTGCCGGAGTAACGAAGCGCCCGGCGCGCGTTTCGCGCTCAATGAGCGCGGCGGCAGGCTCCGGCATGTAATCGCCGGGGAATTTTTCGCCGCGGGACAGGGCCGCGCGGATAAACGAGGCCGATACGCTCTCTCCCTCCGCTGCTTCGGAATCATGCCCCGCGCCGAGGCGTTTTACCGGCAGGGGAAGCATGGCGGAGCCCGTTTTTTCAAGCGCCTTGAGGTATTCAATGGCGAGAATGTTGTTCGGCTGGGCGATGAAGGAGCAGTCCCGCCCGCTTGTTTTTTCGAGAGCCTTTTGCCTTGCTTCGGCAAAGCCGACGCCCCGGCGCAGCTCACGGGCGAGCGCGGCGCGCATATCGTCCCTGCAAAGGAGCCTTGCCGCCTCGGAAAGCAGCTCCATATCGCCGCATTCGCTCCCGAAGGAAAGATAATCCGCCGCGCCGAAGGCGTTCAGAATCGAAACGGCGGAGAAAGCGAAGCGCTCCGCGCCGGAGAGCGAGTATATGCAGGGCAGCTCCAGAACGAGGTCGGCCCCGCAGCTAACGGCTGCCTTCGCGCGGACGCTTTTCAAAAACGCGGCAGGTTCCCCGCGCTGGACGAAATTCCCGCTCATGACACAAACTACGGCGCAGTCCTCACCCAATAATTCGCGCGTTTTGCGGATGTGGTATGCGTGACCGTTGTGGAAAGGGTTGTATTCTGCAATTATTCCGGCAGTTTTCATGCTGATTCCTCCAAAATACGGCTGTTATAGGTCTATAATTGAAAGAAAAAACGAAAAAACAGTTGTTTTCTGCTCGAAAACGGTTTAATATAGTTTTACCCCTTGTAATTGTACCTCTAAATTACAATTATTTCAATCTACGGAAAGGATATTGCATATATGAACATTCTTGTCATCAACGCGGGAAGCTCTTCCCTTAAGTATCAGCTCTTCAACATGGACAACGAAAGCGTCACCGCAAAGGGCGTTTGCGAGCGCATCGGAATGGACGGTTCCGTCCTCACCCATAAGCCCACCGGCGCTGAACCCGTTGTTTACAACGAGCCCATGCCCACCCACGTCAACGCCATCCAGCTCGTTTTCAAGGCTCTCACGGCCGAAAAGGGCGGCGTCATCAAGAGCATGAGCGAGATTAACGCCGTTGGCCACAGAGTCCTCCACGGCGGCGAGAAATTCTCCGAGTCCGTCCTCGTTACCCCCGAGGTCGAGGCCGCCATTGAGGAGAACATCCCCCTCGGCCCGCTCCACAACCCCGCGAACCTCATGGGTATCCGCGCCTGCAAGGAGATCATGCCCGGCGTGCCCCAGGTCGCAGTTTTCGACACGGCCTTCCATCAGACCATGCCCCCGAAGGCCTTCATTTACGCCCTTCCTTATGATTATTACACGAAGTACCATGTCCGCCGCTACGGCTTCCACGGAACCTCTCACCGCTTCGTTTCCGCCAGAGCCGCTCAGATCCTCGGCAGAGAGAACGACCCGAACTTCCGCATCGTCACCTGCCACCTCGGCAACGGCTCCTCCTTCGCGGCTGTTAAGGGCGGCAAGTGCATGGATACCTCCATGGGCATCACCCCTCTTGAGGGCATCCCGATGGGTACCCGTTCCGGCGATATCGACCCCGCTATCCTCGAGTACGTCATGGATAAGGAAAAGCTCGACATCAAGGAAATGACCAATATCCTCAACAAGAAGTCCGGCATGCTCGGCATTTCCGGCATTTCTTCCGACTTCCGTGACCTTGAGACCGCAGCCAACGAGGGCAACGAGCGCGCGCAGCTCGCCCTTGATATCTTCACCTATGACGGCGGCAAGCTCATCGCCTCCTACATCGCGGCCCTCGGCGGAGTTGACGCTATCGTCTTCACCGCAGGCGTCGGCGAGAACGACGGCGTTACCCGCGCAAGAATGTGCGAAAACCTCGGCTTCATGGGCATCAAGATAGACGCCGAGAAGAATAAGCAGCGCGGCAAGGAGCTCGACATTACCGGCGAAGGCGGAACCGTTAAGGTTCTCGTCATCCCCACGAACGAGGAACTCATGATTGCCCGCGATACGCAGGAAATCGTTAACAGATAAGAGCAGAATTATATAACCGTCCAGCGCCCCGAGCACGGCCCTTTCCGTGCTCGGGGCGCTTTTTGAAGCCTTTGAATTCCGGATTGACCAGCGAAAATGTGGAAAACACTGTGGACATAGTTGATAAGTCCCCTTAAAACCGTAAAGTAGTTTCGCTTAAATACAACAAAAATCCGCCCTAAATAAACAAAAAGGCTGACAAGCGATACAACTTGACAGCAATTGCGGAAAAACTTATCAACAAATCCGCAGCTTTTTGAGCATAACCAAGGCAACGCCGCATAATTCCGGCGTATGTGCCGGAAATTGTAAGCTCCGCGCTTCAAATAATAGTATATTTTTTGCCCTGTCGGGATATGGACTTTCAGGGCGAAATATGATATATTCTCTTTTGTCGCGATATAATATGCAATAAATAACATATCCAATTAATATCATAAAATCTGTGCGGAAGGCTTTGCGCCATGCTTCATATATCAGGAGGTTGTTTTAATATGCCGTTCCGTTTCCACGATGCAGTTTCAAAGAAAAAAAGCTTTGTTTCCGGATTCGCCGCGCTCCTTCTTGTTTTTGCGCTCATACTCTCTCTCGCGGGCTGCGGCGAGCAGCAGACCGACCCTGAGGTAATTGCCTATAAATGGGACACGATGGAGCTTATCAGCGCTGAAAACACGAAGGAAGCGCTTTCGTATTTCGGCTTTTCCGAGGCTGAGCTTGCCTTTGCCGACCTTGACGCCTTTGGCCTCGTGAAAAGCGTCGAGTTTACAAAAACCGGTTCATTCCGCTTCTTTTACGATAAAACCGCGACTAAGACGGCCTTTGAGGACTACATAGAAGCACTCGTCGACAAGCTTTTTGAAAACAGGGAAAGTCTTGCCGAGCTTTTCGGAGAAGAGCTGAGCGCCAAAAGAACGCTTGTGAGCTTTGAAACGGCCTACGCAGCGCAGTATGATTTCAAGAGCTTCGGGGAATACGTGGAATACGTCACGAACGAACTTCTTGTAAGCTACGACCTTGATAACAGCCTCATTGAAGAGGGCACGTTCAACCTGAGCGCTGACAAAATAGAGCTCAAGGCAGACAAAAGCACGGAAAGCGAGTTCGTTGCCTATACGCTCAGCGGCGACGAGCTGACGATAATCTACAGCGACGCGAAGGAAGTGTACAAGAAAGCCTGAGCTAAAAACCGCAAAGGGGCAGGGGAGCCGTCCCTGCCCGTTTTTTTGTGCTTTTTGTGTTGATTTTTGCGGATTATATGATAAAATGTTTAAGAAATGATTAATTTCTCCCGCCGCGCAGGCGGCGGGGCGAATACGTCTCTTTGAGGGGAGAGATGTGCCGCCTCTCGGGCGGATTGACCTGTCGGTTCCATCCGGAGCGCAAGCACCTGGACTGAGACCGTGTCAGGTTTACCGGCGGCGAAGGCCGCCGTACCTCAAATATATTATATATTTGGAGGATAAAATGCTTAGTAAAAAGGAAAATTTTCTCGAAACCATCAAGAAGGACGGCAAGCCGGACCGCCTTATCAAGCAGTTTGAGGGCACGAGCTTTCTGCCCGGCGACCCCGTGAACACCTTTGTTCGCGGCAACCGCTTCCCCGGGATGCCCCCGATGAAGGACCTTTGGGGAACCACCATCGTCTGGCCGGAGGACTCTATCGGCGCGATGCCCCACGTTACGGAGGAAAATAAGGTCGTCCAGGACGTTTGCTCCTGGCGCGATTTCACCAAGGTGCCCGACCTTATCGCAAATTGCTCCGTCGCGGCGGACTGGGAGCCCTATCTTGAGCGCGCCTCGAAGATAGACCGTTCCGAGAGCCTTCTCATGATGTTCTCACCCACGGGCGTTTTTGAGCGCCTGCACTTCCTCATGGGCTTTGAGGATACCTTCCTCAACCTCATGACAGAGCCGGAGGCTATGGAGGACCTTGCCGCCGCTATCGGCGAATATAAGTATAACGGATTCAAGCTCATGACCGACATGGTACATCCCGACATCCTCCTCACGCATGACGACTGGGGCAGCAAGGCTAACCTCTTTATGCGTCCGGAGCAGTGGCGCGAGCTTATTAAGCCCAATTACGTAAAGGGTTACAATTACCTGCATGATAACGGCGTCATCATCATGCACCATGCCGACTCCTTCTGCGAGCAGATCGTGGACGACATGATAGACCTGCATATCGATATCTGGCAGGGCGCGCTCCCGCAGAACGACATTGCCTCCATCCTCGCCAAAACGGACGGAAAAATCACCATCATGGGCGGCATCGACGCCGCGATAGTCGACCGCGCGGATTCCACCGAGGAGGAGATTCGCCGCGAGGTTCGCCGCGCCTGCGACGAGTATTCCAAGAACGGCCACTTCATCCCCTGCATCACCTACGGCGGCCCGGGTACCGTGTATCCCCATGCCGACAAGTTCATCGACGATGAGATAGACCGTTTCAACGCCGAGCATTTCGGCTGCTGAGAAACAATAAAGTGTGTATAAAAGACCGAGACGGTTCATTGAGCCGCCTCGGTTTTTGTCGTGTATGGGGTGGAGGCAGACCGCGCTTTGTGCAAATGCCGGGGGCTTGCCTCTGACATGGCAGTTACCATTTTTATAATGTTCGATGTGTGCCGTTTGTAAAACGATTGCCAGTCCCGTAGGGCGCGCCGACCTCGGCGCGCCGCCGCTGGCACTTGCCATTTGCATCGTGTACGACGTTTGCTGCTTATCGGCAGGGAACGCTGCGACCAGCGTTACGCGAATATACGATCTCTCAGGCGGCTACGCCGCCTGTTCCCCTTATCGAAGGGGAGCAAAGGCACCTTCGGCGTTGGGCGACCTCGCAGACATTTTCCCTCTGCACGGGGCGCCTGCACCGAAGCTCAATAAACGCGCCGGCGCACTTGAATAACCCGAAATATTTTGCTATTATAAAGCTACCGAATTTTTTAAAAATAAACGCAGTTTTAATCTGTTTTTAATTATTCTCCTATGCGCTTTTAATTTCCGGGGCTTATTCTTTAGCCATCAAGCGGAGGGAAACTCCTCCCAAGAAAACAAATTAAAAGCGCTGAAAGCGTGAGGAGGAAAAATTATGGATAACTTTGAAATGACTGAAAAGCTCGTGGAGAAAACCGGCGTAAGCTTTGCGGAAGCAAAGGAAGCGCTCGAAAAAACCGGCTGGAATCTGCTCGACGCCGTTATACTCCTCGAAAAAGAGGGCAAGACGGAGAAGAAGTCCGCCAGCTACTCGACGGGCGCGAACGTCGCCCCTGAATTCGTTCCCGCCGTGCGCGAGAGCGAGTGCAGGAAGAAGGCCAAGAGCTTTTGGAAGACCGTAAAGCATTTTCTTACGAACAACAAGGTCGTGGTCAAGGATAAATTCGGCAGCGAGGTTATTTCCGTTCCCGTGTGGCTCGGTATCTTAGCCTTTATCCTTGCCTTCTGGCTCATCATCATCTCCATCGTAGTCGCCTTCATCTTCGGCTACAGGATATCCTTCATCGGCCCCGACCTCGGCAGCCCCACGTTAAACTCAGCCATTAATAAGGCTGCCAGCGCCGCGGAAAACTTCGTAAACGAAGTGAAGGAGCGCCATGTGGAGCACAGCGGCGAGACTAAGTAAGCTCCACCTCAAATAATCACAACAGGACGGTACAGGCTATGGCAGACAGGATTTTGATCATAGAGGACGAAGAAAAAATCGCGCGCTACATCGAGCTTGAGCTTTCGCATGAGGGCTATGAGGTCGCCAAACGCGGCGACGGCTGCGAAGGCCTCGAGGAAGCGCAGCGCGGCGGATATGATTTGATCCTGCTTGACATTATGCTTCCGGGACTCAACGGGCTTGAGGTTTTGCGCCGCCTGCGCAAGACCTCAGGCATTCCCGTTATTCTGCTTACCGCGCGAGATGCCGTTATGGACAAGGTTTCGGGGCTCGATCTCGGCGCGGACGATTATATAACCAAGCCCTTCGCGATAGAGGAGCTGCTTGCGAGGATTCGCCTCGCCATGCGCCACAAGGAGCAGACCAAGCCCTCGGACGAGCTTACGGCGGGGGCACTCTCGGTTTTCCCGGCGAAACGCGAGGTGCGCTATGGCAGCGACCTTATCGAGCTGAGCGCCAAGGAATTCGACCTTCTGCATAAGCTCGTTATGAACAAAAACATAGTCATGTCGCGCGATACGCTCCTCAACGAGATATGGGGCTACGATTATTTCGGCGAAACGAACGTGGTGGATGTTTATATACGGCATCTGCGCTCCAAGCTTGACGACGTTTACGGCGTCACGATAATTTCCACCGTTCGCAGCGTCGGGTATGTGATCAAGGATTAAAATTCCTATGGATAAAAAGAATAAGAAAAGGCCGCCGCGAACGCGGTCTATTGCGAGAAAAATTAATTTTTCGTTCTTTTTCGACCTTTTTTGGATGTTTCTTTTCGTCGACGTGCTCCTTGTCGGCTTTGAGCTCTGGCCCTGGCTCATGAAGCTCAATGCCGGGGAGGTGAGCGGCGAAGTCGTCATCCTGCGCTTAAACCATATCATCGAGCAGCCGATTTATATGGCTGTCGCTGCCGTAGAGGGATTTTTCCTCATAACACAGCTCCTTTTCGGCTCGGGCAAGGTGAGGCACAGCCTCAAGCCGCTGGATGAAATCGCCTCCGCCGCGATAAATTTTGACGAAAAGGTTTCCGGCATAGACGAGGAGGCCTTCCGCCGCCTCGAAAACGCGATAGACAGCGTGGATTCCGCCTCGGAGAAGGGGCGCGTCCAGACCGGCGAAAAGGAGCTCGAAGGGCTCGAAGTTGCGGTGAATAACCTCATCCAGCGTATGCGGGACTCATATTTGCAGCAGGCGCGCTTTGTATCCGACGCTTCGCACGAGCTGAGAACGCCGATCGCCGTTATTAAGGGCTATGCCGATATGCTCGACCGCTGGGGCAAGACGGACGAAAAGGTGCTGGAGGAGTCCATCGAGGCGATAAAAAGCGAAAGCGAGCACATGAACCACCTCGTCGAGCAGCTTCTTTTCCTCGCGCGAGGCGATACCGGGCGGGCGAAAATGGAATTTACGGATTTTGACCTCGCAGCGCTTCTGCATGAGGTATACGACGAATACAGCATGATAGACTCGGCGCACGCCTTCTCTATAGAGGCCGCCGTGCCCATCCCGCTTTACGGCGACCAGTCCATGATAAAGCAGACGGCGCGCATACTCATTGATAACGCGATAAAATATACGCCGCAGGGCGGCAGCATAGCCATCCGCGCTCAGAGCCTTTTTGCCGGCGCGTCCTTCTCCGTGCAGGACAGCGGCATCGGCATAAGCGAGACGGCGGCGCCGCATATTTTTGAGCGCTTTTACCGCGCCGACAGCTCCCGCGCGCGCGAAACGGGCGGCACGGGCCTCGGCCTTTCCATAGCCAAGTGGATAGTCGATAAGCATAGAGGCTCGTTTGAAATAGTCTCGCGCGAGGAGCTGGGAACGAGGATAACCGTGACGCTTCCGCACCTGCCGCATGAAACGGCGAAGCCCGGCGGCGCGGGAAACGCTGATAATACACAGCCCCGGCAGTGATGCTTCTCACGCCGGGGCTTTTGCCGTACAGAGGCTAGCCTGACGGTGCCAATTTGAACACGCTGAAAGCTGCGTTCTTTCGTCTCTTTTCGTTTTTTCTTCTTCGATGGGCGTCAGCCCATCTTCATCAGAAAAAAACAAAAATCGACTGAAATTACTTGCTTTCAGTTCGCAGAAGTTTTGCCGGAGCAGATTTTCGGCAAAACGAGGAAAGCGGCGCTGCGGAATACTTTGTGTATTTCCAAGCCGTGTGACGAAGTTTTGGCGGAAATCTGCCCGTCAAAACCGTGTTCTAATTGGCGCCGTCAGGCTACATATTCTTTGTCATTTCTCTTTTGAGCCGCCCGATTATCCGCTTTTCAAGGCGCGAGATGTAGGACTGCGATATGCCCATGAGCTCGGCGACCTCCTTCTGCGTCTGCTCGCGCCTGCCGCCGAGACCGAAGCGCATGTCTATTATCGCGCGCTCGCGGGAATTCAGATGCCCGAGGGCTTCAAAAAGAAGCTTCCTGTCCGCCGCGTCCTCGAGCGGGCGCATCACGGTGTCGTTCTCCGTGCCGAGAACCTCAGACAGCAGAAGCTCGTTGCCGTCCCAGTCCGTGTTCAGCGGCTCGTCGAGCGAAACCTCAAGCTTGCCCTTGCCGGTTTTGCGAAGGTGCATGAGGATTTCGTTTTCAATGCAGCGGGAGGCGTAGGTCGCGAGCTTGATGCGCTTTTCGGGGTTATAGGTGTTAGCCGCCTTGATTAGCCCTATGGTGCCGATGGAAATGAGGTCCTCAAGGTTGTGACCCGTGTTTTCAAAGCGCCGCGCTATGTAAACTACGAGACGGAGGTTGTGCTCGATAAGCTCCTGCTTCGCCTTTTCGCGGCCCTCGCCGCCGAGCTGCGCTATAAGCTCCTCCTCGCGCTCCTTTTCCAGCGGCGCGGGCAGGGTTTCGCTGCCGTTTATGTAGTGTACGCTTTCGGGCCGCGCACGAAACAGCAACGCGTATATTTTGCTGATTATGGTTTTGACGTCCATTTATGACCAGTCCTTTCGCGGGTATGATTTGAATAGGTGAAGAGTGTTTTGCCTGAAGCTTTATGCTTCTCCGTTTATTATTGCCGAGTATTCTCCCTTGGCGGATAATTTGTTCGGCGCGAGCGCCGCCATCGCGGGTGAAACGCGCCTTTTGCCGAGGCGTAATTCGTCCGGACGGAAGCAAAGAAGCATACCGCTGCTTACGCCGACGGAGGAATAGGGCAGCAGACGAAAAAGCGGCGTGCAGCCTGCTTTTCCGAGCGCTTCAAGACGTTCGGGCGGGGAAACGCCGGAAGTTTCGGCAAGGATGCTGCGGGTTTCCGGCGGCAGAAGCTTAACGAGCAGCGCTTCATCCGCAATCAGTACCGGCGCGCCCGTAACGGCGTCGCGCAGGCTGTTGCCAGTATCGCGCAGCGCCATGAGGCTGACGCTCCTGCTGCCCAAACGCAGAACGGCCTTTTCCGGGCCTCCGCGCGCGGCGGAATAGCGGAGCGCAACGCCGAGCAGCGCGTAGGAGAGAGCGAAGCTCAACAGCATCTGCTTTGCCCCGAATTTTCCGCAGGCCAGCGAAACGGCGACGGTGACCCCCGCAAACGCCGCACCCGACGCGGCGAAAACCGCCGCCGCGCGGAAAAACCCGCGCCCCGCGCCGAAAGCGGCCAGCAGCATCAAAAGCGCCGAGGCGAGCTTGAACACCCAGCAGGCAGCCGCCGAGCAGCCCAGAACGAGCGCAGCCGAATAGCCTGCGCCGATCGCCGCGCCCGCCAAAAGCCGGGGAAGCGGCGCATTTTTCGCGCAAAGCCTGTCAACGGCGAGCAGCAGCAGGAAATCCGCGCTCAGCTCGGATAATATGAGCGTATCGAGATAGATTACCACGCGCGCCGCCCCCTCTGGATATTAGTATAAGTCCATAACAGCAGTATAAAACCGGCTCCCCGCGAAAAAGGTCTTTCACAGGGAGCCGGTAATTTTTGATTATTCTTTTTTATTCTGACAGTATCTTCTTGATAGCGGCGATGAGCGCGTCCGTTTCTTCGTCGGTTCCTACGCTTATTCTCAGACGGTCGGAAATCCTCGGCTTATTGAAATAACGCACCAGGACGCCGTTTTCCCGCAGCTTTTTGAAAAGCTCCTCCGCCGAAATGCCGGAGGGTCTTGCAAAGAGGAAATTCGCGCTCGAAGGAAGAACGTCGAAGCCGAGCGCGCGGAGCTCGGTGGCGCATCTTTCGCGCGTTGCTATGAGCTTGGAGCGGCACTTATCAAAATAATCCCTGTCAAGGAGCGCCGCCGCGCCGCCCGCTATTGCGCTGCGGTCAAGCGTATAGGAGTTTATGGAGTTTTTGACGGCGTTGAGCGCGGCGATGAGGTTGGCGCTGCCCATGGCCCAGCCGACGCGAAGCCCCGCGAGGGAATAGGACTTGCTGCAGGTGCGGACGACAAGCAGGTTCGGGTATTTATCTATGAGCGGGAGGGCGCTTTCGCCGCCGAAGTCAACGTAAGCTTCGTCCACGATTACAAGGCTTTCGGGGTTTCCCGCGACTATTCTTTCGATCTCCGCGAGCGGGAGGGCGATGCTCGTCGGCGCGTTGGGGTTTGCGATAACGACGCCGCCGTTCGGGCGGAGGAAACCCTCGACGTTTATCGTGAAATCCTCATTGAGAGGCACGGTCTCATACTTGACGGCGTAAAGCTCCGCGTAAACGAGGTAGAAGCTGTAGGAAATATCGGGGAACAAAACGGGCTTGTCGCCGCCGAAAAATGCGGGGAAGCACATGGATAGAACCTCGTCCGAGCCGTTGCCCGCGAAGATCTGGTCTTCCTTCAGTCCGAAAACCTTCGCCGCCGCCTTTATAAATTCGCCCGATTCCGGGTCCGGGTAAAGGCGCATGTCCGCGCCGCCGGCCGAGCGCATGGCCTCCATAGCGGCGGGGGAGGGGGGATAGGGGTTTTCGTTCGTGTTGAGCTTTATGTATTTCTTGTCCTTGGGCTGCTCGCCGGGGACGTAAGGCTCAAGGTTTTTAATTCTGTCGCTCCAAAATTCTTTCATTTTTCCGCCTCCGTAACGGGTTCGATTTTTTTGATGTTTTTTTCGAGCTTGCTTCTCGCTATCATTACCTCATGCCCGCAGCCGAGGCAGACGATTTTGAAGTCCGCGCCTATGCGCGTTACGCGCCAGCGCTTTTCGCCGCAGGGATGTTCTTTTTTTAAGGTTAAAATATCTCCGACGGAAATGTTCATAATAATACCTTTCCTCATAAAAGAAATAAAATAGGGAATACTGCTAAGGCAAAACCGCAAATTGCGGCGCCGTGACTGTGCCGCAGGAAAGGAAGCCTGAGAATGTCGCACAATATATACGTCAGCTTTGAAAGCAGGGACGCCGCAGAGCTCGCCTCTTCGAGACTCAGACGCAAGGGCATAGCCTTTCGCTTCGCGCTGAGAGAAACAGGAGTTCCCGGCCCGGACTACGCCGGGTCGCCTGCGGCGATAAACTTCTTATATCCGTATCAGCCGATAAACACTAACCAAAACCACACCAACACAGGCAATTCCCAGTATTATGCGCGCTCCATCGTAAACGCCGAGACCGCCGGACTGCCCTTTTACGCCGGAGCGGGCGAAACGCGGGTGCGCGTCACGGTAGATGACGAAAGCTACGACGAGGCGCGGGCGATACTGAGAAACTGCGGCGGTTACGCGATGCGGTAGCGCCGCGCGCCTTCAGCGGCCGCCCTTTATTTCGTCCCAGTATTTTTTCGCGGCCTGCTCGGTCTTGTTGTCGCCGTATTCGTAGTATCTGGCGTCCTTTATGGCGTCCGGCAGATATTGCTGCTTAACGTAGTGATTTTCAAAATCATGAGCGTATTTGTACTCTTCGACATGGCTAACCTCCGCGCCGTCGGCGTGGACGTTTTTGAGGTGGCGGGGGATGTCGCCGGTTTTGCCCTTCTTGATGTCCGCTGCCGCCTTTTCTATTGCGATGACAGCGGAATTGGACTTAGGCGCCGTGGCGAGCAGGATAACCGCCTCCGCGAGCGGGATCTGCGCCTCTGGAAGACCGAGCTGCATAGCGCTGTCCACGCAGGATTTTACGATCGCCGCCGCCATGGGGTAGGCAAGGCCGATGTCCTCCGAGGCTATGACGAGGAGCCTCCGGCAGGGGGAAATAAGGTCGCCCGCTTCGAGCAGCCGAGCGAGATAATGGATGGCGGCGTCCGGGTCGGAGCCGCGGATGGACTTCTGAAAGGCGGAGATTATGTCATAATGGTCGTCGCCCTCGCGGTCATAGCGCATGGCGCTGCGCTGGGTTACGGCCTTCGCGTCGTCGAGCGAAATGAAAAGGCGTCCGCCGGTCTCCCGCGCGCCGTAGAAAAGCAGCTCCGTGCTGTTTATCGCCTTGCGCACGTCGCCCCCGCAGGCAGAGGCAATATACTCGGCGAGCCCTTCCTCGGCTTCCCAGTTAAGCCCCGAGCGCTCGCCCATGATGTTCATCGCGCGAAGCACGGCTTTTGCCATTTCGTGCGCCTCGATGGGCTTGAACTCAAACACGGTGCAGCGGCTCAGAATGGCGCTGTATACATAAAAATAGGGGTTCTCCGTCGTGGAGGCAATGAGGCTTATTTTGCCGTTTTCGATGTATTCAAGCAGCGACTGCTGCTGTTTTTTTGAAAAATACTGTATTTCGTCGAGATAGAGAAGAACGCCGTTCGGCGCGAGCATGGTGTCGAGATTGTCGATTATAGCCTTTATGTCGGAGACGCCCGCCGTCGTTGCGTTAAGCTTGTGCAGGCTGCGGTTCGTTTTCCCCGCGATAATGCCCGCGACGGTGGTTTTTCCGGTGCCGGACGGGCCGTAGAATATCATGTTCGGAACCTGTCCGCTTTCGATTATGCGGCGCAGCATCCCGTTTTTCCCGAGAATATGGCTCTGGCCGACAACATCGTCCAGCGACTGCGGCCTTATTTCGTCGGCTAATGGCCTGTTCACGCGCTGCACTCCCTTCTCCACACCGGCATAATAATTATAATGTATTATGTATTATACAGCGCTTTTATTGAATTTACAACTTGCTTTTTGGCTGTTTTTAGCGCTGTTTTGGTCTGTGCGATGATTGACTTGGAAAAGAATTAGTGATATAATCGCAAAAGGATAAGAAAAAGTTAAGGCGAGTTCAAGGGTTAAGGAAATAAGTAAACTTTGCCTGCTTTTCCTTTCCGGATTTTTTAAGGAGGCAAATATAAAATGAAAAGAAAAATTTCTATCATTCTTGCTGCGGTAATGCTCGTTTCATGTGTTTTCGCGGGCTGCGGAAAAACGGAAACTCCTGCCGCCGGTGATGCTTCTAACGGAAACAGCTCCGCGTCCAGATACACCATCGGTATAAACACCTGGGGTTCCGGCGTTCCCGTCCTCGATATGTTCGGAGACGCCAAGCAGTATACACTTGAGACTCTCGGCAACACAGTAAGCCGCATGAGCGACGATTTCACCGCCGACAAAGAGCTTCAGAACGTACAGAATATGTGCGCTTCCGGCGTTGACGGCATCGTTTTCCAGGCTGCCGCTGTTTCCACCGTTCCCCAGATAGGAACCGAGTGCGCGGGTGCCAAGATACCTTTCGCGTTCGACGTTTTCGTCGGCGAGAACCCCGACCTTGAAAAGCTCGCTGCAAATAACGAATATTATTGCGGCGCCATCGACCTTGACATGGTTTCCGACGGCGCAGCTATCGCTCAGATGGCCTATGATAACGGCTGCCGCGCGGCCTGCATGATAGGCGGCAACATCGGCGACAACAACATGGACCAGCGTTCTCAGGGCTTCACCGAGCGCTTCACCGCTCTCGGCGGAACTGTCCTTGCCGAGGCCCGCTGCACCGATAACTCCGAGTGCCCGACCAAGGCTATGGACATGCTCTCCGCCAACAAGAACGCCGACTGCGTATACTGCTTCGTCGGCGACTATATCGAGGGCACGCTCACCGCGAAGGACAATCTTTCGATGAACGACCTTCAGATTTACGTTTCCTGCGTTGACGAGGGAACCGCAAACTACATCAAGGACGGCACGGTTGTCGGCGGCAACGACGGTATCTCCCTTGCCAGCTATATCTCCAGCACCCTCGTCCTCAATTACCTTGCGGGCCACAAAATCGTGGACGAAAACGGCAAGGCTCCCCGCCTCAGCACCCATCCCTTCCGCGTAGACCAGAATAACGTCGAGAACTACATCAAGGTCTTCTTCTCCGACAGCGCCAAGCCCTTCACTAAGGGTATGCTCGAGAACCTTGTCTACACCACTAATCCGAACGTAAGCTATCAGGATTATGTAGACCTTATCGCGAACATCGACCTCGACTATATGCTCAAGGCTAACGGTCTTGCGTAATGCGCGGGGTATAGGCTAATCACTGTTTAAAGCTATTTCCGAACAGCCTGCCTCCCGGCAGGCTGTTCGGAATAATATTTGTTTTACGTCTGAAATGAGGTATTGCCATGCCGAATGCCCCTTTGGCAAAATCCGCTGAGAAAAAACAGCGGAACGGCCTGTTTATTATAGTTTTTATCGCCGCCATAGCGGCCGTGCTGCTTGTTTTCAACATTATCTCCGGCGGCGCGTTCCTTGAGTGGTCGAACCTCAAGGTCATCATTTCGCATATCGTCTATCCGTCGTTCGTGGCATGGGGCTTCTGCTTCCTTTTCGCCTGCGGGTATACGGATATGTCCATCGGAAGCGTTATGGTTCTCGGCTCCTTCGCGGCCTGCATTTTCGGGAACTGGTACGGTTTGCCCGGGGTCGTCCTCGGCGGTCTCGCCGTCGGAACGCTGCTTGTTTTCATAAACTTCCTTATTTTCACCTATACCGGCATACCCTCATGGATAGCGGGCATCAGCCTTGCCATGATCTATGAGGCTATCGGCTTCCTTTTGAAAATCGCGGGCCCGACGAAGCCGCTTGTTACGACGGCTCTTGCTAAGGAATACCGCCTCCTCGGGCAGCTCCCGTGGAGCCTCGTGTTCCTCGCGGCGGGCCTTGTAGTTATATATTTTCTCTATAACCGGACCACCATCGGCCTGAATATCCGCGCACTCGGAGGCAACAAGGACGTTGCCAAGGCGCTCGGAATAGGCATAAACAAAACTCTTCTCTGCGTCGGCCTTATAAGCGGCATACTTATCGGCATAGCCTGCTTCATGCAGCAGAGCTACGCCGGGCAGACCACGGTAAAAACGGGTCTCACGAGCATAAACCTTATCTTCCAGCCGCTTGCGATTTACCTTTTGGCGCAGATTATCCAAAAGCGCATAAACATAGTTATCTGCGTCCCGATCTGCGCCTTTATCCTCTACGCGGTGTTCAATATCCTCACCGTTCTCGGCGTCCCCTCCGGAACGCTTCAGGAGGCCTTCCTCGGGATGTTCATAGTAATTTTCGGCGTACTCGGCCAGAAAAACGCGAAGGGGGTTATAAAATGACAGGCGAGACCCTTCTTGAAATTCGCGGCCTCAACAAGCATTTCGGCCCCACCTACGCGAATAAAAACATTGACTTCACCGTAAACCGCGGCGAAATTCGCGGCCTCATCGGAGAAAACGGAAGCGGCAAGAGCACGCTCCTTTCGCAGATCGCGGGGCTGTATCGCTGCGACAGCGGCGAAATGACCGTTTCCGGCGAAAAATACGACCCTCACAGCCCGCTCGACGCGAATAAGCACAAAATCTCCATGGTCATGCAGGAGCTTGGCGTTATCGGCAACCTTCCTGCGGGCGTGAATGTCTTCCTCGGCAGAACGGGGCAGTTCTCCAAGGGCGGCATAATAAGCCTCAAGAAGCTCAACCGCGCCGCGGCGGAGCAGTTTGAAAAATGGAACCTCAATATGCCGCCGCTTGACCGCATGACCGACGGCATGATGATAGAATCGCGCAAGATGATAGAGCTTGCGCGCGCCCTCTCGGTAGACCCGGAACTGCTGCTGCTCGACGAAGTGACGCAGTCGCTTTCCCTCAATAACCGCCGCGGGCTCTATGAGCTTATAAACAAATTCCGCGAGCAGGGGAGAAGCGTCATCGTAATCACCCACGACATAGAGGAAATGCTCGAAATTACCGATACTATTACCGTCCTGCGCGACGGTGAGGTCGTCGGGACGGTCAAATCCGCTGAGTCTACGAGCGATGAGATACGCATGATGATGGTCGGCAGAGAGGTGAGCGGGGACTATTACCGCGCGGACATGGCGCCGGACTATTCGGATAAGGTCGTCTTGAAGGTGGACGGCGTCAGCGTCGAGGGCGAAATAAGCGACGTTTCCTTCGAGGTGCATGAGGGCGAGATACTCGGCTTCTGCGGCCTGAGCGACTCCGGCATCCACTCCGTCGGCAAGGCGGTTTACGGCCTGAGCCGCCGCGCCTCCGGCCACGTTCTCCTTGAGGGAACGGAGATAAAATCTGCGCAGCAGGCGCTGCGAAGCAATATCGGCTACGTCCCCAAGGACAGGGATAACGAAGCGCTCATGATACACGCTAATATCCGCGATAACTTCGTCCTCCCCTCCGTGGAGGAGCTGAAGGGGCCGCTCGGCTTCCTCAGCCCGAAGAAGCTTTCCCGCCTTGCCGGCGAAATGAAGGATAAGCTCAGCGTAAAATGCACGGGCATCTATCAGGCGATGGACGCGCTTTCCGGCGGCAACAAGCAGAAGGTGAATTTCGGCCGCTGGCTGGCAAAGGACTTAAAGCTGCTTATACTTGACTGCCCGACAAGAGGCGTGGACGTCGGCGTAAAGGCCTACATCTACTCGCTCATGAAGGAAGCAAAGAAAAATAAAATCGCCACCATCCTCATTTCCGACGAGCTTACCGAGGTCCTCGGAATGGCGGACAGGCTCATGGTAATGAAGGACGGCAAGGTGACGCGAGAAATTCTGCGCGGCGATAAATTCACCGAGCAGGCGGTTATCGAGGTGATGATCTGATGAAAAACAATAATTCCCGTGTGAAATTCAGCGCTTCGGAGGCCGTGCCTTTTATAGCGTTTGTCGTGCTGTTTGCGTTTTTCTCGATTGCGAGCGGCGGGAAAATGCTTTCCTCGTACTCGCTTAAAATGCTGCTTGAGCAGTCCATTCTTACGATCATAACGGCCTGCGGCGTCCTTTTCGTCGTGGCGCAGGGCTCTATCGACCTCTCCGTGGGCGTTAACGTCGCCTTTTCGGGCGTCGTGGGGCTCCATCTCACGCAGCTTACGGGTATACCCTGGCTGTTCATCCCGGCTTCGCTAGTCGTGGGGCTCATAATCGGGCTTTTCAACGGCTTCCTCGTGAGTAAGTGCAAGGTTCCGTCCTTCACGCTCTCGATAGCCATGCTCATCGGCCTGCGCGGCATAGTAAACTATATCCAGACCGGCGTCGGCGTCGAGTATATCCCGGAGTCCATGCGTTTTATAACGAGTTCGGCGTTCAGAATCGTAGCCTTCGTCATAATCGCGGCGATAATCGCGTATCTGTTTGAGTTCACGAAGCTCGGACGCTACAGCCGCGCGATAGGTGAGAATGAAACGACGGCGCGCGCCGTGGGTATCCCGGTGAGCAGAATGAAGCTCATAGTTTTCGCACTCTCCGGCCTTATGGCGGGCTTCGGCGCGGTTTTCTCGATGGCAACCGTCGGCGGCACGACGCAGACGATGGGAGCGTTCCTGGAAATGAAGGTCGCAATGGCGATTTTCTTCGGCGGCGTTCTCGTCACGGGCGGCTCATCTGCGAAGTTTTATAAGGTCATTCTCGGCTCGATATCCATCACCATCATAGTCTACGGCCTCTCGCTCATGGGCATGTCCGACAGCCATATTTCCCAGTCCGTCGAGGGCGTGCTGCTGCTTGCGATACTCTTTATAACGATAGTGGCAAACCGCCGCTCGCGCCTGAAAACAGGGAAGAGCTCAGAGCTTGCAAACGCGCCCGACGCGGTGGAGCAAGGCTGAAAAAAGCAAAATGAATGGGATGCAGTATTTGAATTGCTGCATCCCATTTTGTTTGTTCTCAACGCGCCCTACGAGGGGTGCTTACTTTCTTTTATACATGAGACAAGAGTCCAATATGCCGGGGGCAAGCCCCCGGCCCACGAAAGCTTATATGTTTCCGCCCCATCGCAGGGCGCGACGCCCGCGAGAAGCGCAGTTTTGAATTGAAAACATTTTATAGGGGAAATCTCAGGTCAAAGGCTTTCTTTGTATCTCCGCTAAAGCCCATGCTCTCATATAATTTGTGGGCTTCGGCCCTTTTCTTTCCGCTTTGGAGTATGACCTTGTAGCAGCCGCGCTCTTTTTCAAATTTTACGGCTTCACCTATGACTTTTTTGGCAAGCCCCTGCCTCCTGAACCCGGCGTCCGTAACGACGTTTTCGATGAAGCCAATCGGCCTGCTGAAAACGGTGAGGTTAGGAATTATTACGCAATAGCAGCTTGAAACAACGCGCCCGTTTTCCACCGCGCCGAAGTATTTTATACTGCCGTTTGGTTCAATTTCATTTTTCCAGATGGAAAGAGACTTTTCGTAGCTCAGGTCTTCATTGATTTGGTCTAACTGAGTATATAGCTTTATGAGCGATTTGAGGTCTTTCTCGTGAAGCTCTCTGATTTCCATTCTTTGCTCCTCGTTGTGTAAAATCCCGTCGCCTTAAATCTTCTTCGCGCAATAATCCTTCACGGCGCACTTGTCGCACATAGGCTTCCTCGCCGTGCAGACGGCGCGTCCGTGCAGAACAAGCCTGTGGCAAAAGTCCGATTGCTTCTCCGGCGGGATGACCGCCGCGAGCTGCATTTCGACCTTGTACGGGTCCTTCGACGAAGCCAGCCCCATGCGGTTGGCAAGACGTATGCAGTGCGTGTCCGTAACCACGGCGGGCTTGCGGTAAACGTCCCCTATGATGATGTTCGCTGTCTTGCGCCCCACGCCGGGCAGCCGGAGCAGCGAGTCCATGTCGCCGGGCACGACGCCGCCGAACTCCGAGATGAGCATCTGCGCGGCGGCGATGATGTCCTTCGCCTTCGTGTGATAAAAGCCGCAGGAGCGGATGATTTCTTCTATGTCCTCGAGCTTCGCCTCCGCGAGCGCCTCAAGCGTCGGGTAGCGCGAATAAAGCGTGGGCGTGACCTTGTTCACGCGCTCGTCGGTACACTGAGCGGCAAGACGCGTCGCGAAAAGCAGCTCGTAGTCCTTTTCGTAGTCAAGCGAGCAAAGCGCGTCGGGGTATTCTTTTTCGAGCATAGCGATGATTTTGCCGGCGTCCATGGTTCCGCCTCCCCGTGTGGTTATTAATGAATGGAATTTTTTCGGCTCCCGCGAAGCGGGGAGAAAAAGCAGCATTTAAAGTATACTGATTGCCTTGCGGTTAGTTCTCAGTGTTTCTGCTGACAACTCATGCTTTCCGCTCTTCGTAGCAAGGCTGATTATGGATTACAGATATCATAATCCAGGAAATATGTCCCACATTTATAGAGCTCACTCATTACTCTTCGATAGCTGTTTTCTTGCAAAAACCAGTCTTTCTTTGTTATGCCCTGTGTATCTGTTGGAACAACAAAAATCTCGGTATTAGGGAAAAAAAGCGAATATGACATAAATGCTCTGCGAGCGTGAAATGCTTGACAACATAGGATGGCCTTTCTGACAACTATTCCCAGATCCTTTAAAACGGCAGCTGAATACTCCGCGTTTTCCATCGTGTTGGTTGACTTGTCCTCACAGATGATGGCATTCTCCGGTACGCCGTTTTCCATCAGAACAAACTTACAGTACTCAAAATCCGTAGAAAAGTCGCCTGCGTATCGTTTATTATCTATTTTATCAGCTGCAAATTTTCCGACCTTACTTGAGTACATGCCTGATAGCAGTACATACTTAGAAAAACCAGCGAGGAATAATTGTGATGCTTTTTCAGTTATTGCAGATTGAGAAGTACCAGGAACCAGGATAATGTCGCTTACTTGAGGAACATCACTCACAAATATAAAGTCAGAAATATCAGAAATAGTTCTTTGATTCACTATTATAACCATACCTTTCCGCTACGTGGAAAGAGCTGACATGAAACCACGTGACGTGAACGCAGCAAAATAACTTTAATATTTCATTTTGAGGAGGTAGGCACATTAGTAATATCGGCTTATTCAACAATAGATTGTGATGCTGATAACTGGATGTGCACATGTTAAAAGAGAAGACTGTTCTAGTATACCATAGCGCCGCGCATTTTTCAATCGCCGCAGAGCCCGGGGGGGAAGCTTGAGAAAATTTTGCGCCTATCGCTTGCCTAGCGGGGGAATTTGTTGTATAATAACCGCGTTGCGAGCAAAAACCGAACCGCAGCCAAAACCAAATAACCGGGTGTAGCGCAGTTGGTAGCGCGCGTGCTTTGGGAGCACGATGCCGCAGGTTCGAATCCTGTCACTCGGACCAAAAATCCTCTGAGATCGTCGATCCCAGAGGATTTTTGCTATTTTTTGTTGACTGTGGCACAGTTCTGGAATCCAACCTGTTATAAATGGGCACTTATTTCTCCATTATGACTAAAAATCGTTATCGTTATAATAGCTGTCTTCAATTATTAGTCTGCCAATAGAGTTGGCTGGCTCATAACTTATTCTAATTGCAAAGCCAGCCCTATAACCAAAACCATTCTCGTTGTCTACTAACGCCCTCAATCGCTCTTTGTCTTGATCAAAATCGTTGCCTTGCCATTTAAATTCAACAGCAAATAGATTATCGTACCCAATTATATCATCGTATCCTCTTTTGTGGGCGATTAAATCTAAGTATGCATCATGTCCAAATACTTTCTTTTTTCTGTAATCGTTACCACCCATTCCTTTATCGTATTCGATATCTGTTGTATAATCGGAAAAAATGGAGCGAGATATCGTTCTCTCTAAGTACATAGCAAAGCGAGCGCATATGCATCGTTCACATAAATGATTCTTCAATAAATACTGTTCTTTTTTTGTTAAAATGGAGGATTGTTCTTCTAAGCAACAGCTCTATTTGTTTTTGTCTTTCAGTCATATCGGCTCCCTCACTACAAAGTTAATTCAAATGTGTAATTATTCCATCGGCTTTTCCAGCAAATCCTCTATCGCGCAGCCTATCACACGCGACAGCTTGTATATCGTCTGTGCTTGAGCCTTATCGATGTCGTTGACACGCTGTTCATACATCTGAATGGATCGAAGGCTGACGCCGGATCTCTTCGCGAGCTCTGACTGTGACAGGCCTCGACTTTCTCGTAGCTTTTTCAATCTGCATTCCGGCAATGCTATCGCACACTTCTCATCCATCGTCTCGATGAATTTTGAGACATCCATCTCGTGGTATACCAAGTACATGGGAATAATTTCAGACAGCTTCACATGCTCAAAGATATCCTTGAAACGCTTTCCGCTGTACCACTGATATTCCGCCAACGCCCAGCCGGCCCAATACTCAGGAGAAAGCCCTTCGGAATAACGCGGTTCCGGCAGCTTTTTCTTTTTATAGGTCGCTTCCACGACGACCCTTGCCAGCTCAATGCCGGACATGCCTGCGAGGATCGCCGGGTTGCCCCGCTCAAACTGCTCAGCATACCCGGAGGAGAGAAAGATCGACGCTACCCAATCCGCTTTCATGCCACAGTCGTTGATCAGATAATCGAAAAACTGTGACAACCGATCCTTGGCATCACTCAAATAAGATTCGCTGTATGCGTGGGTCATCGTTTGCCATCTCCTCTCTCAGAATATCCAGCACAAAGATATCATCTCGATAGGATCTACTTTTTGCAATCTCGGCCACATAGGTCTGCCTTGCATTCGTGTCCCGTTCAAAAAACTTCGGGTAATAAATCGTTTTATTTACCGGCTCTGCGTCAATGAAACGGATCTGTTTGAATGCCTTTTCAGATACAAGGACAGTTTGCAGTCCGAGTTTGCCCAGCGTTAATGCTCTGTTCAGGCTGCGCAGGGGCAAGGTGTTTTCCACAAAGGATTCCGCATACTGAAAGTATGAATCATTTGCCCGATAGCCTACGATGACATCGTAAGATGTGATATTGATTGCAAAATGCTCAATCAGATACTCTCTGGCGTCAATTGCAATCGGCGAGCGAAGGCGGAAGGTCCTGTTCTTCAGCAGAATGGCGATCCAGTTCAGAACAGTGTGGTTACCGTCACACAGATTCAAGGCACGCAGTCCATCCATATCCAATTCATAACGATTTACAAAACCGTCCTTTTGGTTTTTACATGCCCATTCCTTTGCCATATCCTCGATCTGGGTGCAATAGAATCCCCGCCCGTAATCATTATGAATATTTCCTTGTGACAGCTCCGGCGCTTCAACAACTTGATTGCTTCCGTGAAACAGAGTGATATTTTCCATGGCGGTTTTCTCCTATCATTGGGATGATACATCTGAATTATATCATTCCAATGATAGTTCGTCAACAGCCATTAAGAAAAAAGAAATCGTATTTCTTTGTCTACTGTGCCGCAGATTTTGCGGCTCCAATATTTTGAGGTCATCACCATTTTGTAGGGATGACCTCTTTTGCTGGACATCTTATCTCCCAGCAGTTATCAGTAATTTCATCTGCCGCTTTTCCTCCTTGATCCGCTCCCGCACCGCGGCGATCATCTGCTTTAACAGCGCTTCGCACTCTTCCTTCGTCTTGGCATAGACGGTGTGCACCTCGCGCTTACCCTGTGCGCTGGTGGGAGAGTAGCGGCCCTCAAAGAGGTGGTCGCCCAGCTCGTAGATCCCGCCGGTGCCGGGTTTGCGCACCTTGCCCTTGTACGGGGCGAACGGCGGGCTTACAGGCGGTTTTCCGTCCTCTGCGGGAAGTTGGTCCCCTGGCGTCTCGTGGGGCTCGTACGCCTCGCTGTGGCCGATCCCGCGCTCGATCTTCTGCGCCGCCTGCTGCATGGCGCCGGTGATGTGGCTGTAGATGTCAATCGTCGTAGCCGACGAAATGTGACCGATGATGGTGGAGAGCGTTTTCACGTCCATGCCGTGCTCCAGGGCGGTCGTGGCGAAGGTATGGCGAAGGTCGTGGAAGCGGATGTCCGGGAGACCTGCGTCTTTGAGTATCACTTTCAGTCGGTGATACGCTGCGCTTGGTGCCGTCGGTTTCTCCGGCTCCAGCAGACTGGGGAAGATTCATTCGGTCAGCGCTGTCTTGCGCCGCTCCTTCAGCACGTGGAGCGTGCTTGCTGGCAGCAGGATCGTGCGCGTTCCTTTTTCGGTTTTCGGATTGCCCACCTCCAACGCGCCGCCGCTTCCATGATCTCGTGGAGCAGCATGTGGACGCCGCGCACTGTGGCGTCGGCAAGGCTGCGCTCGCTTCCGTCGCTTGCTTTGTATGTCTTACGCCCCAGCGCGTTGTAGAATTTCTGCACGTCCCGCTGCGTGATGGAGCGGAGCATTTTATTTGCAAGGCAGTTTTTGACTGGCATGAGAGAGCCAACTTGCTTTTTCGTGCAGATTCTCGGTTTGCGAACTTGCTTTTTCGTGATTTTGCCTTGGCGGCGCAGTTTGATTGATGAAACACGGAGGAGTACAGACTGGTCTTTTATTCGATGTCGACTTCTTATTCCGTTGTGATCAAGATTGGAAACTACAACTTCGCTGCAAGTCACCGAGTTAACACGCAAAGCCACATGAACGGTACAGTCATCCATGTTACACACATATACAAATGATTCTCTTATCGCAGCCAGCGGTGCCTGCAGACGCTCAGGGGTATTATCGAGAATCCGAACCATCAGCGTGATGGATTAGATTGTCTTACGGATATAGTAAGTGGATCGCCCGCCGCCGCGCTTTTCGATCTCGCCGCTGGCACAGAGCGCCCGGAGATGGCGTTCAACCGACGTGGCGCTCATTGAAGTGACAAGCTCGGCGATTTCAGCTTTCGTAAATTTGCCAATTCTCGTTTTCACGGCGTTGCGCACTGTATCAAGAGGAGAAGAGGCAACGAGCTCCATCCGTTCTTCAAAATCACGGTATGCCGCGATGATTGTTCCCAACAGGTATTTGATAAATGCGGTTGGATCGTCCTTGCCCTCGTGCCAGCCGGTCTGTGAGGCCTCCAGCGCATCATAATAGCTTTCTTTTGTCCGCGCGATCTTGGCTTCCAGCGAGATATACTTGCCGATCTCATACCCGCAGCGATAGAGCAGCAGCGTTGTAAGCAGACGCGACATTCTGCCGTTACCGTCGATGAACGGATGAATACAGAGGAAATCGTGGATAAAGCACGGGATGATCAGCAGTGGGTCCACCTTACCTTCACCGACGGCAAAGTTGTACGCATCGCACAGCTCGCGCATCGCCTCCGGCGTTTCATACGGCGCCAGCGGTGTAAACAGCGCATAGGTCCTTCCGTCCGCCGTGGTCGCACTGATATAGTTCTGCACGTTCTTAAAGGAGCCACCGAAAGCGCTGTCGGTGTGAGCGAACATGATCTTGTGAAGCTGAAGGATATAGTTTGGCGTCAGCGGGATATACTCGAAATTCTCATGCACCGTATTCAGCGCGTCGCGGTAGCCTGCGATTTCTTTCTCGTCGCGGGTACGCGGAGTGGTCTTCTCGTTCATCAGCTGCCGCAGGCGCGTATCCGTCGTGCGGATTCCCTCGATTTCATTGGAGGATTCTGTACTCTGAATCTTTGCAATCTCAACCAGCTTCTCCACATCGGCTGGTTTTTGCCGCAGATAGAGCACCTGCTTTCCCTTCAGCTCATGGATCTGGGAGAGGTACCCTACAATCTCATTATCCCAGGCCTTTTCTTTCAGAAAGCTATAATCAAATCTCCGCATTTTACTCACCTCGCTTTTATTCTCGTCAATTATATCAGATTTGGTGAGAATAATCAAGCCGTTGAGGTAATTATTCTTTCGACTGTTTTTTCGCTTTTCGCCGATTTCCGACTTGAAACTGCGCTTTCTACAGATTCAAGACGGAAAACGGTGCTTCGGTTCTTGTTTTCCCGGCTGTAAAGAAACGCAAAAACACACCGGCGTTTCTGCCGCTGGACATAAAAAAGGGACCTGAAGAAGCCGATCGACCACTCCGAAGCCCGGTTTTAAAGATGTGATGCAGGAAGACGGCGTCTGGCGTCTGCCGCTTTACATGGCGACGTTTCTTTGATACAACAAGAAAAATCAGCATACCGCCTGCGGTCATCTGCACCGCAGGCGGTATTTTCATCTTTGGCTTGAAGCCGCGTTCCTGTGTTTTCCGAGGTTTGCCCTACATTTTGGGGCAAACCTCGTTTCTGGTGCGCCCGGCGAGCGCACGTTCTATAGGGTGAAAGTCCCGAACGCGCCCGGCAGCGGGAAGCGTTAGCCGAAGGCAAGGGTGTCCCCGGCGACGGGGAATCTGAAGGAAG
>JAEEGK010000756.1_pt1 | contig 80502 bp, 76 predicted proteins | sample 8958771 | NCBI WGS metagenome assembly JAEEGK01 (sample SAMN16246547, study PRJNA631951) | gut metagenome | biome: gut microbiome; feature: rumen; material: SC-attached | host: Bos | place: Iran: Karaj | collected 2018-10
ATTTCAGCCGCCCCCATAGACGCTCGAGCGAGTGCCCGTTTTTGTTCACTAGACAACTCATCCGGTTTACCGCTTTCGACTTTCCCTATTTTTTCACCAGCATTAATCATAAGTAATCTCCTACCGACTAATTCGCTGCGACCGCCGGTTCATTGGCTTCTACATCCGGCACGGCATTCCCGAGATAAAAATCCCTAAACTGCAACATCGTAATCATTGAAATCTCTTCTACGTTCAAGCCGGCGTCAATCAAAAAGGTACCAACATCCTCAGGTTTTATTGAGCCATTCTCTAATCCATCAGCAAGCTCAATCGCCTTTTCTTCCGGCAAAGCTCTAATGGCGGCATTATCAATTTCCTGCATTAATAGTTCCGTCAATTCGCTAATAAGTTGTTCGCGAGCTTCCGGTTCAATATCAGTAATCCCTTTCTGATCAAGCAGACTACCAATAAAATCATGAACTTTTTCCATTTTTAGACCTCTCTACATATTAATCCTTATGTTAATAATAACATAAACGCTTACACATAAACAAAAAAGCAAAAAGCTGAAATTATGGTATAATAATGGAAATGAAAATTCTGGGAATTGAAAGCTCGTGCGACGAGACTGCAGCTTCCGTTGTCGAAAACGGAAGTAAGATATTATCTAATGTTGTTGTTTCGCAAATCGATATTCACGCCGCATATGGTGGCGTAATTCCAGAAGTAGCCGCCCGCAGCCACATTGAAGTCATCAATCCCGTCATAGAAAAAGCACTCACGGACGCAAAGCTTTCCATCCACGATATTGATGCCATTGCCGTCACGCACACTCCGGGGCTTGTCGGCTCACTTCTTGTTGGCACATTAGCCGCCCGCACAATAGCAGTCGTCAACAATATCCCATTCTATCCTACACATCATCTAAAATCCCACATCTACGCCAACTGGCTTAGCGGCTATCAGCCAGAATTTCCATTACTTGCCGCAGTTATTTCAGGTGGACATACTCAAATCATCCACATGCAACGTCACGACCATTTCGATATCATCGGTACTACGCGGGACGATGCCATTGGCGAATGTTTTGATAAAATCGCAAAAATTCTTGGCCTCCCCTATCCCGGCGGTCCTTCAATTGCCAAAGCCGCCCAAAGAGGCAATCCAACCAAGTATAAACTCCCAATTCCAAAAGTCGACGATTTAGACTTCTCTTTCAGCGGCCTGAAAACAGCCGTCTTACGCGCAGTTCAAAAAGAGCTTAACCTGCCAATCACTACCCCGTCTTACGAACTTCAAAAGCATCTATCCGAACAACAAATCGCCGATTTTGCCGCCAGCTTTCAGGCGACGGCGGTCAACATTCTTATTCAGAAACTAAAAAAAGCAAGTCAAGAATATCCCACAAAATCCATCCTTCTTGCAGGTGGCGTGTCGGCAAACCAAGAATTACGTACTCAGTTAAAGAAATCCTTCTCAAAAACTCATCAGGTGTTCTTCCCCGATCCAAAGCTTAGCACCGATAATGGCGCCATGGTCGCATCAGCCGCCTATTATTCTATTCAATCCGGCGAAAGCGCATCTAATCCTTACGATTTAGATATTTCGCCGCGCTCAATTATCCATTAATTGTTCTCTACCTCTAAAAAAGTTATTCAAAATACGATATAATATCAGTGATGGATTTAATACAGTCAAATCTTGCCGTTCGCAAATCACTCGCCAAATACTCCAACACCGACCCAGACGATTGGTTTTTGACTTTTAAAGCACGCTTCGGCATGGCGACTGTTTTTCAAGCCATATATAATATATATGGTTATGGCGAAGTTATCACTCAACCATATACTTGTATCACTGCCATAAACCCAATTCTTGTTAGCAACCTAAAGCCTGCCTATGCCGACATCGACCCTAGCACCCTCAGCCTTACGCAACCAGAAAAATGCTACAATTCAAAAACTGTTGCGGTAGTCATGCAGCACACTTTAGGCATAATTGGCGACAAGGCCCAAGCAATCGCCGATTTCGCTAAAAAACGCCGCCTGATTCTAATCGAAGATTCCGCCCACTGCCTTACCCGAATGGCTGCCAGCGAATCTGGCGAAATACTCGCAGATATCTCCGTCCACTCATTCGGCGTCGAAAAAGTAATCAAAAACACCAAATTTGGCGGTGCTATCTATGTAAAACCTGAGCTAAAAAAGAAAAACCCAAAACTTTACGAAGAAATAACCACTTCCCTACTAAATTTGCCACAACCGCCACTTGGTCTAGATCTAAGGTCGCGCACATATCGCTTCCAAAATGGCCTCCTTCACCGTTTGCCAAATTCGATATTTAACGATGTACGCAACCTCGCTTACAAAGCTCACATATTCGAACTCGCTGTAGCGCCATTTGAACAATCCGCAGAGCAATCTCGTCCATATGCATCTACAAAATTTGTCAATAATACTATCCTAAAGCATCTCCCTGCCCTACCAGCCATCTATAAACTCCGACAAAAAAACGTCCGCGTTTATAACAAAAAACTAGCAAACAACCCAGATTTTGAACTTATCAACAATTACGACGAACCACTATTAGCATACCCGATACTATTTAAGGACGCCTCAACCGCCACAAAAGTCTACGATATACTAACTAGCTCCGGCTTTTTCATACGAAGATGGTATTCTCCTCTTCTCTACCCCGGCCCAAACTCAAACCGTCGCTATCATTATAGTAGCAAAATGGCACCAATCGCCGAATCAATACATCCAAAAGTATTGTGTCTGCCAACAGATCTTACGCAAGAAAAAATGCAACGCATACTCGCCATACTGCATCCTGTTGAAAAACCTGTGCAAAAAATTGTGCAAAAGTCTAGCACATAAAATATATCACGAAATGCATAAGCAAGATTACGCAGTCTGCGTAGTCTATGCAATATATTCCGCCGCAGGCGGAAAAATTTTTTTATTTTTAGCAAAAAGCAAAAATAAAACCACAAAAATATAATGCGCGAAGCGCAAAAAAATTTTTTTTGAAAAAATAACACCTTATGTCAAGACTTTTTATCAAATTTCCGTAAATCAAAAAGTGGTCTTTTCCCATCATCGATCACTTTTTGCGCTTTTTTTAGCAATTTTTCCAAAGCCAAATCGCTATTTGCCGAACCAATATGAACAGTCTTCACGACTTCCCCACCCTGTTTCCAACAAACTTGAACACCAGTCGCACCGCTCCCAGTCTTAAATTTACGAATAAACGCCATAACAACATTATCCACATTTCCCCCAAAAGTGCAAAAAGATTATGTTAATATTTATCTATTTATTAGCCACCATTTGACTTAGCATCCCGTTTGCGCTAAAATTAAATTACCAACGAGTAATCGTTTGGGACGAACGAACGTAAGGTGTACGCATAGCAGAAAACATTTTTAGCTATTTGTAAATGTTTCACGTGAAATATTCGTGATTTTTATGGATTTTTTCATGTGAAAATCGTAATTTTTGATGAAAAATTATTAAAAATAGGCGCAAAAAGCGCTCTTTTTTATACCAAATTGCCAAAAATACACCCAAACACAACCGAATAAACGAATAAAGTAAAAGATATTTGTACAATAACGCATATAAGAGGTAAAATGGTTAAAAATATGTTATAATATTCACATGAAATTTAGTAAAGCCTACGAGCCGAACGAATACGAGCCAGACGTATACGCACTCTGGGAAAAATCCGGCGCATTTAAACCTACCTCAAACAAAAAAGCAGAAAATTACACCATCGTCATGCCGCCGCCAAACGCAAATGGCAACTTGCATATTGGCCACGGGCTTACAATTGCACTAGAAGATATCCTCACAAGATACCACCGCCTCAAGGGAGATAATACTTGGTATATTCCAGGAGCTGATCATGCCGGTTTCGAAACGTGGGTTGTATACGAGCGCTATCTAGAGTCAAAAGGGAAGACTCGCTTCGATTACACCCGGGACCAGCTATACTCCCAGGTCTGGGATTTCGTTCACGAACAACGCGGAAATATGGAACTCCAACTACGCGCTCTCGGCGCATCCTGTGATTGGGACAGTTTAACCTTTACTTTAGACCCAAAGGTTACCGACACCGTCTATAAAACCTTCAAAAAACTATGGGATGACGGATTAATCTACAGAGGCAAGAAGCTCGTAAACTTTTGCACCAAACATCAAACCGCTTTCGCAGATATCGAAGTAACACATAAAGACGAAAAGGGCATGCTCTGGCAAATCGCATACCCGCTAGTAGAACCATCGCAAGGTGTCACAGAATTAATCGTCTCAACTACGCGGCCTGAAACCCTACTTGGCGATACCGCCGTGGCCGTCAACCCAGAAGACAAGCGCTACAAACATCTCGTAGGGAAAATGCTCAAACTTCCACTTACCGATCGCGAGATACCTATCATCGCCGACGAGCATGCCGACATAGAATATGGCACGGGTGTTGTAAAAATTACACCAGCACACGATCAAAACGACTACGAGGTTGGTCAACGCCACAATCTCCCAATGATTACAGTCATTGGTTTCGATGGCAAAATGAATGAAAATGCGGGCGCCAACTACGAAAACCTCACGGTCCAAGATGCCCGTAAAAAAGTTCTTAAAAACCTAGAAGAGCAGGGCTTACTTCGGGGAGAAGAAAAAATCACGCACTCTGTTGGCCACTGTTACAAGTGCGATACTGTCATTGAGCCGTTACTCAAAGAACAATGGTTCGTAGATGTAAAACCTCTAGCAAAAGAGGCCATCAAAGCGCTCAGGGCAGGGAAGATCAAATTCCACCCCGCTAGCAAAAAGCAAGTTCTTATCAACTATCTTGAACAATTAAAAGATTGGAACATCTCGCGCCAAATTCCGTGGGGCATCCCAATTCCTGCCTTCCAAAACATCAACAACCCATCAGATTGGATTTTCGACGAGCATGTCGATAAGACAGAGCTAAAGAAAAACGGCAACACTTACATACGCGACGAAGACACCTTCGATACCTGGTTTAGCTCCGGCCAATGGCCATACATTACTACCAGCGAACGCAGAGCGCATTTTCCAACCTCCGTTATGGAAACTGGTGCCGACTTACTGTTCCAATGGGTCGGTCGCATGATTATGCTTAGCCTCTATGTCACTGGCGACATCCCATTCAAAGACGTCTATATGCACGGTATGGTGTTAGACGAAAAAGGGCAGAAGATGTCCAAGTCAAAAGGCAACGTCATCAACCCAATCGAAATCGTTAGTCAGTATGGCTCCGACGCACTACGCCTCGGTCTCATCGCAAGCCGTTCCGCCGGCGTTAACCAAGCATTCAGCACAAGCAAAGTTATCGCAAGCCGCAATCTCTGCAATAAGCTCTGGAACGTTGCGCGCCTCATTCAGCAACTCGTCGATGACAATCCGAAAGGCGACAAAGAGCTAACAATCGACAACTACAGCGAAGACTGGATTTGTCACCAAATTAACCAAGCAAACAAGGAGATTCAAAAGCTTCTCGCAAATTACCGCTTCGCCGAAGCAGGCGACCTTCTTTATGACCTAATCTGGAACAAATACGCCGACTGGTTTATTGAAAGCGAAAAACTTTGGAAAGATACTACACTTCTCAAATCAACTCTCGAGCAGATTCTTATCATGCTCCACCCATTCGCACCATTCGTCACCGAAACAATCTGGCAAACCCTCAGCTGGACTAGCGGCATGCTCATTACTCAAAACTGGCCAGAACCATATCAAATCGACCATAAAAAAGTTAAGAGATTCGAAGAGCTTAAAGAAATCATCGTCAACATTCGCAGTCATTTCCAGAGCTTGCCAGGTGCAGCATCTTATCCAATCGCCTTTGACGACGATCCGCTCATGTACGACAACCAACTTCTCATCCAGCACCTAACCAAAGCTCCGTGTGTACCAAAAATCAGTACCGACGAACTTAGCGGTCTTCGTTTGGCAATTCCAAATCACAATATCTACTTACAAATCCCAGAAGATGTCCTCAATAAATACAAGCACAACCTCGAGGACCGTATCCTAAAACTTGGTAGCGAAATCAATACTCTTGACGCGCGCCTCAGCAATCCTAATTACACCAAAAAGGCACCAAAAGAACTCGTCGACGAAACCCGCGAACAACTCAAGATTAAGCAAGACCTTCTCGAAAAAATGAAAGCTGAGCTGCGCCTTATCTAGGCGGGCCAAACCAAGCGCCAATCGACGCTTATGCTTGACAATTTTTAAGTTCTATGCTACAATAAGGTTACGATTTGTCCATAGCACATCAAGAAAAGGGGGAAATGCCATGACAAACGCGAACCTTGCAAAGACCAATATCGCCATCGTATACACTGGCGCCTCCACGAGCGAACAGCTCAAAAAAGCTTGGTATACTATTCAGTCCGCTCAGCTGATCGGAAGAATCGGCGAATGCACTGAAAAGGGAAGTTATATCTCCCTTATGCCGACCAAAAAGCACATAGACCTGTTCGAGCAGGAGGTAAATAAGGTCAGAGCGGCACTCGCCGCCTAAGCGGGACAACACTGTCCCGCTTTTTCCTATCTTGACTTTTTAAAGTGTTTATGCTATATATAAATAAGCCACCAACAAAAAAAACAACGAAAAATATGCCATTTACAGCCGAATCTACCACAGCTCGCAGCTCCGAAACACATGAAGAAGCTCGAAAAGCCGAAAATAAACGCAAGACCGAAGCGCTCGAAAAAATCGTCAAAGAAAACTTCAGACCCACCATTGATGATTTCTCGAGTTCTCCGATCCATAGGCGCTTTATTCGAAAAGATAAGGAATACGTAGCAAGAAACCAAAGAAACTTCGAATATTCCAAAAGTGCTGACGACCAATACCACCCCAAAGCTATCGAATACCTCGTCCAGTTTTCCATTAACAACGGCAATCTTTTCTACGACGAAGAAAATGAAAGCTACACCGCCGACTCAATCTGGCCCACCGAATTCGACGACTACAGTAATCGCGTCGATGCCGCATTCTTTTTGCGGAGCTCCGACTTTAAATGCCCAGTCGCATTCGACATTACGACCAAACCCGACGAGTCGGGCGTGCGCGAAAAAATATTAATTAGCTCAAACGATAAAAATCTCGGCTATCCCGTCGGACTAACCGATATTCGCTACTGTCGCGACGAAGACGGAGATTTATCATGGCAAACCCGCGTTCCCAAATACTGCGTCGGCGTAGATAAGCACACAATTGACGATACGCTCGAACGCTCCTCCGTGCCAGAACTCGGCGGCCTCAATATCGACAAAGAGCAAACCGCCTTAATTTCATTCAAAATCCTCTATGAAATGTCCGCACAAAATCAACTTTTCATCACGCCACTCATGGATGAGTATAGTAACGGTGGCGGAGAGTTGACTAAGGAAGAAAACCAAGATTTCGACAACCTTGGCACAATCGGGCTAATCACTCAACAAGAGTTGCGCCGACTAACTAAAGAGCTCCCATCCGATATCCAACTAGCTCTAGGCCCAGCTGATAAAAACGGCGAATACGACCCCGACAAGGTAGCCAACCTCTTCATAGATCGCAACAGCGCTTTTCGTGATAAAACCTTCGCCACTATTGTCAAAGTCACCCAAAGTATTCAGAAAGACCTCGATCAATCTCCGTACAAAATTTCTCACCTCGCCGAATTATCATTTCGCGAAGATTATAAAAAAACTTCAATCTACAGAGGATTCGACGAAGCAGCAGTGGCAGCCACTCGACGGTCTGAGCATTTTTACGATAACCGTGACACCAAAACGCCAGTTATTCGAAGACAGCCCCAGGTCACCCCACAATCGCAAGCGTCTCGCAAAACCGCCTAGAACGCCAATTCTGCACAAGCTTCTCTTAATTCCTCGTCACTCATCTTGATGATTCTATCTTCCTCCCATGAATCATCTAGTGGCATCACATGCACATGTGCATGCGGCACATCCTTACCAATCACCTTCATAATTGTTCGTCGTCCAGTCACTTCTTCCATATGCTTTGCAACTTTTTTAACTGCTAGCCATAGGGCAGAATAATCTTCGTCCGCCAAATCATATATCTTATCAACTTCAACCTTTGGCACAACCAGCGTATCGCCACGCGCTTCTGGATTAATATTCAAAAAAGCAAATGTCTTTTCATCCTCGTAAATCTTATAGCAGGGCAATTCGCCATTAATAATTTTCGTAAAAATACTCGCCATCACATTCTCCTTTTACTCTCATTATACCTCAACAGAGACATTCGACCTCATATGATAAACTAATAGCATGAAAACGCTCGTGCTAGCAGATCGTCGACCCCAAATAGACATCCGTCAAACAGCCATCAGTGAAAACGTTGAACTGATAATTAGTCTTGGCGACTTTGCAAGAGAGGACCTTTTACCACTTGCCGATATTCCCAATATTCCCAAAATCGGCATTTACGGCAATCATGATAGTGGTCAATATATGGAAGAATTGGGTATTATGAATCTTCACCAAATGATTTGGCACTATCAAGGCAAAAGTTTTGCCGGCCTCCAGGGTTGCGTCCGCTACAAAGCAAGTCCTTACGCTATTATGTATACCCAAGAGGAAGTTTATGACATTCTCGCCGATTACCCTCAAGTCGACATTTTCCTCACGCATTGCCCACCTCGCGGCATAAATGACGAAGACGAAATCGCACACCAAGGTTTCGACGCACTCTTGCAATATATCGATCAAAAGCCACCTCAAGTATTATTACATGGACACACTTATCCTAGCGAGCATAACCTCATCCGCCAACATGGCCCAACTAGAATCGAATATGTCTATGGTTATCGAATTATCGAACTTTAATTAGATCACACAATGAATAAAATCATCCAAAATCATCCCTTAACCCAAGCCAAACCGTCGGATAAAACCGCGCTCAAAACTACTAGCTCACCAATCGACAGTAACGCACCCCATAAAACTACCCCCATTATCGAGGTTGCGCCATCGGCAAAATTTGTCCCAGCCTCGTCTGCACCAGTAGCTACGCCGGCCGACCCAGGAGCACCATCCGCCACGTCAACCACGATTGGCGAAGGTTATTTTGCGAGAAAAGCCCACAAACAACGGCTTCGATTAGTTCTTGTTGTCATAGGCATTTTGCTCATAATTGCCGTCGTTATCACAACCTTAGCCGTCATAGGGAAGAGCTAATCAAAAAAAGAACCCAATAACGGGTTCTTTTTAATATCAACCTGGCGGAAGCGAAGGGATTCGAACCCCCGAGACATTTCTGCCCACACGATTTCGAGTCGTGCGCCTTCAACCACTCGGCCACGCTTCCACCTCTTATTCTATCATATTTATAGAGGCAGCCAAAGCCCGCATATTGCTTCTTTATTCGCAGTAAATTTGTTATAGTATATCTGTCGCTTTGCGATGCAACCTTAAAATAGTCTTCGAAAAGGAGGTATTATGTCAGCAACAAATAACCCCAGTACCGCCGCCAAAGAGATTGAATACAAGTATCTCATCGAGCGGCCCGATATCGACACGCTCACCTCGATGGATGGCTGTCGACAGATCACAATCATACAATTTTATCTTACCTCTTCGCCCGGCGAAGAAAGACGTGTCCGCCAGCTCGAGGAGTCCAGCAATCGTACGTTCGTCAAAACCACAAAGCGCAAAACTGGAGAGCGCGCAACGCGGCTGGAAGAAGAAGAGGTCATCTCGTTCGCAGAATACACCAAACTGATCCAACAGGAAGCTGACCCCGATTGCCAGCCGGTAATCAAAACACGCTACCGCATACCTCAGCCGAACGGCCTCGCCCTCGAGATTGATATTTACCCTTCGAATGAGAAATATGCAATTCTCGAGATCGAAGTGCCGAACAACGAAACGAAGGTCGACATTCCCGAACCCATCGTCGTCGTCCGCGATGTCACCAGCGACTCCCGATTCAAAAACCGCCAAATCGCCAAGAACGGCGGCAAGTTACCCGAAGACTAAAAACTATCTGCGCCCCGGCAACACCGTGGGCGCTCTTTTTTTATTTCAAAAATCCATTTATAATTTGCGCCTCAGCCTGTCTACGCGATAAGCCCAAGGTCATCAGCTTCATCAACTGATCATTTGCAATTTTTCCAATCGCCGCCTCATGTATTAATTCCGCATCGATATTCTGCGCGTCCAGCGCCGGCTCAGCATTCACTCGCGCATTATCCATAATAATCGCATCGCATTCCGAATGCCCCCGACATTTTGCCTTTCCAATAATATGAGAAGAGAAGTCCTGCACCGAATAGTCCCGCGCGACCGCGCGCGACACAATATCGACCGACGAATTATCACCCAACAAATGTGCCACAATCTTACTCTCCGCTAGCTGTTTGCCATGCGTAAATAGTCTCTCTTTAATCACGACTTGCGCATCTTTTTTTAATTCTGCCTCAGTCAGGCGTTTGGCTGAATCTACGCCCTTAATCTGCTCCATCAGCAACTCCGCGCGACTTCCTTCGCTTAAAAATAACTTAGTCGTCGGATTTAGTATCTTGCCAGCTCCTGGTCCAATACCGCAATGTTTTTCAATGTAATATACCGTTGAATTTTTCCCAATGTAAAACGTATGGATACCATCATGTATTGAATCGTCGACTCCACAGTTATAAATCCCACATCCCGCAATAATCGTCACTTCGCAATTATCACCAATATAAAAATCATTATAAACCGCCTCTTTCAGCCCACTCGCACTAATAATTACCGGAATATGCGCTATCTCACCCCTAGTATTATTTGCTATACGGATATCTATACCGCTCTTGCCGTGTTTCGGAATAATGTCAATTCTATCTGAGCTATGTCGACCAATCGATTTTCCATTTACGCGAAAATTATATGCCCCCTCTGGAATTCCAGTTACTCCAGACACCTCACGCATCAAATCGCGCTCTATTTTGTCCAAATCCATCATTTTACATCCCCCATCGCAGCTAAAACTTTCTCGCTTTTTCCGTCCAGCGCAACTTTTCCGTCTTTAAGTACAATAATGCGATCCGCCAACTGCATAATACGTTCTTGGTGTGAAATAATCACAATCGCATGTTCTGAACTATTTTTACGCATATCCTTGAACACTTTTATGAGATTATTGAAGCTCCAAATATCAATGCCGGCTTCCGGCTCATCAAAAATTGTGAACGACGCATTACGCGCAATCACCGAAGCTATCTCAATACGCTTCAACTCGCCACCAGAAAGGGAATTATTTATTTCGCGATCCAAGTACTGCCCAGAATCCAAGCCAACTTTTTCCAGCAAGCCACTCACCTCGGCTAAATTCTCACCGCAGAAAGTCTCGCCACTCGTAGACGCAATCTGCAATAAGTCTCGCACCGTCAAACCTTTGAAGTGCACTGGAGTCTGCAGGGAATAGGCAATCCCCATTCTGGCGCGTTCCGTACAATCTTTCGTCGAGATATCTTGTCCGTTCAAGATGATTTTGCCATTACTAAGCGTTTCGATGCCGGCAATGATTTTCGCCAATGTTGATTTACCGCTACCGTTCGGACCAGTAATTACTACAAGCTCTCCAGGCTTCACCAAAAAAGAAACATCATCAAGAATGACTAGTTTTTTTCGTCCTTTCTTTACCTCAAACGAAGCGTTTTCAACTCTCAACATTTTCAATGCTTTTTATCTAATGAATCCCAGCCGGATTTTTTCGACTCGTCATCTTCTTCGTCCTCATCCTCCGGCTCGTCATAGTTCCAACCATTATCATACGGAAGCCCATCCTTACCCGTCAACGAATTTGTATACCCATCAGGCAATTCTCGCCCCCAGCTCTGATTTGTACCAGGTATATATCTTTTCTCGTCATTCTTCATAAAACACCTCTTTTCTTTCATTATGTCACAAATATGCGTAATCGCGGTCATTATAACCATGTTTATTTCAAGCATATACGCCAGTGCGGCTGGCCTAGCAATCGTCAGGGCAGAGTCAGAAGACTAAAGCGAAGCCCATCATCCCCGAATGAGAATACTAACTGCAAAAGTTAATATTCTTAATCGGGGATTTTTTACATTCTTATTTATTTCACCCGAAGAGCCCAAAGAATGACTTCTTTTTTGGTGGCGTCTCGTCTTTTTTTGTCGCCGAAGCCACATTGTCATATTCACCACTCATATGCTTATCTAGCAGGGGGTTGTTTACTCTTATAACTCCACTATTCCCACGATCGCTTTGTTGTCTATCTTCAATATACTTTTCCAAATACCCAAACGACGAGCCATTATTAATTCGCTCATTCATAATTTCATCTTGCGCCATAAACACGCCTCTGGCAGTTTCTAGGCTCGTATCTTCCGGCAACTCGTATCTCTTTACTAAAACTTTACGATATTCCTCTGGATGTTTCAGAAAATAATTATCATCTCCTTTATCCAAACTTAATCCGTTATCTTCACAATCATCAATAAACGCATCAACATCCTCATCGCGTATATCCTCCCAAGTCGCATCTTTGGGCAAATCATAACGTCGAATATAGTCATTTTTCACTTGTTCATCGAGCATAGAAATTATCAATTCTTTCGAACGACCAGCCCCAATCTTTGCTTGAAGCAAAGACATGAAAGCTCCAGGGCTGTACAATATCATACTATCGAGCGTCGCATTCTCTGAGACTCCCTCTATCCTCGCTATGCGCTGCCTCATACTGCTAATATAAGACGCTTCTCTAGGTATATCTTTTTCACGTGCGTTACTAGCATTCCTAGAATCACCAGCAAACAGCTCATTGGCAAGGGTATCCCAAATATTAGCAGGCTCTTCGCTAGTCCGCTCTTCAGCTCCCGCTTCTTGCTTTTTCTTTATATTCTCGAACATATTCTTTTTTATTATTATGCCATAATGGCTTAATCCTAACCACTCCACCATATTGACAAAAGTATTTGCTAGAAAAAATCGCCTAGGTTGGTATTTTCTCTCTTTGAAGCGCGACTTTTGGTCAAGCGAGAAGAGAAATAATTTGAAATCAAAAAACCGTAGATTGGTAGTTTCTTCTTCTAAAGCGCGGTATTGACCGAGCGAAGAAGAAAAACTGCCAAAATACGGCTTTTTGGTTCAAATTATGGTATGCCCGATACGATTCGAACGTACGACCTTCAGCTCCGCAAGCTGACGCTCTATCCAACTGAGCTACGGGCACATATGTGGATAGTATCTGTTAAAAACAGACTACTATTCCACCGTTCAAAGATTAAAAGATCATCGCGCAAAATCATTTTTCCACGTGATAAGCCATATTATAGCACATTTTCTCAAGAGATGATATACTAATTTTATGGCAGAGCAAAAGAAGACATCCGGACTCAAACCAAAACTTCAAAAAGCCAAGGCAAAATTCCTTGCCACTTATTACAGCAATCCAGGCAAAGATCTCAAAATTATCGCCGTAACTGGAGCTAACGGTCGCGATATTACCGCACACTACATTCATGAAATTATCAAATCACGCGACGCCAAGGTTGGCCTCATTATTGACCCCAAAACCACATCCGACTTATACAAGCAAATCTACAAAGCTTGGAAAACCGGCACCGACCATGTTGTCATTTCAATCGATAGCACAGCGCTAGCAAATCACTTATTCTACGGTCTACCAATCTATACTGCTGTACTGACCGAAGACGGCATCGGCACCCCAGACACCAGCGACCACGACGCTCAGTCTATCCTCTTTAATACCGAGCCATACTTTAGTATTATTTGTCGCGACGACAACCTTAAATACGACATTTATTCTAAATACCCAACTAAAACCGCCACGCTCACTTATGGTCACGATCGTGATTGCGATCTACGCATAAACCGTCAAAAACTATACAAAATGGGGACCGAGACAAACGTCACCTATAGCGGCCATAGTTTTGATATGGCTACATATATTACCGGTGAGGCAGCCGTTAACTATATGGCCGCAGCCGCACTCACGGCACTAGCTGTCGGCATCGACGAAGACAATATTATCGACGGCATAGCCAATTACGAACCTAAGCAATAACCAAAGGAGTATATGATAAACCAAAAGCTACTAGTTTCTGGTGCCGACTATTTTGCTGACACGTACGAAATCAACCCATATTACACGCAAAATAAAATCGACGTCAACAAAGCAATGGCAGAGCACAAGCTGATACTCGATTGTTTTAAAGAAGCAAATATTGAACTTATTAAAGTTAAGCCACCAAAAAATTGCCAGGATGGCGTCTATACTGCCAATTGGGCCCTCATAAAAGACGGCACAGCCGTCATGTCACGTCTTCCAGAAGCTCGCAAAACAGAAGAAAACTATGCACGCAAAATACTCGAACAGCAAGGAATAAAGACCGTCCTCGTCCCAGGAAAATATCTTTTTTCAGGGCAGGGTGATTCGCTTCGTTGTGGCAAATATTTATTGGGCGGTTGTGGTTATCGTTCTGACCCAGAAGCCCAGCAATTCGCTGCAGACACACTCGGTCTTGAGCTTATTCAGCTTCACGCAAAACCACAACTAAATCCCGATGGGAGCGATCATATCAATCCGGTCACAAATCATGCCGACAGTTTCTGGTACGATATCGATCTCGCCGTATCTGTCATTGACGATCATACTATCGCCTATTGTCCCGATGCTCTCGACGACCAATCAAATCAAAAGCTCCAATCACTCAACCTTGATACTATCCTCGTCGACTACGAAGAATGCACTAAAGGCTTCGCTAATAATCTCGTAAGCACTGGCAAACATGTCATCATGTCAAATAAAGCCCCAAAACTTCAATCAGCACTCGAAAAACGCGGACTCATTTGTCTCACGCCAGATGTCACCGAACTCAAAAAAGGTGGCGGATATATCCGTTGTGTCAGCCTTTGGCTCAGCTAGCTATATTCTATTCGAAATGTTTCAAATCTTCGTCCTGCGAAATTGACATCCTAATCACTTCACCAGACTCGCCATAATAGCTATTTGCTTTTGTCGTACAACTATATTTACTACAGCTCAGCTCAAGATAACGCTTTTCGCCAGGATAACTACTATCGTAAACACCAATGTAATAATGATTCGAATTCTTTGCGTCTTGCACCAAGTTAATCGCATTCATCGCATGCAAACCACCCGAAAAATAAGCTAATATCACCGGCGCCTCATGTCGCGCAATTCGCGAAGAAAGCAGGGAAATGAAATCGTTTGAATTTGTCATGTGCTTCGTGCTATTGTTGACTACCGTCGAATCAATACCAATCGCACTACCAGAGCTATACATTTTTACTGTCGTTTGACGAATTTGCGATGCGTATATGGCATTGAACAAGCTTCTGTCAACGTCATTTATCGTTGCGCTATTTTGCATTTTCGTTTCACTTAAACGCGCCTTCGTCATCGAAGAGTATGAAAAGCCATATCGCTGAATTTGTACATCCGACTTATGACTTGGCTTATCGTTGTAGAACTCATATAAGCCAGTCTCGTTAATCTTTGAGCGCATATCCTCCGTATAGCCGATTATTCCATCATTAATCGTATACATATTTGCAGGCTCTTGTTCACCAAAATAATCAAAGCCAAATTGCGGCACATACTTTAGAGCATTAGTCTTCAATTTATAATCATACAAATTCTCATAGTCTTTAAAATACGACCAATTTAGATTATACGCAGACGAACTTAAACCAGCATTTTTAATCACATCATGTCGCAGGGGCATTTTCTTTGCATAATATAATTGCGCGAATGTTGCCATCCCATAGCAATGGCCATCCGTCATTAAATTTGAACTATAATTCTTAAATGAAAAACCGTCACGGGTTACAATAAAACCATTGTCGGCCATCACATATCCATCCATCTTCCCATCGCCATCAATATCGGCCAACTCGTCATTTAATAGTATTTCCAGGTTCTTAAATATCTCATCCAAACCACTTACATCAGTACTCGAGAAGTATCGACATCCCGTCCTCGCGGTAATTATAGAGAGATCATTACTGTAGGCTCCTTCACCAAAACCTAATACGCATATACGCACATTCTGATTTACCATCTCATTTGTTAAAGCCTCAATCTGTTGAGCAAGATTACCATTATCTTGTCCATCCGTTAAAAGAATCAGGGTCTTCAAGCTCGCTTTCATGGAAAACTCACGCGCTCCACTTCTGATTGCATTAGTTATATTTGTCCCAGCCTGTTTTATATATTGATGTTCATTCATGCCATCTAAGGTCTTTTCCATCGTATCAAGCTTAGACCCAATTTTTTCGACCGTCACGTAGTCTCCACTAAACTCACTTATTCCAACTTTTGCACCTTTAGAATCGAGTTTCTTCGTTAGCTCTTTCGTTAGCTTATAACGGCGCCCTTCTGGATCATTTCCTTCTAGCTGCTTCGGATAATCCGCTCCCTTCATCTTTTTGTATTGTTCATTCGTATACATGCTCCATGAGTTATCAAGCACAAACAAAATCTCAGAGTCCACACTGTCAAGATTAGAACTCTTTTTTGAGCCAACTACATAATATGAACTTAAATCATCCAACTTGGCCGATATCGTCTTTGCCGCTTTATTGATCTTCGTATCGATAGCTACATATTTATTGTCATTCAGGGCATATTTATACAAAACTAGGTCATTCTCTGATATCTTCGCATTAATTAACTCTGCATCTGTATACGAAATCGATACCGTAACATCATTTACCTTACCATCAGCATAAAAACTATATAACCGTGGTATTAATCCAGTCTTTTTGCTCAACGCTGCACCATTTGTTGTGTCTATTGTTACATTTGCAATATTGCCGGTTCCACTAATACTAACCGTAACGCCATTATCTTTATACACATAATTGGTCGTACGGTCGCCATCCTTAACGCCATCACCCTTTGAATCTTCTTTTAATGGGTTCAAGTTCATTTTTATTTCGCTTGCATCATTTAGGCCATCATTATCCGTATCCGCCTTTAGCGGATCGGTCTTCAGAGTATCCACCTCATACCCATCAGACAAACCATCGCCATCCGTATCAGTTAAGTCAATCTTCGTTTTTAAAGCTTTTTCACGCTTATTTATCAAACCATCTCCGTCCTCATCATTGTCTGAACCGATATTGACCCGATAAATATCCTCTAAGCCTAAATCTTCGTACTCCAATTCCTTCGGAACCACTACGAAGCTTTTTTCGATAACCTTTAAGTTGCGCCGCGCTTTAATGGTACACTTTCCGATGCCGTCGCTCAAATCCCACACAATACCACTTTCATCACGCTCCGGCTGTTTAATGTTTTCGTTTCTATCACAAAATCCAGAGTAACTAATCCCCTCTAGAATATTGTCATTCGCATCTATGCCTAGCTTTATTTTTGTTTGCGTCACATACTCTAGCCCAATATCGCCATAAGCTTCTTTCCATTTAAAATCACCACCATTCAATAACCAAAATGCCACTCCGCCACCGATTATCAACACAACCGCAATGATCAAAAACACAAAAACAGCTTTCGATCTTTTTCGTGGCTCATACTCATCCTTTTGCGTCTGTTCTTTTTGCGGTTGCGAAATGTTATTTACTGGAACATTTGGCATAGGCGCAATGGGAGCAGTGGGCACAGCAGGGGCGGGCGGAGAAGTCTGCATTGAGGGCGAAGTAGTAGCCCGAGTTGGTATTTCTACTTGCCGCGTCGGCATATAGCCGTTTACTGGCCTGTCAACATCTATTCGTCCACTACTTTGAGTAGATGCCGCTTGTTGACGCACTTCATTTTTCAAACTATCTTTAGCGGGTCTAATATAGAGCATCCCGCTACCATCTAGCTTATTCCTATCCATCTCCACCTTTTCTACAGCTATTATATCAAATAAAACATAATTATTTTCTGGCATCATCAAAAAATTCCCTCACATGAGGGAATTTTGTATATTTGTTATTTTTTTATCGCGTGTAGAGCTTTCTTTATTTCGTCCAACTCATAGTATGAATGTACACCATCCGCTCGCTCAATAGTTTTTTCATTACCTTTACCGAGAAATAGCACCGTATCGCCTTTCTTTGCCATCTTGCACGCTTCAAGAATCGCTTTTGGACGATTTAATATCTTAAAAATACTCTCGCCGTCTTTTTTACCTTTCTCGCGCGCCCCCTCGGCAATCTGTTCAAGAATCTCTTCACCCGGCGTGTCGCGGTCGTCCTCTTCGGTTAGGACTAGAATATCTGCATGCTCGCCAGCAATTTCACCCATCGGTTTTCGCTTCGACGGGTCGCGACGACCGCCAGCTGAACCAAACACCACAATCAATCTGCCAGTGGTCGCTTTCTTCATGTCTGGAAGCAGCTTTTCAAAAGCATCTGGAGTATGCGCATAATCCATAATAGCCGTAAATTTTTGCCCTTCGTCAACTTTCACCATGCGACCTTCCACTTCAGCTAGAGCAAAAATACCATCCTTTATTTCACTATCAGACAACCCCAAACGCTTACCCACCGCTACGCAGGCCAGGGAATTATAGACATTAAAAATACCCGCAATTTGCGTTTTTATTTTAAGATTCTTCTCGGATGGAATTACGTACTCCACCCCATCAGGCTTCAACTTGATATTTTCAGCTTTCAGCTCGCCATAATCAACGCCATAGGTCACATACCTCTCAATATCAGATTCAAAATATTCCGCGCTTGGATCATCGGCATTTATTACGCCATACTTTGCCTGCTTAAATAGCTTTCGTTTCGCATCGCGATACCTCTCGAATGTCTTATGGTAGTCTAAATGCTCATGCGTCACATTCGTCATTACTGCTACCTCTATCGGTATACCTAAACTGCGATGTTGTGCAAGCGCATGACTCGTTAACTCTAAAACCAAATACTCAACCCCAGCATCCGCTATTTTCTTTATTCGCTTATTCAAGATGCCAGAATCGACCGTAGTCATATGTTCCATTTGCTCGTGTATTTCATCAACACCCCAGCCTACCGTTGTCATCAATCCCGCCTTGCGACCAGCGTTATTTAACATCTTCCAAATCATAAACGAAGTTGTAGTCTTACCATTGGTACCAGTAACACCAATAACCTTCATTTTACGGCCAGGAAAGCCATACCGCGCACCCCAAAATGCCGCTTTTCCAACATGGTAGGGAATCACTAAGCTATCATAAAAAGGAATTTTTTCTTTTACACTCATATAGTCATCATATCACTAAACTAATCACGTAAAACAATAGTCATATCACCAAAAAAGGGCAAGCTTTCACTCGCCCTTTTTGAAAGATATTATTTTTTAACTTTTTCTAGAGGCTCATAGACCGTACCGACAAACCAAACTTCGCCGCTATTCTTATCGCGAATTAAATATATGAACGGTTTATCAAATGTTAAATCAATTTTTTCTACCGGCACATCCCATAGATAATCAAATCCGATACCGCCACCGCCAAGGCCGCCCATTACGGTTGCAGCACCAGCTTTAATGCCTTCATTTGAGAACTCTATATTAGCTTTATGCTTAACTACGCCAATATATGATCCTTCTTTTGAGAGACTCGATAAATCAGCCTTGCCCGATTCAAAAACATCTTTCACGCCCATCGCAACCAAGTCATCTTTCAAAGCTAAGTTGTAATCGTATTTAAAGAGTGGAATATTCGCATCAATACGCGTCACGACACCATCTTTAAAATTCTCCTTCTTCAATTCTTTAAGGCCCTTAATATATTCTGACCCTTTTTCGGCCGTAAAATCACTTACAAAAGTCTTTAAGTCCGTATTTTTCGGCATAATACCGACATATTGCAAAGTGTTCCCGTCATACTCTTTTAGGTCTTTTGCGAACACTTTCGCGTCACTCGCATCATTAAAGTAGAAATCGGTTGAAGAATTCTCTCTACCATAATTGTTCTTCAATTCTTTTATATACTGTTCCACGTTCGCATTTACGTCAGAGGGGTCTATCGTGTAATACTTCGGGTCTTCCTTATAGCCGTCTAAAACCCACTTGCCGTCTTCGGTTGTTAACCACTTCTTATATTCCTCGGTCACTTTCGCTCTAATAGCATCTTCGCCCTTATCCTTGACGATGTCGTATTTATTAAAACTTGCACCAATCTTAACAGACTTCCTGTTATCTAAATTATTAAACTTCATTGCAGAAAAAGTATCTTCATCTATCACAAAGGGGATATATTGGTTATAATTCTCATGATCATATTTAATATCATAGATATTCGTCCCATCAGGCTGCGTCTTGCATGGCACGCTTGAGTTCGGCTGACATTGCAATGTATAATTCCAATTTTGATCAATCGCTAAAGCATTAATTAATGCATAATTTAACCTACCAAGGTCATCTTGACTTAATGCATTATTAATTAATCCTAAAGTCTTATCACTAACCCAATTATTGATCGCCGTAGGGGCCGTGAAGGAATCGTAGAGCACATCAGCATTATAATTCGTCTTCAAGCCAGTAATATAACTATCCAACACTTGTTCTTTATACTCATCACGAATAAACATCGCATTAGCGAGCGAAATATTCTTGCTATTAATATATTTTTTCGCCTTATAATCGCCAATTAAATCTTCAATTTGCTTCTTTGTTTCGCCATTAGCACCATCCTTAAGCATCGCCAAAGCATACTTAATTGAAAGTGGGCTATATATTAAATTGTCTTCTTTCCCTTCAATTTGCAAGAAACGCAAATCAAAATCGCTCAAATCATTTCCGCTCAAGCGGTATGAAGATACTTCTTCTTTTTTCTCCTCAGTTTTTTTGTCTTCTTTTTTATCGCTCGGCTTCGGCAGTAGCACAAAATATGCACCTACGCAGCCAACCATTATTAGTATTAATACTGCCGCTAGTGCCAAAACACGACCGTGACCTTTTTTCTTCGTTTCGCCGTTGCTAGTATTAATTACACCAGCTTCAGGGGCACTTATCGTGTTTTGTTCGGCTAAACTATCCGCACTAATCTCTGTGGCCTTCTCCTCAGTAGCATCACCAACACTCGCTTCTGCAGTTTTTTCTTCGACTGCGTCACTAGCGCTCACTTCTGTGGTTTTTTCTTCAGCCGCATCGCTACTATCCGTCTTAGTAACTTCTTCCTCGACCGTATTATTCGCCGTTACTTCACCAGAATCGCCCTCGATTTCGTTATCGACGGTTGAATCTATGGGTTTTTCTTCCATATTTACACCATCTTGCTGACCGAACGAATCTAGAGCTTCATTATTTTGCTCTTTTTCGAAATCCATTTCTTTGACCCTTTTTATCTATACCTGTATTATACAAAATTTTTAAGCTTATTTAAACGCCTCTCATGTCTCATGGTATAATCCGATTATGCCTAACCGTTCCGTCAATCTGAAGTCGTCCACCAACCATAAAATCGATTATCGTTTCAAAATTCTTTATGCCATCGGCATGGTTATGATCGTAGCAGGGCACTGTAATGGCGGCGGTATAAACATCCTCGCCGATTGGTTTCCATATTATAGCTTTCATCTCGGCTTATTTCTTTTTGCGTCTGGATATTTTTATAAAGAACAAAACGAACAGCGTGTTGGCCAATTCATCCTTAAAAAAATAAAGCACCTCATTATCCCACTTTTTCTTTGGAACTGTTTCTATGCCATCTTCGTCAGTTTCCTCTCGCTTTTTGGCTTTAGTATTGGCACTCCCGTAACTCTCGAAAAACTAACCACTCTAGTATTAACGAGTGGCCATCAATTTCTTTTCAATCTTGGTAGCTGGTTCGTAGTACCACTATTTTCTATCCAAGTATTCAATATTCTCTTTCGTAAAATTACCCAAAAAATCGAAAGCCCCTACAAAGAATGGTTAATACTCTCCATCTACCTAACTATTGGCGTTTTTGGCGTATACCTATCCAATCACGGCTGGATTACTGGCTGGCAGAGAATGTTCGTACGCTTTGCCTCACTTCTACCATTTTACGAATTCGGCATACTCTACCATTCAAAATTAGAGAAACATGACCGTATCAGTAATATCTGGTATTTCTCAACCATATTAATAATACAGGCCATAATTGTCGCTATCTTCCACCGACCCCCATCTTTTATTTACGCAAACCCAGATATCGCAAAGTATGGCTATTTTATGCCATTCATAAGTGGTGCCATCGGCATCGCGCTATGGTTGCGTATCGCTAAAATCCTCGAACCCGCTATTGGGAAGAGTAAAATCGTAAACTTAATCGCAGACAATTCTTTCTCAATAATGGTCAATCATTTTCTCGGTTTCTTTATAATAAATTCATTTTATGGGCTGCTGCTCACGAAAATCTTCCACGCCGGGCGTTTTGATGTGGCTACCTTTAAATCGAATATTTGGTATTTATACTATCCTTCCGGTCTACCTCAATTCCAAATCTTCCACCTTATTGCCGGCATTAGTATTCCGATATTGATACAACTCTTCCTCAACAATATAACGCGCATCTTTAAACAACGTTTTAAAATAAGCATTTAGCACTCGACGCTTGACAGTGCTAATTTGCTGCGCTACACTGAAACCATAACAAAGTATTAGGAGGAAATTCATGGCTATTAAACCACTTGCCGATCGCGTAGTCGCTAAAAAAGACGCCGCCGTCGAGCAAACCGCCTCTGGTATCCTTCTCGGCGAAGCAAAAGAGAAGCAGAACACTGCAGTTGTCGAATCGGTCGGTCCAGATGTTAAAAATGTCAAAAAGGGTGACCGCATTCTATATCGCGATTATTCCGCATCAGAGATAAAGTACGAAAATACCGACTACCTCATTATTAAAGAAGAAGATATCCTAGCAACTCTATAAAGGAGAACATATGGCAAAGAAAGTTTTTTATGACGCCGAAGCTCGCGAGAAAATCCTCGGTGGCGCTAAGGCACTATATGACGCCGTAAAGGTCACTTTTGGTCCTAAAGGCCGTAATGTAATTATCGAAAAGAGCTATGGGGCTCCGACTATTACGCATGATGGCGTAACTGTTGCCGAAGCCGTAGAACTTCCAAAAGAAGATGACGAAACTCTTGGTTACGAGATGGGCGCCAAACTTATTAAGACCGCAGCTCAAAAGCTCAATAAGGTTGCTGGCGATGGCACCACTACTGTAACCGTCCTAACTTATAATATTATTGCTGAAGCCAACAAACTTATTGCCGCTGGACATAACCCAATGGACCTCCGTAAAGGCATTGAACTTGCTGGCGCAGAAATCGTTAAAGGTATCAACAAAACCGCCGAAAAAATCGACGGCGATAGTCAAAAAATCGCTGAAGTTGCCACTATTTCTGCCGGCGACGCCGAAATCGGCAAACTTATTGCTGGCGTTATCGAGAAAATCGGCAAAGACGGCGTCGTTACGGTAGAGCAGGGGCAAGGTCTCGAAATGCAATCCGAAATTACCGAAGGTTTCACTTACGATAAAGGTTTCGCATCCGCCTTCTTCGTTACCGACGCCAACCGCCAAGAAGCTACTTTTGACAAGCCAGAAATCCTCATTACCGACAAAAAGATTTCCGCCGTCAACGACATTGTTCCATTCCTCGAAAAGATGGCTCAAACTGGACGCAAAGACCTAGTCATTATCGCCGAAGAGGTCGAAGGCGAAGCCCTCAGTGTCCTCGTCCTCAATAAACTCAAAGGCGTATTTAATACGCTCGTCCTCAAAGCTCCAGCCTTCGGTGATCGCCGCAAGGAAATTATGGAAGATATTGCTATCCTTACTGGCGCAACCGTCGTTTCTGCCGACAAGGGGATGAGTCTCGAAAACTCCGGCCTCGAAGTTCTTGGCTCGGCACACAAGATTATTGCCACCAAGGATGAAACCACCATCATCAAGGGTGCAGGGAAGCAGTCCGACGTCAAAGCTCGTATTGCTCAGATTGAAGCGCAGGCCGAAGCATCCAATTCAGATTACGAAACAGGCGAATTCAACAAACGTGCCGCCGCCCTCAAAGGCCGCGTTGCTGTCATCAAAGTCGGCGGTGCCACTGAAACCGAAATCGACGAGAAAAAATATCGCGTCGACGATGCAGTTGCTGCTACCAAAGCCGCGCTCGACGAAGGTATCGTTCCAGGCGGCGGCGTTACGCTTGTCAACCTTAGCAAAAAGCTTAAAGATGACAATGCTGGCACGACTATTCTTAAGAATGCCCTCAAAGCTCCATTTGTTCATATTACCGAGAATGCCGGTCTCAATAGCCAAGCTCTTCTCGCCGAAGTTGAAGCCGCCAAAGACGGTCAGGGCATCAACGTCATGACCCCAGAAAAAGGTCTTATCGACCTCAAGAAAGCTGGCGTCATCGACCCAGCCCGCGTTACTCGCGAAGCTGTTCAAAACGCCGTCAGTATCGCCGCTACTACCATCACTATGGGTGCGCTTGTAGTCGAACTGCCCGAAAAAGACAACGGCACAGCAACTGGCGCTGGCATGGGTGGAATGTATTAATACACATCTCCAATAAAACCTCACACAAAAAACACCCCCCCACAAAGGGGTGTTTTTTACTTTATTAGCCAAAATACCCCACGAAGAAAGTGGGGTATTTTAGCGTACAATAATTATTAACTAAGCAGCGTCAGACTCGCCACCTATGGTCATCTGAATGCCAAGTTTATCTATACATTCTACTATAAATACCAAAGCCTCACCCTTGGCTTTCTCATCTGCAATTAGGCGAGCGGAATTATAAGCCGGCTCAATACAGGCTTTATCCTCGGTAAGATCAATGATGTCTTTATAAATCATAAACTTCTTTTCAGGAGCAATATCAACTTTCTCAAGAATTGGGCGAAGATCGCTTAATGCCATAGACTTCACCTTATCGAGATCCGGATCCCCATACTGCGCTTTTGTTGGCTCAATAGTGATTGCTGGTGCAGCTGGAGCAGCTTCCGCAGGTGCCGGTGCCGGTGCCGGCGCAATCTGACTTTCAATCTGAGACACTACATCACTTGCACCACCAGCCTGAGCGCCGCCGTTCGTAATACTATTTATCGCTTGTTGCAACTCATCCGGAGTTGCAGTGTTTCCTTGATCCATTTTTGGCCCACCTTTTTTATATAATCTTAACCTTAATTATTATACTAACATGCTAATGCTTTGCGCGCAAGTAAAACTAAATTCTCAAAAAGCGCACTAGTTTATCTAACAAATCCAACTTTACTGGCTCCATCGGCAAACGCGCCCCAAACACGTCAACAATCTGCTCACCCTCCGTTTCAGGAAAATATACCGTCACACGTGGCGCAAAACGTTTTTTCGGAATCAGGACAATTGAATAATGATTATCTTCATTTAGGACACCAAAAGAGCGAAAATCGCTAAACACATACATATTGTTGCCCTCTGAAAGCCCATTTTCCGTTAAGCTATAATGCAATAATCTTGGACTACGAGAAGTATAGGTAAGTAAAGCAATTACAGCAACAATAACTAATAACAAAAAAGTCCACTGCTGCAACAAAACCGCAATCAGACATAAACATACCGTGACGATAGCCAAGCCAATATACCATTTAATATTTTTCTTATGTTCAATATATTCGCGAGCTTCCCAGTTCACTAGTATCTTCTTTGCCATATTGAAATTATACCATAAGTGCAAACTATACAATATACAACAAAAAACGCTCAATTTCTTGAGCATCTTTTGGCGGAGGGTGAGAGATTCGAACTCTCGCACCAGCTTTCGCCAGTCTAACGATTTAGCAAACCGTCCCCTTCAACCACTTGGGTAACCCTCCAATACAGATTATTCTAACACATTAACAATTAATTTGCACATATTTGCTGTATCCTTAATAATAATGTATAATTTACTCATCTTTAAGGGTAAAATAGAGCACAACATATGAAAAAATTAATCGAAAAAACAGGGCAAGTTCTCACTGGCGCTGCAACTACCGCGACGCTTTTTGCGGGTCGCGCAATGGCCACCATGAATTACGATAATCCAGCTCAAGCTGGTGCTAATGCTGCTCGCGGCAATGGCATGCCAGCTGAACTAATCGGGGCTTCCGGCGTCTTTACTCGCATTACAAACACCATTCTTTTCGCTGTAGGTATCATATCTGTTGTAATGCTCATCTATGGCGGCTTACGCTATATCATCTCTGGAGGCGACAGTAAAAAAGTTACCGACGCCAAAAACACTATTATGTATGCCATCATCGGCCTAATCATCGCCATCCTTTCATACGCAATAGTCAACTTCGTAATCAGCGCCGTCGGCGGCTCTACTTCTGTTTAATTTTACTCACTTTTAGCAAGCAAAACTACCGAGATTTTTTCCACTCCAGTTTTTTGGAGCTCCGAACATGCAGCCATCATACTACTACCAGTAGTCCATACGTCGTCAATTAAGACATACTGTGCATCAAAATTAACCCTATTAGTAACACTATATGCACCTAATGCTTGTTTTTTACGCGCCATCTCATCTGCGCCAACTTGTACGGTATTCCCAACTCGCTTTAATACTTTTTCGCACTTGCCACCACAAACATATGCAATTCTTTTTGCCAAAAGCGCCATATGATCAAAGCCACGTTCGCGGATATGTTTACTAATCGTAGGTAAAGGTACTACAATTTTTCCGTCAAGGAACAGACCGTATTTTTCTCTTAGCAAATAAGCAAAAGTTTCCGCGCAAGCGCGTACTGATTTATACTTATATATATTAATTAAATCTTTTAGCAATCCCGTCCTTTTTCCTAAACAAAATTGGCCACAAAAAGGAAGCACGCAGCGTTCGCATTGATTATTCTTTAGATTGCCGCCACAACATAAACATTTTCAATAATCATTCGACATGATGTATTTTTTACAACAATCACATAGTATTCCACCAACTTTTCCACAGGAAATACAGGAATGAGGGCACAATATATCACCAATTGATACACATATTGTATTTTTCACAACAAAACCTCCATTTTTCTTGATTTTAAGAATAAACATACATATAATAAAGCTTAAGAGTGTAAATTAGTGGAGGTTATATAAAACAATGGCTCGCAAACAAGACGAAATGAGCTTAGATGATGAGCTCACAGCTGCCTTTTTAGAGGGCGATAACTCTGGACTAGTTGCAGAAGAGGAACCGGTGGAAACTCCAGTCAACACTCCAGTTGAAGAAACTGCCATCGTCGAAGAAGAATATGTTGACGACGGCGACGGTTGGGATGATAGCGCAGACGATATTCCAGGTCAGCTAGCTGTAGATGTTTACGAAACAAACGACAAATTAATCATCAAAGCTCGCACCGCCGGCATTGAACGCAAAGATCTTGACGTTTCAATTTCCGACAATATCCTTACCATTTCTGGCGTTCTTAACGGCGGGGAAGACGATAAAGCTACCCAATGGCATATTCAAGAATGTTATTGGGGAGAATTTAGCCGCACTATCGCCCTCCCAGTACAAGTTAAAGAAGATGGCGTAGAGGCAGTCCTAAAGGATGGCGTCCTTACTATCTCCTTCGAAAAGGAAAAGACTGAAGCCCCAAAACGCATTACGATTAATTAAATAATCACCAAAAAATCGCCCAAAACGGCGATTTTTTGATTCTCACAAAAATAATAATTAACCCAACAAGCTACTTAACACAAAGTTTACAATTGCAAAAGCAGACAGGACAATTATTAAACCCACTATACCGTACAGAATTGTATTTTTACCTTTCTGTACTCTCTCTGGCGATCCTTGCGATGTTAAATAGTAGAAACCACCAATAATCATCATAACTACCGCTATAACACCTACAACTCCAAACGTAGTATTTAGCAAGTTTTTTATTATCGTCATCATATCCGGCCCATCTGGGACCACGATTGAACTTGCTCCTTCGCGCGCATAATAACTCGGCGTTTCAGCAAAAGCATTACTGCAAATCAACAAATTACTAATCATTAAGCCGAAACAAAAGACAATTTTATTAATTTTTTTGTTTTTTATACCCATACATTTATCATAGCATACAAAAATACCTCCCACTAAAAAGGGGAGGCATAATTACTTTTGTTATCTTTATCCGCCAATAAGACCATTAAGGACAAAGCTCACTATTGCAAATGAGAGCAATACAACCACTAAACCGATGATACCGTACATAATTGTATTTTTCGCTTTTTGCAACTTAGCGCTATCGCCCTGTGACGTAGTGTAATGTACACCGCCAACTATAATCATAATTACCGCAATAATACCGATGATACTAAAAACGACATTCAAAATCGTCTGAATCATTGACATTAAGTCTGTATTTGCGCCTGGGTTTACATTAGAAACACCAGCACGCGCATTCTCGCCCGCTGAGCCAGCTCCCCCATTGCCTCCACCGCCATCAGAACCGCCAGCAGTATTACCGTCAGCAAATACACTAACGCCTTGCGTAGAAATAGTCAACGCCGCGATAGTTAAAGCTGCACCTGCCTCTTTCGCGATTTCCTTTATTTTGCTCATTATATAATAATCTCCTTATCTATAAATCATAATAACATAAATTGCCCAAAAAAAGCACCCCCTAGAAGAGGTGCTTTAAGAGAAGTTGTTTTTTCGTATATTAACCGTTGGTAAGAGCGGCAAGTATGAAGTTAACGATAGCGTAAGCCAAAATGGCGATTACAAGACCGATAATACCATAAAGAATCGTGTCTTTACCTTTCTTGACCTTCGTAGTGTCACCTTGGGAAGTAGCATAGCTGACGCCACCAAGAATCACCATAATAACAGCAACCATACCTACAACGAAGATAATAGTATTAATTATTACTTTAACCATGTTATTAAGGTCGTCACCATTGCAGCTATCTGGATCAGATGCTAACGTACCAGCCTGTGCACAGTCAGCCGATGTCTTGCCATAGATGGAAATATATTCATCGCCAACCTTAACGCGTTGACAATATATACCCTCGCTAGTAGACAGATTTGGATATTTCTTACCCTCACCTATACATTCATCTATAGCGAAAATTGGACCACCGAGCAATACGACGCTAAAGATCGCCAAGACCGCCACCTTTATTATTTTATTAATTGTTTTCATTCGTATTTCTCCTTTATTAATAACGAAAAAACTTTAGTTTAATTTTATCACACCACTATGCTTATTTGTAAATAAATTTAGAACGAATTAAGCACAAACGACACAATAGCGAATGCTAAAAGAGTAACAATTAGGCCAATAATACCGTACATTATAGTATTTTTGCCTTTCTTTATTTTTTCAGCATCACCGTTCGATGTAATGTAATAAACACCACCAATAATAATTACAATAACTGCGATTACGCCCACCAACGTAAATACTACTGACAATACATTATTAACCGTAGCTTGTAAGTTTGTGCCACCACCGTCAACCTGCGTCACTTGTTTGGCTGGGTCGGTAGGGGCGTTGCCTGTTATTAGAAAAAATATCTTATCCATCATTGCCTCTTTAATTAATTATAACATTCCTCCTTAGCTATTGACTTCAATGCGCTTAAAGAGTTTTTCTCAGACGAAGAGAAGTTTCCAGGAATATATGTAATAGTCGTCGGATCAATTTTAAACATTTTCGAAACAATACAGGCTGCTGCCGTGTAGGCTCCCATTTTACTCTGATGCCGTTCATCTTTAAAAGCTTTACGTCCACTCGCTTTAAGTTTATATAGAGCATCACCATCATCAGTCGTATCCGAAAAAACTCCAGCGTTTAAAGCAATTTTACGAGCTACGTTTGTTGCTATTTTGTTTACAGTATCTCTAGTGCTAGTACTAGAATCACTTAAATGCCAAACTTTACGCACGTATACTTTTACGTCGCTATTTTTTGCCTTTACTGCCTTAGCTATTTTAAAAGCCCCATCGTAAAATTGACTCTCACTTTTAGCGGATCCAGTCCGCTCCTGCAAAACGACGTAGTCGTAGTATTTCTTAATATTCGTTCCTTGATTCGTATAATTCCACTTCAAAGATTTTCCGCCTTTAGTTACTCTTGTTGTATTAACACTATAGCCGCGCCCCTTCAGCATTTCAGCCGCCTTCTTATCAATATCTTCCACGTAAGTCTTACTATTCCCAACCCATAGTATCTTTATTTCCCGCACCGTAATTTTCTTAGTTAGCGCGACACTATTGCTCTTTGCATCTAAAGTCTTAGCCGTCAAAGTAGCAGTCCCAGGCTTTTTACCTGTAACTACGCCATTAGAGTTTACCGTCATCACCGCATTATTACTTGATGACCATCTTACGACACCACTATTACCAGTAACCTTCGCTGTAGTCGTATGCTCATCTAGAATCGACGTAGAACCCACAGTTAGTGTTACTTTTGTTGAGCCACTAGGGTTACTAGGCGTGCTCGGTGTCGACGGGGTACTAGGAGTCCCCGTTCCAGATTCTTCCTTTTTTGCCGGATCATTTACGGTTACTAAAGCCTTATCGGCGACGCCGTTTCTGCTGGTTGCTGAAATAGTCGCTTTACCGCTACTTTTTGCCATAATTTTGCCACCTTGATCAACGGTTGCCACTTTTTCATTATCCGACGACCATGTTATAGAAGTATCCACCGCGTTTTTCGGATAAACTTCTGCTTTTAACGTTTCTGTATCGCCAATATTCATTACTATAGTTCGCTTCGACAAGCTAACCGCACTAATTTGCCATTGTTCCTCAGTTGACGGTCGCGGAGTAGCCGGAACAGTATTTTGGCCGGACCCACCCCCTCCGCCAGCTGGAACTTGCCCATCAAGTGCGCCTATTACCAAATTCGTAATAGCAAATGCCGCCAAAGCCACCACTAATCCGATAATGGCATACATGATAGCATTTTTTGCACCCGCTATTTTATTCGTATCACCAGCCGAAATCATGTAAAAGATCCCGCCTATCACTATTACAATAACGGCAATAATACCAATCCAAAGATATACGGTATTTAAAATATTTCTTATTCTATTTTCCAGAGCAACCTCATTCGCCCCTTTTCCGTAACCACAGACTAGCGGATCATTAAATCCAGCCACACCACAAGCGGACTGATGTGCAAAAGTCACATTTTTAATGCCCAAACAAGATATTATCGACAATATAATAACAGCAAAAACGATAATTATTTTCTTCATCATTACCTCTAGCCACCATTAACGGCTGATACGACCAAATTAACAATCGCCGCCGCAAGCAGGGTAATAACAAGACCAATCGCTGCGTACATAATTGTGCTTTTTGCTTTTTGCACTTTCCCAGAGTCGCCAACACTCGTTACATACGAAATACCACCAATCACCATCACTACCGCACAGACAATACCAGCCCACATAAATGCGTGATTAAATATTTCCGCAAAGAAGTTTGCTTCGTTTGCCGCACCTGACGCAATATCTACAATTGCGCCAGATATTAACGAAGCCGTCACGCAGATTACAATACCAATCAAAGCATTAGTAATCGTTTTCTTGCCATTAGCAACCTTTCCGCTATCACCTCGTGCCAGCATATACTGATAACCACCCCATATCACAAAGCCAACACAAACATAGCCTGCAATCTGGAGCACCATCGTCGCAATATTTAACACAATCATCCAGACAAGCTGACGAATTTCACCCTCGTTTGCCGGCTGCTCACCTCCACAAACTACCTTATTTAGAAGCTCGCCATCATACCAAGCACGCAACCCCATAAAATGCGTTTCTGGACATGTCGCATTTCCAAAACCCGTACCGCCAGCATTACCCCCCTCAGCAATCGCGATAGGAGCAACTAACAACTGAGCAAAAACCATACTCAAACCCATCAGCAATATCAGTAACTTTTTCTTCATTTTATCTCCTTAATTTTTATAATAGCACCGCTATTTACATAACCAGGGGTTTCTTCATCCGGAATAAACAAGACGAGCAGCAAAGCGCCCGCCGCCCACAATACGATACCTATTACTATCTCTACCATACGTTTTTTCGCTAGAGTGACTTGCCCCTCATTTCCCCTTGCTGTCATAATCATATAGCCACAAATTATAAAACCAATTGTCGCCAATAACCCAATACCTACAGATAAAATCGATATAGCGAAAATAATAATATCTTTTATAGTAGCTTCGCCATCATTTTCCGCCTTGTCACACCAAAAGCTCAAGACAGTTGCGCATTTTTTATTATTATCTGGAGCAATCTTTATATCTAAAAAGCCAAAATACTCACCACTATCCGCCCAAGCCGTACCTCCAACAAAAAAGACGCTGACTAATAGGGCTACCAATAATAACCCAACTCTTACAACCGAACTCTTTCGTTTAGCCTTCATTAATCCAAACATATAACTATATACACACATTATAACATAAGCATTCGCAATTGCTTATGAGGTAGTGTATAATTGGATTTCCAACTTAATAGGCAGCATAATACTTGACTAAAAAGCTTATGTGTGATATAATTAAATAGCTATGGGTAGGTGGTTAAAAAGAATAGCCTTATCTCTAATAATTACTGCTTTGAGCATTAGTCTTATAAGTAGTCCTGTTTTTGCAACCGCTACAGATCCGGCCACTACAGACCCAAATACTTCCACTACAACTCCCGCAGACACCACAGATGACGAAAACACAGAAGAGAATACCGACGAAGCCGCCAATGATACCACGGCGACAGAGCAGACCACCGACAATCCAACCTGCTACGACCAAGTTGGCGGTGTCGGCTGGCTAGTCTGTCCGGGTACTGGACTTCTAGCTAATATTATTGACGGAGCATACGGCGTTCTCGATAACCTATTATTAGTAGACCCTATACCAAACGACCCAACCTCGCCAATCCATGTCGTCTGGGATTATATTCGTAATATTACCAATCTTATTTTCGTGCTTTTCTTCTTGGCAATCATCTTCTCACAACTTACCGGTGTCGGCATAAACAACTACGGTATCAAACGTATGCTACCGCGTTTAGTTATTGCCGCAATCTTAATTAATCTTAGTTACACCATCTGCACGGTAGCCGTAGATCTCAGTAATATCTTTGGTATGTCTTTACGCAATATCTTCGAGAATATTCAAGAGCAGGCGATTCAAAAGGGTACAATTAGCCAAATCGCCGCCAATACCTCCGTCGCCAGCATAGTTGCCACCCTCTTGGGTATTGGAGCAGTGAGCGGCGCGGTCGCTCTAACTTTTGCCGGTGGCATTACTGGTATTATATGGCTCTTAATTCCTATTATCTTATCAGGCGCAATTGCCGTAATCTCAGCTATTATTACTATGGCCGCTCGTCAAGCACTCATATTCTTACTTGTCATGATTTCACCATTCGCCTTCGTCTGTTACCTCCTCCCAAATACTGAGAAATGGTTCCGTACTTGGTATCAATTATTCACTCGCATGATTATCTTTTATCCAATGTTTAGTGTATTATACGGCGCAGCACAACTCGCTGGTTTTATAACGATTACCTCCGCTACTAGTTGGCTCGGCGTCGTTCTTGGTATCGCAATCCAAGTCCTACCATTATTCATGTCTATACCACTCATGCTCATGGCTGGCACTGTTCTTGGCGGTATCGGCAACTTTATTCGCCGCACTACCGATCCTGCCACTGGCTTATTGCGTCGCCGTGCTGCTGAAGGGCAAGCGCTCGCCCGCGCACGTCAGCTCAACAGCACAAATAAGCTTCCACACAACCGCTTAGCTCGTTGGCTAGAACAACGTCGCACTAATCGCGAATTCGACCTCCAACAAACTATGGCTAACAATAAAGATACTTATATGACAAGAGCCGCTACTAGTATGATTAGTGGACGCGATCGTAAGCGACTAAACGGACGCGGCGCTCGCTACTTGGATATGCAGGCACGTAAAATGCAAAACGAAATTGCCCGTACTCAATTTGAAACTGATATGGATGAAGGTTTCGATAATGGCTCAGCAACCGGACTCCCGATTGTTCGCCATATGCGCAATGCGCGAATCGCCAACGCTAACCGCACCTTCGAAGACGCTATTATTGATGATCATATCGCAAAAACACGCCAACACAGTGTAGCGCGCAAAAATATGGAAAATCGCGCCAACCGCATACGCGATGCCCTTAATGACGAAAACCAACAAGCCAACAGACATATACGTGATCAAATTACCGCCGCTTTTCGCCAAAATAATTCACCGGTTGCCGGCAGTGCAGAAGAATTAGCTGTCAAACGCGCAGTTAACGATGTTCTTGCTGATGCTATTTCACAAAAACGCCGCGTCGACTCTGAGATGAAGAGTAACTACCTAGAACTCTATGACGATTCACCAGCTGGCGGCTATGTCAAGAAACAGTTTATCGAGGCACTTAACACTAAAGACTACAACTCCGCTTCAGCTGCTATAACTATCATGGCAAAGCGCGGCGACCACGGCGACCTTATTCGCACTCTAGTTAATAATTCCGATCAAATATCTAACGATTTCGCCATGCAAAAAGCCATCGCAGACACTGGCTTAGGCCTCAAGAAAGAAAACTTATATCTCTGGGCATGGTCAAAAGCTAATATGATTCGTCGCGCCATGAGCGATGGCAATGACCCCAATCATCCAGAAAACAATATCGAATCTTACATCGACATGAAGACATTTCTTTCTGGCGGCAACATGCCAAACGATGGCTCTGCCGTAAGTAATAAGCTTAAAAAAGCCTCACTTCAGCAAATCTTTAGCGATCTTAATGGCTGGTCAGCAGTCGCTTCCCAGGATCGCACGGTATTCAAGGAAATGTTCGAGTTAATCAAAGATGGCACTATCCCAACCCCAACGGGCGCTAGCGGGGAAGAGTTCCCACTCCTAATTCCAGAAAAATACATTCGCTCCGCCGCCGTATCCGGACTCATGGATGGCGAGCAACTCGGCACACTCAATACGCTTCTCACCGGTGGCTTTGATATGGGTAAGTTTAAGAATCATCAAAGACAGGATGCTTGGTTCTATGCTCACCAAGGCATGATTGAGAATCAAATTATGAGTTACGTTAACAATATGGTTGCTAGCCAGCTCGTCAGCTCTAAGAGTTCCACTCTAAAAGACATGAATGGCGCCCTACTGGAAATTCATCCTGACCAATACATAGAAAGAAACGTAAACGGAAACATCGTACGCGTCAGTACTCAACTTTACAACGCGTTCGATAGACAGCGCACTGCGCTAAATCAGAATAGTGCTATTAACCAACGCAACTCCATGAATAAAGAAGTTCGCGAAATGTTCGGTATAAATCTTGATTAAAACTCCACAAAATGCCTCTACGCTGACCATAAAAATTAATGATTATGCTAAAATATAAGTATGGCTCAGTATAAGGTCCCCCAAGATGTAGAGGCCGACGATAAACTCCTCGGACCTTTTAGTTTTCGTCAATTTGTCTACCTTATGATAATAGGTGGTCTTATTGGCTTGGGCGTTTTATTATGGCAGGTTTTTCCACCTTTTATCGTCATCTTAATACCACCAATCATTCTTCTTGGTGCGCTCGCTTTACCACTAAAGAAGGATCAACCGATGGAAACCTACCTGTCCGCCGTTGTATCTTTTTATCTTAAGCCGCATGTTCGCACATGGGAGCCAGGCGAGCCAGAGACGACTATTAAAATTACCGCTCCAAAGAAAACTGAAAAAGTTCGTACTAAAGATATCGACCAAGAAGAAGCCCTCCACCGCCTTTCATTTCTCGCCGACATTATCGATACTGAAGGTTACGCCATTAAGGGCACAACCCCTAATTCTGGCGTAAAAGAAGAAGTCTACGCCGAAGCTCACGATACTCCCGACATGTTCGAGAATACAACCGCCAGTAATAATCTAATCAATCAAACTCTCACGGATGGAGCATCGGCACGCCATGATCTAGCTATTAGTCAAATGCGCGCAGCTATTGAAAATAGTGCCCACAACCAAAACACAACCATCACCAATCATAACGGGCAGCTCAATCAACAAGTGCCACAACAAACTACACAGCCACAAACAATGCAACAGCCTCAGGCATATCCAATACCTCAACCACCTGCATTACCAGATAACCCCATCATTAATAACTCGTCAATTCCAGCGCCGAAACCAATCATCCCAAGTAATCCGCTTAGTGATGAAGCCGTAAAATATAACGACACTATCATAAAGTCAGATTCAATGGTCGCCGAAATCGAAGCCGAAAGAGCAGAGCAAGAAAGAATCCAGCAGGAAGAGGCCGAAGAAAAGCGTCAGGCAGAAATGAAAGAAGTCACCGAACAAACCGACCAAAATATGATTGATCTCGCCAATAACTCAGACTTCTCCATTGAAACCATCGCCCAACAAGCGAAACGCATTAAAGAAAAGAAAGACGACGAAGTTTATATTTCATTACATTAAGGAGTTAACGTGCAACCAAATCAACCACAGCCACTACCAATGCAAAACCCGCAACCAATGAACGGTATTCCTCAGCCGCCTATTGGCCAACCTATCATAAACCAGCCAGTTGCCAATCAACCAGTTGCTGGCCAGCCAATCGTAAGTCAGCCAGTTGCAGGTCAGCCAGTTGCAGGTCAACCTACCGCTATTCCACAACAACAAGCTCCTAACGGCGATGCTACACCAAAAGAAAATCCCACTTCTACTCAAGCGTCATTAATTATTTCCGAATTACGCGACTCAATGGTAATTATGAAAGACGGCTCCTTTAGGGCTGTGGTTGCCTGTAAATCTATTAACTTTGATCTCATGTCTGAGACTGAGCGTGAAGCGGTTGAATACTCTTATCAAAACTTCTTAAACTCCTTGAATTTTACCGTTCAAATCCTTATTCGTTCTCAACGCGTCGATATTGGACCTTATCTAGATCGCTTAACCGAACTCCGTCGTGACAACGATAATATGCTCCTCGGCATTCTTATGGATGATTATATTGGCTTTATCGACGAATTGTCTCAGGAAGCAAACATTATGGATAAATCTTTCTTTATCGTAATTCCATACTATACTTCATCTGAAGCCGAAAAAGCCGTAACCCAAACAAAGAATTTCTTCAAATCATTCAGTCGTGCCAAAGGTCAAACAATTACTCGCATTGACCGCGCCACCTACGACAAGGCCGTGACAGAAATAAACAACCGCGTAGAAGCCGTTATTGCAGGCTTATTCCAAATCGGAATCCACTCCGTTCGCCTTAGCACAAAAGAGCTAGGCCAGCTCTATTACAACTTCAATAACCCAGACACCGCCGTTCGTGAGCCGCTAGGAGATTTCAATAAACTTGCCCACTTATATGTTAAAAAGGGTGAACCAGGTACTGAAGGGAGTCAAAAATAATGGCAAAGCAAAAACAAATCAGCGCAGCAGATATTGCCGCACAAGCTCAACTTCAAGAAGAAGTTGAAATTCAAAAAGCGTTCGAGACCGGTATCACCACACTTCGAGACCTTATTTCTCCATCAAGTATCGAGATTCACTCAGATTATTTCCGTCTTGGTACGAAATACGGTCGCACCATCTATGTGTATGGGTATCCACGTATGCTTTATACTGGTTGGCTAAGTTCCATCATCAATATTGACGAAGTTATTGATGTATCTATGTATATATACCCAGTCGACACCGACATAGTGATGAAGAACCTTACCAAAAAGGTTACTCAGCTCGAAGCTAGTATGAATATTAATAGCGAGAAAGGAAAAGTTCGCGACCCAGAACTAGAAGCCGCTATATCCGATGCCGAAGATCTACGCGACCAGCTTCAGGTCGGTGCTGAAAAGTTTTTCCGCTACGGCCTATATGTTACCATTTACGCCGACTCGTTAGATGAACTACAGTTCGTCCAACATAAAATCGAAAACATCTTTGGGCAACAAATGGTATTCAGTAAAGTTGCTTCATCTCAGCAGGAGCAGGGTTTAAATAGCACAATGCCGCAATGCTCCGACCAGCTTCAGATTCGTCGTAATATGAACACGGGTGCAATTTCTACTAGTTTCCCATTCACATCCGCAGACCTCACTCAGGAAAAAGGCATCCTTTACGGTGTCAATATGCATAATAATGGTCTCGTCATATTCGACCGATTCTCGCTTGAGAATGCCAATATGGTCGTCTTTGCTAAGTCTGGTGCAGGTAAATCTTTTACGGTCAAGCTTGAAGCGCTTCGCTCCATGATGGTCGGCACAGAAATTCTCATTATCGACCCAGAAAACGAGTATCAAAAACTTTGCGACGCCGTCGGCGGTGCCTATGTTCGTCTCAGCCTTAACTCTGACGTTCGCATCAATCCATTCGACCTTCCAAAAGTAGTCGACGCAGAAGATGCTAACGACGCACTTCGCGCTAACCTTGTCACACTCCATGGCCTCTTCCGTCTCATGTTGGGAAACGGCGCTGGCCTTTCGCCAACTGAAGAGGCTGACCTTGATCAGGCGCTCATTGATACCTATGCTCGCGCCGGCATCACAAATGACCCATTAACTCACACCGCCGTTCCACCGACTATCATGAACCTATTTGACACCCTACTGCATATGGGCGGTTCTGGCCCAAGCCTCGCACAGCGTCTACGTAAATATACAACTGGTAGCTTCGCGGGTATTTTCTCTCAACAATCAAATATCGACATCAATAACCAGATGGCTGTATTCAATATTCGCGATCTTGAAGATGAGCTTCGCCCAGTCGCTATGTATATCGTCCTCTCGCATATTTGGAACATTGTTCGCGCCGAACAAAAACGTCGCCTCCTCCTCGTAGATGAGGCTTGGCAGCTTATGAAATATGAAGACTCAGCCAACTTCCTATTCAGCCTTGCGAAACGTGCTCGTAAATATTATCTCGGTCTCACAACTATTACGCAGGACGTCGAGGATTTCATGTCATCAAAGATGGGTCGCGCCATCGTCGCAAACTCATCCATGCAGCTTCTATTAAAACAGTCTGCATCCGCCGTCGATGTTCTTTCTGACGTCTTCAAACTCACCGACGAGGAACGTAAACGTCTTTCAAATTTCCCAGTCGGACAAGGTCTCTTCTTTGCTGGTCAGAATCACGTACATATTCAAATAGTCGCATCAAATACCGAAGAAGACCTAATTACTACCAACCCAACTGAAACTAAAAAAATAACCCTTTCATAATCCGCTGAACGATTCGACATTTTAAGAAAAATGTTGTAAAATATAATTATCTATGGTCTCCACACCAAAAAAAGAACAATACCGCACACCCCTTGATCCATACAATGGTATGGAGGAGCCGGATATTCGCCCATCGAATATTCTTAAAGAACTTTCTGATGGTGAAAAAAATGCCTCAAAGCCAATCCAGAACGATGGAGAAAAACATAAAACTAAAAACCACAAAACACACGAGAGTAGTTCCGACGTTCTTCGTCGTCGCGAACGCAACCAAAGTAACGAAGCCTTTTCGTCTCAAGGGCAACAATCATTTCGCAATTCTGTTCGAGGTAAAAATCGAACGATAGGGAAGGGTGGGAGAACACGCGGTCTATTTAAAAAAGTCGCTCCGCTCGGTGCTATAACTACAGTACTTTTTGGGGGCGGTTTTTTCTTTTATGCTGCTCAATCTATGTTGGCCCCACATATATCTGCGCTCTATACACAAGCAACCGATCTCCAATTTACTTCTTACAGCCCTCGTAATGCTCGCATTATGGCTTACATGCTTGATGGTGGCGACCAGGTCGAAATTGGCTCCCTCTTTGCCCATAGATACAAATATTTCCCATCATATCTACAAGATCGCCTAGCCAAAAATGGCATCGAAATTGGACATATTAATGCAGATAACCAATTCGAACCAGGACAAGCTCCTCTCGGCTATAAAACGGTCTTAAAATACGGCGACAAAACTATTAGTGCCGATAAATTTCAAGACGAGTTTGCGTCGAATGCAAGTTTTCGCGAGGCGTATTATAACGCAAAGCGTGGGCGTGTAGCTGGTTTTTTTGACGACTCATCAGAAGCATACTACAAAAAGAAAGGCGCTACGCGCGACATCTTTGACAATTATAAATCCACTGGCGACAAAAATGCCGACATGGATGAATTTCAATCCACCGTTTCCAGCCGCGTCACTGGTAGCGATGGCTCAATTAACACAATTAGAACTGGTACAGACGAAGAAACTGGCGAAGAGATAAAGCAAAAAAACGGCGAAGATATTGACATTAATAATATTGATGGCGCCACGCCAGAATCAAAAGCGCATGCTATGGTTAATAGTATTGCCGGCAAAATATCATCAGTCGGCGTTCCGGTCTGTTCGGCCCTCCGTATTGCAAATCTCATCAATGTTGCCGTATCTGCCTATCAAATCCAACAATCAATCGCTTACTTCCTTAGTTTTATGGAGCCAATCAGTAAAATGATGGCTGGAGAAGGAGAAGCTTCTGGAATCAACGAAGCGCTAAACTTAATGACCCAACAAACTACTAGCGAAGTTCAATATGTCGGAGACGACGGAGAACCAATTACGCAAGCCTATACCGGTTCCATGCTAGAATCATCTGGTGCCAAAATTATCATGGGCAATACTTTATCTTCAGATTCTGAAATTCAACCTTTTTCCTTTGATAATATTAGAAAAGCTGCCACACGTATCGTCTTGGTAAATGGCGGAACCAACGTTGTTTGTTCGGGCATCATGGCCGCTTCTGCGATTGTTTCACTAGCTTCTACTGCAATCCCAGGTGGCGCACTTGCAACTTTTGTAGTAGGCGCTATCGCACGGACCATAGGTGGAATCGCGCTTACTGGTATTATTGCAGGGATTATAAATGCTATCGTACCATACGCTGCAAAAATGTTTGCAAGTAATGTTTTTGAATCATATACAGGAATACCAGCCGGTAATCTCTTCTCGCAGGGAGCCGCCGCCGCCAATTTCTCGCTCGCCACACAAGGTAGCGCATATATGCCTTCTAGTGAAGAATCTATTAAAACTCAAAATCGCCAAATCACTCGCGTCATTGCACAAGAAGCAGAAATTGACCGATTAAGACGAAGCCCATTAGATGCTTCTAGCCCAAATACTTTTCTTGGTTCAATCATGTCTAAATTTTCGTACCTTTCATACTCAAATTCACTAATTAATATAATGGCCAGCGTCACCCGTGTCGCCAGTAGCGCCACCAAATCGCTCATTCCTACTGCCACTGCATTAGATGACGATCTTAAATATACCTCGCAATATAGTGAATGTGCTAATCTTAGCGGTACCATGTGTGACATGTACGGTTATCCTATTGTTAGCGCAGATTACTCTACTGTCGACATGTCTCCAGACGATCCTAGTTATCTAGCCGCAATCGAACCAAACTTAAACGAAAACGGCGGCATTAAAGATAATTCCGAACTAGCCAAATTTATAAATTTCTGCGTAAACCGCGAATCGCCATGGGGCGTAACTGACGCTAATATTTTGAACGCATTACAGACGGATGGAGGAATAGTCGTAAACAACCTTCCATTCGTCAATGATATCATCGATGTAGTAAACGCCGCAGAGGATGTATATAACCAAGGATGGGCAACCGGTAAAAACTGTATAAATTCCAGCGATAATCCCCGTTGGGATTCCGAATTCAAATATTACCAACGCTATGTTGAAGATATGCGTATTTTATACGACATACAAGGCCAAGAAGACAATGAAACTAATCCCGTTCTTGCTTATCAAGAACAATACGAAAAAGCTCATCCTGTTGATAATAGTTTTAAAGGAACCCTTTCGCGTATTTCGGGACTAAGCACCGACGATGTTGCTTTTCTACTCGAATATATAGATTATTCCAATGAATTAGCGCAATATGACCCATCAACGCGTGATTCATTTGGTGATTATGTTAAACCAGAAGTAAAACTATCTTTCACAAAAACTCCAATATCAAGTAATCATTATCTTTCCGTCATAACTGAACCGCTATTCGTCGATCGTAGGAACTATACTATATGAAAAAAATCCGCATTATTCTAAAATCAGTTGCCTCTATCATTATTGCCGCAACATTGGCTACTTCAACTTGCGCCGCTACCCCAAGCGAAGAAATACTAGATATGTTCAATAAGAATGGCATTTATTACTATAACCCGGACGGGAATGCGGATAAATGCAATACTAGCGCTACTACACTCGCAGGTAGCGATTCTGCAGAGAAAATATGGAACTTCTTTATCGAGCATGGTTTTAATGATGCCCAAACGGCTGGACTCCTTGGAAACGCCAAAGCCGAATCAGGCCTAGTCCCCACCAGATCTAGCAATGGCACATATTTTGGCATATTCCAGTGGGGTGGCGGCCGCAGAAATACCCTTTTTAGAAGAATAGAAGATGCTGGACTTAGCAAGTATACTTCGTCTGAATATTGGGGAAGTGATGCGGAACAAAAAATACCAAAAGCCGACTACGACAAACTTCTACAAGTCGAACTTGAATTCACATTAGAAGAAAAAGATTTAAATTGGCAAGAAGAAATCAAGAAAGCCGACACTCCCGAAATGGCTGCGGAAATTTTCCTTGTCTTATTCGAACGCGCCGTAGGTGGAAGCTCTGAAATTCTTTATTACGCACCGTATGCCGGCCGCCTCTATCAAGCGACTAAAGCTCGCCGCGATTATGCTAAAGAATTTTACAGCCAATACGCCGGAAAAGGTATACAAAATGCTGGCTCCATGAATGGTAATGCCGAAAATGGTAAAAACATCACAATAATTGGCGACTCTATCACCGTAAGATCGCATAATGCCTTCAAAAAAAGATTCCCAGAACTTACCGATTCAGATATAAATGGACGTAGCGGTCGACCTTGGAGCGAAGGTATAAACGTAGCAAAATCTATGGAATTAAAAAATATTGTTGTTTTTGCTCTCGGAACAAACTCAGCCAATCTCACCGCTTCAAGTATCGAAGAAGCTATCACGACAATTGGCGCAAATAAAACTATTGTTTTTGTCACAAACTATCATGGTAAAAATAAAAACTTATTTACTTCAAACAATAATTTATTTAAAACTTTTTCCAAAAATAACCAAAATATTATAATTGCAGACTGGGCTACAACAGTAGATCAAAACCCAAACACGTATTTAGATTCCGACATGTTCCACCCCAACGGTGCCGGCACCGAATTATTCGCGGAAATTATTTGGAAAGCTATCAACTCAAATACTAATGAAAATGGATGTAGCGTAAGCGGGGAATTCCAATCCCTAGTTCTTAGCTATGCTTGGCCGCAATATCATGAAGCGCCATGGCACGATCGCATGCCAGCCTACGCAGAAGCAGTTACTCGCTCAATCAGTGAAGGCCGATATGTTGGTGGATCTGTCGCCGGCGTACCAGGAATAGACTGTGGCGGTTTTGTAACTATTTTAGTTCAAAACTCCGGGCTTGAACCAGATTATAATGACGGAAAAGGGAATACAGACGCACAAGAGGCTTGGGCAAAATCACATGGCTGGCAACTTCTAAATAGCGCATCTAGTATTGCGGTCGATACGAGTATATTACAACCAGGCGATGTCGCATTTTCAAGCGGACATACTTTCATATATGTTGGCGAGATACCTGGATTTGATAGTGTAATAGCCTCAGCCTCATATTCTACAATCGGCGCAGGTCGTGCTCCAATGGCCGGAAGAGAAGATTTAATGCACGGCAATGGCGTGACTGTTAGATGGTATCGTAAACCAAATTATCGCATCGCTAAATATAATTACCAAACAAATATCGTTGCTAATAATACATCTAGTAATAATACTTTATTTAAGATTGCTTTTATAGATAATCGCCAACGTTATTTAATTAAAAGTAATCTATCATAAGGGGAGGGGAATGAAAAAAACAACTCGTAGAATCGCCAATAATACACATCTACTATTTATATTATTTGGCATCATTTTACTCGTCGGGCTTGCAATTTTTATTGCGACTTTCACATTACGTATTAATAAAATTAAAACAACTATTCAATATGCGCCATATATCGCAGAAGTTACACTTAATGATGTGCCAGTAAATAATAATTCAAATATCTGGTTAGAACCAGGGTCATATACTGTTAAAGTCAAATGTGATCACTTCAGTAGTATTGAACGCACTATAGAGATATCAAACGATTATCATTATATTGTCGGAATATTATCCGCCACCGACGACGAAGGTAGATCGTATGCAAATTTACATAAACAAGAATTCGCTAATGCGGAAGGCATTGTGGGAAGAGCTTTGAATGAAGAGGGTATTGCAATTAAAAAACAGTATCCAATTTTAAATTATTTGCCTATAAATAATAGCTTATTTTCTATTAGTTACACTTATTTAGAAGATAACATCCCATTAATTAAAATAAAAACCACGCCAGAATTTCTCGATGATGCTGTCGCTAAAATGAAAACCTTCAAAAATGTCGAATTAACAGATTATCAAATATCTTTTAATCTAGAAAACCCCTTCGATACTTATAATGAATCCCCAAAATCCACACCGAAAGAGACCATAAAATCATCATTCAATCTTAGAAAATACACAATATCCAATGGCCAAAACCTCATTGATAATTATTATGCTACAACTCTATATATTTACGATTTCGATCGTGATTTTTCATACAACCACTATCGTATTCTATTAAAGAAAAAAGGAGAGAATTGGCATATTATATCCAAACCCCAGCCACTGCTTACCAAAGATAATACACCCAATGTTCCGCAGGATATATTAAATTCAGCAAACTCCCTCGCTCCGTAATTTATAATTTCTTATCTACACGCATCTCGCTCGGTACTGCCGTACTCGTTATAATCATCTGATAGTTTTTAAAATTATCAATCAAATGTCTCTGGCGCATTTCGTCTAATTCCGAAAATATATCATCCAATAATACGACTGGTTTTTTGCCAACTTCCTGCTCCAATATTTGCGCCTCAATAAATTTTAATGACAAAATCATACTACGATTTTCACCACGCGAAGCTGATCCATCCGCCTTCTTTTTATTAAAGATAAATTCATAATCATCGCGATGAATCCCAAAAGTCGTATACCCCAACACGCAATCACGTTCAAAATTGTTTTCCAAGTTCTTTAAATAATCATTTTCGTCAACTTCAGCCCCAATATATTTAATTGAGCATTCATCGCCATTCTTCGCAATATTTCTATAAATATCCGTCATCTTTTCATTAATCTTTTTAAGATTATGCACACGCCGGCGAATAACCTCCGCACCATAATTTGCACACATCACATTCCACGAAAATAAATCATCTCTACTAACAATCTCATTCTTTAATAAATCGTTTCTTTGACGCAAAGCTTTATTATACTTACTTAAAGCAGCTCCATAATTCTCATTAATTTGCTTAAATAATTCATCAAAATAATCACGCCTTCGCGACGGGGAGGAACCAACTAAATAAATATCATCCGGCTCAAATAGCACTACCGGATAACGATTTTTCTTCGGTAGCCTTAGACTCTTTTTTCCATCAATCTCAAATTCTTTCTTTCGGCCATCAAAACGTATTATTATTTTTTGAGCATCCATTAATTCAATCTCGGCTCGATAAAAATCCGCCTCTCTTTTTAGGATTTCTTTATCCACACCTTTAAAACTTTTTCCACGTAGTGCAAGATAAATAGCCTCCAAAACCGAAGTTTTTCCACTTCCATTTTCGCCGATTATTAAAGTCGTCGGACGATTACAATCTAAATCAAATTCCTCGTGACAACGGAAGTTCTTTAAACTAACTCTTTTAACAATATTCATTAGCTTTTAAGTGGCATAATGATATGCGTATAATCATTATTTTTAGCATTTTTAATTATTACTGGAGCTAGTTTTCCACTCAAGCCAAAAGTTATCTTTCCTTCAATCGTCGAATTCAATGCATCTAATAAATATCGTGAATTAAGTACTACTTTTCCATCTTCAGAAACTACCGCCTCCATAGCTGAAGAGTTTTCCCCAAGTTCCGACGCAACCGCACTTACCGAAAAGCTTCCTTCTTCTTTCTTTGCTTCACAAACAATCGAACCGCCACTTTCGCGCGCAAATAACGCCGCAACCTTCGTCATTCTAATTAATTCCGCTTTATCTAACTCAATTATATTTGAACAATCTTTCGGAATTAATTGACGGTAATCTGGAAAACTTGCATCTATTAGTTTTGAAGTTATCTCAATTTCACCCATCCTAAAACGAATTTGACTATCGTTGATTAGAACTTCTATTTCATCCATATTATCCGAAATAGAACGGATTACCTCTTGCAGAGCATTTGTCGGAACAATAGCTTTTATTTCGCTCTTTACTTCATCCACAAACTTACGATCGGCTAAACGATAACCATCCGTTGCCGCAATATATAACGACCCATCGAAAGTATTAAAATAAACACCAGTCAAAGCCGGACGCGTCGTATCATTGCTAGAAGCAATTATTACCTCATTAACCGCCTCTTTAAAGATATCCACACTAATCTTAAAAATAACAGCTTCTTTTTCATCGATTTTTGGCAATTCCGGAAAATCATCCGCCAAAATACCATTAATTGTAGACTTATATTTGCCGGCCGAAACAGTCAACTTATCATCTTTCGTACTAATAACAACGTTATCTTTTGGTAAGTTAGAAACAAATTCCGCTAAAAGCTTTGCTGGTACCGTAATGATACCGTTCTTTTTTGCTTTCGCATTAACGTATTGAACTATAGCCATCTCCATATTCGTGGCTGTTAATGTTAATTGATTCTCTTCAGCTCTTAAAAGGACATTACTTAAGATTGGCAACCCAGCTTTTGTGCTTGCAGCTACACGACTTACGGTATTTAGTGCTTTAGCGAGTCTGTCTTGTAATACTTCAATCTCCATTTTCTCCTCCAATTAAAAGTTTATTCCTTTTCCATTATTAATAAATTAGTAGTAGTAATAGTAGTTCTATGTGTAAAACTGGTAAAACTCATATTTAACAGGGGTGTAATTGGTGAAATATTTGTGTAAAACCTGTCGAAAATATTTTGGAAAACTCGTGCAAAAGACGGGCTTTGTGTAAAAAAGTTGATCGATGAGTTTGGATTATTCCACTTTTTGTACTTTTTCACATTTAGCATCCACATCTTTTAAACCATCTTTTCTACAAGTTTATTCACGGCTTTTCCACATATCTCATCAACTTGTATAAATTTTTTGCCTCAAATCCGTTATTTGCTCGCGCAAATTGAAATCTGTTTTTAGATTAGTTTTTATAACTTTTATCCCGTGCATTATCGTCGTGTGATCTTTACTTAGTTCTCGACCAATTTCCACCGTACTAAGTCCTAACTCTTCCTTCATTAAATACATACCTATCTGGCGCGCCGTCTTAATATTTTTTATACGGCTTGTACCTAATAAATCTTTTGAGCTTAAGTCGTAATATTTAGCGACTTTATCAATCAACTGCTTTACCGATATAGTTTTGCGTTTCGCTCGTGTACTTGTCTGTGCGATATAGCTATCATCGATTAATTCGTAAGTTGGTACGCCTCTTAATTCTGCCAAGGCTAATATTTGATTTAATTTCCCCTCAAGGTTACGAATATTATCTCGCACGTTTTCAGCAATGAATTCCACAGTTTTATCGTCGATTTCTGCTCCTAGCATCTCTGCTTTAGATTTTAAAATCGCACATCGTGTCTCAAAGTCTGGCATTTGGATATCGATAGGAACGCCCATCATTAAGCGAGACGCCAAGCGTTCGTCTATAGTAGCAATCTGAGCAGGGAGACGGTCGCTCCCGATAATAATCTGTTTATCATGCTGTTGTAGTTCATTGAATGTATGGAAAAATTCCTCTTGAGACTTTTCCTTATTCACGATAAATTGAAAATCATCTACGATTAATACGTCTACTTTGCGATATTTTTCGGCAAAACCATCAATCTTTTTGCGCATCGCCTCAACGAATTCATGATAAAACTGCTCAATAGTAACATATAAAACGTGCATCTCTGGATTACGTTCGAGAATTTCGTTGCCTATTGCTTGAATTAAATGTGTTTTGCCTAGTCCTGGGCCACCGTAGATAAAATACGGATTATAACGTAAACCCGGATTTTCAATCACGGCGTGTGCAGCACTAACGGCTAAATCATTATTACTACCAACAACATAATTACTTAGTCTAAATTTTGGATTAAGACCATTATTATCAGTCGAAAACCTCTTCGAGTCGCCGTATGTGATTACAGAACTAGTAGTGGCGGGCTTTGGTATATTTGTAACGGGTTTGTTGTTATCAAGGATTTCTACTGCACGTCTGACAGTTGTTTTATTCTCCTTGCCGTCAATAATAACTTTTAATTCGTCAAAGTTAATCTTTGCACTTTGAATAGCGTCGATTACCGTGCTATGAAATTTACCTTCGACTTGTGTTTTAATAAACACGTTTGGCACGGAGGTAGTTAAAATACCGTTTTCGTTTGAGACAAATTTAAACCGAACAAAATACGCCTCATAGGCCATTTCGGATACGTTGTTCTTTATCTCATCCAATACGGTCTGCCATTCGTTTGGCATATTATTACTTGACCTCCCTTTCTATAAGATTCATTATACGACTTTTCCACAGGTTTTTACAGGTCGAAATAATATTTTCTAATAACTTTTAGCCCTAACAGATAAGAATTTTCCCCATTTTCTCACAAAACAGGGAAGCGAGTATGTGGAAAAGCTCTTGAAAAATGTGTAAAAAATCATTATAATAGACATAATTCTTTTAATAAAACAATAATTATACAGTCAGGAATAATTTTATGCCAAAACGTACTTATCAACCACATAAGCGCCAACGCAAAGTTGAGCATGGTTTTCGTAAGCGCAATTCAACCGTAAATGGCCGCAAGGTTCTTGCTCGCCGTCGCATTAAAGGTCGCGCTCGTCTAACTGCTTAATATAAATGTTATCAAAGAAATATCGTTTTCATTCTAGGGGTGGGGTACGATATACCTACCAAAATGGCAAAACAATCCGGGGATCGAAAATATCCCTGGTTTTTGCGAATAATAGCCGTAACAAACAGCGTTATGCGGTAGTTGTTAGCAAAAAAGTATTAAAGTCAGCCGTTGGCCGCAATCGTATACGCCGCCGCGTATACGAGGCTATTCGTATGGAGCTGCCTAAGATCGAGAAACCGGTTGACTGTATTTTTATTATCTATTCAAAAGAAATACTAGATATGGACTTTAAGGTAATTCAAAAAACCATCAGAGATTTACTTAAAGAGGCAAGTATCTTATAATTAAAAGAGTCAAAGGAGTTATATGTTTGCTTTTCTAGATATGATTATTGTCCGTCCAATCGTAAACATCCTTTTTGTAATATATTCTTTAGTTGGCGATTTTGGTCTCGCCATTATTTTATTTACAATAATAGTTAAGCTTTTGACTTGGCCATTAATGAAGCGTCAACTTCACCAGACGAAGATTATGCGCGAAATTCAGCCAGAGCTCGCCGAAATTAAGAAGAACTGCAAGGGCAATCGCCAACTTGAATCTCTTCAGATGATGGATTTATATAAGCGCAAAAATGTTAAGCCATTTCGCTCCATGTTGACGCTTCTTATTCAGCTTCCCATCTTTATAGGCTTATTTACTGCTATTAATGTTGCGGTTCGTCCATATATTAGAGACGATAGTGTTTATACGGTAGAACATTCCGCTTATTTCTTCGTAGAGCCCATGAATCATATTAATGACCTTATTACGCAGCAAGACATATATCTAGATAAAGTTAAATCTGGCGACGAAAACGCTAAGTTAGAATTTGCGCCAAAACTATTCGGCACAATTGATCTCTCTACTACAGCCGGCTTCGGCTCAGTTAGCTCGATATTTATATTTGTTCTTGCCATTCTTTCTGCGCTAATGCAATTTATTATGTCTCGCCAGCAGGATCCTGCTCGCAAAAATGGCAAAAAACGCCGTACTATGCGCGACATCATGAAGGAAGCGGCCGAAGGTAAGGAAGCTAGTCAAGATGAAATTAACATGATTGCGCAGAGTCAGATGACTTGGATGATGCCTTTCATGATGCTACTCATTATGATGAATCTCCCGGGCGCATTAGTGCTATACTACCTTCTTAATAACGCCATAACAGTATTCTTGCAAAAACGCATCCTAAATCAGGATTATACTGAAATGGAGGCTGCGGCGGATAAGAAGATCCTCAAAGAACTCAAAGAAGCGCAAGAAGCCGTCATTGTTGATGATCGTACTACTAAAATTGATTCAAAAAAGACGCACTATGCGTCCGATAATAAACAAAATAAAAATGAAAAAGTACATATCACACGAATTAAGGCATCGGATAAAAAGAAAAGGAGATAATTATGAATACCGATGAATCAATTCGTTTTGCGACGAAATACCTAGAAGACCTTCTGTCTTTCTTTGGTATTAATGTGGCGGTTTATTCAACTATAGAGGATGATGTAATTCAATTATCAATCCCATCTACCAGTATGAATTCGTTATTGATAGGTAAAAATGCAAATAATCTCCGCGCATTACAGCATGTTCTTATGATGACTCTTATTGCGCGTAATGCAGAGGTGACTCGCGTCAATATCGATATAGCCGATTATAAACGTCAAAGAGCTGATAAAATTGAGCACCAAGCAGAGCGTTGGATTGATGAGGTGCGTCGCACTGGTCGCGAAAAAATCCTTGATTTGAACGCTGCCGATCGACGCGTTGTGCATCGATATGCCGGCGACTATTCCGACATTGAGACATTTAGTACAGGTGAAGGTCGCGAGCGTCGTCTTCATATTGCAAAGAAAGAATCATAAACCATAACAAGACAATTAAAGCCTCGCCTTAATGCGGGGCTTTTTGATGAGCGATTATAGAAGGGAATAGATTATAGTTTTCCACAGTATTTTGGTTGTTTTTTGGCTGTCAACTATAAACTAACAGATTGGCGTAATATTTTCACGAAAAATCAATTATTATACATCAACAGGGGTGTTTAAAACTATTATGTTTTTGTGGGTAAAATTAAACAATAATTCATAGATAGCCAATCATAGATAATGATGGTGGTATATGCTAGTGGATATATTAGTAGGTGTTAAAAGAATAAGAGGCTATAAAATAGTGCGCGCTTTTCGACTTATTAATCACTTCAAAAGCCTCCCATGCTTTTATGGGAGGCTTTCTATATCTAGTACACTATATTCTATCTAATTGTCGTAGCCGTTTCCTAGGATGATTATAAAGTCGCAATCATAAATCTTTAATGATTCGGGTATTTCCGTAATCATTTCGGCCTTATAGCGCTTTTTAAGGGCTGCTGCGGTCTTTTTAGCACTTGCATCGACCTGATAGATCTTAATGCCATCAAAGTCTGATAATCCTTTTTCGTCTGGAGAATTTGCTATCTGGCTAACCGTAAAACCTTCATCTTCAAGATCGTTCTTCTCATTTGAAGCTATACCCGAGGCATCGGTTCCATTCAATACCACTATGCTTGCGTTCTCGGTGATATAATCTTCGCCGCGCATTATAGTTTTTAGGTAACTCTTTATATTATCGTACTCATAAGTACCCATAGCTGGCACAACGTAAGAAATACCGTTGATATATGACGTCGTTAACAGATTCGCTTCCGTGAGAGAAATTGTTTCGAGGTGCTCGGTATTTAAGGTTGTTACTAACTTAACTAGCGTTTTCAGCTCGGTATCCTTGAAGTTTGTTCGTATGTTATCGCCCATGGTTTGTTTTAGCTTTAAAACAGTTTCAATTGTGATTTTCTTTTCTTTGGCCTTTCTCGCAGTTGCTTCAATAATGCGCTGCTGGAAGTATTCTCGGCTAAAATTCCCATTCAAAGCACCGTAACCACCACTAGCGTTTCTAGCGCGCGCTACCTCTAGCGCCTGGTAGCCAACCAGGTGATATTTCTTATTAGTCTCATAGGCAAAATATATTTTGTTGTAGCTTTGTTCAGATAGACCTCTTTCGTCGGATACTTCAATTGCAGTAACATCTTCTGGGCATTTATTATTCTGATAGTAGAAACAAACATCTACGCCATCAAGTGCATTTATAGTGTCTATTAATACTGCCCAGTTCACATGTACGCGGTAATGTACTTTCAAGCCAGTAACTTCTTCGAATTTTTTAGCGAGAGCTGTACCGCCTTCGTCTTCTTTCTGCTTCTTCAGATCGTTTGTCTTATTTGAGCTATTGAGATAGTCGAGATATTCACACCAATAGACTTCGTTCATCTTCATTGTAGCGGTGCAAGTTCGCTGCATCTTTAAATCACGTGGCAAACTGACGGCCTTCACGTCACCGCTATCCTGATTGATACTGAGAATCATCATTGCGTCAGTAAGAAAGCCTCCGTCATAATTTGGATCGTCCATAGCATATCCCTCTGTGCCGAAAACTAGGATATTTGTACGACCATTTTCGTCTTTTTCAAGAGGAGTATCTGGATCGGAAAAAATAACATTAAGAATATTTCCATTATCGGTTACTGTTGACACGAAATCGTTTAGGTAGAAATATAAAGCACCAATCCCTACAACGAGTATTAATACTACCGCTATGGCGACACGTTTCGCAATTTTATGTTTCTTTTTTGGTTTATCTGCTTTTTTATTTTTTAATTTATCCTTATACCATGCCTTAGATTTTTCTTTTCTAGGCACTTCCACTAGGTCGGTAGGGTCTATATCTTGTATAGCAGACAGATACTCCTTCACTGATTCGTCATTTTGTACTGATGTTTTTCTTTCTCTATCTAATCTTTCGTTTTCGGCAATTACTTTTTTTAAGTCCTTTTTACCATCCGTAATGCCGATCGTTTTTCTCTTGGTGACTTTTTTATTAACACCAAGAGAGCTATTAGTTTTTACCGTAGCGCGCTTCTTGGAGGCAGCACTATTTATTCTCGCAGTTTTTGTCCCACTCCTCCGTTGAAGTCCATCAATAGACTTGTTGTTCATTACATTATTTTACCATATACAGATATGATAGAATATAAATATGAATAAAATCTTAGCAACTGGTGGTACTGGATATATTGGTTCTCATACTGTCGTAGAGTTGATTAAGGCCGGATATGAGGTGGATATTGTTGATAATTTATTTAATAGTAAAAGCACGGTTATTAACAAGATAGAAGAGATTACTGGCAAAAAACCAAATTTCTACAAAGTCGATTTACTGGATAGCGAAGAGCTTGAAAAAGTATTCGACCAAAACGAATATGACGCTGTTTTACATTTCGCGGGTCTCAAGGCTGTAGGCGAATCTGTTGAAAAACCCCTTCTTTATTTTCATAATAATATTACTGGCACTATAAATCTGCTAAAAGCTATGCAAAATCACCATGTAAATAAACTGATTTTCTCATCGTCGGCTACTGTTTATGGTGTTCAAGATTCACCAGAATATATTGAGACTATGCAGACTGGGGTTGGTATTTCTAACCCATATGGTCGTACTAAATACTTTATTGAAGAAATAATTAAGGATTACGCAACTTCTAACCCAGATTTTGAAGCGATTCTTTTGAGATATTTCAATCCGGTTGGCGCTCACCCATCTGGTCTACTCGGCGAGGACCCTAATGGGATCCCAAACAATCTTATGCCTATCATAATGCGCGTATGGGATGGTAGAATTGACCAACTCTCGGTTTATGGGAATGATTACCCGACCGCAGACGGTACTTGTCGCCGTGATTATATCCATGTGGTTGATCTAGCAAAAGGGCACGTAATTTGCCTAAATCATCTTAAGAAAGGCGTAGAAGTGTATAATTTAGGCACCGGCGAGCCATCTTCGGTTATGGAGATTATTAACGCATTTGAAAAAGCTAGCAATGAAAAGTTGCCATATAAAATCATCGAGCGTCGAGCTGGCGATTTACCAGAATTCTGGGCTGATGCTCATAAAGCTAACTCCGAACTTGGTTGGCATACGGAACTAACTATTGATGATGCTATGCGCGATACAATTAATTATCTAAAGAAGAATAAGGATTAATCAAATGATTAAAAATTCAGAAAACAAATTTACCTTTAAAAACTACCTAAAATATCTTCGAAAATATTGGGTTTTAATAGTTGTATTTGCCGTAATAGGTCTAATTGGCAGTTATATATATATTAGTAATTCAAAAGTCACCTATTCAGCAAACCTTAAGGTGATGGTATATAACGCGGAAGTGGATCAAGGCGCAGCCGTTTCGCCATACGTTCAGTTTAAAGAAATTCTAACTAGCGACATACTTATCGAAGAAAGAATAGGCCTTAAAGATATTGCTAGCCATATAGAAGTGAAAGAATCAAATCGAGGCGTCTTTACAATTACTGACACTGAAAGCGATGCGGATACTGCTGTAGAAAATATTAAAAAAATAAGCGAAAATATCCGCTCATTAGTCGATGGTGTATATAGTGATGCTGACAAATATGAAATTACTATTCTTCAGATCGACCAGCAAGCCGCTGCAAGTACAAACTTGAAAAAAGATATATTCATGGGTATTGTTGCTACTTTTGCGATGGTTGCACTAGCTGCCGTGATTATCTTCATTAAATTTGATTTCAGTACGGAGAAATAATGTCCGAAAAAATACTATCCGTTTCGGTAGCGGCTTATAATCTTGGTGAAATGATTGAAGACAATCTAAAATCATTTTGCGATTCCGACGTTATTGATGATGTGGAGATTCTGGTTATAAATGACGGGTCAACGGATGATACTGTCGAAAGAGCAGAGAAATATGCAAAAAAATATCCAAAGTCCATTAAAGTCATTACACAGAAAAATGCTGGTCCTGGTGCAACTGTTAATAATGGTATTAAAAACGCTACGGGTAAATATTTCCGTATGGTCGATGGGGATGATTGGGTAAACCCTAAAGATTTTACTAAATTGGTTAAAAAACTGAAAAAGATAGATGTAGATGTAGTATTTGCAAACTATACACCATTTCATCAGCGTAAACAAAAATATTATCCTACCATCAAAACCGACATGACCCCAAATGAGGTTTTTGACTTTAGTGATTATGAATATCATTGGAACCCACCACTTCGTATGCATCACACTATATTTCGTACGGAAATCATGAAAAAACATGTCAAGTTAGACAAAGGCTTTTATACGGATGCTGAGTATATGTTTTTCCCTACGCCATATCTTAAAAAAGCAATATATTTTGACTTAGACATTTACCAATATCGTGTTGGTATGCCAGGGCAGAGTACGAGTCCAGAAAAACTTCGCAAAAACCGCGTCAATCATCGCATAATGCTTGATAAAATGTTGGATTTTTATGAGGATGTAGAAGACCAACTCCAGCCAAACGTAAACTATTATTTAGCGCGTCAAATAACTGGCTTAATAATTAATCATCTCGACATTTTGCTATTAATTCATGATGAAAACATGACGCAAGATATTAAAACCCTTTATACGGATATAGAAAAAACACATCCAAAAATATATGAAGTTCTCAAAAAAGATATAAAATCGCGTATTGTTGCTGGCAGTAATTATTTACTAACGCGCCCATTGTCGTTTTATTTACGCGAGAGGTATAAGCATATCTAATTATGACCCAAAAAAGTGTCAAGAAAAATTATATATATAATCTCGCCTACCAAGTATTATTGGTAATTGTGCCTTTTGTTACGATACCATATTTGTCGCGTATTTTAGGCGTTGAAAATATTGGTATTAATAGTTTTGTTTTGTCGATCGTTTCATACTTTGTATTATTAGCAAATATCGGCGTAGGAAGCCTCGGTCAGCGCGAAATTGCCCTTCATCAAGATGATCGTAAAGCATATTCTAAAATTTTTTGGGATCTTTTCTTTTATCAAGCCATCGTAGGAACTATCTCTTTTTTGGCATACATTATTTACGTCACATTCTTTAGCAGTTATCCTGGCGTTCAATGGATAATGGCTATTAATATTGTGGCTGCAGTTGCTGATATGGCTTGGCTATATCGTGGACTAGAAGAGTATCGATATATTTCTGTCCGCAATATCTTTATAAAAATATGTAGCGTAGTGGCAATATTTGTATTTGTGCATACTAGTAATGATTTACCGATATATGTGTTAATTAATAGTGTTTCGCTCTTACTATCGTCAATATTATTATGGTTTAAACTCCCTAAAATTATTAATAAGCCAGTTCTAAAAGATATCCGCATCTTTAAATATTGGAAAGATTCAATCATTTATTTTCTTCCGCAAATTGCGACGTCTATATATACAGTTCTAGACAAAACTATGCTCGGTTTCATTACTGGCTCCGAAGCGGAAAACGGTTATTATGAACAAGCTTATAAAATAATTCAACTTTGTTTAATAATAATTACATCATTAAATGCTGTTATTGCGCCACGCATGGCTTTTTTATATGGAAAAGGAAAAAAGAAAGAGATACAAGATCGCATAAAAGCATCATTTCATTTTATTTATATGATCACGTGTCCTATGGTGTTTGGGCTTATTGCGGTTGGGCCAGCCTTTTCTTTGATATTTTTTGGCGAAGGTTACGAGAAAGTTCAAACCTTGTTGCCGCTTTTTGCGCCAATTATACTCATTATAGCGATAAGCAACTGTATTAGCGGGCAATTTCTAATTCCAATCGGTAAACGCTTACGCACAGCCGTTTATTTATGGATGGGTGCCGCCGTTAATATTGTTTGTAACTTAATTTTGATACCGATTTTAGCAAGTTATGGCGCCGCTATCGGCTCTCTGATTGCAGAGATTGTAATCACCGTTATGCATGTTTTGCTATTGAGGAAATATATGCCGCTCAAAATCGTATTTAAGCCTATGATTAACTATTCTATTTCCGGCGTAGTTATGTTCTTGGTTCTTTTCCTTCTGAATAATCTATTGTCGTCACCTACGATTATTGTTGTTGCTACGAAAATAGTATGCGGTGTGGTTGTGTACTATATTGTTCTAAGATTTATACTTCATGACCATTTTCTAGACTATGAGATACAAAAAGTTAAAGATAAAATAGTTAGACGCTAGATACCTCTTTTGATATAATACGACTATGAATGTAAAGAGAGAAAAAAGAGTAAAAAAGCTCTCTTTAAAATCTGAAGTTAGGGATGGTTACTTAGTCTCGAAGGAGATGAAAGAAATCTGGCAAGTTCAGCTGGATTTATTTGAGCAATTTGCAAAAGTTTGCGACCGCCACAATATTGACTATACGCTCGATGGCGGGTCCTTATTAGGCGCGATTCGCCATAAAGGCTATGTGCCATGGGATGATGATATCGATGTAGCGTTGATGCGCGATCAGTATGAGAAGTTTCTAAAATATGCCAAAAAAGAACTAAAACCACCTTATTTTATTCAGAATGAACGTACTGAACCGGAATATTATCGACAATATACTCAATTGCGCCGCTCTGACACTACGGCTATAATTAAAGTCGATCTTCAATATAATTATAATTGCGGGATTTCAATTGATATTTTTCCTCTCGATAAAGTTCCAGACAATCTCACAAAACGCAAAAAATTTCTAGATAAAATTAGTTTTATACGTCGCCTATTCCTCCATGATGATGGAAATATGGCAAAAAAAATGTTTCAGTTTATTATTAAACCTAGATATTTAATTAAATATTGCGCCAAACTAATTCAAAAATATAATAACGAAGACACGATGGAGTGTGGCAAACTTGGTTTCAGGCCATATACCAAGTTAAGAAAAACATCTTGGCTGAAAAAAGGAAACTTTATCAAGGTGCCATTTGAATATCTAGAAGCGAAAATAACTAAAGATTATGATGAATATTTAACAAGACTTTATGGAGACTATATGACTCCGCCAAAATTAAAAACTGTAGGTGTGGGTACTGGGCATGGAAAAACGTTTTTCGATACAAGGCATAGTTATTTATACTACAAAGATAAGAAAGAGGAGGTCGCGCAAAAACTATGAAAAGCAGTAAGAGTGCAGTGTTTAAAGTCACCAAAGAGCGTCGCGACGTGTGGAAAATTGAATTACAAATGCTTGAAGAGTTTAAACGAGTTTGCAAAAAACATCACCTTAAATATTTTGCATTTGGCGGCACTATGCTTGGCGCAATTCGCCACAAAGGCTATATTCCGTGGGATGATGATATTGATTTAGCTATGTTGCGATCAGATTACGATAAGCTTCGTGAAATTGCTGATTCAGAATTCAAAGAGCCATACTTTTTCCAAACGGATTATAACGACAGGCTATTCCGCGGTCATGCTCAATTGCGCAATTCTGACACTACTGGTGTAATGATTAGTGACATAAATCGCAATTATAATCAGGGTATTTTTATAGACATTTTCCCACTAGATGAATATCCAGCCGACGATAAATTACGCAAAAGTCAACGGCGCCAGTTATTTATGATCGGCGGAACGTTGCGGAATTATTATCGCGACACTAATAAGGCCTCAGAAAAGATACGTCGTCTTCTTGCTGGTATTATAGTTTGGGCTCATGGCGGACCGAGTAAATATTTTGCAAGATATGAAAAAATAGCACGTAAATATAATGGCTGCGGTAATGGTATAGTTGGCGCATTGAGTGTGAATTATGGCAAAGAGGTAGACTATATGAGAGAAAAAGGTCTACATAAATTCAAAGAAGTACCTTTTGAGGATACTACAATCAGTATGCCATTAACTTATGACGAAATTTTAACTCAGCATTTTGGCGATTATATGAAGCCATCTCGCGCACCGAACACGCATGGCGACGTGTATTTTTCGTCCAAAATTCCATACAAAGAATTTATTAAAAAGGTTAAGTCAAAAGAAATTAACGCAAACGATTATACGTTATAAAGGAGTAGCATGTTATATACATTACTATTAGCTGGTGGGAAGGGGACACGTATGGGAAATACTGGTGTTCCTAAACAATTTATCAGTATTAAAGGCCAACCAATCATAATTCGTACTCTGAAGAAACTTCTTGAGCAAGAGAAGATAGATAAAATAGTAATCGTATGCAATAAGAGTTATTGCGTTTATTTGGCTGACTTGCTTTCGGAGTATGAGCTTAATAAAAATATTTATATCACCGAAGGTGGCGATAATCGCTTTGACTCAATTCTTGGCGGGATTAACTTCATTAATGATAACTTTCACCCTGAAGAATCTGACTGTTTTATGATTCATGATTCGGTTAGACCATTCATCGATGAGAAGGTTTTAAAAAATGCTATAGAATCATCCGAAAAATATCCAGCCATCTCCGTCGCGAATCCTCTCGCAATAAACATTATCTCTTCTGATGATGATGGCAATATTAAAAAGATATTTCCTCGCGAAAAGCTATATACTGATGAATCTCCGCAAATTTTTAATATTCAAATTTTTATGGAATGTATCAAAAAATATAAGGCCGAAGAGCTGGCGAAGATATCTGATTTATCGTCAATCTTTGTTGATAATAATCATACAGTGCATATAATTGAAGGTAATACTGACAATATTAAAATAACAACTAGTAAAGACATAGCTATTGCGGAAAAATTAATAACTGAGGAGGATGAATAATGGCTAAATATGACTATTTAATTGTTGGCGCTGGCCTATTTGGCGCCACGGTCGCATATCGAGCGAAGCAGGCTGGTAAAAAGGTACTAGTAATTGATAAGCGTGATCATATCGCAGGCAATGTTTATACTGAAACAATCGAAGGAATTAATGTTCATAAATACGGGGCCCATATCTTTCATACGGACTACAAAGATGTGTGGGAGTTCGTAAACTCTTTCGTAGAGTTTAATCGCTACACTAACTCGCCTGTAGCTCGCATTGGCAACGAAATCTATAATATGCCATTTAATATGAATACATTCGCCAAAATTTGGGACGATGTTTTTACGCCGGAAGACGCAAAGCGTCGCATCGAAGAGGAGCGCAAAGAAATGGCCGGCAAAGACCCGCAAAACCTTGAAGAACAGGCGATTTCGCTAGTTGGGCGCAGCATTTATGAAAAGCTAATTAAAGGTTATACAGAAAAACAATGGCATCGTGATTGTACTGAGTTGCCAGCCGATATTATTAAACGCCTTCCTGTGCGTTTTATTTATGATAATAATTATTTCAACGATCGATACCAAGGAATACCTATCGGTGGATACACTAAACTTGTCGAGGGTATGTTAGATGGGGTTGAGGTAAGATTAAATACTAACTTCTTTGATAATAAAGCAGAATATAAAGATATAGCAAAGAAGATTATTTATACAGGTATGATTGATGAGTATTTTGATTTCAAACTAGGGCGTCTTGAATATCGTTCGCTACGCTTTGATACACAAATACTCGATGAAGAAAATCATCAAGGGAATGCGGTAGTTAATTATACCGGACATGAAGTGGAATATACGCGCGTTATTGAACATAAACATTTTGAGTCAACCGAGTCACCAAAAACCGTGATTACATACGAGTATCCAGACGATTGGGATGATCCTAAAAAAGAAGCTTACTATGTTATTAATGATAAAAAGAATAATGAGCTAGCCGAGAAATATCGTGATTTAGCGAAAGAAGAGGAAAATGTTATATTTGGTGGACGCCTTGCTGAATATAAATATTATGACATGGATGATGTTATTAAGAAGGCATTAGATATAGATATTTAAAAAGAATAGCCCCTCATCTAGAGGGGTTATTTGTTATTCCATTTCGATTTTTGGGTTAAAGAATTTACCGGCGATTTTACCTTTCGTGTAGTACCAACATCGTTTAAGTTTATGATCTTTAGCTGTTCGTAAAATAATGTAAATAAAAAATAAATATTTATTTCTATAATCCAAAACTCTATCTCGTTTATCTGTGTAATGCCGTATATTATATTCGTGATTTCTATGAGCATAAAAAGACATATGTATTTTTTCGGCAGGAGCAACATTTGCTGTTGCCCCGAGGTTTGACTTAGTTTTATGTAATAATATGCTCCCCGTATCGACGTAGGCTGGCTTAACGGAACAGAGTCTTTGCGAATACTCCATATCGTCAGAGTAGATGAAAAATTCCTTAATTGGTAAGCCTACCTTTCTGACGATTTTCATATTAGCGAAAAAACCTACAAATGTTCCTCTTAGACACGGAATTAAGCCATTTGCTAAAAGATCGGGTTCGCCATATAAAACAGGCGGAGTTACCTGACGATTCATTTTGCATATTTTTCCATCTGTCCATTTAGCAATACTTGAAAGGAAAGAGAAGTCGTCTTTTAGGTATGATGCTTTACTTACCAAGGATTTTAGGGCATTATTATTTTTTGCTATTGTATCGTCGTCCATTAGCCAAACATAATCGTAATTTCGTTTCAATGCTTCACGTACACCGTAATTGAAACCACCGGCGCCACCCAAATTTGCGCCCGTATTAAAATAAAACACCTTTTTATTGTCGATTAAATTATCGATGTATTCTTTTGTACCGTCAGTACTTGCGTTATCGATTATTAATATTTCTTGTTTTTTATAGTTTTGTTTTAATAGCGCTTCGATGCAATCCTTTAAAAGATTTTTTCGATTATATGTCACTACTATTGTTCCGACGTGTTTTTGCTCCATTTTTTATTCCATTTCGATTTTTGGGTTAAAGAATCTACCAGCTATTTTACCTTTCGTATAATACCAAATTCGTTTAGCTTTATGATTTTTTGAAAAACGCAATACGCTCAGTACGTTTAATATATAGTTATAGCGAAAGTTGAAATGGTCGCGCATCGGGATATGTTTGCGCAAAATATAACCTTCATTTCTGTATTGCATATATAGACGATTAATCTTATTTTCGTCGCAATAGGTCACTGAAGAGCTTTGATTGGTTGGAGATTTATGAATCATAATACTATCAATATCAATGTATGACGGCTTAATCTTATTTAATCGAAGCGAATATTCGTTGTCGTCAAAATAAATGAAGAAATCTTTAATCGGTAGGCCGACTTCTTTAATGACTTGCATATTAGCAAAAAATGAAACGAAAGAAGCGGTTTTTACCGGAATCAAACCATGGTTTATTTTATCAAAATTTACATCCCAAGCGCCGTCTAGTGTCTGTTTATTTAGTTGGCATATCTTTCCATCGGTCCACTTTACAATGCTTGAAAGGAAAGAGAAGTTATCCTCAAGGAAAGCGGCTTTATCGACTAGGGATTTTAGGGCGTTCTTGTCTTCGGCAATAGAATCGTCGTCCATTAGCCACGCATAATCCACCTTATTTTTTAGCGCTTCGCGTACGCCATAATTAAAACCTCCAGCACCACCAGAGTTTTTGCCGGTATTGTAATAGAAGACTTTCTTGTTATCTATATATTTTTTTATATAATCTTTTGTCCCATCCGTACTAGCATTATCAATAATATATATCTGCTGCTTTTTATATGTTTGCTTCAATAAAGCTTCAATGCATTCTTTAAGCATTTCCTTGCGATTATATGTCACTACAATCGTCGCAACTGTTTTATTGTCCATTTATCCTCCTATAATATCGTATGGTATTAATTGATTTGTTCCTAATATCACGAAAGCCAACAAGAAGTATACTGCGGCAATTGCATAGATTGTGGCTACTTTAGTTAAAGGAGGTTCTTTTGTCTCGGATATTATTTGCCAAAGCATAAATATTGCAAAGGGCCAGAAGAAATCAGCTAATCGCCCAAGATATCCTGAATAAAAACCAATTGCCGAGTAAGCGGCACCCGTCATAATGATTGGTAACATATGCTCATTTACTGGGTTAGCGTTTTTATGATGTCGATAATGCAATGCGCCAATGAGGGCTAATGAGCCGCATATTAAGAAATTGAAATTCAATAATGATCCGCTCGTATCTACGAATGTGTAGTAATGCTTTTGCGACACGATGCGCACGGTAGTTAATATTAATAAAGCGGGCTTATAGAGTGTGACGATAAAAATCGCCAAGAACCCGAATATATAAAAGGCTTTATGATATCCGAACCTATTAACGATATAAGGAACTAATAATATAGGCAATAAGGCCACGGACGAGTAATGTAATGAAATCGCAAATAGTGAAAATAAAACAATTTTTGTAACATGCACTCTCTGTTTCTTAATTACGGAATCGATAATATTGCTTAGTAAATAAGAAAGCACACTCATTGCTGCCATTTGTCTCATTGTATTTAAACTATTAGGAAAAGCCATTATCAACAATGCGCCATATAAAACCCAATAGTATTTTTTGTCTAATTTTTGCGAGGTCTTGTAAAAGAAAAATATAGTAATTAGCGCAAAAATACCAAACATAAACCACGCATCGAGGCCTAAAAGTCCGCCGACCGTAGCAGTTAATAGGATAAATGGCTCTATTTCACCACTCATTAAGCGAACCATACTTCGTTCGATAGTAGAAGTTGAAACTTGCTCATAAAAAGTCCGATATGTTGCCGTATCGGTACCGGCTTCAAATCTGATTGCTGAGAAAATAACAATAATTAATAAACTAAGAATGGTTAGTGTTTTTAGTTTTTTCTTACTGCCTATATGCATCAATACTGTAGATAATGAAAAAACCAAGAAATAAATAATTACACTAGTGAATGCATTAAATGTCATATATTTCTTCCAGTTTCTTTACTGTCATTTTAATATTGTATGCCTGAATTGATTCGTCTTGAAGATTATTGCGATATTTAATGCCTTTTGGCTTCTTTTTCAATTCTTTCGTCCAAATATCCTGATCAAGTGGCAAAAATAGACTATTTTCGGATACTGCTACTTCTTTTGCGACCCTGTCACTAAAAATACACTTCAAACCATTTGCCTGTGCTTCTATTCCAACCGTCGGAACACCCTCAAAAAGTGAAGGCAGTACGAAAAAATCGGCCATCGAGTAATACTCGTTTACGTCGTCGCGCGCTGACAATAAGTATACTCGGTTGGATAAGCCGGAATTATTGATATGATTTTGTAGGTTGTCGTGCAATGATCCGTTTCCGATGATAAATAGTATTTCATTTGAATCAATGAAGTGATCTTTTATTAAATCTATCAGAAATTCTTGATTCTTCACCTCTTCTAAACGACCTATAGTTAGCCATACAGAGGTGCTTTTATTAATCTTATATTGACCCCTCAATTTATCACGTAAAGATTCGCTAAATTTATATCTTTCAATATCTATTCCGTTAGGCACGACAGTGAAAGGGTTACTGCCGAATAGAAATTCTCCTGCCGCCTGTCCGCACCCGATTCTTTGCGTAGCTAGTTTGTTTAATTTACGTTTTAGAAAAATAGAAATAAACTTCTTAATAGGTGACTTCATTTTGGTATTATTTGTACTGTGACTATGAGCAATCAGTTTTTCTGCGCCGCCACGCTTTGCTCCAGCCAAAGTTAGGGCAGACATAAAATCTATATGACTATGCACAATATTAATGCCTCGTTTTCGAACGAGCAGCTCTATTTGTTTTTCAAAGTCCCTAGGATTAGAAAAACGAGTATCGCGCAAACGCACTATTTCAACACCTAATGTCTCTAGCTCATCTTGATATGCATATTTGTCTCCGTTCGACGGCGCCATAAAAGTCGCAATAATAAAGCGATATTTTTTGCGGTCAATATTGCGCAACGTATTCATAATATAGGCTTCAGCACCACCGCGATCTAAACCGCCAACTATATGTAAAACATTTTTCATCCTAATAATTCCTCATATATTTCTCTCATGGTCGCTAGGGAAGAGCGTAAAGAAAACTTTTCCGAAAACTTTATACTATATTCTTCTGGGTTCTTGATTGCTTTTATTATTTTCTTTTCTAACGCATCATTATCGCCTAGTTCGAATAGGTATTTTTTATTACCATCCACTATATCCCGATGTCCACGATTGTTGGATATTAATACGCTACAGCCGCATAGAATAGCCTCTAAAACACCTAGACCTAAGCCTTCTCGAATACTCGTGGAGACGCATAAATCGCAACACTGTAATACTTCATGCACATCGTTTCGATATCCTAGAAACAAGACCTGATTATCAATGCCGAGCTTTTTTGCTAAAACTCTCATTGCATTAAACATCTTGCCAACTCCGAGCAGTACTAATTTTAGATTTTTATTTTTGTGCATAGGGCCAGCGATGCTCTCTAGTAACATTTTGTGATTTTTGTTTTTCGTAAACTCCGCCACATACACAACAGTAAAATCGTCATCTTTTAATCCTATTTCTTTTCTGAGAGATGATTTCTTAGATTTACTTAGTTTAGTATTAAACTTCGTTGTATCGATACCGACACCGTTAATTAATTTAACTGGGCAAGAAAAATGCTTTTTTGCGCATTCGTAGTCTTCGGTATTGATTGTGATTAGCAAATCCGTATATCTCGCCATCATTTTTTCAATACTGTAATAAATCAGCCAATTTAGCTTCGGCGCGCCTTTATAAAAATGAAACCCATGGCAAGTGTAGATAACTTTTAAATTACCTTTTCTGCGCAATGATTTTGCGGCCAAACGAGTAATTACTGATCCGACTGGCGTATGAGTATGAATCGCGTCGTAATTATTCTCGCGCAATATGGTTTTTAGCTGAGAATAGGATTTTATGAGTTTATGAATCTGTAATGGGTTGCGCGCGAAATCCACCTCAAAAACACGATTGACGTCATATACTTTTTCCTCATTAGCACTTGCATAATCTACACTCCATCCACCTATGTTAAGGTCATCATATGGAGCTTCGAGCTTTCCGCGCAGCATCCGCATGGGAGCTCGGTTGAACTTATGAAAATTAGCCGTATGAGAAGTAAACAGTATTTTACGCTTTAATGTAGGCATTTCCTTTATATTTTAACAGATATAGCCTACATTTCGCCATTAGGAAGCATGGAATATAAACTGAGTAGTTCACCAAGTGTATTTTTTGGTTTTAGTATTATAATACAAAACACCATTTTGATATTGCTGATACTGATAATTACCACTTGTTCTTACGTTGCTTGTTGGGAAGCCCATCTTTCCGTTCTCGTAACCGCTTCTGCGCCAATATTCGCGTAACGCGCCAGTAGACTCATAAAATCCAACTTTATCATTCCCAACAATATAACCATTTTGGTACTGTTGGAAGATAATTCCAGTCTTTTCATTAGTCCTTATGTCGTCTACTGGGAATCCAAGTTTGCCGCCCTCAAAACCTAAACTCTTCCAAACTTCACGGATTGGACCCGATGATTCGTAAAAGCCATACTTTGCATTACCCAAAACGTAACCTTTCTCGTATTCCTGCCAGTAGATTCCAGTGTTCTCATTACTTCTCAATATATCTATTGGCTTACCAAGATCGAGACTTAGCCATTTCTTATAGATGTCGCCACTAATAATGAACCCATCACTAGTAAATAGGGCGGCTTGTAAAGTTAACTGTTTATCGGTTTCGTCTTCGGATGGTAGGCCGTATTCCGACGGGTTCTTTAACCACTTTTGAAGATATTCTTCACTGATAGTATAATAGCCAGTCTTAGCTGATCCTATCACGACTCCATGCTCGTAGAGCTGATATTCTCCGCCAGTAGTCCTTTCGGTTTTAATACTACTAATTGGGAAACCTAGTTTACCTTTTTCATAATTATTCGCTTTCCAGTATTCACGTATACCGCCCATCGACTCGTAATAGCCGAGTTCTTCGTTGCCTAGAATATATCCGTTCTGATATTGCTGGTAAGTTATACCAGTTTCTTCATTTGTTAGTATTTCGCCAATTGGGAAGCCCATTTTTCCTCCCTCAAAACCAAAGCTTCGCCATACTTCACGTATCTTGCCGGATGATTCGTGGAAGCCGTATGTTGAGTTACCTAAGACATATCCGTTCTCGTACTGTTGCCAATATATGCCAGTAGCCTTATTGGTACTAATCGTCCCTATTTTAGCGCCAAACTTTTCTTCGCCGCCTAGTAACTCATAAGCTTCCTCTATTTTTTCATATTCACTCGGAAGCAGCGGATTACCGAACCATTCGCTAAAATACATAAAGAAATTTCGATTACCATATGAACCGCAAGTTGCTGTGCCGGGGTAATTTCTAAGAGCCGCATCGTTTGGGGTGTATGGAGTATAAATATAGAGAGAAGCGGTAGCATAATTTTCTATATAGACCGATTTTTGACCACAAGAATATGTTGGTGAATAGTATATTTTGTTCGTAGTGAACGGGTGATAATTATAGCTATAAATATGTTCTTTGTAATAGTTTAATTGCCAGGCTGCCCTGGTTACCTGATTATAAAAACCATAATATTTCGTATCACAAGCCGCATTGTCTGGGCAGGCGTAGCCCATTATAGTATCGAATTCATTTTTAGTTGGCCAATCGTCGCCCCAAGCGTAACTTTCCTTCTTTAGCATTACTAATAGGACTTGCGGGTTAATATTGAATTCTTTTGCCGCATCGTAAATAATCTGTGCAGCCGAAAGCATTCCCTCTTCGGCTACACCTCTAGTAGCGAAGTTATTTTTATGCGTAGTTGGGTTTTCGTAGTACTTATTAATGCAGACATATGGTGCATCATGATAGCGACTATCGCCACCTTCGGTACGCATCTTTCTGGCATATTCTGCGCGAGTAATATTTGGATCTACTGCTTTACCTTTTATGTAATAGCCGTAACCGATTTTTTGAGTGCCCCACATGTCGCAAGCTGGCAAGTGGCTATCCATAAATTTTTGAATATCCGCTACTGACATACTGCCCGAGTTATAAAAAACGCCATCATCAATAATGCGCCCAGCCTTAAAATCTGTAGCCTTAATAGCGGTAGAGTCTGGCGTATTTTTAACAGCAAGCCCAAAGAATACTGCTAAAAATGCTACTACGGCAATTAATTTACTGAATTGTAAAAGTTTGTGTTTCACTCACGCCCTCCGATAAATTAGATTTATATTCAAGCCTTACTTTCCATTCTCCCGAACTGAGCGATCCTTTTTCAAGCACTACCGCTTCACACACAGTATTTTTTGCATTAGGTAATACTGAAGTTATTTTCGTTACGGACTGAGTGCCTTTTGTGAATATATAGCTACAGGTCCCCTCAGTTTCGACAATATTAGTGATAGTGCTACTAATCACTGTTTTTTGTCCTACGACATAAGGATCGTGTAATAATACGTTTGCTTTCTTTAGGCCAGACTCATTTCTTTCTACTTGCTGGTGTTGTCTTTTTTCAAGTTCGTCATTTTTTGCCTTCGCTTCATTTCCTGGGGTAGTGTAATTTTCGTCAATATCCGATTCGGGAGTCGGCTGTTTTTGTTCATTCTCCGTATTTGCGGTGTTAATATCACTCTCTTCAATTACCGCTTTTTCGTCCTTGCTTACCATTTTTACGCCAGCTAAAGCGCCAAAACAAAGCACCGCAACAAGAAAAACTCCACCAATTATCATCATGGCAGTGTGTTTATTTGACCTTATTGTTTGAATTTTTGTTTTTGCCATAATATAGCACTCCTTATTTAAATCTAATCATCATCTAATAAAAAAAGCAAGTGCCTATTAGATATTTACAAATTGTTTATGCTATAATTAGGATAATTATGGATAATGGTGGTCATTATGATGATTATACCGGTCACGGTATAGACAAGGTTGAGGACTCCGGAAACGTCGATTTTGGCGACGGGGCAAACCACCGAATTTATGACTACGAGCATAACCCCCGAAGAAACAGCAATAACAATCAGGAATCCGGGAAAGAGAGGGATGCTCTTGATGCGGGTGAACGAAATCAACAATCTGACAAAGATGGCTCTAGTCGAGGTGACGCTACGTGGACTAATCGCACAGGTCAGACGGCTAAAATGGTTGCAGCTTCCATATCGGGGAACGCTTTCACTTTTGCAAGAAATGTAAGAAAAAACGGCGGCTTAATAAATACCGCTAAGGTTGTTGGACCGGCCGGCATGATTCTCATTATATTAGCGATGTGTATGAGTGTTTTCTTTAGTAGCCAAAGTGCCATGCTGGCTGGCGTGGTAAGTAACCTTCAGAGTGCATTCGATCCAGTTGAAATTGCCGCCAAAGTACGTAGCAGAATTCTAATCAAGGGGATAATGAGTGGCACAAATACGAAGGGTGGCGTATGGAGTAAATTCTCTGATTATATGAAAGTCAAGCTCTCGCAAGCCGGTGTCGATGTTAGAGGCGAAGGCGACAAGGATAGTCTGTATTTTAAAAACGAGGTTGGCGAGGAAGTTAAAGTTGATGCTGATAATCTAGACTCTGCAGTGGCAACAAATACAAAGATTGCAACGGATTTGGATGCTGGCATGAAGACCGTCGGCAGTAGCGTGCCAGTAGCGTACGGAGAAACGGGTACCAAGGTATATAAGGGGAGAGTTGGAGCTACGCGGAATGAGCTTAACCAAGAAGATAACAATGGTAAGGATTTCGATGAAACGAAAGAAAAAGTAGATACTAACTCTCAAGAAGCGTTGGATAAATCCACTCATAAGATGAGTGGTGATGTTGAAAGTGGTAGAACAGAAGAAAGAGATGCTGTCGATGATGACGGCAATACTCTACTTGATGATAATAATAAGCCAATAAAGGAGGACTACCTAGAAAGCGGCCGTACGCATACAGACATAGACTCCCCGGATGATGTTGAGGTAAAAGTTAGCGATATGGTTGAAGAAGAAGTCGGCAAGGGGATGGATTTTAGTATTGTAGGGACTCTGGTTAACGGGGGATGTCAGCTCTATACTGTCGCTACGACTATAAATAGCATGATAAAAAATATGGAAATGGCGCAGGTTGCCGTGATGGCACTACGTTTCTTGGAGGCTGTTCAGCGAATGCAGGCCGGTGATGGCGGATTTGATTTGGTATTTGATGTATTTGCACAATATGCTGCTAAGATTGAGAAAAAAGTATTAAAATTTGGCGAGGGTGAGGAGGTTGAAGTAGAGGGTTCGATGATGAGTAGTTCGCCTATGGCTGCTGTTTTTGGCGGTTCAAAGCTTACTAGTGAGGATCCAATCGTTAAGTCTTTTATTACTAGTCCAAGTCAATTTCGTCGAATCATGAGCACTATCGATGGCGGCACTGGCTACAAGGCTTGTACGGGTGCTAGGATTGCCGCTGGTGTTGTTGATGCGGTTGGCGATGCGGTAACTCTTGGCGGGACAAAATTACTAGGTCTCCTAGCCGGCGTTGCCTTAGGAACGTCTATCTCACTCATAGTTGGTGCCGTAGTTGACGTTTTGGTGCCAAAAGCCGTAAATGCAATGACTAGAGATTTTTCATCATTCATGATGGGGCCTGAATCTAGTGCTGTGCTAATGTGGGGCTCAGAAATAATTATGGGGGAATTAGCTAGGCATGTCGCTATGCAACCTGCGACTCCTGAGACTCTACTCGCATACAATCTTGCAAAACAAGAAGTCATCGCCGAGCAGGCGCGAATTGATAGGTATACGCTTAGTCCGTTTGATGTCTCGTCCGAGCACACATTTATGGGCTCGCTTGTGCGCTCTTTTGGTAAACTTTCGTTTAGTACGCAAAGTATCATGGGGAAGGTTGCTATGCTCATGTCGACTGCGGGAAAGTCGCTAATTTCACTGACACCGGCTAGTCATGCATATTCTTTAGATACTTTAATATCCGAAGGAGACTGTCCTGAAATAAACTACCTAAATGATGATTTTAAATACGCATCCGCATTTTGTATGCCTAAATATGTGGGAGATTTCTCAACGATGGGTATGAATACTGAGAAAATGATGAAAAGACTAGAGGAAAAAGGCGTATTCGATAACTATGATCCTGTAAATAACCCTAATCCACCGATTAAAAAAGATAATGAAAACTTTATTGCGAAATGTGATGTGGAATACGCTAATCGTGGTGCAGAATTGGGTTATCCGGATCCGGCAATCGAAGCAAATTATAGCCCTGGGGATACTGGATCTGTGGTTGGCGATGCACTTCTAGGTGTTACCCCAGTTATTGGCGGTGCTATTGATACTATTAATAATATAACCAAGGCTATGAATGTAACTAGAATCTTGGGGTCTTACTATACCGAGGATACCGAAGAAAACCATTTATGCGAACGCTATATGCTTGATCAAGAACTCGGCGTGGCCATGGGGGTGTATGAAAAAAATCAAGCCGTTGCATACATGGAAGATTACCGAAAAGAGCATCCGCTAGACAATTCGATGCTTGGCTTTATCGCTCGCCGTACCGGGCAAACTAAAGAACAAGCTCGCGCAGTTTTAGCTCAAATGAACGCACTCATATTTATAGCGAATTATGAACCAGAAGGTCTCGGTCCTCTCTTCTATCAAGAACCAAAAGTTGAACTAACCATTGAATCGACCGAAAACTTTACACATGTAATTGGCATTATACATATTAACTCTTTCGTAAGCGACAAAAAGAATCAAAAAATCACAGCATGAAAAAAGCCTCGCATTTGTAGCGAGGCTAATATGGTTGCGTTTTTTAGCGGTTACGGCAGCCAACGTCGAGCGTCTTTGCTACCGTAATTGCTTACAAACGAGATATCCGCAAAAATATCCCGTCTAGGGTTAGTCTCCGCCTGCTCGAGCCCATACAGGAGCAGTACTGCCAGATCCAGGTGCATATATGACCCCCCAACTTTGATAGTGTGCCTATCGTCAGGAAGCCAGTTTGCCGGCATTGAGCAGTCGAACATCTTTACGATGGAGTAAGCAGTATAGTTGTCGGCGTCTCTTACCTCTATGATAATTGCGTGTGGATGATTTTTTTCGTCGAACTCTGAGAATTCGACTCCGCCGCCCGCAAAATCGAAACCGGCTGCCCCTTCGAGCTCGCCAGAGCCAAAGATGTCGTAGCACAGTCTTCCAACATCGAGAATAAACTCGTGCTGATCAGTCGGAACTCCATTTACGCTTGCGCGATACTCGTTCCTCTCGATGTAATCCTCGATTTTATGCTCGGTATGTACTTCGGTGCCGTCACTCAGGATATAAGTGCCGTTTCCAGAGTATGCCTGTTCTTCCTGCTGGCGCTCCTCTTCTTCGCGCTGCCTTTCGGCTTCTTCCTGCTGACGTTCCAGCTCTTCCCGAGCTTCCTTGTCTTTTTCAGCTCTGCTGTTGTCCGGAGATTCAATACCAACGCCGCCCGCGTTGTCTTCGGGCTGAGCTTCAGCTGTCGGCGGCTGGCTTACGGTCTGCTGCTGCTGATTCGGTTTTGTTGCCCCTGCGCATGCAACCAGTGACGCGCAGAGTAGTGTTAATGCAACCATCATTGAAAGGATCCTTGTATTTCTCACGCATAATCACCTACCTTTCTTTAAAATAGTGAGAAAAACAACTGTTAAATCAATTATATAACACTTTACAAAAAATGTCAATATGAACTAATATATAATAATATGGATTTTTGGAAAAAATTTAAACCAGGTTTTACGATATTAGCACCAATGGAGGGTGTTACGGATATTGCTTTTCGTCAAGTTGTCGCAAAAGCTGCAAGGCCAGATATTTTTTATACCGAGTTTACAAATGTAAATAGTTATACAAGTGAGAAAGGGCGACATAACGCATTAGAACGTTTTCGAATCGAAGAATCTGAGCAACCAATTGTACCTCAAATATGGGGAACAAAGCCAGAAATGTTCGTGGAAACTGCAGCGGCGCTGAAGGAAATGGATTTTTCAGCAATAGATATTAATATGGGCTGCCCAGACCGTCACGTTGTTGCGACCGGTGGCGGATCGGGGCTTATCCGTAATCCAGAACTAGCGCAACAAATAATTCGCATGACAAAAACAGCTGGCCTACCAGTATCTGTAAAAACTCGCCTTGGCTATACGCGTGTTGATGAATGGAAAGAATGGTTATCGGTCCTTTTGGCAGAAGAACCCGCTGCGCTCACTGTGCATTTACGCACCAAAAAAGAAATGTCTAAAGTTGGCGCACATTATGAACTTGTTCCAGATATTATTGCGTTAAAAAATCAAATATCGCCAGAGACCGTATTAATCATTAATGGCGATATTGAAAAACCGAGCGATGCGCAAAAATATATCGATATGGGCGTAGATGGAATAATGATTGGCCGCGGCGTATTCCATAATCCTTTTTGTTTTGAAAAGAATCCTCGTGAACATAGCAGGGGAGAACTAATTGAGCTTATGAAGTGTCATTTGGATTTGTATGAAAAATATAATTTATCGCCATACGATCCGCTCAAGCGCTTCTTTAAGATTTATATAAATAATTTTCCGGGCGCATCTGAAATACGCGATCAGTTAATGCAAACCAAAACCATATCCGAGGCGCGTAAAATACTAGAAGACTTATGAGAAAAACTATCTTACTTATTCATGGTATGCGCGGTACACATCACGGGTTAATTGAAGTTGCGAGCTTATTGTCCAGTAAATATAAAATAATAAATCCAGATTTGCCTGGATCAGGAACTCGCTTGGAACTAGATAATAAAACTCTAGATGGATACGCTGAGTGGCTTCACGACTATGTCCGATCGCTAAAATTAAAAACAAAACCATATATTGCTGGCCACTCCATGGGTTCAATAATCGTATCTAACTATGTCGAAAAATACCCAAATGACGTGAATCGAAAAATTATATTAATGTCGCCAATTTTTCGAACTCATACTGGCCAAATAATCAGTAATATAATATGCTCTGTGTTGATTTTCCTTTTGCGGTTGTTGCCAAATAAACTCCGCTACAATTTATTGAAAAGTAGAGTAGTATCTTTTTGTATATCACACTATCTAACATGTGACAAAAATAAACAAAAACAAATTGACGAGCTACATTATCGATATTCTGGGCGCTTTTCGTCGGCAAATTCTATTATGGCGGATATAAAGATATCCATGCGTTCGCAGACGATTATTTCGTCAAAGAAGGACAATTTATTAATAATTGGCGACAAGGATAAGTTAACCTCATTGGAATTGATTCGGCGCATGTCTGATGATAATGCGTGTAAAATCAAAATTATTCCCAACTCTGGGCATTTGATTAATTACGAAAAACCTCAACAAATCGCCAATGCAATATCTAACTTTATTGGCTAGCCTAATTACTTAGAACGGCTCCGCAATACATTGTTGTATATTTTTTCAAAGCGCGAAAGTGTGTAGTTGATATCATGTTTAGCAATCATTTTTAGTGCGTTTTTTGACATTTTTTCGCGAAGCTCTTTATTGGAAATAATGGTGTTAATACCGGACGCTATCCCAGCCGTGTCATCCGGTTCAAATATGAAACCATTTTCGCCATCTTTAACTAACTCTGTAACGGCACCTGCATTGACGGCTATCGCGGGTAGGCCAGAAGCCATCGCTTCCATCAACACAATACTTTGGGTCTCCGTTTTAGACGTGATTACAAATACTGTACCAGTACGATATATTTGCGACAAATCATCGCCAATAACTCGCCCAATGAAATGAGTTTGGCTACCAAGTTTCTTTCTTTTAATCATTTTTTCGAGTTTCTCGCGAGCGGTCCCATCGCCAACCATAACTAAATGAGCTTTTGGTGCTTCTTTTATTAGTTTTTTGAACGAATTGACTAATATATCGAGACTTTTTTCGGGATCTATTCGTCCCACATATAGTATTATTGGTACATTTTTTGGTATAGCATATTTTTTGTATATCTCTTCGCTCGCTGGGCCTTTTGTGAAATGCGATAAGTCAATCCCGTTACTTAGAGCCTCAACGGGGACCTTAAAAGAATGATGATTTTTTGGCAGTAGGTCAGTAATTGCTTGTCTTGTTGGCAAAGTTGCATATTCGCTTCGTCGTAGAAAACTCATAAAATACGCATTCATTGCAGCATTTATAGGCTTTTTAGCAAACTTAGGCAACTTTACTTGTTGTGTGAGATTATCGGGGTAGGTATGGTCGGTCATTACAATTGGAATATTGCGTTTTTTTGCGTATCTAAATATTGCCAAAGCGAGCGGACCAGACGTTTGATTGTGAATAATATCCGGCTTAAAATCCTCTAAAACGCGCCTTATGTCTGAGTATGGATTATAGCTTACGTGTAGGCCATTTTTATATAAAAGCTGTGGCATTTTTATGCCCAATACTTTTTTGTCATTTGGGATTTTTTCAATCTGGTCTGGGTACAAATACATTCTAGTAGATTTAAGGCGAACTACCGTAAAGTTATAATCTGGGTCTTTTTCGACCGAGAATTTGCCGGAAATGCTTGGCGCAAGAACCATCACCTGATGGCCACGCTTTTTTAAGCCAGTTGCTAGATTTTTTGAAAATACCGCTACGCCGTTAATCATTGGATAATACACATCCGTAGAGATTACTATTTTCATGATATGATTTTATCATATGGCAATCCCTAAAAAGATTCACTACATCTGGGTTGGCACGGCGCCGATACCAAAACAAGACAAAAAATACATTGAACAATGGCAAAAGATGCATCCAGACTTCGAAATTAGGTGTTGGACGGAAAAAGATATTGACTTAGATAAATACCCACTAGTCGCAAAAGCAATGAAAGAGAAGCGTTGGGCACTCGCTGCGGATATTATTCGGATGTACGTGGTTTATAATGAGGGTGGTTTCTATATGGACACCGACGTTGAACTTCTGCGCCCCCTAGATGACCTGCTTAAATACGATGGCGTAGCCTGTTGGGAATCTAAATATTGGTTTACTACTTCTTTTTTTGGCGCCAAGAAGCACTCCGCCTGGATTGCAAAAACACTCCGTCGCTATGAGGGGCTTCTGCCGAAGAAAATAACCAACGAAACGTTTATGTGTACAGTACATAGCCTATCAATATATGCGGAGGATATTTATGGGCTAAAACTTGATGGAAAAACTCATGTGTATGATGAAAAATTTGCCGTATTTGCACCTGAATATTTCAACCCAAAGCATTACAGTACTGGCGTAATGCGTCAAACCGAAAACACGCGCGCAATTCACCATTATGCATCTACATGGCATTCAAAGTTCGAAAAAACGATGCAAAATTTAGGAACTTTTTTCATCCGGCTAATCGGACCAAAAATATATAGTTTTTTTGAATTCTGTTATCATAAATATCTCACATTTAAGATTCGTCGTCAGAGCAAATAAGTGTTAAAATACAAATATGAAAAAAGTCAAAAAGCCTGCCGCCGTTGTCAATCGCCGCGCACACTATGATTACAATTTGTCCGATAAAATCGAAACAGGCATGGTTTTGACTGGCGCCCAAGTTCGCCTTATTCGCGATCGCCACGCCCAGCTAAAAGGTACTTATGTCACAATTCGCAATCATGAACTTTGGCTATTAAACCTAACTCTTGGCTCTGAAACATCTGAAAATATTAAGCTACTCGCGACTAAGAAACAAATTGCCGCCCTCGAGCGCGCCAAAGTTGACGGCTCCACTATCGTGCCTGTCGAACTCCATCCATTTAAGCGTCATATTAAGCTTACCATCGCAGTCGGGCAGGGCAAGAAGAAATACGACAAGCGTCAAACCATTAAATCGCGCGACTTAGATCGTGAATGCTCTCGCTATTAATACTCAAATATGGTATAATTATTAAAAGTATGGCTCGCATGCGCGAGTCATTATTAATCATCATAATTAATGGAGCAACCTATATGAGAGCATTAGCGAAAGATCTCACTATCAAATCTGGTAAAGTCGAGCTTGCTGGTTGGGTAAATTCCCGTCGCGATCATGGTGGATTAATTTTCATCGATCTGCGCGACCACACTGGCGTCATTCAGCTCGTGGTTGATCCAAATACTGCCGACGCTTTCAAACTTGCCGAATCCGTCCGTGACGAATTTGTCATTCGCGCCACTGGAACTGTTCGCAAACGTGGCGAGGGTCTCGAAAACCCAAACATTCCAACTGGCGACATCGAGGTTGTTGTCGACCAGCTCGAGCTCCTCAACCGCTCCGAGCCACTTCCGGTCAATACGCACGACGAAGGCGTCGAAACCGGCGAAGATCTCCGTCTTAAGTACCGCTATCTCGACCTTCGCCGCCCTAGCATGCAAAAGCGCCTCGCACGTCGTGCCAAATACTACAAGTTTATGCGCGACTATATGGAAGAAAACGATTTTATCGAGGTTGCGACCCCGATTCTCGCTAACTCTTCGCCAGAAGGCGCACGTGACTTCCTCGTTCCTTCGCGTCTACACCCAGGTCAGTTCTATGCACTCCCACAAGCTCCGCAACAGTTCAAGCAGCTACTAATGGTTGGTGGCGTATCGCGCTATTACCAAATTGCTACCTGCTTCCGCGACGAAGATCCGCGTGCTGATCGTCTCTATGGCGATTTCTATCAGCTCGACCTCGAGATGTCTTTCGTTGACAGCGGCGAAGAAGTTCGCAAAACGGTCGAGCCACTCATTGTCAAACTAATGACTGATTTTGGTGGCAAAAAACTTCTGACCGACCCAAACAGTATCCCACGCATCCCATATGTCGAAGCGATGGAGAAATATGGCGTCGACAATCCAGACCTCCGCTATGGCATGGAGCTAGTTGATTTGACTGATAATCTCAAGGACACTAAATTTACTGTTTTTGCTAAGGCTGAATGTGTCAAAGCCATCTGCGTTAAGAATGGCGCCGATCTAAGCCGTTCGCAGATTGACGGCTTCACCGAACGAGCTCGCAAGCTAGGTGCTGGCGGTCTCGCTTATCTTACCTATACACCAGACGGCATCAAATCCCCAATCGCCAAGTTCTTAAGCGAAAAAGAATTGGACGCCATTACTAAGAAGACTGGCGCCGAAGCTGGCGACGCTGTTTTCTTTGGTGCTGACAAGCGCGAAAAGGTCAATAAAGTGCTCGGTCAACTCCGCATTTCTTTTGCCGACCACTTTGAACTCAAAAACCCTGACGAGGTTGCCTTGTGTTGGGTTGTTGATTTTCCATTTTACGAATGGGATGACGGCGCTAATAAGCTCGATTTTGGCCACAACCCATTCTCTATGCCAAAAGGCGGCCTCGAAGCACTCGAATCTGCCGATACGACCGAAGAGAAGCTTGCTATCGTTGCCGATCAATACGACATGGTCGCTAACGGCTATGAGATTTGCTCTGGCGCCGTCCGCAATCACAATCCAGAAATCATGTACAAAGTCTTCGGTATCCTCGGCTACGACGAAAAGTATGTCGAGCAACGCTTTGGCGGTATGCTCGCTGCCTTTAAATTCGGTGCACCGCCTCATGCGGGTTGCGCTTTTGGCATTGACCGTATTTTCATGATTCTCGAAAATACCGAAAATATCCGCGATATTGTAGCTTTTCCAAAGAACGGTTCTGGCGTCGATCTTATGATGAGCTCACCATCGGCAGTTGATGAATACCAAATCACCGATTGTCATCTCGCCATTGTTGAGCCAGAAGAATAGTCTCGTGCTACAATAATAGATATGCAGAAAAGAATTAACTACAGTCTAGTGTTCACCGCAATGATTGTAGTTTTTTCATCTACTTCAGCTACGGCAATTAAACTTGACGATAATCGCATTGGTGCCATCTCGCAAAACTGTTCAATTATAAAGGAACGTCTACGCCGAATTGAAAGTGTAGGCGCAAAAAGTCGCGTCTATCTTGGCACGCAATATGAGTCTATCTATTCTGGATTAATGTCAAACTTTAGCCTTCGCTTAATGAGAAATGGGATTGCGAAGCAGGATATAGCCAACCAGCAAGCGGCATTTCAAAGCGAGCGTGAGCGATTCCGCAATGATTTTATTGGGTATTCTCAGGAATTACAATCGCTAATTGATATGGATTGCAAGAATGAGCCAATTAAGTTCTATCGACAACTCGAAAAAACTCGCAAAAAGCGCGCAGATATAACGAAGAGTATGGAGCGCATGGATGAGATAATCTCCAAGCATCGCCAATCAGTTTTAGTTATTCGGGACGACTTATTAAAGGAAGATACTGATGAGTAGAAAAGAAGATAAAGATAAAAAGGCTATTCATGGCGGCCGTAATCTCATAATACTTTGTTTGGGGTCTATTATGATTGCCTTAATTACAACATCGGTAAGCTTATATTTCTACAGCAAAGGTGATATTTATATTGATCGCTCGCGACCAGGGTATATATCGGAAGATGAGAAACATAATACGGATGATGATATTCAGGAAAAATACTCCAATGAAGGCGACATCACTGAAAAAACCTTAACAGAGTATATTGAAGAGCTCGACCGAGTGTCTGAACGTATTAATGCCTCAAAAAACGATTTCGGACCAGATCCACTTTCAGACGATAATCTTATGATTACGTCGAATGACGAAGAGGAGTGATTTCACTCCGCAAACTGTTTACGCAACCAGTCGTCAGCTGGGCCAGCGGTCATCAACACGATTAGCCAATTATTGTCATGCAGATGATGAAGCTTTTGCGCTAGGTCATCATCTAGTTCTACAACCTCAGTTTGCTCTTTTGTCTCGGTATTATCAGATAACTCGTTCGGCGTTAAGATTGGTAAATCTGGGTTTTCACGAGTTAGATATGTAGGAAGCCAAAAGACTTTATCGGCACCAACGAAGGCGTATTTGTATTGATCTTTAACTTCGTGTTGGCGAGTATTTTGATGCGGCTGATAGATCACCGCTAGGCCAGCATATCTGTCGCGTTCTTTCAGTTCAACCGCCATCTTTACTGTTGACGAAATTTCATTTGGGTGGTGTGCATAATCTGTATATACGCCACGCGTTATTCTTTCAAAACGCCTACCAGCGCCAGGGAAGTTATTTAAAATCTCGACTATCTTATTAAAATCTATATTAGGTGCAATTTTTTGAATTACTTCGAGTGCTATGCTTGCATCTTGTCTGCGTAAGCTGCCGACAAGCGTGATAGCGCTGTTAATCGTTGTATTTTTAACAACAATTTCACTTTGTGCCATAAACTTATCAAACGCTGCGCGATAGTCTCCGACCGTGGGGTAAATATCTGGATGATCATAGTCTATGCAGGTAATTGCTGATATGTATGGATGGTAGGCTAAAAAATTTCTATCATATTCGTCGGCTTCGTAAATAAAATATTGCGAGGCGCTGTCATAATGGCCACCATTACCCCAACTAATAGTCGTTCCGATTAAGTAACTAACGGGAATTTCTAATTGCGATAGCGCCCATACTAGCATTGCAGTAGTTGTAGTTTTACCATGCGTGCCAGCAACAGCTATCATTTTTAGTCCTTTTTGCTCGACCAAATCGGCCAAAAAAGCATCTCGTTTTGTGCATTTTATCCCTTCTTCGCGAGCAGCTTTTAATTCTGGATGATCTTCGGGTATAGCCGAAGAGTAAACTAGCCAATTCACGCCTCTTTCTTGATTAATCTTTTTGAAGAAAGTGCCATCCTGTCAACCATATTCT